>ERZ839767.2258-NODE-2258-length-25742-cov-3.741465_pt1 | contig 25742 bp, 16 predicted proteins | sample MGYA00519879_ERZ839767 | MGnify/ENA primary metagenome ERZ839767 (study PRJEB31850, sample SAMEA3708852) | human gut metagenome | biome: human gut; feature: human-associated habitat; material: faeces | place: China | collected 2014 ... | reverse complement strand
TGATAAAATATTTAATGAACTTAAATACTTCTTGAATTCTTAAATAAAGAAAGGATGCTATACAGGAATCCGCATAGTGGCAGTGTTTTTCTGGATTACAATCTGGCAGTTTGCAAGTATGTATCTGGGACAGGAGATCCTTCTGGCATCTCCTGTTTCTGTTGTCCGAAAGCTTTTTGAACTGATTTTCAGCGGAAATTTCTGGCAGTCTGTCGGATTTAGTTTTGTACGCATTGTGACAGGATTTCTTCTGGCTGTGCTTCTGGGAATCTTTCTGGCAGTGTGGGCATATTGGTCAAAAACAGTGGAAATCCTGACAGCACCTGTGATCGCAGTGGTCAAATCTACACCTGTGGCATCTTTTATTATTTTGTGCCTGATATGGATACCGTCCAGAAATCTGTCAGTTTTTATTTCTTTTCTTATGGTTCTGCCTGTGATATATACGAATATCCTTGAGGGAATACGGCAGACTGACAGTAAGATACTGGAAATGGCAAAAGTATTTCAGGTGAATCCCGGAAGAAAGATCAGATATATTTATGTATCGCAGGTACTGCCTTATTTTCTCTCAGCATGCAGGCTTTCTCTTGGAATGTGCTGGAAGGCAGGAGTGGCAGCAGAGGTTATCGGAGTACCTTCAGGTTCTATTGGTGAGAAACTGTATAATGCAAAAATATATCTGAATACTCCTGATCTTTTTGCATGGACGATTGTGATTATTGTGATAAGTTTTGTATTTGAAATTTGTGTTGCGTTTTTCCAGAAGGGAAAACCACTTGTATCAGAGGAAGATCCGGATGTGGCAAAACAACACTGATACGGCTTCTTCTGAGACTGGATGTTCCGGATAAGGGGAAAATAGAAGGGGTAAGTGACAGGAAACTCAGTGCAGTATTTCAGGAAGATCGTCTGTGTGAAAATCTGAGCGCTGCTTCTAATATAAGACTGGTATGTACAGAAACAATAACAGACAGAGAACTGGAGGAGGCGTATAAAGCAGTTGCGCTTACTGAGATATGGCAGAAACCGGTTCGTGAACTGAGTGGAGGAATGCGCAGGAGAGTATCTATCCTGAGGGCATTGCTGGCTGAATCAGACTGTGTGATCATGGATGAACCTCTCAGAGGTCTTGATGAAAAAACCAGAGCAAAAACAATTGATTATATTTTAAAAAAGACCGAGGGAAAGACATTGATCTTTGTTACCCATGAAGAACAGGAAGCAGTTTGGCTAAAGGCAGACAAAACATTAAAATTTATGAAGGATCATCTGATAAAATAATCCGGAAAGTGATGGGATAAAATAATGCAGACTTATACATATGTTTCAAAGGGAAAATTTGAACTAATGGAAAAACCGAAACCAGTGCTCATGCATGAACGAGATGCCATTGTAAAGGTGACACTGGCCAGCATCTGTTCCAGTGACCTGCATATTAAACACGGAAGTGTTCCGCGTGCAGTTCCGGGGATAACGGTCGGTCATGAGATGGTCGGGATCGTGGAAGAGACAGGAAGGCGTGTGACAAAGGTAAAACCCGGAGATCGTGTCACTGTAAACGTCGAAACATTTTGCGGGGAATGTTTTTTCTGTAAAAATGGGTTTGTGAATAATTGTACGGATCAAAACGGCGGCTGGGCGCTCGGATGCCGGATCGACGGCGGGCAGGCGGAATATGTCCGTGTTCCTTATGCCGAGCAGGGGTTAAATAAGATTCCGGATTCGGTGACGGATGAAGCCGCTCTTTTTGTAGGAGACGTCCTCGCAACCGGGTTTTGGGCGGCGCGGATTTCAGAGATCGGAGAAGAGGATACGGTCGTCATTATCGGAGGAGGACCTACGGGAATTTGTACGCTTTTGTGCGTGATGCTTAAGAATCCCGAAAAGATTATTTTATGCGAAGTAGATCCGAAGAGGATCGCATTTGTAAAGGAACATTATCCGGACGTACTTGTCGTGAATCCGAAAGAGACGGATGCAGAACGATTCGTGAAAGAAAACAGCAGGCATAACGGGGCGGATCGAGTTTTGGAAGTGGCGGGAAGCTCGGATACATTTGAACTTGCATGGAAGGTCGCGCGCCCGAATGCGATTGTCACAGTCGTGGCGCTCTATGAAGAAAACCAGACGCTTCCGCTTCCGCAAATGTACGGGAAAAATCTTATTTTCAAAACAGGAGGCGTAGACGGATGTGACTGCGATGAGATATTGAAACTGATCGAGCAGGGACGTATCGACACAACGCCGCTTATCACACATACATTTCCGCTGGAAGAAATAGAACAGGCATATGATATTTTTGAAAATAGAAAAGATAATGTGATCAAGATCGCAGTCAGTCACATTTAATTGTGATCATCGTAATGTAATCACTTCGGTCTTTGATAGACATTTCATTTAGTCCTTCTTCGTATGCATACCCTGTAAGCGTCAGATTGTGTTTGCGGGCATAATAAAGGATCGAGCGGTAGATTTCGGGAAGTTTTCCCCAGTCACCGATGCAAAAAGCGCGCAGATATGTTCCGGCAGGCAGGATTTCATCATATACGTCAGAAGTTTGCGGGCAGTATGCAAAGAAGGAGTGATAGCTGTTAAAACTGTTTTTTTGGATATCTTCTATGGAAATACAGCTTCCGAAATTGTCATAAAGATGAAATAATTTTTTCAGGCGGAGAGAGAACTCCGCGGCGATGGAAAAATCGTCTTCGTCGTATTCTCCCGAAATAGGGGATGAGAAGATGATCTTTCTCTCGGGCAGCGTACAGCGTTCGATCGTTCCGTGCTGCGAATACATTCCTATTTTTAATCTCTCTGCTTTTTGTTCTAAAAAAGCCTGTGCAGATAAAAGCTGTTCGATGGACTCGTCGATCAGCTTTTTCTTTTTTGTCATCATCTCTGTAAAAGATTCGTCGGAAGGGCGGGATGAGTAATCTTTGATCTCGTCTATGGACAGACCGATCTTGCGCAATGTAAGGATCAGTTCTAACTCTGTAAATTGAAAGCATGTATAGTAGTGGTATCCGTTCTCTCCGATAATTTCGGGGCGGAACAGCCCGATTTCATTGTAATAGTGCAGCGTGCGTTTGTTGACTCCGGTCAGTTTTGCAAATTCCCCGGAAGAATATAAATAATTTTTTCGATTCATAAAAAACTCCTTGACTGTACAGTTACTGTACATTATATGATACATGATGAAAAGAAGAAAATCAATGATAAAGCGCAGAAAGGAGATCGGGATGGAGTTTATATGTGCCGAGGAGAAACAGTGGAAAGAGATAAAAACAATTTATATGGAAGCATTTCCGAAGCGGGAGAGAAAACCATATTTTGCACTGCGGCATTCCGTAAAAACGAAAAAAGCGGTTGTTATGGCAGCAACCGAAGGTGAACAGGTGTTGGGATTTATCGTCCTTATTCCATATAAAGATATGGTAATGGCAGATTATCTGGCAGTGTCATCTAAAGTTCGCAGCAGAGGAACCGGAAGTTATATTATGCAGAATGTGTGCAGGCAGTACAAAGATAAAAAAATTGTTCTTCTGATCGAGCGCCTTGATGATAAGGCAGAGAACAAAGAACAGAGGATTGCCCGCAGAAAATTTTATTTGAAAAACGGATTTACGTCGTCTGATATTTTTATAACGGGAGCAAGCGGGGAAATGGAGATTATGAATTTCGGAGAAAAGGTTTCGGAAGAAGCGTATATAGATCTGCAGAAATATGCGCTTGGAACGGTGATGTTCAGATTGTCCAAGATCAAAGTGGCAGAGAAAACGCCGCATAAGAAAAGAGAGGAGGCTGACCAGGGATGAAAACAATATTTTCAAAAGTAAAGTTAAGGTCGGGTCAGATCGTTCAGTTGTTTTTGCTTGTATTGCTGTCGGCAGTAGGGCAGATGCTTTTACCGTCGTTTTTGGCACAGATGATCAGCCATGGCGTGGCGGAAGGAGAAAACCGTATTGTCTGGATGTATGCCGTGATCATGGCGGGAGTAACATTGTTTTCCTGCGTGATCAGTTTTCTCTCTGTTAAGATTGCATCTTATATTTCTACAGATTTTGCGGCACAGCTTAGAACTCAGGTCTTTTCTAAAGTGCAGGAGTTCTCGGCGGCAGAGATGGATCGGTTCGGAACAGCGAGTCTTGTCACAAGAAGCACTTCGGATATTACGAATGTACAGAACTTTTTGACATTGCTGCTTAGAGTCGGATTGCTTGCGCCTATGATGGCTGCGGCAGGACTAGTGTTTTCCGCAGCTACGGGAGGAGAAGTCAGTTCGGTTCTTCTTGTCGCGATACCGGTTCTTCTGACTGTATTGACGATCATCATGGTACTGGCATCGAAGTATTCGATCCGTCTGAGAAAAAAGCTCGATCAGATCAACAGATTGTTTTTGGAATCGTTGGAAGGAGTACGCGTGATCCGCGCGTTTAATAAGCAGAAGACAGAAAATGCACGTTTTGAAGAGGCAAATGAAGATTATGCGATGACGGCAATGGCAGCAGGGCGGATCACAAGCCTTCTGATGCCCGCTATCAGTGTGATCTTCGGAGTGACGACGGCGGCTGTATTGGGCATGGGCGCATATTATGTAAGTACAGGCGCTATGGAAGTAGGTTCTTTAGTGGCAAACAGCCAGTATATCAGTATGGTACTTACATCTGTGATGATGCTGTCTCTTGTCATTATGATGTTTCCTACAAGTTATGCATGTGCGAAACGAATCGCGGAAGTTTTGCAGACAGACAGCTCGATACGGGGTGGAAAGTTTCAGATGGAAAATCGTCCGGTGCGCGGAACGGTTGAGTTTCGTCATGTGACATTCGCTTATCCGGGAGCGGATGAGCCGATCCTGAAAGATATTAGTTTTGAATCCCGTTCGGGAGAAGTTACGGCGATCATCGGAGGAACGGGACGGGGAAAATCAAGTATATTAAAACTGATCCCCAGACTTTATGATCCGATGTTCGGAGAAGTGCTGATCGACGGAGTGAACGCGAAAGAATACCGCACGGAAGATCTTCGTTCTTTGATCGGATACGTACCGCAGAAAAATGTTCTTTTCTCGGGAGATATTGCAGATAATCTTAATTTCGGAAATGAAAACGGAACGGAAGAAGACTGGAAACAGGCGGCAAAGACTGCCTGTGCGGATGAGTTTATCTGTAAGAAGAAAGAAGGATATCACGATTCGGTCGCCCAGGGCGGCACGAACTTATCCGGCGGGCAGCGTCAGCGTATGGCGATAGCGAGAGCGATGATGAAAAAACCGGAAATTTATGTGTTTGACGATAGTTTTTCTGCTTTAGATATGAAGACTGACCGTCAGCTCCGTCAGAATCTGAAGGAAAGCATCGAAGATGCAACGGTCATCATGGTAGCGCAAAGGATTAGCACAGTTCTTGACGCAGACCGGATATTAGTAGTTGACGACGGGCAGATCGTAGGAAACGGAACGCACAGGGAATTGTTGGATACTTGTCCGCTTTATCGGGAAATTGCAGAGATTCAGTTAGGAAAGGAGGCGCTTTGATATGAAAAATACGACAATATTTAAGAGGCTGCTGGGCTATTTAAAAGCGTACAGACTTCGGTTATTTTTTGTACTGCTTTCAGCAGTTATCAGCACTGCCTTTATGGTTCTTGCTCCGTTTCTTGTAGGAAAGGTGACGACGACGTTGTTTGCAAGTATTGCCGATAAAGTTTTTTACTGGGAAACGATCATCTGGCTTTTGGCGGCGTTGGTAGCGTTATATTTTGTATCACAGTTGTTTTCCTTTTTGCAGGGATTCGGTATGGCAAAGATCACTGCAAATGTGATGCAGACGATCCGCAGGGAAATCGATGAGAAAATGCATCGGCTGAAACTGAATTATTATGACGTTCATACACACGGAGATATTCTCAGTGTAATTACAAACGATGTAGATACGATCAACAATACGATCAGTCAGAACTTAACTTCGATCGTAACACAGGTTACGACTGCCATCGGCGTACTTATTATGATGCTGATGATCAGCCCGAAGCTGTCTTTGATCCCGATTGTTATGGTGCCTCTTTCTCTATTGAGCGCCGCAGGAGTGATGAAAGCGAGCGAAAAGTATTATGGAGAACAGCAGGAGCTTCTCGGTAAGCTGAACGGATATGTAGAAGAGATGTATAACGGACAGTCCGTTGTGCAGACGTTTAATTATCAGGAACGTGCGAAAAAGAAATTTTCTCAGTTGAATGACGCGCTTAAAAACAGTTCAAGAAAAGCGGAGACAACAGCAGGGGCGATCAGTCCGATTACAACTCTTGTGAATGATCTTGGGTATGTTCTTTGCGCCGCTTTAGGATGTCTCTGGGCGATCGCCGGAAAGATCGCAGTCGGAAACGTACAGGCTATGTTGGAGTATACATGGCGTTTTGCAGAGCCGTTTTCCGCAATCGCCGGAATGGTAGGAAGTTTCGGAGCGGCAGCGGCAGCAGGAAACCGTATTTTCGGACTGCTTGACGCAGAAGAGGAAATTCCGGATTCAGACCAGTGCATCGTACCTGATGACCGCAGCGGTCGCGTTACATTTGAAAATGTGACGTTCGGATATACGCCGGATCATCTTTTGATGAACGGGATCGATTTGACGGTAGAACCGGGGCAGAAAGTTGCGGTAGTAGGACCTACCGGAGCGGGAAAAACAACGCTGATCAATCTTTTGATGCGCTTTTATGAGGTAAATAACGGATCGATCAAAGTGGACGGAACTAAGATCACGGATATGCCAAGGGAAGAACTGCGCGACAGATTCGGTATGGTTCTTCAGGATACATGGCTGTTTGAAGGAACGATCGGAGAGAATATCGGATATGCCGAGGATAATATGAAGAAAGAGAAAATAGTAGAAGCCGCGAAATCGGCATGCGCCCACAGTTTCATCAAAACACTCCCGGGCGGATACGATATGACGCTTAGTAAAGGAGCGGAGAACATTTCGCAGGGAGAACGCCAGCTTCTGACGATCGCAAGAGCGATCGCTTCCGATCCTGAGATCATGATCTTAGACGAGGCGACAAGTAACGTAGATACCCATACGGAAGTTCTTATTCAAAAAGCGATGGCAGAACTGATGAAAGGACGCACAAGTTTTGTGATCGCCCACAGACTTTCTACGATCCGTGACGCAGATATGATCCTTTATATGGAAGACGGAGATATCAAAGAAGTCGGAAATCATGAAGAACTGATGAAAAAGAACGGGAAATATGCGGCTCTTTATATGAGTCAGTTTGCGTAACCGGATTATAGAAATTTTACAGCGGGGCAAAGGAACTGAAATAGAGGGGAAAGATGCACTATTCGTAAAATACTGGAAATTCGTTGTTTTTTGTAAAAAACGCTTGCAGAAAGTAAAAAAAGAAAGTATATTATCAAATGGGAAAAATAGTGTAACAGAATAACAACCGGAGTCTTGCGTGATCTATTCCACAACTCTCCGGTTATATTTATGTAAAGGTATATTTTGTAAGGAGGGAAAGCATGAAGATGCAGAAGAACAAGAAACTTGTGCAAGCTGCTGCGGTAGGACTTTCAGTCTGTGTGCTAGCAGGAGGCGGTCTGTTCGTATGGAATATGTACGGCAAAAATGCAGAAGAAAATGAAAAGCAGATCGTATCAGATGAAGTTGCGGAAATTGAAAGCTTGAATTCACGCGACAATGTTGTAGATTTGGAGGAGCTTTTCGAGGGAGAAAAGGCGTCGGGAAAAGAAGATGTGACGAGCGAGAAAACAGAGAAGAAAGAAGATTCTTCGACGAAGTCAGGCTCTTCTCAAAAGTCGGATTCTTCTAAGCAATCAGGCGGGGCAAAAAAACCGGAGTCATCAAAAGATACAGATACATCAAAGAAGCCGGATAAGAAACCATCCAAACCGGACGAGAAGCCATCAAAACCGGATGAACAACCGTCAGAACCGGATGACAAGCCGTCTGTGCCGGATGAGAAGCCGTCTGTGCCGGATGAGAAGCCGTCCGTACCGGATGAGAAACCGTCCGTACCGGATGAGAAACCGTCCGTACCGGATGAACAACCGTCAACCCCGCAGAAACCGGCATTGCCGCAGGTGAATGAACCGGGGTGGATCACAGGTATATATTAAGGAAGGAATATGAGAGGGATGAATCAAAAGAGAAAGAGATTAGGGTTATGGATACTTTTTCTGGCGGCGCTGCTTTTGACGCAGTTCACCGTTCCGGTTAAGGCATCCGAGCCGCAGATACAAGATGTAAACATACAGATGGTTGGAGGGCAGATTCGTACGATCGATCCGATGGGGCTGCGAATGGTTGCCTGCATCAAGAAATCATATATTCAAGAGTTGGAAAAAAGCGGAGCGACGGTAAGTTATGGAATCGTACTGCTTCCGAAAAAGTATTTGACAGAAGGTCAGGCATTGACGCTTGACGGCAAGTACCTTTATAACGGCTCGGTCTATAAGCCGGCAAAAGTACCGGCAGTAAAGAAATTTTCAGAAGACAATGATAGGATTTACTTTACAGCCGTTTTGGCAAATCTGCCGAAAGAAAGATATAAAAATGATTACGCGGCGAGAGCTTATGCAGAAATCACGAGAACTGTGACAGAAGACGGCGGAAAGAAAAAAACAACGACAGAAGTTGTATACAGTGAGAGTGAAATCGACCGTCAGGTATATCGGATTGCAGAAGAGGCTGTAAACGGAACTACAGAGACGGAAGAGACAAAACAGTGGCTTCAAGATAACATTCTCGCTCCGGTAGATACGCCGGAAGAACTGCCGGAAGAAGAAAAAAAGATCTCGTTTCGTCTTGGAAAAGTGTCCGGTGTGACACTGTACCATAAGACAACGTCAGAAGCCGGAGTGGAAACTGTAGAAGAAGTATCACAGTTTAATCTTACAGAATTTAAAAAAGAAGATTATCTTGTGAAAGTTGAGATGGAAGATCAGCCTGAGATATTTGCGGGAATTACGGAAGTGATCGCACCGCAGACAGAAACAGGAAAAGTAAGTTTTAAACTTGACAGAAAAGATTATACTACTTCTCAGGCAGGACAAACGATCGAAGGCGCGGTTGTAGAGTTTGGTACGAAGTCTAACGATAAAGTATCTACAAAATATATTACGATGCAGTCGCTGATCGATCAAATGAAGGCAAATCCAGGCGGAACTTATACTCTGGAGCATGATATAGACGCAAGTATGGTTCAGGGAGATGATTACCTTGTTCCGACATTTAGCGGTACGTTTAACGGAAATGGATATAAGATCAAAGGTCTGACAACAACTCTGTTCGGAACGGTTTCTGGAGGTAAGGTACAAAATGTTAAACTTGAAAATGTTTCCATTACAAAAGTAAACAGTTATAAAGATGCAGGTGGTGGAACAATAGCGAATAAAGCTCAGAAAGATGCTGTGATCGAGAACGTACATGTAAGTGGAAGTTTGAAAAGTACAAACAGCCGAGAACTTCTCGGAGGTCTTGTAGGGCGTATGGATTATGCGAAAGTAAGTAAATGCTCTGCTAATCTGGAGATTACAGGATCTTTCAATACGACGGGCGGACTAATCGGTCAAATGTCCAATCAAAATGAAGGTCCTAATATTGTAGAAAATTCATATGCTGTTGGATCAATTCGAGGAAATAGAACGAATGGGGCGCTTGGCGGACTGATCGGATGGCATAACTGTAAAACAAACTTTTCAGTAACAAATTGTTATGCCGCTATCAATATGGAACTGACTGGAACCAACAGACAGCCAGGAGGATTCATCGGATATATAGGAGAGGCTGATGCGACAGGTGTACTAAAGAGCAATGTTTCATACAGTACCGGAAATGCAGGATATAAGTTTGATGGATCAACTGAAACTATCAAATATACTACGGCACAGATTGAAAATCTTTATAGTTTAAGAGAAAGCAGACTGAAAAGAGAGAGTAGTCGTACCGGAAATACGAATCTGACTCAGATCACAGATGTTACAGTGGATAAACTTTCACAAAAAGAGTTTTACACGAACATGGGCTGGAGTGAAGACGTTTGGGATTTTGCTCCTCTGAAAGAAGGAAAAACTCCAATCCTTAGAAACAATGACTCAAATATGACGACAATGCTCCAGACAAAGGAAATCGCATCGGCAGCCGACCTGAAGAATATTAAAAATGATTTGTCAGGTGTGTATGTTCTGACTACAGATATCGATATATCGGAATCAGCGTCGGGAACAGCGGTTATCCCGGGAATATTTAAAGGAACATTAAAAGGAAACGGCCATCAGATCATCGGTCAGAAGATTCCGTTGTTCGATACGTTAGATGGAGCGACGATTGAAAACGTGAAGCTTGTACAAGGCGAGATCAATCAGAAGGGAACAGATAAAGTTGCGGCTCTGGCAAAAACTTCACAGGCAGACACTCTTATCAAAGACGTATATGTCAGAGATATGAGCGTTACGGGACAAAGTAATGTAGCAGGTCTTGTTGCAAGTATGAATAAGACAACTGTAGAAGAATGTTCTGTCAACGCCACAGTAAACGGAAAACGTGCAGGTGGATTTGCGGCAGAGATTTTAGGAGATTCAGTCGTTAAAAACAGTTATGCAAGAAGAACGGCGGATAAAGAGACATTCGCAGCAACTGAAGGCGACCTGCAGGGCGGATTTGCGGCTGTCATTAAAAAGTCAGAGCTGATCAATAACTTCAGTGAGCTTACATTAAGTCAAAAGGCAGAGGAAAAACCGGAAGAGACACCGAAAAAATCATCTGAAAAAGCGGCGAAAACGGCATGTATGGTCGGTAATTTCGTTGCAGAAAGCGGAGTAGGATCAGAAGCGGTTACAAAAGCAGAGCACAATATTTCCTTTGGTCCGAAGGAATATTCTTTTGCAGGAAACAGTACGGCGGAAAATGTTTTAACGAACTATACAGAGAACTACGAGTATACAGGAAGCGTTTCAAATGATGAGGGAACTCAAACTCCTGAACATACAGGAAAAATCGATAAAGCGACAGCAGCGCAGATTACAAATAAAACCTTCTATATAGATACACTTAAATGGGATGAGAAGATCTGGTATCTGGATGATGTGGCAGGTGGAAAAAGACCTCGTTTAAAGGCAGAAGGTGATGTTTACGGAGCTGAGGAAGAAGATACTTCAAAAGGAGAGGGCTCGGAAGGAGATTCAAACAACGCGTCTTCGCAAGAAGTAGTTTACATACAGGCGCCGGTACAGGATGAAGAAACGGAAGAGCCGCAGATGGCAGGAGAGACTCCGGCAGAAGTGATCAGTTTTATCGCGCAGAAAAATGCAGAAGAGATTGCGGCTATGGACAGTCTGGAATCTGTAAAGGATTATCAGGCAGATCGAAAACTGATTTATGAAAACTTGCGGTTGTTTATGCCGTTCTATACATATGAACAGATCGTCAAAGACGGAAATAAGGTTGATCCGTCGCATGTATTAAATAAAAAGACGGTGCTTGCGGTCTATCCGATGGATGACCGTGGCAACAGAATTGTGGCATTATCCGATAAGACAGTTCAGGATATAAAAAAGATCCGTATTCAGTTTACAGATGAAACAACACCGTTGATCTATAATATTACATATATTGATACAAGGGAAAATATTGCTTCGTACAAAGTAGCGCAGATCCCTGTTCACTTTAACTTTAGAAACTATGTTGTCAGTACGACAACAACGCAGTTTAATAAACTATTGACTGCGGCAAAGGGATATGATTTTGACGGAGATATTGAAACGAGAGTTTCTCAAAAAGACAGCGCTTCTGTATTGTCGGTATACCGGAAAAATTATAACAATGTTGTCAAATCAGAGATGGAGCAGGTGCTTATTTCCATGGCGGCATCAAATCCGCAGTATCCGGTAAATACTACAAATAAAGCAGCAGAACTGATGGTAGAGGAAAATCTTATCGCAAATGGATATCTGAAGGACTTCCTCTATGCGTATAACTATATAGACCGTTGGTACGATTTTCAGATCGGCGGTATTAATATAAGAGACGTTGTGCTTTTTGACAACTCGATCTTAAAATCGGGCAAATCTCCGCGCAATCTTGTGGCAGAGATCGTACAGCTTAGCAGCAGCGGGGGACGTCAGGGAAATAGTACGCCGTCCTTCTACATCAACCGGATCTCACAGTATACGGGAATTTCAAACGTCGCTTCTTTCGTAGAATATTTTATGACTGCATACGCAGGATACACGGATGTAAACGACTGGATCATTGATAATTTCCAGGGCGGATTCATCGTAGAAGCAAGAGCGAATAATCCGAAGATCGATTCCAGATTATGGAGAATACTGAAAAACAATACGGTACAGAGAAACAACGAGCTGATCCTTCCGGTATTGTCTTATAAGACATCGAAGAACTTGTATCTGGCATCGTTCCCGACATCTCTTGTATATGGAAACTTGCAGATTTACAACGGATATCAGAATACAGATGAGTGGAGACAGCAGAAGAAGCAGCAGGTGATCAATCAGATCAATGATTTCAAGACAAGCTATGATAACTTCGTGGACGTTGCAGAAAACGGAGCACAGTCAATTAATAAAAGTAAATTCCTGATCGTCGATTCCTCTGCAAATAAAGATCACAGTCAGGATGTATTTCAGGAATTTTACAAACCGCTGCAGACGATGTGGAAGAGCAACAACGGAGCGGTAGCCGTAATATTCGGAAATCCGAATTATGATTACATTTATTATAACAGCTCTAACTTTATCGGAGATCTGACCGTCTTAAACCATGAGATGGGTCATGTGACAGATATGTGGATCTGGATGGAGAATAAAGGAAAACGTCCGGGACGTAACGGAGAGGACTATTCTAACGGATATGCGAACCAGGCAAACGTCGATTACAACATGAACTTTATGAAGACGTATGCAAGAGACGGCTCGATGGTGACAAACCTGACTCCGGACAGAATCAATACACAGGAAGAATTTAAAAGCTATTACAAAGAAGTGTTCGAGACGATCTATACGTTGGATTATCTTCAGGGCAAAGCGTACCTGGAGTTGACGCCCGCACAGCAGTCGGCGATCACATCGCAGCACAGATATGGAACGACGAACAATTACCAGAGTCGGAATCAGTCAAACAGTACATGGAGAACGATCGGCGCCGCCGAGCTTGAGAATATGAATCTTAAGACGTTGGACGATCTTTGGGATAATCAGCTGACGATCAGACCGGGACATCGGTTCGATCTTAGAAGTATGAACGATGTCGGCGTGAATAATCTCGGGGCATATCAGATCGACAGAGTGTGCTATGCAAGCTGGTACGTGCCTTACGTTGACGGAGGAACGCCGAATGCCCAGACATTTAGAAGAAACGGATACGAACTCGGCGGACTGTACGGATACAGCGACGGTCTTGTAGAGTATTTAAGTAACCGTACACAGACAGGAGATCTTGCATATTTCAAAAAGAAAATGCAGGATGAGAATTTCTCCTTTGAAACATACAGAAAGAATAAAAATAAAGAGATCGAAGAAAAGATCAAAAAGCAGAAAGAACAGGGCAACGCATATTTTGACGAGGAAGCGCTGATCGAATATTTGAAACAAAATATGATCAATTACGGAAATGGTATTAACTCCGGCGTTTCAACCGGAAACAATACGCTCAACAATATTAAAGAATCAAGAGAAAACGTATTCCGTTATCTGCAAAGAATTACGGATGAGTTCAGAAGTCCGGTTTACGCAGATACGGCAGAGTCAAGACATGCGGTAACGATTTCCACAGGGCAGGAGCTGATCGAGAAGATAAACGAGAACCCGAACGGATTCTATGTTCTTGAAAAGGACATTTCTATGGCGGACATTAATCTGACAGGAGAAGTTTATATTGACAAGACGTTTATCGGAAAACTGCAGGGGAACGGTCATAAGATTACAGACGCGCAAGGACCGCTCTTTGCAAAGATCGCCAACTCTTACGTTTCCGATCTTACGATCGTAAATAAAGAAGGCGAGACAAAGGACTGGTTCGGAAAGACAAAACAGTATACGATCATTGTCAATGAGCAGAAAAAAGAAACCGTTCAGGAAATTAAGACTTTAGAAGAATTAAAAACAGTCGGACAGAACAAATATACAAAATATGTGCTGAAAAACGATATTGACGCGTCATCCGTAACGACAGAGACGGCGGTTGTCAAAGGCATCTTCAAAGGAGAGTTCGACGGAGGCGGATTCACGATCAAAGGACTGAAAAAACCATTGTTTGAAAAAGTTCAGGAAGGAACAGTCCGCAACTTGAAGATCGAAAATGCAGAGATCAACAGTACAGAAGAAAGCAGCAAAAACGCAGTTATCACAAAAGAATCAAACCACGCTGTCTTTGAAAGCCTGAACCTGGCGGATATCAAAGTCAGCGGAGTGAGCTACAATGCGGTAGTGACAGGATATGATTATACAAGCTCTGTTTTCTCGAAAATACAGATCCGCAATGCGCAGATTACAGGTACGAAAAATTATAACGCCGTTTTGGCAGGCCGCGCATCCGGGTCGCAGATTCAGGATGTCTCTGTAATCGGAAGCAGTGTTGCACTTAGCGGAACAGACTGCGGCGGATTCATCGGAGAAGGCAAAAACGTGACGATCAGTCGCGTGTACAGCGATGCGGATATGACCGTTAATACATACACAGACGATAAGAACCGTACGCAGAGCGCCGGATTCATCGGCAATCTTACAGGCAAGAGCAGCGTAGAATATGTATTTGCGGCAGGAAAAGTAGACAATAAAACAAGCGAACAGCTTTATAACTTCATCGGTACGCCGGACGCGCTGAAAACGATGGTGAAAAACAGTTTTGTTATCCAAAACGCAGGCGGAGTATCGAATATCACAGACGGCGTAGGACAGGAGATCTTGCGTGAAGTAACGTCTCAAGAGGCGGCAACGTCAGATTTCTACAAAACATCAATGACTCTGAACGAAGAGACATGGAACTTGAGTTTAGTTCCGATGAAAGGTTATCCGGAACTGAAAGGAATGGAGAAGCGAGAGGTCATCTCCGTAAAAACGGCGGAGGACTTCATGAAGATGAAAGACTTCCCGACTCAGGAATACCGTCTGAAAGCAGACATCGATCTGTCAGGAACAGAACAGACAGGAAGCGTGATACCGGAATTTTCCGGTGTGCTCGACGGAGAGAATCATAAGATCACCGGTCTGAAAGCGCCGCTGTTCGGTCAGTTAAGCGGTACGGTGTCGAATGTAGCCATTGATGCAGGTGCGATTGAAATCGGAAACAGCGTAGATACGACTGTCGGTATATTTGCGAATACGATGACAAACGCAACTGTTGAAAAAGTCATGATCGCAAACGGAAGCATCAGCAGTACAGCAGGAAAAGCGGCGGGATTCGCAGGAACTGTGACAGACTCAACTGTGAAAAATATTTTCATTCAAGGAAGAGTAAATGCAGTTTCGACAGCGTCCGGTTTCGCAGAAACGTCCCACCATTCGGTTATGGAAAATATCTATGCAAACATAGACGTAAACGGGGCAGACGGCGCAGGATTCCTTGTGAACAGTACAGGTGAAAATAGTTACAAAAATATCTGTTCAATAGGAAACGTCGCAGAAAACATGTATAAACTGGCAAAAACAGACATCACGTTTACAAATGCTTATGAGTTGTCGGCAGCAGACGGAATCAGCTCTGCGGCAGAAGCAAACGGCGTGAAAACGATCGGAAAAGAAGTGTGGACGAAAGCGTTCTATACAGAAACACTTAAGCTAGATATATCCGTATGGGATGTAGAGAATGCAGAGACGAACGGATATCCGTTGTTGAAAGAGTTCAATGTGAACTTATCTCCGATGACTGTGGAAATTCAAAAACCGCAGGATATCCGGAAGCTGAACAAACTGCCGGAAGGAAGATTTACGATCACGGCAGATCTGGATTTCACAGAGTACGGCGCGGCAGAAATTACAGAAAACATTGCGGAAAACAGCATAGAAAACAACGCAGATATAAACGCGGCTGACAGCGTGGAAAACAGCGCGGAAAATCATGCGGAAGAAACAGCGCAGGCAGGAACGTGCCTTGTGACAGAGACGTTTACAGGAAGTATAAACGGAGGCGGCCACAAAGTAAGCGGCATGAAGAGCGCGATGTTCAAACAGCTTTCAGGAAAAGTAGAAAACCTTGAATTTAGAAATATTCTTGTGGATAATGAAACAGCAGGAGCAAATGTGCTTGCGGAAACGACGCACAATGCAAATGTGAAAAACGTACATTTCAACGGAATTACACTGCGAGGCGCAGGGTACACAGGTATGATTGGAAAAGATACAGGATCGACATTTAGTCAGATCAGTGTACAGAACGCAGACGTGACGACAAGAGCCGATTATGCAGGTGTGTTCGCGGCAAATGCGGCAGGAACTCAAATTTTCGATGTGCTGATCACAGATACAGAAGTGGCAACGTCGAACGCTTATGTGGGAGGATTCATAGGAAACGCTGAGAGAATCACCGCACAGAAAGTATTCGCAGATGCAGAGCTGGATATTCCGTATACTGTTTCCCCGCAAAATACGGCGGCGTTTATCGGTCAGGCATCGGAAGACAGCAAGATTCAATATAGTACGGCGGCAGGCGGCGTCTATCCGGAAGATCCGTCGTCAACAAGATATAAGCTGACGCATATGGATAACAGCTCTAATCTGAATGAACTAAAGGCATTTACAAATTGCTTTATTAACACAGATACGCCGGGATACGACAGCATAGCAAACGATCCGAAAGGTGTGACGCACGAAGCGCTTTGCGGTACAGAGTTCTATACAAATGAGATGCGCTTGTCTCAGGACGTATGGGATCTGTCGGATGTGGCAGGAACAGGAACGCCAAGCTTGAAGACGATGCCGGAAGAAGACGTGAGAGCGCCGGAGACAGCGCCGACGCCGGAAGAAGAAATACCTATGCAGGAAACAGCTCCGGAAGGATATACAGAGATCCGAACGGCAGAAGAACTGCTCGCGATCCGAGACAGTTCGGATAAATATATTTTAATGAGCTCGATTTCACTTTACGATGCAGAGCCGCAGGACGGCTCATTTCTCGGCGACTTCAAAGGAGAACTGAACGGAAACGGACTGACGATCCGAGAAGTTTACGGAGCGCCGTTGTTTAACACATTGTCAGGAAAAGTTGAAAATCTGAAACTGACAGACGTTAAAGTAGAAGCTTGGAGTCAGAACCAAGGAGCAAATGCATTTGCGAAAACATTAAGCGGCGCGACAGTTTCAAAAGTAGCGCTCAAAAACATCCTCGTCGCAGGAGGTAATAATACAGGAGCGCTTGCAGGAACAGCACAGAATTCAACCGTAAGCGAAGTGTGGGCGGAAGGATTAAATGTCAATCCGTATGGACCGATACATGGACAGAATGATGCGATGGTTGGCGGCTTGATTGCCAAATTGAAAGGTGGATGCCATATCAGCGACAGCTATGTCGGCGGCGAGATAACTGTAAATGGCGAGACACAGGGCGGTGTATTCGGATATAATAGTAATATGGATAATGGACCTGAAAATACAGTGAAACAAGTTGTTTCTAACATGAAGACAAAAGCAATTTCCGGTCAGACAGACGGAGCAGGATTCATAGGAATGATTGGATATGATTATTCGTGGAGCACATGGATGAAAAACAGCATTGCAATCGGTGAAGCGGGAGTAAGCAGTGATCATGGAAGTGTCGGTCAGGCTTATCGTTTTGCGACAAAAGGGAACTCAGAATCGCCGATAAGATTTGGTTTGCAGAACTGTTATGAAGCGAATGTCAGTGGAAGAAGCAGTGTAGTTTCAGGTTACTTGGATGAGACGGGTAGGTATAAAGAAACATCGTTCTATCAGGATACTCTGAAATTCGACAGCTCAAAATGGAACTTTACATCTGTTGAGAAAAAAGGCCATCCGACATTAAGCTGGGTAGCAGACGCAGAACCGCTTCCGCCATTGCCGGAAGGTTCGGCAGTAACGACACATAAACAGTTGAAGACAGAAGTGCCGCAAGGATATACGGCAATCCGTACTCCGGCAGACTTTATGAAGATCGCAGAGAATCCGAGCGGAAAATACATTTTGATGAATAATATTTCACTGGAGCAGGTAAAACTCGCAGAAGGTCAGACGTCCTATATTATGAAGCGCTTTGAAGGAGAACTGGATGGCAATAATCAGGTGATCCACGGGTTAAGAGCATCGCTGTTTGATTCCATCAGCGGAACGTCAAGCAAAAAAGCAGTCGTGAAAAATCTGCGTGTGCAGAATGTATTTGTGAATGCAGGGTACAAGGATATTTTTGATTGGCAAGGAAAACCAGTACTTGCAGAGGCAAACGGACTCGCACGTGAAGTTAGCAACGGAAGGTTAGAAACTATATATATGAACTGCGTGAAGCTAAACGGCGGAGGAAATACAGGCGCTTTGGGTGGTTTGGTAAATGAAACCTATATCGGAAAAGTTTGGTTGGAAGGAATTGATATCAACAGTGGACTTAGCGAAGAAGAACTTGGAAGATTTAATCTTGTCGGAGGAGCAGTCGGAAGTTTATCAGGTTATAATTCCAAATTTGAAGATTCCTACGTAGAAGGTAAGATTATTATGGATAATAATCAGCAGGGTGGAGTTGCCGGACAAGTAAAAGCGGCAGTTGTGAGAAATGTGATAAGTAATGTGGAAGCGAGATCCAATAAACCGGATTCGTGGACAGAAAAAAGCGGATTTGTAGGAGATGTTAATACAAGTCTCCAATATGATAATCGTTGGTATCTTGACAGATGTATTTCCATAGGAAATTCAGGAAACAATTATAAGTTTTTAGGCAAAGATCTTAAGGCTGTTACAAAAAATAATTTGAATTTATGTTATGAAGTTACAGGAAAAACAGGAAGGTCTAACGTTACAGATGCAACGAGTCAAAGCGGTACACTGCTGACAATAGATAATATCAATAATGTAGAGTTGTATCGTGATACGCTTTCTTTTAATGACAATACGGCACAGGCAGATCCGAATGCATGGGATTTCAGTTCTGTTGCGGAAAAAGGCTATCCGACGTTAACATGGCTCTTGACATATGACGGCGCAGCGGCTACTATGGTAGAGCAGACACCTGTACAAGACCAGGAGCAGGAAGCAGCGCAGGATGAAAATCTTGCTGAAGCGGAAGTAAACTTACCGGAGCAGGATGAATATTTAAAAGAAGACTAAAAGATATATAGAAAAGAAGATGAGGAGGTATGGAAGTGAAAGAAAAATACGAAACTCCGATGATGGAGATGATCGAATTCAACAGAGAAGAAGTAGTTACTATGTCGGGTAATGGAGGTACTGAACCCCAACAAGGTGATAATTTTACAGATGATAGTATAATGGGAAGTTGGGGAGAGTAATTAGTCTGATATGAAACATTAAGAGATCCCCGGCAGGCGTTGTCAGCAGGCGCGCCTGCCGGGGGCTTTTCTGCCTTTTACTGTCTTTTGTCAGGGAAAAGCGTTTGAGAAAATAGTTGACAAAAGCAGTAACTTTGATACAATTTGACTATGGGAATGAAGTTCTCCCTTAGTGATGAAACTAAAACCGCTGATTTGGCTGATGACTTCTGCATTTTGACGCAGGAATTATCAGCTTTTTTATTCTATAGGAAATTTGCATTTTCCATAGAATAAAACTCTTCCGAAGAATGCACACGCCGCAATAAGGAAGTTTACCGCTTTGCGGCGTTTCGGAGGTGGCAAAGCGTCAAAGTGTTCATGAGTGAGGAGAGGCGGTGGCGAAGTGGACTTCTTTATTTTATTCCGGTTTGTCAGAGAAGGAGGATGGGTTATGCTGATCAGTATTGCCATGATGTTTTTAGTCGGTATGTCTATGGGGTGGATCTGTAAAAAGATTCATCTGCCGAGTTTGTTCGGAATGATTGTAACGGGAATTGTACTTGGGCCATATGTGTTGGACGTGATCGACGCTTCTATTTTGAATATTTCATCGGATCTAAGAAGGATCGCTCTTATTATTATTTTAATGAGAGCGGGATTGTCATTAGATCTTAATGATCTGAAAAAGGTGGGACGTCCTGCTGTTTTAATGTGTTTTGTTCCGGCATGTTTTGAAATAGGAGGAATGGTCTTATTAGCGCCTAAGCTGCTTGGAATTTCGATTTTGGATGCCGCTATTATGGGAACGGTCATTGCCGCGGTTTCTCCGGCAGTTATTGTGCCGAAAATGTTGAAACTGATGGAGGAAGGATACGGTGTAAAGAAGAGCATCCCTCAGATGATTCTTGCAGGAGCATCGGTTGACGATGTGTTTGTGATCGTAATGTTTACGGCATTTACAGGATTAGCGCAGGGCGATCAAGTTTCGGCAGTGGACTTTATCAATATTCCGATTTCGATTGCAGTCGGAGCTTTAGCAGGATTTCTTATCGGATTTCTCTCTGCAGAATATTTTAAAAAGATTCATATAAGAGATACTTCAAAAGTTATTATTCTTGTGTGTGTTTCCTTTTTGTTAGTTACATTTGAAGATGAATTTGCATCTGTCATTCCATTCGCATCTTTAATCGCGGTTATGACAATGGGAATTGCTTTGCAGCAGAAGAGAAAAAACGTGGCGAAGCGATTGTCGGCAAAATTCAATAAACTTTGGGTCGGCGCAGAAGTGATGCTTTTCGTACTTGTCGGAGCAACTGTGGATATCCGGTATGCAGTGTCGGCGGGAGTTGTATCTATTGTTTTGATTTTTGCGGTTTTGGTATTTCGGATGTTGGGAGTATTCTTATGTTTGCTGAAAACGAAGCTTACAATGAAAGAACGGATGTTTTGCGTGATCGCGTATATGCCGAAAGCCACTGTTCAGGCAGCTATCGGCGGCGTACCGCTTGCGATGGGATTGTCCTGCGGTAATATTGTGCTGACGGTTGCGGTAACTGCGATTTTGATTACAGCACCGCTGGGGGCATTTCTGATTGAAGCGACTTATAAAAAATGGTTAGGACGACAGACAGAGATCCTAAGTAGATGATATAAAGGAAATAACAGTTCAATACATACCTCTGCAGCTTGCGGCATACATTGTAAAAACGATGTTTACAGGGGAATATTTTGAAAGATTATATCGAAGAAAGAGCCGTTGAGATTGCAGCTTATATTATAGATAATAATGCAACGGTGCGGCAGACAGCAAAACAGTTTGGGATCAGTAAAAGTACGGTACATACGGAAGTGATAAATTGGAACGGTTTATATGGGCGATACAGTAAGAAGCCCATGTAGGCAAATAAGCGGTATAGATCAGCACCAGGAACGGGCTGACCTATGCCGCTTATTTTGCATTTTGGAGGAAGTGTGGCTACACACTCCGACAAAAAAGGGTTTCCAAAGGGTATCCCTTTGGCACACGACTTTGCTTGCAAAGTGTAGTGTGTTATACGCTCTGTCGGCGTTGCTGCGAAAATGAGGTTGCCAACCGGGAGGGCAAGGGCATTTGAAGCAGCAGGAAAGCAGGGCTGTGATTGCGTGTCGTGGAGCCGCAAGCGCAGGGCTGGTTTCATCAGCAGACAGGGCGTATATGAAAGCATTAATTCTCCGTCCCACATTTCTGCTTGTAGAAAAAGGTCACAAGATATGTCCTAACAAGGGCAGAAAGAATTTTTTACAACTGCAAATTTAACTGCTGAATTTTCATATCTGCTGAATTTTTTGAAACTAATTCACCTTGGGACAATATCTCTATCTTCTGCTCCGGAATTTCAAGTCCCCAGTTATCCCAACCTGCATAATTGTTTCTGGCAAACAATTCTATTTTTTTCTGCATTGGAAACATTTTTGTTATCCCATCAATAACAATTTCAGGCTTTTCGCTATGCTTTCCTCGATGTACGGATACTAATTGGCGTATATTTCTGGCTCCCCGTGGAGTTGGAAATCGCCCTTTTTTAAATGCAAGAACAAATTCAGTTTGAGACAAGGTATACCGTCCAGGATTGTGTACTTGTTTATCCCAAACAAAGGCAACTGTTTTATATTCAAAACCCCATGCCTGTCCTAACTCTATTGAGTTTGCAAACTGCGGACCTGTTGTCCACATAAATAAAATACAATCATCAGCAGAAATTGTTTGAACATTTAGTTCCTTTAATTCTCGCAATTTTAGTGTAGGATATTTGAAATCAGCCGCGCTAATAAATACATTTTTTTCAAATCCTATATTTATTGATTTTATATTAGATCTGTCATACTGCATTTTCCCGCCATAGTCCCATGGTGGGTCTGCATAAATTACATCATATTTTTTACATGGTAACGCTGGATATAATTCTTCAAGCGGATTGATTTTCCGGCGTCGTTTAGCTTCTGGATTATATTTAGAATAGCCACTTGTTGTGGACTCTATCTTTTGAGACATATAAACGCTCCTTTCGCTTCTTTCTACTTTAAACACTATTCTACAATAAAGAGAGCCTATAGTCAATAAGAAATGTGACTTATAATCCGTTGACTCATGTGCACCATGTTGTATTATTTTTGGGGAGGGATGGCTTATGATAAAAAAGAAATTTGGAGATCGAGTTCGCAAATTAAGATTGGAAGCAAAATTAAGTCAAGAAAAATTTGCACTATTAATCAATATGGACAGAACATATTTGGCATCAGTAGAAAATGGAAAAAGGAATATATCACTTGAAAATATCGCTAAAATTGCGAATGGATTTAATATCACAATAGAGGAACTTTTTAAAGATATATAAAAAAGGAGGATTTACATATGGCAACACAAGAATTAAGAAAAAGGGCAAACTGGCAAACAATTAGCGGAGCTAAGGCGCTCGGCACTGAAAAACTATTTCAAGAATCACTACAATCAGCATTGGATTCTGTATACCCAGGTCAATTTATTGTGGATAGACATCCAAAAGAATTTGGGGACATCTATTCAACATATGATTTGTCACAAGATGTTCTTAATAAAATTTATAATGTTGATGTTACTGCTAAAAAAGCAAATGGTAAACCAAAGTATCAGTGGGGTATTAGCATGGATTTTGCTATTAGAAATATTACAAATGGCAAAATCTTATTTGGTGAAATTAAACGTCAAGATGGATGGATTGAAACAACTAATATGCAAGCTGGCCGGGGAAATGCACACGAAAGAAGCTGTAAATATTTTACGCCTGGTCTCATGAAAGTTATACGTGAAACTGGTGGTTTATCTGATGAAATACTTCCTTTTTGGCTTGTAGTTGTGGGAGATATTACAAGAGATCCCAGACGAAACCGCGAAATAGCCTTTTGGTTCCAAAACTACACAAAAAACTATTATATGTGGCGGAATACAGATGATGTAGGTGATATGTTGGACTTTTTTGAAAATAATCTGTTACCGTATTTACTTTAATATAGAATGGGAGGAGAATATATCTTCTCCCATTCATTTTTATGACTTTTGGCCTGTTATGTTATATTAAAGATTTTTTTGTAACATTTCTTGTAATGCATAGGAAATTGTACGAAGCTCTTTACCCTCTGTGGCTACTTTTCCATAAGGCATACTAACCCCAGCTTTTAAGTCAATAGTAAATTTATCTGAATATACCTTTTTTGCTCCAGAATGATATTCAAGTATAAATGTCACTTTTCTATCTATTTTTGCATAATCAAGAGTGCAAATTCTTGATTGTCCTGGGGCTAAAACTGCATTATTGAGTCCCGCCAAATAATCTCTATCATTCCGGATTTTATAACAACCTTTGAAATCAAAATCATACTCGAATTTTGTAATATAGGCAGGAGATTTTCCGAAGTTTTTAACAATTAAATAGAAAAATGGATTTCCCGCATTGATTTCATCTGTATAAACAGAAATGACAGGTCTTGTTGATCCTTCAATCATTTTGTTATTTTGCCGTAAAGTAATTACAACTGTAACTACGGATATGGCGGCTAATATAAAAGACAAAACACAAAGAATAATATTTACAATAATTGATACATCCATATTTTAACCTCTAACTAAATTTACTTCTCCACCTGTTCAATCATCCTCTTTATCAACTGCTGGAATTGTTCCTTTGTTTCCTCGTCCAGCGGTATGACCTTTTCAAGCTGTTCCGCAACCAACGTTGTCACATCATCGATGGTATGTAATTCCTGCTTTTGTTCCATAGCAGAGGCTTGAATGCTTTGGAACATAGCGGCGGTCACAGCTTCTCCCGGCTGTTCACCGCTGTCAATCTCTTTCTTAATATCCCGCAGGATAGCAAGAAATACATTCTTGATTTTTTCAATCTCCGCTTCATGTTCTCCCATCTTCTGGGCGTTCAAAAGCTGTAAATCCTGCTTTGCTTCTGCCCGATGTTCCGGGTGTTCTTTCATCAGATCGGACAGGGAAGCTGTTGCCAGTTCAATCAGCTGGTTTCGTGCCATGATACCTTTTGCCGCTGTGTCTTGAAAATAAATCCGTATCAAATCCATCAGTTTCGGGAAGTTCCTGTGTTCCAACAGGCGGTTGAGGATTTGCACATCGACTGTACCTGTCACAAGTCCTCTCACAGCTCCCTCGGACAATCCTAATTCAGAAATATCATAGCTTTTACGGACACTCAAAGTGGACAAACCCAATATGTAGTCCGTTGATACCTTAAATTTCTTTGCCACGCCTATGAGAATATCGCTGCTGACAGTCTTTGTTTCACCGCTGACAATGCGGCTCAACTGGGAAGCAGATACGCCTATCTTCTCCGCAAGCTGCTTTTGAGAAATATGATTGCCGTTGCACAAATCAGAAATCCTCTGTCCGGGTGTTCCGGGTAAAGCCATACACAGCACCTCCTTTTCCTATTTCCCATTATACAGGAAAATTGCAAAAATGCAATTTTGAAATGGAACATTGCCCTAAAATGCAATTCTCGCAAGATTCCGGGAATTGCATTTTTTTCGTGTAGACTTAGGGTAGTTCATCGATGAGCTGCACCTTGAAAAATGAATGACCGTCCGAAAAGGAATACCCCGGCAGGGGAAGCACCGCTACGAGCCACTTCGGGACAAAATGTCCCGAAGTCCGGGGAGCGTGCCTCGTCGCCACAAGCTGCGTATCATTCGCTTCCGCCAAATGGCGAAAGCTCACTCGCTCCGCTGTGGCTCCTCTCCCCACAAAGTCCAACGACTTTGTGGGGGCCCCTGTTGGGAACACGCCGCAGGAATGGGGCAGGAAGCCTTTTTGGGGAGAACGGCAACAGAAAAATGGAGGGAACACATGAGAGAGAACCCATATAAACGACTGCCGCCCATAGAGCGCAAGCCGGACGGCTCCCTTTACCGCATGACACCAGCACAGAGGAAACAGGCAAACGCCCTGATCCGCCGGAAGTGCTGCTGTTATGAGGACGGGAACTGTATGCTCCTTGACGATGGGGACACCCACACCTGCCCCCAGACCATTTCTTTCTCGGTCTGCTGTAAGTGGTTCCGCTGGTCGGTCTTGCCGCAAATCGGAATGCTGGAAGCAGAGATTTTCCGGGATAAGGAGCTAAAACGCTGTGCGGTCTGCGGCAGAGTGTTCGTCCCAAAGTCCAACCGGGCGAAATACTGTCCCGACTGCGCCGCCAGAGTTCACAGGCGGCAGAAAACAGAAAGTGAACGGAAAAGGA
>ERZ839767.2243-NODE-2243-length-25838-cov-6.358027_pt1 | contig 25838 bp, 20 predicted proteins | sample MGYA00519879_ERZ839767 | MGnify/ENA primary metagenome ERZ839767 (study PRJEB31850, sample SAMEA3708852) | human gut metagenome | biome: human gut; feature: human-associated habitat; material: faeces | place: China | collected 2014 ... | reverse complement strand
CATTTCCTCGCCCCTGCGGGGCAACCGGAAATGATGCACAAAAACTTCATGCACCAACATTTGCGCATTTTCGTGGTGCAGTGCTCATGCATGAAGTTTTTTGCCCATTTTCAGCTGAACACACCGCAAATCAAGCCGCTGGTTTCACTATGAATCAGCGGCTTTTTTCGTTCCAAAAAATTTTTTTGAATCTGTATTGTAAATACAGAATTGTCATGTTAGAAGGACATAAAAGTACAGATGTATTTTTAATACAGAATGAAGGTGAGACGATGCGTTCCTGTTTTCTGTTCGGCCACGCGGACGCGCCGGAGGATTTCTGTAGTTAATCTTGCTTGGGAATGTGCCGCCCGGAAGATGCTGCCTTCCAGTCGGGAAAGCACATTAAATAATAGTCGCACTCGTCGCATGCAATTTCGTAATCGGGATTCTCCCCGTTGTGCCTGCACAGCTCACCGTGAAAGCTGGGGGTCAGAATCTCCTGCTGATCCTTTTCCTCACCGTGCATAATACATCACCCCTCTATATTATGTACGAATATTTTGACATACGCAAGCCCCAATTTTGCGGATATACTTTATTTACTGGAAATCCGCTCAGGGGGTGGGGAAATTGATCAGCTATGAACCGCTGTTTCGGACGTTGAAAGAGAAGAATATTTCCTCATACCGCCTTGAGAAAATGGGCTTCGCCCGGAGCACTTATTACGCGATGAAGGACGGAAAAAGCGTTTCGACAAACACCATTGACCAGCTTTGTACGTTGCTGGAATGCGAAGTCTCTGACATTATGAAATTCGAGCCGAAACAAGAGTGAACATCCCGGACAGGCACAGTCCGGGATTTTTTCAGCCAAAAGGGAGACCCCCGCTTTCATTGAAAGCGGGGGTCGTTGCCTTTGCCGGTCAGCGGATATCATACACAGACTTAACCATCAGATTCTCCTCCAGCGCATCAACGCTGCGGGAGGTCTGCACCGTCACACGGTAGGGGACGGGGGTGGTGAGGGCAAAGAAATTGTCGGACAGAACGCAGTCGAAATCCCGGAAGTCCAGGAATACGCCCTTGACAAATACGTCGGCCTGAACGGAGATCTCCGCGCCGCCGGGGATGGGGGCGATCCGGACGTCAAATGCCGGCTTGCGCCACCGGAAATGCTTGGCAGGCACCAGCAGCTCCGTCTGGCGCATGAGGAAGCGACCCTGCTCGTCGTACAGGTCGGCATACAGGAAGGTATCGTAGGGGTCGGGGGAGTCCACGGGGTAGGTCAGCACGTCCCGGGAGGACAGCGCTTCCACCTCCACGTCCGTGCCGGTTTCCACCAGCACGGTCAGATCGCCCCGGCACATGGCCAGGTGGACACGGCCGCGGAAACCGGCGCGGGTCTCGTTGGCGATGTTGACGGTGAGCGACCCGTTTTCCAGGAACAGCCCCATGGCCACGGGGGCGTAGAATTTCCGGGCGGCGTAGTGCAGCGCCTTGTAGCGGCCGAAGCAGTCCACGCTGGACCAGGAGGCCACCGGCCAGCAGTCGTTGAACTGCCAGTAGGTGGAGCCCATGCAGTACCCCCGCTGACGGCGGAAATGCTCCACGCCATACTTGATGGCGTCCGCCTGGAGCAGCTGAGACGCGTACACCAGATTCTCAAAGGCGGCGGGATACAGGTAGTTGTCCGCCAGATACCGCAGGATTTTCCCGTTGCCGCCCCGGCACTTCTGGTGGTTCTCCATGACCCGGGAGAAGCAGTTCAGGTCTTCCTCCCCGGCGAAGGTGCGGATGGTCTTCATGGAGGGGAAGCTCTCGAAGCCGTATTCGGAGCAGAAGCGGAAGCGCTTTTGCCGGTAGGCGGTGAAGGGGACGCCGCCGTGCCAGACCTCCCAGTAATGGGTGTCGCCCTTGGCGGGGTTGTCCGGGTCGTCGAAGCCGCCGCCGGAGGAAGGGCTGGACGGCCAGTAGTAGGTGTCCGGCGCGTAGGTCTCGCACAGCTCCGGCAGCAGATGGCCGTACAGGCGGGTGTAGTCGTCCCGCACCAGCTGATTGTCCCGGGAACCCCAGTTGATGACGCCGCTTTCCATCTCGTTGTTGCCGCACAGCAGGGCGAGGGAGGCGTGGTGGTGCAGCCGCTTCAGGTTGCAGATGGCCTCCTGGGTGAATTCTTCGGCCATTTCCGACGTCAGATAGATGTTGGCGCAGGCGACCATGAAGTCCTGCCATACCAGCAGACCGTACTGATCGCACAGCTCGTAGAAGCGGCTGTCGGGGTAGTACCCGCCGCCCCAGACCCGCAGGGTGTTGAAGTTGGCGTCCACGGCCTGACGGACGACGGCTTCCCACCGCCGGTCGGTGACGCGGCTGAGCAGACTGTCCATGGGAACCAGATTCGCGCCCATGGAGAAAATTTTCACGCCGTTCAGCACGAAGCAGAATTCGCTGCCCTTGCCGTCCGCGTCCGGCTCCGTGCTGACGGTGAGGGTGCGCAGGCCAAGCCGTTTGCGGCAGCGGTCAATGACCCGGCCGCCGCAGAGCAACTCCACGTCCAGGTCATAAAGGGGCTGGTCGCCGTAGCCCCTTGCCCACCACAGCTTCGGATCGTCCACCTGGATCATGCCGTGGCCGTCCTTCAGTAGAACGCGCTTGCCGTCGAGGATCGCATAGATTTCGCAACCGGCATGACACTTGGTGGTCACGTCCAACTCCACCGAGACATTGCCGTTTTCGTGTTGCTGGCGGACGGCCACGCCGTCCAGACGGTCAACGTCCCAGCCGTTCAGCTCCACGCTGCGGAAAATGCCCATGTCCGGCAGGGTGGGACCCCAGTCCCAGCCGGATTGGTACATGGCCTTGCGCAGATGGGCGGCACCGGGGAGGGTGTCGCCGTCGTTCATGTACAGGTAGTGCTTGTGCTGCTGTTGGGCGAAGTAGCGCCGGGGGGATTTGAATTCCAGCCGCAGGGTATTTTCCCCCGGGGTCAGCAGGGGCTTGACCTCGTAGACATACTCCCGGTGCATATTTTTGACCTTGCCCAGCAGCGTGCCGTTCAGGTAGACATGGCAGATGGTGTCAAGCCCGTGGAACGTCAGCTCGATATGCTCCCGGGCAAGCAGGGCGGGCGGGGCGGAGAAAACGGATTCAAAAGTGCAGTCCTTTTCGGCCAGGTATTGCAGCTCCCGCTCGTTTGTGCCGTAGAAGGGGTCGGGGATTATTTTGTGGTCGTAAAGCACGCTGTACATGGTGCAGGGCGCTTGGCAGGGCAGCGGCTCGCAGCCGTCATAGAATAGTGTCCAGTTTTGAATATTCATGAAATCTCCTCCGGGTTCGGGGTTTGCTGTTATTATGACGCAAAACGGCGGCGGTTTCAAGCCCCAATCCTCCGAAGCGGCCGTCAGGGAAGAAAGAAGGCCGGAAACCGCAAATTTCGCAAAAAAAGGATTGCCAAACGGTGCAAAGCATGTTATAATGCTCTGTGTGTCCGGCCGAAGGGCGCCGCGCCAACATTGGGATGTCGCCAAGCGGTAAGGCACCAGACTTTGACTCTGGCATTCGTCGGTTCAAATCCGGCCATCCCAGCCAAATCTGATCCGCTAGCTCAGTTGGCAGAGCAACTGCCTTTTAAGCAGTGGGTCCGGGGTTCGAATCCCCGGCGGGTCACCAGATCCCGGTGCGAAAGCACCGGGATCTTTGTATAATGCCATTTGTTTGGAAGGAAAAGGCCACCCGGAAATTGGATGGATGGCCGGAAAACAGGTCAATGGAGCGTATCGGTAAAGATATGCTCCATTTCCCGTACCGGAGCACACCCCCTGGCTCTCCCTTTGGGAGAGCTGTCACCGAAGGTGACGGAGAGGGCGCTGCACCCTTTTTTCCCCTCTCCGGCCTCGCTTCGCTCGGCCGCCGCTCCCATAGGGAGAGGCAAGGGGGGCGGTTCATGATCCCGTTTGGCTCGCCGGGGTTTTGCCACCCTGGCCGCCTAGCCGTTTAAGAAACTCTTAATCTCCCCTCGTATTGACAAATTCTGAATTATGGGTTATCCTAACCGTATTAGTACAGATAATACAGTTAAGGAGGAATACCATGGTACACTTGGATTACCGGGACTCCCGGCCGATCTATGCGCAGATCGTGGACGGCTTCCGGGAGCAGATCACCGGCGGCGTGCTGCGGCCGGGAGAGAAGCTGCCCAGCGTCCGGGATCTGGCCGCCCAGCTTGCCATTAACCCCAATACCATCCAGCGCGCTTACCGGCGGCTGGAGGCGGAGGGGTGGATCGCCACCGTGCCGGGAAAGGGCTGCTTTGTCTGCGGCGACGGGGAAATCAGAGAACGGGAGAAAAAACGGCTGCTGCTGAGCTTCGACGAAGCCGCCGCGGCGCTGCTGACCATGGGCGCGAGCCACGGCGAGCTGGTGGCCAGAATCGAGAAGGGAGACCATAGACATGCTTGAAATGAAGAATGTGACCAAGACCTTCGGCAATTTTAAAGCGCTGGACGACCTGACCCTGACCGTCCCAAGCGGGCGGGTCTACGGCCTTGTCGGCCCCAACGGCGCGGGCAAGTCCACCGCCATCCGGCACCTCACCGGCATCTACCGCCCGGACAGCGGCGCCGTCACCATGGACGAGCAGCCAATCTACGAAAATCCCGCCGTGAAGGCGACCATCGGCTACATCCCCGACGAAATTTTCTACTACCCCTCCGCGACGCTGGAGGATATGCGAAGGTTCTACCGAGGCATTTACCCCACCTTTGACGATGGGCTTTTTGACAGACTGTACGACGTATTCCAGCTTCCCAGGCGGACGCCTATCCGCCGGTTTTCCAAGGGAATGCAGAAGCAGGCGGCGTTTCACCTGACCGTCTGCACCCGTCCCAGGACGCTGATCCTGGACGAGCCGGTGGACGGCCTGGATCCGGTGATGCGGCGGCAGGTCATGGGTCTGATTCTCTCCGACGTGGCGGGGCACGGCACCACGGTGCTGATCTCGTCTCACAACCTGCGGGAGCTGGAGGACGTGTGCGACTACGTGGGCATCATGAACCGGGGCAAAATGCTGCTGGAAAAGAGCCTTGCGGATTTGCAGGGCAGCACCGTGAAGCTGCAGCTGGTGGGCGATGCCCCCAAGGAGCTGGACATCCTCAACGCGTCCGTTTCCGGACGCCTGAAGACCCTGATCGTCCGGGGGGAGGCCGAGGAGGTCGGCGCGAAAATGGCGGCGTGCAAGCCCGCGTATTTTGACGTGCTGCCCCTGTCCCTGGAGGAAATCTTCATTTATGAGCTGGGAGGCGTGGACTATGAAATCAAAGACATCCTTCTTTAATAAGACCGTATTCCTGAAGAACCTGACCCGGTTCGCCCCGGTGATCGGGGGATACACCCTGTGCCTGGTTCTGGGAATGATGATGCTGTACCAGGACAATCGGGATATGGGACGGACGTTCTGGTTTGCTTCCCGGATAGCCGGGAACCTTCAGCTCATGGGGCTGGTGAACCTGCTTTTTGCGCCGCTCGTCGCCATGCTGCTGTTCGGCGACCTGTATAACGCCCGGATGTGCAACGCTCTGCACGCCATGCCCGTGCGCCGGGAGACGCTGTTTCTGACCAATGTCGTTTCCGGACTGCTGTTTTCCATGATCCCCACGGCGGTGATGGCGCTGCTGTCCGTGCCGCTGCTGAACGCGACCGTGGTGACAAACGCATGGCAGATCGCGCTTTTGTGGTACGCCGGCACCAACCTGCAATTCATCACCTTCTTCGGTGTGGCGATCTTCAGTGTGTTCTGCACCGGAAACCGCTTTGCCATGGCGATGGTGTACGCGGTTCTGAACGGCGGCGCGTATATTCTCTACTATATTATCAATACCCTTTATACGCCCATGCTCTTCGGCGTGGTCACGCCGGACAGGTGGGCAAGCCTGCTGACGCCCGTGGCGAGTATGACCAACGGCGAGTATGTGTCCGTGGAGGATTTCTCTCAGCTGTCGCAGCGGTTCTACGGCCGGGAAAACGAAATGGTGGCGGCGTTCAGCGTTGACGGGGGGAAGTATACAGCCCTGCTGGTCTATGCGGCGGTGGGCATCGTTTTTACCCTTGTCGGGCTGCTGCTGTACCGGAAGCGGAACCTGGAATGCGCCGGGGATGCCATTGCGTTCCCCGTTTTGCAGCCGCTGTTTCAGCTGGTCTGCGCCGTGGTGGCCGGTACGCTGGTCGTTATGGGCGTGGAATCCTTCTTTGCATCCAAAATTGGCGCCGGCATGTCCATGATGTATCTGCTCCTGTTCTGCGGCGGCGCCGCCGGATGGTTTGGCGGAAAGATGCTCCTGAAGCGCACCACCCGGGTGTTCCAGCTGCGCAGCTGGGTCGGCCTGGGGATTCTGACCGCCATGGTCGCCGTGAGCCTGGTCGCTACCCGCTTTGACGTGCTGGGCATTGAGGATCGCATTCCGGATGTGGAGGACGTCAGCTCCGTGACCCTGAATTTTGACGGTCTGGAGCTGACAAGCGAGGAAGACATCCGGCGGATCACCACCCTCCACGCCATGGCGCTGGAAGACCGCATCGAGGATTACGACAACTATCCCCTGGCCTACATCCTGCACCGGGAGGAAAAGGAAAAGCACCCGGTCGTGCCGGAGGGTGGCTTCGTCTACGGCGAGGGCGGCTATAACGCGGACGGACCGATGCTGACTGTGGACAATATCACCCTCTATTACAAGCTGAAAAACGGCCGCACCATGACCCGTAACTACAATATCTGGGCAAATCTGGAGGAGGGCAGGATCGTAAGCGAGTACGCAAGCCGCTGGGATGTGGTATGGAAGTGGGCGCGGTACGGCTATTGGGACGACTTTGACCCGGCGAGTATTACCTCCATGGATATCGGCAGCGTGACCCTGCATGAATATCAGATCACGCCGGAGCTGGTGCAGTCTCTGCTTGCCGCCGTCAGGGCCGACTGTGACGAGCGCACCATGACCCAGAGATCGGCGTATCACCGGGGGTATTTTCTGGAGTACGATCCATACAGCGAGGAGTATTACAGGGCAAAATCCCTGGGGATATCCCTGTGGTCGAACGGCGTTCACTATGCCACCGGCGCGTACCTGTCCGTCTTTGCCGACTCCGCGCATACGCTGGAGTGGATGCGGGAGCACGACTGCCTGACGGAAGAGGTCGTGGAGGAAGCGCCCATTGTGCTGAACTAAGGAAAGGGTAACGGGATGAGAAAGAAACTATGTCTCATACTGGCGGTGATGCTGCTGCTTCTTTCCGCCTGCGGCGGGCAGAAAACGCCGGAGACCACGGCGCAGGAACCGAGTACGGCTGCCACGGAAAGCACCCCTGTGGAAACGGCGGCAGAACCCACCCAGCCGGAAACCACCGTCCCCGACCGGAACGACGCTGCCCGCAGCGCGTTCCAGCGGGCGCTCCGGACTGTCCATGACGATCTGCGCTGGCCGGAACTGCCCGACTCGGGGAATATTGAAGTGTGGGAACCGGGTACGATTGAAGACGAACAATTTGCCGTTACGGATGTGGACGGAGACGGGGAGGAAGAACTGCTGGTTTCCGTATCCAACACCTACACGGTGGGAATGTGTGAGATCATCTATGGCTATGACCCCCAAACCGACGGCGTGCGGATTGAGTCCCACAGTTATGTGGGAGTGACCCATTATCCCGGTATGCTCAAGGTGGAGGCGTCCCACAATCAGGGGTATGCGGGGGATGTCCTCTGGCCTTACGCCATTGCGTATTATGACGAAGCGGAGGATAGCTATAAAGACGCCTTCTATGTGGACGCATGGTGCAAGGATATCACCGACTACGATTCCTATACGGAAACGCCCTACCCGGATGACATTGACACCGAACATGACGGCTATGTCTACCTGATAACGGAAAACGGAGAGCGGCGGTTCATGAACAGGGCGGACTACGAGAAATGGGAAGCGGGGATATTCACCAATAAGGGACCCCTGACCATTCCGTGGCAGAAGATCACGGCAGCGAATATTGATGCACTTGTAAAATAACCAAAAATCAAATCAAGGGGCAAGCCCGAGTGGCAAACCTATCCGGCAGCTCAGTAAGAGCGGAAAGGGAACACAATGAAAAAGAAAATTTGTCTTATGCTGGCGGTGATGCTGCTGCTTCTTTCCGCCTGCGGCGGAAAGAAGGCGCCGGAGACCATGGCACCGGAAGAAACGGTTTTGCAGACGGAGGACAGCGTATCCGTTGAAGCGCTGGCGGCACCGGAAGACCCGGTGCCGGTCAACGCGCCGGAGGCCGAGGGCGTCCCCATCGATTTCCGGATGATCTACCGCGGCTTCACGGCGGTATCTCTGGACGACACGGAAAATTATGAGCGCTTCTGCGGCTACGGAACGAAAATGATCGCCTCCGAGGAAGAATGGAGTTCCTTTATGGCGGCGTACTGCCCGGGGATTCCCTATTACGAGACGTGGGACTTTTCTCAGGATGTTCTGGTGACGTCGGTCAGCCACGGGGCAAAACCCGGCTACAATCAGGCGGATGTCATCACTTCGGTGAAATGGAACGGAAGCTATGTCGTCACGGAATACTCCAACGACCCCGCGAATTTCGTCTACGCGCTGAATCCCATGTCGGATGAAGTGATGATGAATTTCTACATAGAAGTGATCGCCGTAAGCCGGAAGGACGTCGGCATGTAATCAGGCAAACAAGCCCGGAATGCTGTATTTTTGCATTCCGGGCTTGTGTTTTTGAGAGGAATCTTTTATAATCAAATCAGCAAAAAGAATGGAGGGCTGAGCATGGAAAAGCATCAGGTGTTGACCGTTCTGGTGGCGGACGATGAACCGGAGCTGCTGGGCGCCGTCTGCCAGCTGATCGACTGGGAATCTCTGGGCTTCCGCCTTGTGGGACGCGCCGGGAACGGGCTGGATGCCTTGCAGCTGGTGGAAGCGCTTCAGCCGGATTTCCTGCTGACGGATATCCGGATGCCGTTTATTTCCGGGACGGCGCTCACCAGACAGGCGAAGGCCGTCCAGCCGCTGCTGCAAGTGGCTTTCCTAAGCGGCTACGACGATTTTGAGTACGCCAAGGCCGGGATCGAGGACGAGATCGTGGCCTACCTTCTCAAGCCCATCAGCATGGCGGAGCTGACGGAGGAACTGCGGAAAATCCACGACAAAATCGAAAAGCGCCTTGCCAGCCTGACCCGCCCCCAGGGCGGCGCGGAGGAGCTGCGGATGGTCACGGCCACGATGCTTTTGGACGAGTACGCCCGTCCGGAGCCGTCCGCCGCGGCGGAATCCCTGCGAAGCGCCGGAATGGAAATCCGAGGGGACGAGCACATCGTGGTGGCGGCGTTCAGCCTGCCCGACGGGGCGCACCCGGAGCTGCTTCCCATGGCGGAGCGGATTTTCTCCCGGGCGTTTTCCTGCTGCGGATTTTCCAGCGGCGACCGGACGGTGCTCCTGCTGGCCTCCGGCAACGGGTTCGGGCGGCTGTATGCTTCCCTGGACGAGCTGCGGCAGGCCACCCGCCGCGCTTTGAGCGCCGAGGCGCTGGCAGGCTTAAGCAAGGAGTACGCCTCTCTCGGCGAGGGACACGCCGCTTACTTAGAAGCCATGGAAGCCCTGAAAATTGCCCGCAGAGGCGGCGGACTGTACGCCGCCGGGGGCTGGGACGACATGGCCATGCTCTGCGCCCGGGCGCTGAAGATCATCGAGAAGGAATACATGGACGAGGAGCTGTCGCTGCAATCCGTCAGCGAGCGGCTGCACATCAGCGCGAACTACTTAGGTGCGAACATCAAGAAATTTTACGGCGACACCTTCATGAACCTGCTGATTCAGAAGCGGATGGACGTGGCGCTGAAGCTGCTGTGGAGCGGCAGCAGCCGCATTGCCGAGGTGTCCCGCCGCTGCGGCTACGCCGACCAGAGCTATTTCGGCTACTGCTTCAAAAAATACTACGGAAAATCCCCGGCGCGGATGCGTCAGGAGCAGAAAGAGGCCAACGCATGAAGAAAAAGGGTCTCAGCATGAATCTTATCATGGCGCTCACGCTCACGGCGGTTGCGGTGAGCGTGCTGCTGTGCGCCAATCTGGTCTTTATGCAGACCTACCGTCAGACGCTGCTGCGCAACGCCGAGACCACCAGCCGTCAGGCCATCGCACAGGCCAGCAGCACCATGAATGAATATTTGGAGGACATGAACGACGCGGTGACGCTGCTGACCGGCTACTTAGACCTGCCGGCGGAGGAACGGGAGGCGCGGTTCGAGGCGTTTCTGGAAATCCGCGCCGATGTGGTGGCCGTCACCACCTACGACGCGGAGGGGGAAATGCGCAACTGCTACAGCCTTGGCCGCCGTCTGCGGGAGGATATTCTGCAAAACCTCTCCTTCGACCCGGACAAGCGGGAACTTTATGAGGGCGGCTATATATCCGCACCCCACGTCATGTCGATTTTCCCGGAGGATTACCCATGGGTCGTGACCATTATCCACCCTGCCACCACCGGGGAGGGGGAGCGGTACATCGCCGTGGACGTGAGCTGCTCCAACATCTCCACCTATATCAGCGGCGTGGGCATCGGCCAGCGGGGCTACTGCTTCCTGGAGGACATGGAGGGGAATCTGGTTTACCATCCCCAGCAGCAGCTGATTTATTCCGATCTGAAAAGCGAGAACACCGCGTTGACCGCCTCCCTCCCCGACGGGACGCATGTGGAGGGAAGCACCATTTACACCGTCCAGACCCTGGAAAACGGCATCTGGCGGGTGGTGGGCGTCAGCTCCTTTCAGGAGCTGATCACCGACGGCCTGCGGGAGATCATGCGCATCACCCTCATCGGCGCGGTGTCTATTTTAATTGCGGCGGTGCTGCTGAGCCTGATGCTTTCCCGGGTGCTGTCCAGTCCCATTCACGATCTGGTCGTCGCCATGCAGAGCTTTGAAAAGTCCGGCGAGGGCTTTTCCTACGAACCCGTCACCGGTGTCCGGGAGGTGGAGAACCTGTCGGCGTCCTTTGACCACATGGTCAAAAAAATCCAGAAGCTCATGGCCACGGTGCGCAGCGAGGAGGTCAACCTGCGCAAGACGGAGCTGAAAGCCCTACAGGCGCAGATCAACCCCCACTTCCTGTATAATACCCTGGATTCCATTTCCTGGATGTGTGAGCAGGGGAAGAACGCGGAGGCCGTGGTGATGGTCAACGCCCTGGCGCGGCTGTTCCGCATCAGCATCAGCAAGGGGCACGAGCTGATCCCCATCCGCAGCGAGGTGCAGCACGCCCAGAGCTATCTGCAAATCCAGAGCGTGCGCTACAAGGAGCAGTTTTCCTATCATTTTGACGTTCAGGAGGACTGCACGGAGTACCTGTGCAACAAAATCACCCTCCAGCCCATCATCGAGAACGCCATCTATCACGGCGTCAACGGTCTGGTGGACGAGGGACATATTGAAATTCGTGTCCGCGCCGAGGGAGAGGACGTCCTCTTTACGGTGGAGGACAACGGCGTGGGCATGGAGCCGGAGCAGATCGAGGAAATTTTCCGCCGGAAGCCCGACGGAAAGTCCGGCATCGGCATCAAGAATGTCAACGACCGGCTGAAAATCTGGTTCGGCGACGCCTATGGCATCACCATTGAGAGCGTCCCGGACGAGGGAACAAAGGTGACGGTGCGGATGCCGAAGGTGCGGGAGGAGGCGGAGCATGAAAAGCATTAAACGGATCGCCGTTTTTATGGCGCTGCTGGTGTGCCTTTCCGGCTGCGCCGGTACGCATCAGAGCAGCGGGTCGTACAATATCTATCTGATCGCCAAATCCTCCACCACGGAGTTCTGGAAATCGGTTTTTGCCGGGGCGAACGCCGCGAAATCCGAGTATAACGTGCATCTGACCATCCTCGCCCCGGACACGGAGGAGGATTTTGAAGCACAGAACGACTACATCCGCCAGGCCGTGGCCGACGGAGCGGACGCCATCGTCTTCTCCGCCATCAGCTACACGGAAAACGCCGCCGCCATCGACGAAGCCGTGGCCGCAGGCGTCCGGGTGGTGGTCATTGACAGCGATGTGGATTCCAAAGGCGTTTCCGTGCGCATCGGGACGGACAATGTGGCGGCCGGGCGCATGAGCGGAGAGGCCGCGCTGAAAACGGCGCAGAAAAAAATCGTTGTGGGCATTGTCAACGCCTACGCCGAGACCCAGAACTGCCGGGAGCGGGAGCAGGGCTTCCGGGAGGTGCTGCTTGGGGACTGCCGGGTCAAGGGCATTTACGCCGTCAATGTTTCCACCGATGCCCTGGAAGCCCGTCTGGCGGCGGAGAAGCTGCTGCGGGAGCATCCGGAGATCAACGTGCTGATCGGCTTCAACGAGCCGCTGGCCGTGGGCGTGGCTCAGGCGGTGGACTCCCTGGGGCTGACGGGGCAGGTACACGCCGTGTCCTTCGACAGCAACGTCAACTGCATCGAGCTGCTGCAAACCGGAGCGGTGGCCGCCCTGGTGGTGCAGAATTCCTACGCCATGGGGTATCTGGGCGTAGAAAAGGCGTGGCAGGTTTTGCAGGGGGAGAAATTCGATTCCACGGCGCTCATCGACACCGCGACCACCATCGTCACCAAAGAAAATATGTTCACCATGGAGAGCCAGAAGGCCATGTTTTCTTTCGGTTGATCGGCGTACCTGCAATTTTTACCGTTTCTTAGGGCTTTTTGCACAAAAACACGGCGCGTTTTTTGGAGGCGGCAAAATTTTTTGAGAAAATCCGCGAGGAAAAATGACTGTGAAAAAAAATCCGTATCTGATACAATAAAGTCACGGTGAAGCCAACCCGGCGAAACCGAAAAATGAATTTTATGGAGGAAAAAAGCAATGAAAAAGGCACTTGCATTGCTGCTCGCGCTTGTCATGGTAGTCGCCATGGCCGCCTGCGGCTCCAAGACCACCCCCAGCACTACCGCCGCTACCACCCCCGCTCCCGCAGGGAACGAGACCGAGGCTCAGGTCGAAGCTTCCGAGCTGAAGGTCGGCGTGTTCTACTACACCTTCGCCGACACCTACATTTCCAGCGTCCGCACCGCTCTGGACGCACAGCTGGACAGCCTGGGCGTTACCTACAACAACTTCGACGGTAACAACAACCAGACCACCCAGAACGAGCAGATTCAGACCGCCGTTACCGACGGCTACAACCTGCTGGTCGTCAACATGGTCACCTCCGGCTCCCCCGACGTTGCCAACGAGATCATCTCCCTGGCAAACGGCACCCCCGTTATCTTCTTCAACCGCGCCATCGAGGCTGACGGCGAGGAAGGCACCGTCCTGAACGCCAATACCAACATCTGCTTCATCGGCACCGACGCTCCCGAAGCCGGTCACCTGCAGGGCAAGATGGTCGGCGAGTATCTGCTGGCCAACTGGGATACCGTTGACCTGAACGGCGACGGCAAGATCTCCTACGCCATGTTCAAGGGCGACGAGGCCAACGTGGAAGCCATCTACCGCACCCAGTACGGTGTTGAGGACGCCGACGCCGTCCTGACCGCTGCCGGCAAGCCCGCTCTGGAGTACTTCGACGCCTCCAACGCCTCCAAGTACCAGGTGGACCTGGGCGGCGCCTGGAGCGCACAGGCTGCTCTGGACTACATGAACACCAACCTGTCCCAGTACAACGAGGCCAACAGCAACATGATCGAGCTGATCATCTGCAACAACGACAACATGGCTGAAGGCGCTATCTCCGCTCTGGAAGCTGCCGGCTACAACACCGGTGCCGAGGGCGTGACCACCATCCCCGTGTTCGGCGTTGACGCTACCGACGCTGCCAAGGAGCTGATCGCTGCCGGCAAGATGACCGGTACCGTCAAGCAGGACGCCGAGGGCATGGCCGCCGCCATCGCCGATGTCGTCAAGGCTACCGGTGAAGGCACCGCCATGGCTGACGCCGTCGCTGCCACCGCCGGCACCAACGCCGAGATGTACTCCATCGCCGACGGCATTGCCAACAAGCTGTTCGTCGCCTACGCTGCCTACACCAAGTAAGTTATAAACCCAAAAGGGGCAGCCGCTGCTGTGTCGGCGGCTGCCCTTCACAGCTAAGCATGCTAGCGAAAAAGGAGGGGAATCCAGGTGGAGCAAACCGTACTGCTCCGGATGACGGATATCACAAAAACCTTTCCCGGCGTCAAAGCGCTGGATCATGTCAGCCTGGAGGTCAAGGCAGGCACCGTACACGCGCTGATGGGCGAGAACGGCGCCGGCAAATCCACGCTGATGAAATGCCTGTTCGGCATTTACGCCAAGGACAGCGGCCATATTTATCTGGAAGGCCGCGAGGTCAATTTCACCAGCTCCAAGGAGGCGCTGACGAGCGGCGTCGCCATGGTTCACCAGGAGCTGAATCAGGCGCTCAAGCGGACTGTCATGGACAATCTGTGGCTGGGGCGCTATCCCAAGGTCGCGGGATTTATTGTGGACGAGCACAAGATGCTTCGCGATACCAAAGCAATTTTTGAAGAGCTCGGCATCGACGTCGACCCCCATCGGGTCATGAGTACGATGCCGGTTTCCCAGCGTCAAATGGTGGAGATCGCAAAGGCCGTCTCCTATCACTCGAAAGTCATCGTATTTGATGAACCCACGTCCTCGCTGACCGAGGAAGAGGTTGAGCACCTGTTCAGGATCATCAACATGCTCCGGGATCGCGGCATGGGCATCATCTATATTTCCCATAAAATGGCGGAGATCAAGCGCATCTCCGACGAGATCACCGTCATGCGCGACGGCCAGCTGGTGGCGACCCGTCCGGCGTCGGAGCTGGAGATGAACGACATCATCCGTCTCATGGTCGGCCGTGAGCTTGGCAACCAGTTCCCCCCGAAGACCAACAAGCCCGGCGAGGTCTATCTGGAAGTGGAGCACCTGACGGGACTGTACAATAACCTGCGGGACGTTTCCTTCACCGCACGGCGGGGCGAGATCGTGGGTCTTGCGGGTCTGGACGGCAGCGGCCGGACGGAGACGCTGGAAACCATGTTCGGCGTCGCCACCCGCAAGAGCGGCCGCATTCTGCTGGACGGCAAGGAGTGCAAGAATCTGAATCCCCGGCAGTCCATCAAGAATAACTTTGCCCTGCTCACCGAGGAGCGCCGGGCGACGGGTATTTTCGGAATCCTGGACATCCGGGAAAATTCCGTCATTTCCAGTCTGGACAGGCACAAGCGGGCGGGCTTCGTCCTCAGCGACAAGTCCATGAGGAAGGACACCCAGTGGTCCATCGACGCCATGCACACCAAGACGCCTACCCAGGAGACGAAGATCCGCAGCCTGTCCGGCGGCAACCAGCAGAAGGTCATCATCGGCCGCTGGCTGCTCACCGCCCCGGATGTGCTGCTGCTTGACGAGCCGACGCGCGGCATCGACGTCGGCGCGAAATACGAGATTTACCAGCTGATCCTCGATCTGGCAAACAAAGGCAAGACGGTCATCATGGTTTCGTCCGAAATGCCCGAGCTGCTGGGCGTGTGCGACCGGATTCTCGTCATGTCCGGCGGACGGCTGGCCGGTGAAGTCGATGCAAAGACAGCAACGCAGGAGGATATCATGCGTCTTGCGGCGAAGTATGTATAAGGAGGCAGCGGTATGGCAAATCCAGTCAAACAGCTTCAGAGAAAGAGTGAAGAATACCAAAGACTCGACAAGGCGGATCGCCGCCGGTTCTGGTCGGACGGTATCCTGAATAACGCGCTGTATATTCTGATGGTCATTTTCATCGTCTATACGGCTATCAAGAACAAGAACTTCCTGTCCGCGGGTTCCATTGCGAACATCGTTTCCCTGGTGGCGGCGTCGCTGCCCATGGCGCTGGGTATCGCAGGCTGTATCGTCCTCACCGGTACCGACCTGTCCGGCGGACGTGTGGTCGGCCTGACCGCAGCCGTCGCGGGCGCGCTGCTGCAGGATCGCACCATCTCCCGGAAGCTTTTCTCCAACCTCCCGGCCATTACCCCGGGTTGGATTCTGCTGACGATTCTCATTGTCGTCGCCATCGGCGCGCTGATCGGTATGGTGAACGGCTTCTTCGTGGCCAAGTTCAGCCTGCACCCCTTCATCGTGACCCTGGCCACCCAGCTCATTACCTACGGCCTGATCCTGATCTTCTTCATGCTCAACGGCAACAACGGCCAGCCCGTTTCCGGCCTGTCCCAGGAGTATAAGAACGTGGTCTCCGCGCCCATGCTCCAGTTTGTCACCGGCTCCGGCGCGAAAATTTCCATCCCCTGGTACGTGCTGTACGCGGTCATTTTCGTGGCGCTGATGTGGTTCATCTGGAACAAGACCGCCTTCGGCAAGAACATGTTCGCCGTCGGCTCCAACGCCGACGCGGCCAAGGTCTCCGGCGTCAACGTGTTCTGGACGACGGTAATGGTTCACACCCTGGCCGGTGCAATGTACGGCATTACCGGCTTCATTGAGGGCGCCCGTATCAGCTCCATCACCCAGTCGGCCGGCCTTAACTACGAGTGCGACGCCATCGCGGCCTGCGTCATCGGCGGCGTTTCCTTCGTCGGCGGCACCGGCAAGATCAGCGGCATTGTCCTGGGCGTATTCGTGCTGCGGATCATCTTCGTGGCGCTGTCCATGCTGGGCATCGATCCCTCCATGCAGTACATCATCAAGGGCGGCATCATCCTGGCGGCCTGCTCGCTGGATATGCGGAAATATCTTGCCAAAAAGTAAATCATGCGTTATAATGGCGGCAGATGGAATCCATCTGCCGCCATTGCAGAGAAAAGAAACGGCGCAGACTGAAACAATCATCGGTTCCCTATGGAACCGGCACAAGGAGCATCCTCATGGCTATGACAACGGAAACTGTTTGGGCAGCGCTGGATTCGCTGCTGGATTACGGAAAAAACTGCGGCCTTCTTCACCCGCTGGACGAGACGTTCGCCCGGAATACCCTCCTCTCCCAGCTGCATTTGGAGAGCTACGAAAAGCAGGAGCAGCACTTTGATTTCCCGGAGTGCCTGAAGCTGCTGTGCGATTATGCCGCCCAGGAAGGACTGATTGCGGACACCGTCGCCGAGCGTGACCTGTTTGACACGAAGCTCATGGGCTTCCTGACGCCCCGCCCCTCGGAGGTGGTGCGGGAGTTCCGGTCGCGCTATGCCCAGTCCCCCAAGGCGGCGACGGACTATTTCTACACCCTGAGTCAGGACTGCAATTACATCCGCCGCGACCGTATCGCAAAAGACGAGCGCTGGACGGCGGATACGAAATACGGGAAGCTGGAAATCTCCATCAACCTGTCCAAGCCCGAGAAGGATCCCCGGGACATTGCGGCGGCGAAGCTGAAAAAGGCCTCCGGATACCCCAAGTGTCTGCTCTGCCCCGAAAACGTGGGCTACGCCGGAACCATTTCCCACCCGGCGCGGCAGAATCTGCGGGTCATGCCGGTAATGGTGAACGGTCAGCCCTGGGGCTTCCAGTATTCGCCCTACGTTTATTATAATGAACACTGCATCGTCATGAACGCCCGGCACACGCCCATGGTCATTGACCGTGGAGTGTTCGACAAGCTGTTCTCCTTCGTGGAGCAGTTCCCCCACTATTTCCTGGGGTCGAACGCCGACCTGCCCATCGTGGGGGGCAGTATATTGTCCCACGAGCATTTCCAGGGGGGGAATCACACCTTCCCCATGGAGAAGGCGGAGAAGGAGTTCGGCTTTACCGTTCCCGGCTTTGCCGATGTGGACTGCTGCGTGGTGAAATACCCGATGACGGTGCTTCGCCTGAACTCGGAAAACAAAGACCACCTCTGCGACCTGGCGGGCAGAATCCTTGCCAAGTGGCGCACCTACAGCGATCCGGCGGCAATGATTTTCGCGGAAACCGACGGCGAACCCCACAACACCATCACCCCCATCGCCCGTATGCGGGAGGGAAGGTATGAGCTGGATCTGGTTCTGCGAAACAACCTGACGACTAAGGAGCATCCCATGGGGCTGTACCACCCCCACGAGGAGCTTCACCACATCAAGAAAGAGAACATCGGCCTCATCGAGGTCATGGGCCTTGCCGTTCTCCCCGGCAGACTCAAAAAGGAAATGGCCGACCTGCGGGAAGCCCTGCTGAAGGGGGAAAACCTGCGGGAGAACGAGGCGCTTTCCAAGCACGCCGACTGGGCGGACGCATTTATGCCACGGCACCCGGAATTTGGCGAAGAAAACGCCGAAGCGATCATTCAGTACGAGATCGGCCAGGTGTTTGCCCGGGTTCTGGAGTGCGCGGGCGTTTACAAGTGTACCGAAGCGGGCAGAGCTGCCCTGAAACGATTTTTGACGGAGGTTCAAAATGGCTGACACCTATCATTTTTCCGCCCCCGGCCGCACGGAGATCGGCGGCAACCACACCGACCATCAGCACGGCTGCGTGCTGGCGGCGGCAGTCGACATGCAGACCACGGCGGAGGTCACCCTCACCGGTACGAACATCATCCGGGTGGATTCCGAGGGCTACAAGCCTGTGGAGATCGACCTGAACGACCTGGAGACCAGAGAGTCCGAGAAGAATACCACGGCGGCACTCATCCGGGGCGTGGCGGCGGCGTTTGCCCGGCGGGGCTATAAGCTGGGCGGCTTTGAGGCCAAGGTCAGGTCCACCGTTCTGCCCGGCTCCGGCCTGTCCAGCTCCGCGGCCTTCGAGGTGCTGATCGGCCGTATTCTCAACGGCCTGTTTGCGGACGGCAAGGTTTCCGCCATTGAGATTGCCCAAATCGGCCAGTACGCCGAGAATGTCTACTACGGCAAGCCCTCCGGTCTGATGGATCAGATGGCGTCCAGCGTGGGCGGCCTGGTGTACATCGATTTTGCCGACCCGAAAAACCCCATTGTGGAAAAGGTGGACTACGATTTTGACCACAGCGGCTACACCCTGTGCACCATCGACTCCGGCGCGGACCATGCCGACCTGACGGACGAGTATGCTGCCATGCCGGTGGAAATGAAGGCCGTGGCGGCGTTCTTCGGCAAGGAGGTTCTCCACGACGTGGACGAGACGGCGTTCTACCGGCACATCGCCGAAGTCCGCAAGGTCACCGGCGACCGGGCGGTTCTCAGAGCCATCCACTTCTTCAACGAGAACCGGCGGGTAAAATCCCAGGTGCAGGCGTTGAAGGAGGGGGATTTTGACGCATTCCTCCGCCTGGTCAACGCCTCCGGCATGGCGTCCTGGACGCTGCTGCAAAACGTGACCCCGGCGGGCTACGTTCAGAAGCAGGACATGGCCTTCACCATCGCTCTGTGCCAGCAGCTGCTGGAGGGGGAGGGCGCCGTCCGCATCCACGGCGGCGGCTTCGCCGGAACGGCGGTCGCCTTTGTCCCCAACGACAGGTTCGATCGCTTCAAAACCTGCGTCGAGCGCGTTCTGGGCGAGGGTCACTGCCACAAGCTGACGATCCGTTGAGTGCACAAAAAAATCGGATATTCCGGCGGGGGAGCGGCGGCGCTTCCCCGCCGCTTTCTGCCGTGGACGGCCGTTTTCAAACAAAAAATTTTTACATTTTTGTGAATAATTTCCCAAAAAGCACCTTTTTTCCACAAATTTAAGGGAAAAAGCAAAAATCCCCCCCTGGGGGATGAAAAAAACACGGGAAATGTGTCAAATTGCACGATTGACAACTGCACGCTAAATGAGTACAATACTATCGATACACTATGACCTATCGTAGGGTACGCACAGGCTTTTCAAAGAATCAAATGATTAGGAGGAAATCACTTTGAAGGATTGGGCTTATTTGACAACTGTTGATGAGATGGAGCAAGCTACCAACTCGCTGCTGGAAAACGGCAGTAAGGTTGGCGCTGACTCCTGGCAGCAGCGGGTCAAGAACCAGACCCCCCATTGCGGCTTCGGCGAATCCGGCACTTGCTGCCGTATCTGCTCCATGGGCCCGTGCCGCATCACCAAGAAGGCCCCCCGGGGCATCTGCGGCTGCGACGTACATGGTATCGTCGGCCGTAACTACCTGCGGTTCACCGCCGGCGGCGCCGCGACGCACTCCGACCACGGCCGCGAAATCATGCACACCCTGTACCAGACCAGAGAAGGCGGCAACTATCAGGTCAAGGACCCCGAGAAGCTGATCCGCATCGCCAAGGAGTGGGGCGTGGAGACCGAGGGCAAGGACATCTACGACCTGGCTCACGAAATGGCCGAGATCGGCCTGCTGGAGTACGGCAAGCCCTTCGGAACCCAGCGCTTCCTGAAGCGCGCCCCCGAGTACACCCAGAAGCTGTGGCATGAAGCCGGCATCGAGCCCCGCGCCATCGACCGGGAAGTCGCCACCGCGCTGCACATGACCCACATGGGCTGCTCTTCTCTGCCGGAAGCCCTGATCCGCCAGTCTCTGCGTGCCGGTCTGTCCGACGGCTGGGGCGGCTCCATGATGGGCACCGAGTTCTCCGACGTTATGTTCGGCACTCCCAAGCCTATCGACACCACCGCCAACATCGGCGTTATGGAAAAGGACAACGTCAACATCGTTGTTCACGGCCATGATCCCAGCCTGTCCGAAATGGTCGTTTACTACGCAAACGACCCCGAGATGATCGCTTATGCCAAGTCCGTGGGCGCGAAGGGCATCACCGTCTCCGGTGTGTGCTGCACCTCCAACGAGGTAACCATGCGCCACGGCATCCCCATGGCCGGTAACTTCCTGAACCAGGAGAACGTGGTTCTGACCGGCGCCTGCGAGGCCATTGTCGTGGACGTGCAGTGCATCTTCCCCGCCCTCGGCCCCCTGAGCAAATGCTTCCATACCAAGTTCATCACCACCTCTCCCATCGCCCGGATGCCCGACTCCGAGTTCATCCAGTTCCATGCCGAGACCGCCGGTGAGAACGCCAAGGCCATTGTCAAGATGGCGATCGACAACTTCAAGAACCGCAAGCCCGAGCTGGTCAACATCCCCAGCCTGAAGCAGAATGCCCGCGTCGGCTACTCTGTGGAGGCCATCAAAAAGGTTCTCGACGGCGTTGCCAACTCCCAGGTGGACGAGTTCGGCACCACCAAGCCCCTGATCGAGTGCGTCCATTCCGGCGTTCTCCGGGGCGCTGTGGCCATGGTCGGCTGCAACAACCCCAAGGTTCGCCCCGACACCGCCCACATTGAGCTGATGAAGAAGCTGCTGGAAAACGACATCATCCTGATCGTCTCCGGCTGCTCCGCTCAGGCTGCCGCCAAGGCCGGCCTGATGGATCCCGAGAAGGCCAAGGAATACTGCGGCGCAGGCCTGAAACGCGTGTGCGAGCTGGCCGGTATCCCGCCTGTCCTGCACATGGGCTCCTGCGTGGATATTTCCCGTATGATGATCCTGGCCTCCGATATCGCCAAGGACTGGGGCATCCACATTTCCCAGGTTCCCGTGGTGGGCTGCGCTCCCGAATGGATGTCCGAGAAGGCCGTCTCCATCGGCAACTACGTCGTGGCCACCGGCATCGAGACCTTCCTGGGCGTTGATCCCTACACCAAGGGCTCCGAGGAAGTCACCGCGCTGCTCCAGGGCGAGCACGGCGTCAAGGACTGGGTCGAGGCTCGGTTCGTCGTGGAAACCGACATTGAGAAGCTGGGCGACAAGATGATCGAGTGCATCGAGGCCAAGCGCGCCGCACTGGGCATCTAAGGAGCCTGCGTCACCCGAACAAAAAGCGATTTGAATTCGGGATAACTTTTACTTACGAGGTCTTTTTCCAATGAAACTAGCGATTACCGGCAAGGGCGGCGTGGGAAAGACCACGCTGGCCTCCACGCTGGCGCGGCTCTACGCCGACGAGGGACGTACCGTTCTGGCCGCCGACGTGGACCCTGACGCCAATCTGGGACTGGCTCTCGGACTGAGCCAGGAGGAAGTGGACGCCATCGTCCCCATCTCCAAAATGCGCACTCTGGTGGAGGAGCGCACCGGCGCCAATGCCGCCAATAAGTTCTTCAAGCTGAACCCTTATGTGGCGGACATTCCGGACACCTTCTCCAAAGAGATCAACGGCGTCAAGCTGCTGGTCATGGGTACCGTGGATGTGGGCGGCAGCGGCTGCGTCTGCCCCGAGCACGTGATGCTGAAGGCCATCCTCTCTGCGCTGACCTATCGGAAGAACGATGTGGTCATCATGGATATGGAAGCGGGTCTGGAGCACCTGGGACGGGGAACGGCAGCCAACATGGATCAGTTCATCGTGGTGATCGAGCCCGGCGCGAGATCGGTGCAGACCTACCACAACGTCAAGCGTCTGGCAAAGGACTTAGGCATTACCCGCGTTCGGGTGGTGGCAAACAAGATCCGGGACGATGGCGACGAGGAATTCATCCGCTCCGCCATTCCGGCGGAAGACCTGCTGGGCTTCATCCACTACAACCCTGACATCATAGACGCCGACCGGCAGGGGAAATCCCCCTATGATTTCAGTCCCGCGGCAATCGAAGAAATCCGGAAAATCAAAGTGATATTGGATCGTGATGAATCTTAAATTAGGAGGAAATACCGTGACACTTTTTGAAAGAGTTTTTGGCGGCAACGACTACAACTACGCCCGTACTGTAGCCGCCATTGATGAGGCCATCGCTGCTTACGGCGAAAGCGAGCCTGTATCTTTCCCCGGCACCGCTTACAGCCTGCCCTGTTACTACGGCGTCACCGGCGTGAAGATCACCACTCTGGGTGAGATGAAGGCCGCCATGGACACCATCAAGTCCAAGATGACCCGCAACAACCGCCTCCACGACGCCTTTGAAAGCGGCATTGCATCCGCTCTGTGCGCCGAGTTTTTGGAAGCGCTGAAGTACCTGCACGGCGCGGAGCCTTACGCCGAGCCGGAAATGGGCCACCTGACCGACGCCTTCGTCCGTAATCTGGGCGTGCCGCTGGTCACCGGCGACATCCCCGGCGTTGCCGTTATCATCGGCGGCGCGGAAGACCCCGCCGAGACTGTGGCTCTGGCCAAGTCCTATCAGGCGCAGGGTATTCTGGTCACCCTCACCGGCGACTCCATCAAGCACTGCTTCGACGCCGGCATGAAGCTGGGCGAGAACGTCCGCGTGGTGCCTCTGGGCTACGAAATGCAGTCCGTTATCCACGTTGTCTCCGTGGCCGTCCGTGCCGCGCTGATCTTCGGCAACGTGACCCCCGGCGACTTCGCCTCTCTGGCCAAGTACACCATGGACCGTGTCAAGGCGTTTGTCAACGCTTACAAGCCCCTGTCCGATGAGATCGTCTCCTACGGCGCCGGCGCTATCTGCCTCGGCTTCCCCGTTATCTCCAACGAGACCGAGAACATGTTCCGTGTTCCCAAGTCCCTGATCCAGCAGCTGGATACTTCCAAGTGGAACGCCACCTCTCTGGAGGCTCGCGACATCAAGCTGAAGATCACCAACATCGACATCCCCGTGGCCTTCGCCACCGCTTTCGAGGGCGAGATCATCCGCCGCGGCGACATGCAGGTGGAAGTGGACGGCTCCCGTGTGGACTGCTTCGAGCTGGTGCAGACCCGGGACGCTTCCGAGGTGGAGGATCACAAGATCGTTGTGGACGGCCCCGAGATCGACGAGATCCCCGTCGGCTCCAAGATTTCTCTGAGCTACACGGTGGAAGTCGCCGGCAAGGCCATGCAGCCCGACTTCGAGTCCGTCATGGAGCGTAAGATGCACTCCTGGATCAACTGCATCGAGGGCGTTATGCACACCGGCCAGCGCGACATGATCCGTATCCGTATTTCCAAGGCCGACTTTGAGGCCGGCTTCAAGTTCAAGCACCTGGGCGAAGTGCTGTACGCCAAGGTCAAGAGCGAGTTCGAGGCCGTCGTGGACAAGTGCCAGGTCACCATCGTGGTCAATCCCGAGAAGAACGCTGCCCTCCGCGCCGCTGCCAACGAAGTGTTTGACAAGCGTGACGCCCGTCTGGCCTCCATGACCGACGAGTCCGTGGATCAGTACTACACCTGCATCATGTGTCAGGCATTCTCCCCCAGCCACGTGTGCATCGTCACTCCCGAGCGTCTGGGTCTGTGCGGCGCCGTTTCCTGGCTGGACGCCAAGGCCACCAAGGAGCTGGACCCTGCCGGTCCCTGCCAGCCCATCCTCAAGGAAGGCTGCACCGACGAGAAGCTGGGCCGCTACGCCAGCGTGGACGAGGCCGTCAACAAGTACAGCCATGGCGCTCTGGAGCATGTCACCCTGTACTCCCTGTTCCAGGACCCCATGACCTCCTGCGGCTGCTTCGAGTGTATCTGCGGCGTCGAGCCTGTTTCCATGGGCGTCGTCATCACCTGCCGTGAGCACGCGGGCATGACGCCTCTGGGCATGACCTTCTCCGAGATGGCCTCCATGACCGGCGGCGGCGTGCAGACCCCCGGCTTCATGGGTCATGGCAAGCACTTCATTGCTTCCCATAAGTTCATCGCTGCCGAAGGCGGCCCCGGCCGTATCGTCTGGCTGCCCAAGATCCTGAAGGATCAGATGCGTGAGCGTCTGGACAAGACTGCTCTGGAAATGTACGGCGTAGAGAACTTCACCGACATGATCGCCGATGAGACCATCTGCACCGAGGACCCCGAGCAGCTGCTGAACTTCCTGTCCGAGGTGGGTCACCCCGTCCTCAGCATGGAACCCTTCGATATGTAATGTAATAACAAAAGGGGCTGTCTCAAAATGATTTTTGAGATGGCCTTTTTTATATCATCAATGTTTCATAGGCATTATATTTTTAAGGGTTAGTACTAGATATTTCTTTTATGGTTAACACATTATGTTCATCGAAATTGTATTCTAACGGATTCAAGCGTGCCATAATACGTACAATTTCCTCTAATGTTTCATGACGTAAAGTAAAACTATAAATATATTTATCAGACAAAGATGGAGACAGATTAATCTTCACACTATACCACTTAGAAAGAAACCGACAAATGTATCCTAAAGGTTTTCCTTTGAATATAATCTTATCATTAGCCCACGAACTCATAAAGTGAACATCTCCTCTTTCAATTGACAGAGCATTGTTCAGCTTATTAAATGTTGCCATTTCACCCGGTTGCATAAGACGATGCTCTTTAGATGTCTCCAATGATACAGAGCCTTCCACGAGCCCCACATATGTATTAGCAGAGTCAGGATGCGAAGTTACATTAAACTTTGTTCCATGTACAACCACTTTCATACCTTCAGTCTCCACTACGAAAGGATGATCTTTATCATGCTTAATATCAAAATATGCTTCACCCAAGAGATTGACCAAACGTGAATTATCATTAAAGTCAGTATTTAAGGAAAGAGAAGTATTGGTATGCAAACACACTTGAGTACCATCTGACAAATAAACTTTTGACTTACCACTCAAGTTGGTATAAACCTGAGTGCCCGATTCCGGGCGACCCAAATTTATACCTATATATAATGTACAAGAGAGAGCTATAAGCAAAAAAACAGAAGCAACAGCAGCATAGCGTTTGAAAGATACAGAACGAGTCTTATGAACAGAAGGTTCAGCTTTTACCTCTGTAGTCTTCATTCGTTTCGATAATTCTTTCCAATAATAATTTGTATCGGGAGTGTAATTAATAGCATTTTCCTGTACCTTTTGCCACAAAGTTTGTAACTCCTCAAAAATTACCCTATGGTTATCCTCAGCCAACCACACGGTCAAGTCGTGTTCTTCTTCAGCTGTAATATCGTGTTTCAGCTTTTGAATAATTAGATTCCAGGGTATTTCTTTTTTCATTTCGTATGTCTTTTTAGCTTTTTACAACCGTATGACACATCAAAATGAAATAACCCTTATTCAAAAAAGAGTTTTTTT
>ERZ839767.2240-NODE-2240-length-25880-cov-16.244995_pt1 | contig 25880 bp, 25 predicted proteins | sample MGYA00519879_ERZ839767 | MGnify/ENA primary metagenome ERZ839767 (study PRJEB31850, sample SAMEA3708852) | human gut metagenome | biome: human gut; feature: human-associated habitat; material: faeces | place: China | collected 2014 ... | reverse complement strand
GCCTTGCGGCTCGTGGGCTGTACCACCGGTAGGGAATCACACCCTGCCCTGAAGACTTTCTATTCAATTACGATGGAAGTATAGCACGGCGACAGGTGGATTGCAAGACCATTTTGCAAACCGGGACAAAACCGGGACGGTCAGACTTTCTGGGCGGGAGGTTCTCATGGTGGGATGGCTGGTATACCTTGGCAAACGGGAATTTCCCGTTGACCCACGCCGTGACCCACGAACAGAAAAACCGGGGCGGAAACAGTGGAACAGAGCGTATCTACGGGTATGGAAATCCCGCGGCAAACCCGCTTAACACCACTGAAAGCCCACGGAAGGCGTCCCTATCGAATCTTAGAAGAAATCGGCACAATGTCTACCAGGCAGTTACGAGAACGGAAATGCTTAAAATACTTGGTTTCCGTTTCCTTGCCCTCGCAGATGATATAAATGATAGGTCTACGCTTACGGCGACTGCCTTTATTGGGGTCGTATTCCTTTCTCATTCCTGCCATAAGCCGTCACCTCCGATAAACGGAATCGCACCAAAGCGTCCTTGCAAATACCCCTTGCGGATGTTCTCACCCTTTCTCGGAGAGAAGGATGCCAGCGAATACAACTCAGTCGCACAGGACTTCTCATCCTTTTCCGCAAACCATATCTGATCTCTGCGGAAGAAGGTAAGATCAAGCAGCATAGCATCATGCGTCGTAAACAGAAGCTGTGCTCCCTCAGTGTTGATCGTATTGTCCTGAACCATCTCGATCAGCCGCTTTGTCAGGAGCGGATGCAGACTGTCCTCGATCTCGTCAACGACAAGCAGTGCGCCGTTCTCCAGCGCTTGCAGCCAGCCGCCGATACGGGAGAAAAATCGTTGTGTTCCGGACGACTCCTGATCCATAAGGAGCTGAAAGTGTTTCACACTGCCATCCGCACCGATGACTCGGTGCGTGGTTGTAATGACCGGGGCCTTGCCGGAGATGTTCTTGACGGTCACATCGGAAATACCGAGGTCTGCAAGCAACAGTTCCTTCAGGATACGAGCCTTCTTCTCATCGCCGCTGACGATCTGCGCGACCGTTTCCGAAGTAGCCGGTGCTTCCTCCATCAAGAATGTCAGCTTTTCCAAGAACCACTTGTAGGCGTTTTCCGTTTGCGGCAAGTTCCAGTCATTTGAGGAAACAAGATACAGCTTATTATCCGGCGTGCGGTTACTGAGAGTGATTTGCTCATTAACATTCTCACGGAATTCGTATGCGCCGTTTTCTCTTGAGAAAATCAGTGCCTCGCGCCCATTCGGCCAATGGTATAGATACTCCGTATAGATCTTCTTGGCATCAAAAGAAAAGCCGTAAGCATACCGAACACCTTGATAAATGAACACGACCTCAAAGGATGTAGGCACTGTGGTGTCACCAAACGGTTCCCATGGCAATTTTTGTCCCTTGGATATTTTGGCCGCTTCTCCGACGACCATATCCTTCATCGTCATCAGTGCGTGCAGCACATTACTCTTGCCGGCGGCATTCGCTCCGTAAATAGCAATAGCCGGTAAAAGTGCTCTCTTTTCGTCCGGGTGCAGCAGATAAGACTCCAAAGACTTATCCTTTGAAGCGGCAAAACTGATCACCGCGCTATCCTTGATAGACCGGTGGTTTTCAATCGAAAACTGTATAAGCATAAGCGGATACCTCCATCCACAGTATAGTTTCTCCATTCTTCGCCCATATTATAGCAGTTAAAATCGTCTGTGTCAATATTTATATCTTATTTTTGCAGAAATAATGCAAAATCAGATGATAAAATTATTCAAGCGGCAGCGGATATAATTTAGCCATAGGAAAATTGATGGGAAAAATATCTGATAATGGATCGGCTCCTCTGCACCCTTGCCATATACTATAAACGAGATTATCATAAGTTAATTTATCATATGAGGACGCCACAACCGAATAACCCTGATCTGCATAGAGTATGCAGATCCCATACATAGCCGGACGGCTTTCACCGATGTGAAGCCTGTCCGGCTTATTCTATTTCAAGGAGTTGATGAACCGATGGGCTATGTCACAAGAGAGATGATCGACCGGGCAAAGAAAATGGACTTGCTGACCTACCTCCAGACTTATGAGCCGCAGGAGCTGGTGCATTTCGGCGGCAGCACTTACTGCACCCGCGAGCATGACAGCCTTAAAATCTCCAATGGAAAGTGGTGCTGGTTCTCACGCGGGATCGGCGGGAAAACAGCGCTGGATTACCTGATCAAGGTCAAAGAGCTCCCTTTTACCGAGGCGGTAGAGCGGATCGTGGGACGGGCGGCGGAAAGACCGTCCGTTTTTCATGCCCGCGCTCAGCCGGAGAAGCCGAAAACGCTGCTCTTGCCGCCCGAAAGTAACAGCAATACCCGCGTTATTGCCTATCTGAAAAGCCGCGGCATTGACGGTGGATTGATCGAGCAGTGTATCCGTTCCGGCCAGCTGTATGAAAGCCTCCCCTACCATAATGCCGTATTCGTCGGCATGGATAGGGACGGAACGCCGCGCTATGCGTGCCTGCGAGGCATCGGAACGGATTTTAAGGGCGAGGCGACCGGCAGCGACAAGAGATTTTCCTTTGCCCTCCCGGCTACGGGCGAAAGTCGGATGCTCTGCGTATTCGAGTCGGCCATCGACCTGTTATCCTATGCCACCATGGCGCAGGCTGGCGGGCTGTCGTGGCGGTCACAGCATCTGTTATCCTTGGCCGGAGTCTATAAGCCGCAAAAGGAAACACAGGAGCACCGTCTGCCGTTGGCGCTGACACAGTATCTGAAAGACCATGCGGAGATCAAAACCATTTGCCTGTGCCTGGATAATGACATGACCGGACGCAGCGCCACCGAGGCGATCCGACAGCAGTTGGCCGAGCGTTATAAAGTAGCAAGTGCCTTCCCCCGGCAAGGCAAGGATTATAACGATTGGCTTTGTATACGGATGGGATTGCAACCGGCGAAAGAAAATCCGATGACGGAAAGGAGCTTTGCACGATGAGCGAATACAGGGTCATCATTACCGAAACATTGAAACGGGCCGTTACGGTGGAAGCCGAAAGTCGCGAAGAAGCCGAAGAAGCGGTGCGCCGTCAGTATCAAAACAGCGAGCACATTCTTGTGGCCGAGGATTTTGACGGCGTGTCTTTTTCGGCGCAGTATCCCGAACAGCAGGTCGAATTACCCTATGGGAAAATGAAAGAGCTGTTTCGTAAAGCCGAGCGTGCCGGCACTCATGTATGCGGCTATATCACCTTTATGCAGGACTGTTTTACCGTACAATACAGCGAACGCTCCCGCACCTACGCCGTGTCCAGCGGCAATAAAGCGTTTCAGCCGAACATGGGCGGATACTCCGTCTATGGAAGCTGTCTGGACGGAACGGATCCCTGTGTCCGGCTGGAGCAGTATATGGCGGTCGAACGCGGTGGTGAAAAGGGCTGGAGCGTAGAGCGCTGTTATATGCTCCGTGAGGACTATGACCGTGTGATGGCGCTTCCGGAGCGCGGACGGGATCGGGAGCGATGATCGTTTGTCGGCAGGTCGGCTCCGACGCACGACCGCAGGGAGCGTGAGAATGTGCTATACCAGCAAGCAACGCCTTTTGGGGACAAAAGGCAGCTTGACAGGGGCATCCCCTGTAACCCCTCGCCGCCAGATGCGGCAATTTTGACCTTTGGAGGAATGGCAATGACCAAGCGAGAGATAGAGATCAAGGTGCGGCTGAACCAGAAAGAGGCGGAACACCTAAACCGTCAGCTGGAGAAATGCCGCCTGTCCCGTGAAGCCTACCTGCGGCACCTGATTGCCGGAGTGGTGCCCCGTGAGGCCCCGCCGCCGGAATACTTTGCCTTCATGCGGGAGCTGCATTATGTGGGCAACCTTCTCAACCAGATCGCACAGAAGGCCCATGTGCTGAACGTCATAGATGCCAAGCGGTACGATGAAGGCAGCAAGCAGTGGGAAGCCTTTATCCGGGAGGTTACGGCGGCAGTCATCCTTCCAGCAAAACGGGAGTAGCGCTATGGCAACAACTTCCATTTGGGCCGTGAAGGGATGGCTCGGCAAAGTGGTGCTCTACATCGAGAACCCGGAAAAGACAGAAAACCCGCAGTTCTACCGGAAAAAGAATATGACCGATGTGCAGATGCAGAATTTATCGGATGTCATTGACTACGCCGCCCGTCCGGATAAAACAACGGCGGCGCTGGACAGCGAAAGCGTCCCCATACTGCGCCAGCTGGTCAGCGGTGTCAACTGTCTGCCTGCAACGGCACGGGATGAGATGCTGGCGGTCAAGAAGCGCTTCGGCAAGGAGGACGGCATCGTTGCCTATCATGGGTATCAGTCCTTTGCTCCCGGTGAGGCCACGCCGGAGTTGGCCCATGAGATCGGCGTGAAGCTGGCCCGGAAGCTGTGGGGCGAAAAATATCAGGTGCTGGTCGCCACCCATTTGGATAAGGAGAACCATCTGCATAATCATTTTGTGGTGAACACCGTGTCCTTTGTGGATGGCATCCGATACCACCGCACTGGGAAAGACTACTACGAAATGCGGACAGTCTCCGACGCACTCTGCCGGGAATACGGCCTGTCCGTGGTGGAGAAACTCCAGCCGGGAAAGGCAAAGCACTATGGGGAATGGCGGGCCGAACAGGAGCAGCGCCCCACATGGCGTGGCCTGATCCGCAGCGAAATTGACGAGCTGATCCGGGAAAGCGTCAGCGAAAAGCAGTTTTATTATCTGCTGCGCCAGAAGGGCTATGCAGTGAAGTTCGGCAAGGACATCTCCGTGCGCCCGCCCGGAAAGGAACGCTTTGTGCGCCTTGCCCGGAACTTCGGGGAGGCATACACCGAAGATGGGATACGGCGGCGTATTTTGTCCCAGCCCCTGCCGCAGGCTCCCCATCCGGAGGCTCCAAAAGAACGGAAGAAAGTCTATTCTATGGACAAGTGGCAGAAAGCACGGCAGATAACCGGCTTTCGGGCACTGTATCTTTATTACTGCTATAAACTCGGCGTGTTTCCAAAGCGCCGCCCGCAGAACCGGGCACGGCTGCATTTTCTCCTCCGGGAGGATCTGATAAAACTGAATAATATCTCACAGGAAGTACGGCTGCTCGCACGGCATCAAATTGATACCGCCGAGCAGCTTGCTTTATATAAAAAGGAACAGGAGGTGCAGATCACGACCCTTTCCGTCCAGCGTCGGGCGCTGCAGAAGGCGCTGCGCACCAAGCCCGTCCGGGACAGACCGGAACAGGCCGATGCACACAGGGCGCAGATTAGGGAGCTGTCTGAACGGCTCAAAGCGCTACGCCGGGAGGTACATCTGTGCGACGACATTGCAGAGCGCTCCGGCGTGATGGCGGAGAAACTGAAAGCCGTCCGGGAGGACGAGAAAAATCAACAGAAGGAGGAACAGCAACATGAACACATCCGGTGACGCCGCCGAACAGGTCGTCCGGCTCAGTCTGGAGGGCGTGGAGGTGGCCGCCAAGATTACAGGCAGTGCGGCCAAGGAGGTATCGGCGCTGCTGATCGCCGCCCTGAAAAACCGGGACAAGAACAAGGTCAAAGGGCGGCAGCGCCTGACCGCCATGCTCCGCAGCGGCAAGGAATTGACAATCTTTACCGTCAAAAATCAGGACATGGCCCGTTTTGTGGCCGACGCCAAGCGCTACGGCGTGGTCTACTGCGTGCTGCGGGAGGCAAAGGACAATCCGCAGGGCATCAGCGAGATCATGGTGCGTGCCGAGGATGCCGCAAAAATCAACCGCATCGTGGAGAATATCAAAATCGCCACGGTATCCGACCCGGAGACCATCCGGGAGAGCCTGTCCGGCGAGGAGAAAGAAACATCCGGACAACCTGCCCCGGAGCAGACACATCCCCAGAAAAATGAGGATGACCGCCTGTTGGACGAGATGCTTTCGGGCCCCGCCGACCGGCAGGAGACGCTTCGTGAAAACCCTACGGCGGCTCGCACGGAGCGCTCCCGTCCGTCCGAGCCTTCTTCCAAAACCAGAGAGAACTCCGAAGGGGCGTCTAAAGATGGTCGTCCTTCCGTCCGGGAGGAGTTGCGGGAGATCCGGCGTGGACAGGAGGACGGCACCATCCCCACCCAGCGGAATGAGCCGGAGCAGGAGAAAAGGCCGCAGCAGCCCATCCGGCACAAGCAACCTCCGCAGAAGAAGCGGAGCAGAAAAAGTAAGGAGAGATAACGATGGCAAATTTTGACGATCTGTTTACTACCCCCGCTGCCCCGGAGTCGCCCAGCGCCCCGCCGCAGCTGACAAAGGAGGAATACGCCGCCAAGAAAAAGGCCGAGCGGGACGACCTGTATGCGCTGGCGGATGAAATGGCGCATGAGATCATGCAGGACGGAGACGCCTTCCGGGGCTTTCTGGATGTGCAGGCACGCTTTGACCGCTACTCGCCCACCAATGCCCTGCTGATCTACGCACAGAATGACAAGGCCACCCGCCTGCGGGACTTTGACGGCTGGAAGAAACAGGGGGTATATGTCCGCAGGCATGAGACGGGCATCTCCATTTTGGAGGCCGGGGACAGCTATGTGACCGAGGACGGCCGCACGGGATATTATTATCATGTAAAAAAGGTCTTTGATATTGCACAGACGGATGCCAAACGCCAGCCGCAGGTGCATTATGATGACCGCCTGCTGCTCTCGGCTCTGATCTCCAAGCGCCCGGTGCCCATCGAAATGGCGGAGAATGTCCCCAACGGTGCGGCCTATGACTACACCCGTAGAACCGTCGTTGTCCAGCGTGGCATGGATGGACAGGATCTGTTTCGCTGCGTGTCGCTGGCGATGGCCCGTGCGGAGCTGGACCAGACGGAGCACGCTGACCCGCAGGCGGATGCGTTCCGGGGCTATTGCATCTCCTATATGCTCTGCCGCAAATATGGGGTAGATGCCCGTGGGTACGATTTCAGCCGCCTGCCGGAATCGCTGCGGGATGCCGATTCGCAGACCATTCGCAGTGAACTGACCGATATCCGAGATACGCTCCAGGCCATGACCGGCAGAATGGGGCGGGCGCTGGAGCAAAGCCGTGCGTCCGCACAGAAAAACGCCAGAAAGGAGCGGTAAGCGATGGAGAAACCGAGTAAGCGGGTGCTGACCCTCGATTCGTACCAGCATGGAGTGGTCATTCATGCGCTCAATGAACTGCGAAACGATTTAATCCACGAGCAGCGCCCGACGGATATTGTGGACGAGGTGCTTGTCAAGACTATTGATGCGCCGAGCAAGTCCCGGAAGGGCAAGTGCAGAGATGAACGGTAAAGCCAAGAGCGTGTGGTATCTGCTGGGCCTGCTTCCTGCGGTGTGGCTGGGGCTGCTGGTGGCCCCGGCCGCATCCGGTGGACTTTTCGGGATCATCCGGCAGTTTCCTGCAGCAATGCAGCATCCGTTTCATATTATTTGGTGCGAGGACAGCGGAAAGGCTGTCCTCTTTTTTGTCGCCGCCTATGGCCTGCTGGTGGGAGCGATGTTGTCCACCCGGCGCAGCTACCGGCGTGGCGTGGAACACGGCTCCGCAAAATGGGGCAGCCCGGAGCGGCTGAACCGGAAATACTGCGCCAAGCCACCGGAGCCGAACAAGGTGTTCACCCAGCACATCCGCATGGGGCTGGACGGTCGAAAGCACAGGCGCAACCTGAACACGGTCGTGGTCGGCGGCAGCGGCGCAGGTAAGACCCGCTGCTATGCAAAGCCATGTCTGTATGAGGCGTGCCTGTCTCCGAAGGGGCCGTCCTTTGTGTGCCTTGACCCCAAGGGCGAGCTGCTGCGGGATTCCGGAGGGCTGCTGCGGGAATCAGGCTATGATGTCCGGGTGCTGGACCTGCTACACATGGAGAAAAGTCACTGCTATAACCCCTTCGTCTACCTGACCAACGACAATGAGGTACAGATGCTGGTGACGAATCTCTTTAAGGCGACAACGCCCAAGGGCGCACAGTCGCAGGACCCCTTCTGGGATTCCACCGCATCCATTCTTCTCTCGGCGCTGGTCTATTATCTCTATCACGAGGCCCCACCGGAGGAACAGAATTTTCCGATGGTCATGGAGATGCTTCGGGCCGGAGAAGTTCGGGAGGATGACGACAGCTATCTCTCTCCACTGGATGTGCTTTTTGAACGGCTGGAAATGCGGGACCCGGAGCATATTGCCGTGAAGTATTACAAGCAGTATCGCTCCGGCAGCGCCAAAACGCTGAAAAGCATTCAAATCACATTGGCGTCCCACATGGAGAAGTTCAACCTGGATTCCCTGATTGCCCTGACGGCCACGGATGAACTGTATTTGCAGGACATGGGTGAAAAACGGGTGGCGCTGTTTGCGCTGATCCCCGACAGCGACACCAGCTTCAACTTTTTGGTGTCGATCCTGTATCAGCAGCTTTTCCAGCAGCTTTTTGACAGTGCCGACCATAAGCACGGCGGCAGCCTGCCGGTCCCGGTCCATTTCCTGATGGACGAGTTTGCCAATATCAGTCTGCCGAACGACTTCGAGATCAAGCTGTCCACTATGCGTTCCCGCAATGTGTTTGTGTCCATCATCCTGCAGAATATAGCCCAGCTGAAGGCACTGTTTGAAAAGCAATGGGAAAGCGTGCTGGGGAATTGCGACGAACTGTTGTATCTCGGCGGCAACGAACAGTGGTCGCACAAGTATATCTCGGAGTTGCTGGGCAAAGCCACGATCGACACCAACACCTACGGGAAATCGTCCGGGCGCAATGGAAATTACAGCACAAATTATCAGATCACGGGCCGGGAGCTGATGACGCCGGATGAGGTGCGGATGCTGGATAACCGCAAGGCGCTGCTGTTTATCCGCGGCGAATTGCCGGTCTGCGACGACAAATTTGACATCCTGACCCACCCGCTGGTGTCCCGCACCCCGGATGGCGGCGGGCCGCCTTATGTCCACGGCGGAACGGAGCAGGCCGTGGCATCCATCCTTGTGGATGACTGGCGGTGGGGACCAGACGAGGAAATTCCTACGGCCGATCTATCTGAACAAAAGTTTGAACTGCTCTCCAGTGAAGAACTGGAAGCGATTTTTATGGAGGAAAATTATGATGAAGCATCCTGATAAAAGAAAACGTCTGCAAACCCGGCCCCTGCCAATGGGGAAAAAAAGCCGGGTATTTCTGGCGGTCTATTCCGCCGCTGTCCTCTGCGTGTGCTGTATGTCTGTGACGGCTTCTGCCGCAGGCGACCCGCTGACGGTCATCAACAACCTGTCCGACTTTATTTTCGGCGTGATCCGTGCGGTGGGGCTGATCCTTCTCGGCTGGGGCATTGTCCAGATCGGTCTGTCCTTCCAGAGTCACGACCCGTCCCAGCGCAGCAACGGCTTTTTGACACTCGCTGGCGGCGTGATCGTGACATTTGCCAAAGAGATTCTGTCGCTTATCACGGGCTGAGGGAAAGGAGGAACATCATGGGAAAGTGCGAGTGTTATATCCATTCTCTGAAACAGGGCGAAAAGCACGTTCTGGGAGAAGCAAGGATCATCAAGCATCTGGGCGACAACGACTATCTGGCGGAATACAACGGCGTGAGATGCCATGCGATTTTCAATCCGTTTGTCGGGAAGTTCTTTGTGGACGATGTGTACGGGATCGTTCGCAAGTCCCCGGCAGACCGCACCCGATAAAGATGGCAACAAGAGGCAGGCGCAAAGCCTGTCTCTTGCTGCAGGGAAAGGAGAACGCAATATGAGTGACAACTGGGTCGTTCAGAATCTGGAGAACGCCCTTGCGATTTGGAACGAAAAGCTGGCGGAGATCTGGCGGCTCATCACGCAATCGCCGGAAACCTTCAAGGGCGGCACCATCTGGAACGTGGTCCTGCTCATCCACGACACGATGCAGGCCATTGGGCTTGCGCTGCTGGTGCTGTTTTTTGTGGTGGGCGTCGTGAAAACCTGCGGTTCCTTCGCTGAAATCAAACGTCCGGAGGCGGCGGTAAAGCTCTTTATCCGCTTTGCGCTGGCCAAAGCCGCCGTGACCTACGGACTGGAACTGATGATGGCCCTGTTCACCATCGTGCAGGGGGTCATTTCCTCCATCATGTCGGCAGCCGGGATGGGTGTAGCGCAGGAGACGGTGCTCCCCGCTGAGATCGTGACCGCCATTGAAAGCTGCGGCTTTTGGGAGAGCATTCCCCTATGGGCGGTGGCGCTGATCGGCGGCCTGTTTATCACGATCTTGTCTTTTGTCATGGTCCTCACGGTATACGGCCGCTTTTTTCGCCTGTATATCTACACGGCTATTGCTCCGATCCCCCTTTCGGCCTTTGCGGGGGAACCGAGTCAACAGGTGGGCAAAAGCTTTTTGAAATCCTATGCCGCCGTGTGTCTGGAGGGAGCCATTATCGTGCTGGCCTGCATCATCTTCTCCCTGTTTGCATCCAGCCCGCCCGCCGTTGATCCCAATGCTGCGGCAGTCACGCAGGTATGGACGTATGTAGGAGAGCTGATTTTCAATCTTCTGGTGCTGGTCGGGACGGTGAAAATGGCAGACCGTGTGGTACGAGAGATGATGGGACTTTAATTTGAAAAGGAGAAAATGCAATGATGCAGAACCATGTGATTTACAGTGACGATCCGCAGGCAGTGGAGAAGCTGCAGGCCAAACTCGACAAGCTGACTGCAATGCACGCACGCATGAAGGAGATCAACGCCTATTTCCGCAAGCACGCCACGGCGCTGGGCTGCCCCGGCCTTTCGGATGAGGATGCTGCCAAGTTGGACAGGCGTGTGCAGGAAGGATATTCGTGGGAAAAGCAGCCGTATCCGTCCTACATCCTCAGCGGCAACACGGCGGAGATGCGTCGGCTTCGGCAGCGCATCGAGGAGGTATCCCGGACGCAAAGCACGGAATATGTGGGCTGGGACTTTCCGGGCGGCCGTGCCGAAGCGGACAAGGAGGATAACCGCCTGCGGCTGTATTTTGATAAAAAGCTCTCGGAGGAGCAGCGCAGCAAGCTGAAATGCAACGGCTTCAAGTGGGCACCGTCCGTGGGCGCATGGCAGCGCCAGCTCAACGACAACGCCATTCACGCCGCCGCACGGATGGACTTCCTGCGCCCGGAGAGCGGTGAAAGTCCCACCGCCATCCAGCCCAAGCGACCGGTGAAAAATGCACCGGAGAGAGGATAACGTCTATGGAAATCAAAATCAACCGGGAGATACGGGACTACAAGGAGAATATCTTCTTCGGGCTGTCGCTGCGGCAGCTCATTTTTTCACTGCTGGCCTGCGGGGTGGCCGCGGGCATCTATTTGGGTCTGCGGGATGCGCTGGGGACGGAAACGGTCAGCTGGCTGTGCATCCTCGGCGCAGCGCCCTTTGCCGCTATGGGCTTTGTGAAATACCACGGCATGATGGCAGAAAAGTTTTTCATTGCATGGCTGCGGTCGGAATTTCTCGTTCCCAAGCGGCTGACCTTCCGACCGACCAATTTGTATTGGGAAGCTATGCAGGAACAGCGCAGGCAGGAAAAGAAGCGCTCCGCTATAAATTTTGGTGCACTTGCCCCGAAGTTTATAGCGGAACATGGAACAAAAAGGAGGCGTAGCAAAAAATGCTGAAAAAGTTGAAAGGGCTGCTTCGCAGAGATCCGGAGCAGTTCCGTATTCCCCGCAGCGTGCAGGAGGTGATCCCCATCCGCACGGTCTGGAAAAGCGGTATCTTCCTTGTGGGGTCGAACCGGTACAGCCGCACATGGCAGTTTTCCGACATCAACTATGCGCTGGCCGGTGAGGAGGACCAGAAATCTATGCTGCTGGGATACAGCGGTCTTTTGAATCTCTGCGACAGCAATGCGTCCACAAAGTTCAGCGTTGTCACCCGGAAGCTCAATCGCCGTGATTTCGAGGACTATATCATGATTCCCTACGCAAATGACGGTCACGACCACTATCGCAGGGAGTACAACGCCATGCTGCTGGAAAAAGCGTCTCATGCCAGCGGGATGATTCGGGACCTGTATATCACCGTGACGGTCACACGCAAAAGCTATAAGGATGCCGAAAGCTATTTTGTCCGTGCAGGAGCGGAGTTTACGCTGGCGCTCTCCCGGCTTGGCTCCCGCTGCACAGAACTGGACATGATGGACCGGCTGCGTATCCTGCATGGCTTTTATCGCCACGGTGAGGAGGCAGACTTCCACTTTGACCCGGCGCTGTCCATGAAGCTGGGCCACAGCTTTCAGGACTATATCTGCCCGGACAGCTTCGAATTTGACCGGGACCACTTCCGCATGGGCGACCGCTATGGCCGGGTGCTGTTTTTGAAGGATTACGCCGCCTATCTGCGGGACGATATTCTCTCGGAACTTTCCGGTATCGAACGTCCCATGATCCTCTCCATTGATGTGGTGCCCATTCCTATGGACAAGGCCATCTGGGACAGCGAGAGCCGCCTGCTGGGCGTGGAGCGGAATATTGTGGATTTCCTGCGGAAGCAGCAGGCCAACAACAATTTCTCCGGAACGGTTCCCTATGACATGGAGAAGCAGCGAGCGGAGATGAAGGAATTTCTGGATGACCTGACTATCCGTGACCAGCGGATGATGCTGGGGATGCTGACGCTGGTGCATACGGCGGACAGCAAGGAGCAGCTGGATGCCGACACCGATTATATTATGAATGCCGCAACAGGGAGAATGTGCCAGATGGCGACGCTCCGCTTCCAGCAGATGGATGGGTTGAATACAGCGCTGCCCATTGGCTTGCAGAAGTTGGATATTCTGCGTACCTTCACCTCGGAATCTCTGGCGGCGCTGATGCCCTTCCGGGTGCAGGAGATCATGGAGCCGGGCGGCATCTATTACGGGGAGAATGCCATTTCCGGCAATCTGCTGCTGTGCAACCGGGCCAATCTGCTGAACCAATCCACCATTATTACCGGCGTCCCCGGCAGCGGCAAGTCCTTTTCAGCAAAGGAGCTGATCACGTTTCTTGCGCTGGCCACCCAGGACGATATTCTTGTCTGCGATCCCGAGCGGGAGTATTATGCGCTGGGACAGGCGCTGGGCGGCGAGGTCATCCGCATTGCGGCGGGAAGTCCCGACCATATCAACGCTATGGACATGGTGGAGGGCTACGGCGACGGCGGCAATCCCGTGGTGGACAAATCCGAGTTTATTCTGTCCCTCTTTGAACAGCTGGACCGGGGCGGCATCGGTCCTCTGCAAAAGAGCATCATTGATCGGTGCGTGGATGCCGTGTATGCGGCCTACAAGCGCGGCGGCCCCGTCCCGACGCTTTGTGTTCTCCGCGAAAAGCTGCTGGCGCAGCCGGAGGAAGAAGCCCGCGATCTGGCGTTGGCGCTGGAGCTGTTCACAACCGGCAGTCTGGATGCCTTTGCCCATGAGACGAACGTGGACACGCAAAACCGCATCGTCATCTATGACATTATGGATTTGGGGCGGCAGCTGAAAACAATGGGGCTGCTGATCATCACGGACGCCATGCTGAACCGTGTGACGGAGAACTGGCGCAAGGGCAAGCGGACACATCTTTTTATAGATGAGTTCCATGTAGTCTTTCAGAATCCGTACAGTGCGGATTTCTTCGACTCCGCATGGCGGCGCTTCCGCAAACGTGGGGCCTACCCCACCGCCATCACGCAGAATGTGGAGTATCTGCTGGACAGCGTACAGGCCAGCACCATGCTCTCCAACTCCGAAATGCTGATCCTGCTGAATCAGGCACCCAGAGACCGGGAGAAACTGGCGGCGCTTCTGAACATCTCTCCGGAGCAGACCAGCTATATCACCAACGCTCCTGCTGGCTGCGGCCTGCTGCGCTATGGCGGCGCACTGGTGCCCTTCAAAAATCAGTTTCCAAAGGACACGGAACTGTACCGCCTGATGACCACCAAACCGGACGAGAGCATTATTGTTGGGGGTAAGACGAAATGAGTGAATGGAAAATGTCACACTCCATGAGAATTGAGGGGGCGCAATGGCAGACCTGAAAACAAGAAAGGCCGTCAAGGGAACCGTTAAAACCATTGACCGTGCGGCGGTTGCCGCTGAGCGCCTGAAGTCTGCCGCTGTCCGCACAAAGGATGCCGCTGAGCGCAACGCCGCTCCTGCGGAGACTTCTTCGCAGGAGTACGGCGCTCAGAAGCTGGAGCGCACGGCGCAAAACACAGCCTCTGAATTGGGCTTCCAATTCCGGAAGCGGGGCCGCCGTGGCCTTTCTGATGCACGGCGAAATACGGACAAGGCAAGAGCGCAAATGCAAAAATGCAGGGACGTACTGAGGGAAAACAAGTCGAAGAAAGCGGTGCAGGCCGTCCATACGCCCAAGTCTGCAAAAGCGGTGTCGGGAGATATTCGCCATGTACAGCGGACTTGCTGCATCTCCGTAAAGCCGACACCCGTCGGTTCTGGGACGTCGCAGGCAGTAAAGTCTACCGCAAAGGCAGCGCCAAAGGCGGCGCAGGTGGTTAAGACTGCGGCGAGGGTCGCTGCTCAGACGGCTCAGAGCGCTGTTAAGGTGTTAGCTTCCGCTGCAAAAGCGGCTATCTCCGGAACAAAGGCTGTCATTGCTGCCATTGCCGCAGGGGGCTGGGTAGCGGTGGCGATTATCCTTGTCCTCTGTGTGATCGGGCTAATCGCTGGTTCTTGCTTCGGCATCTTCTTCTCCGGCGAGGACAGCGGTACGGGACAGACCATGCGCCAGGTCGTACAGGAGATCAATGCCGACTATCAATTACAGATTGACGCCACAAGGGTAAGCAGCACCTATGATGAGCTGGAAATGTCCGGATCCCGTGCGGTCTGGCCGGAGGTGCTGGCCGTGTATGCGGTGAAAACCACGACTGACCCAAACGATCCACAGGAGGTCGCTACGGTGGACGATGCCAAAAAGGCCATCCTAAAGGATATTTTCTGGCAGATGAACGAAATATCTTCCCGCACCGAGCGTAAGACTGAGGCCGTCATCACCGAAACCGACGACGGCCACGGGAACATCGTGGAAACTACCACGACGGTCACACGCACCTATCTTTATATCACGGGCAGCCACAGAACCGCCGAGGAGATGGCAGACCATTTCAATTTCAACGCCGATCAGCGGCAGCAGCTTTCCGAACTGCTTGCTGAGGAAAATCGCAGTATATGGTCTGCCGTCCTTTACGGCATTTACTCCGGGGACGATGCTATCGTCACGGTGGCTCTGTCGCAGGTCGGAAATATAGGCGGTGAGCCGTATTGGTCTTGGTATGGGTTTGAAAGCCATGTGGAATGGTGCGCCTGCTTTGTCAGCTGGTGTGCCGCCCAGTGCGGCTATATCGACACCGGTGTTTGCCCAAAATTTGCCGGTTGCGGAAATGGTGTGCAGTGGTTTCAGGATCGTGGGCAATGGTTGGACGGCTCCACCGAGCCTGTCGCTGGCATGATCATCTTCTTCGATTGGGACAATCAGGGCGGCTCTAGCCCCCGGGACGGGGAGGCCGACCATGTGGGTATAGTGGAATGCGTCAAGGATGGAAGTATTTATACAGTTGAAGGTAACAGCAAGAATTTATGCCGTCGGAACTCTTATCCAGTTGGCGATCATCGAATACTAGGATATGGCTTTATTAGGCGGTGATGCGCGATATATTAGCAAAATGCCTGACAGAATTTAGCGAATAATATAGCCAAATATATTGCAATACGCCATGCTAATTGGTACGATGGTATTACAAGTAAGACTGAACGAAATAGTTTCGAAATGGAGGGACTATGGTCTTATCGGTTGCATTCAGGGGAATTTTTCGCGAAAAGGATGACTTGTTAATGCCCGATGCTCTTTCCAAGTATCAGCAGAAGCTGGAGCTGCCAGGTGATGCGATAAAAGATGCCGGATTGCGCGGTGCGTATAAGTGAATAAAGCGCTTCTATGAAGGAACGTTCAAGACGACCTGTCCTTCATAGAAGCGCTTTTTTATAGTAGTGCTGTGTTATGGCGTGATGCTGCCAGCTGAATATGAACAAAATGCCTTTACAAAGACCGAGTTCATTACACTGCGAATCGCTCACCAGGTATGTGCCGTGCCGGGGTCCTCCGTCCGACTTTTAGCTACGCAAAAAATCGGACAATAAAGGAGGACCATAAAATGGATAAATTTTATCGCGGCAAGAATACACGCCCCAAAAGGAGGAAGTATGCGGATTTTCCGTACACAATTTTCACAGTTGAGGCAGAAAACGCAGAACCACAGTTTTACGTGAGATTTGTTGACGGCGAGGGGGAAGACCACTGCATTGCACTTGGTATGGAGCTCTACCGCGCCATGAATCAATTAGAATTGGATGTAAAACGTCTGCACAATGAGGAAGAACGGCATTTTGCCCGAGGTGTGCAATTTCCGGAAGCTATTTGTGCGTCAGGAGATCAGGTAGCTAATTGGGTTGAAGGGAAATTAATGCAAGAAGCACTACACAAGGCAATTACCATGCTGCCTGACACGCAGCGTCGTCGTTTGGAGCTGTATTACTTTGCAGGCTTGACCTATGAGCAGATCGCGGCGTTGGAGGGGTGTAGCTATCCTGCGGTCATTAAATCCGTTAAGAAAGCCATTGTCGAACTCCGCCGATACCTGATGTAAGGCACAAATACTTCCCCGCAATTAGAAGTCCATTTCGCGGTCTGAACCGGCACCATAGCGTGTGGTATAGATTTTTTTCCGAGCTATATCCACTGTGACAAAATCTATGGAGGTTTCCTCGGCGGTACCGGCGGTGTGGATATAATGCTTGCCGTCCCAAGCATTTCTCTCCGCTGTAGTAGTTGGGGAAGGCTAACAGGTATCCTGGGTTTTCTCCATTATGCTATGCAAAAAAAGCTTACATTGCCTACGTCCAGAATACACTTATCTGCAGACTGTAAGAACTATAGAGAGCCCTTATCCGTCCTTTCTCCACACAAAACGATTCACGATGCCGGTATAGCTCTGGATGATCCGGGCGACCTTCACGGAGACATTCTCGGCGGTATAATCGGGCACCGGCGTGCCCAGGTCGCCGTTTTGCTGCATCTGCACTGCCAAATCAATGGACTGCAAGAGCTGCTCCGTGTGGATGCCGGAGAGAATGAAGCAGCCCTTGTCCAGGGCCTCGGGGCGCTCGGTGGAGGTGCGGATGCACACCGCCGGAAACGGCTTGCCCACGGACAGGTAGAAGCTCGACTCCTCCGGCAGGGTGCCGCTGTCGGACACCACGCAGAAGGCGTTCATTTGCAGGCAGTTGTAATCGTGAAAGCCCAGGGGCTTGTGGGCGATGACGCGCCGGTCCAATGAGAAGCCGCTCTCCTCCAGTCGCTTGCGGCTTCTGGGATGGCAGGAGTACAGCACCGGCAGGTCATATCGCTCCGCCATGGCATTGATGGCTGTGAACAGGGAACGGAAATTCTCCTCCGTGTCGATATTCTCCTCCCGGTGGGCGGAGAGCAGGATGTACTTGCCTCTTTCCAGGCCGAGACGGGCGTGAATGTCGCTGGCCTCGATCTGTGGCAGATTCTGATGCAGTACCTCCGCCATGGGGCTGCCCACCACGAAGGTGCGCTCCTTGGGGACCCCTGCGGCGTTCAGATAGCGCCTGGCGTGCTCGGAATAGCAGAGGTTCACATCGGAGGTCACATCCACAATGCGGCGGTTGGTCTCCTCCGGCAGGCACTCGTCAAAGCAGCGGTTCCCGGCTTCCATGTGGAAAATCGGAATGTGCAGCCGCTTGGCGGCGATGACGGACAGGCAGGAGTTGGTATCGCCCAGCACCAGCACGGCGTCCGGCCTGACCTCCTGCATGAGGGCGTAGCTTTTGGCAATGATCGTGCCGATGGTCTCGCCCAGGCTTGCTCCGGCGGCATTCAGGTAATAGTCCGGCGCACGAAGCCCCAGATCCTCAAAGAACACCTGATTCAGCTCGTAGTCGTAGTTCTGCCCGGTGTGGACGAGGATCTGCTGAAAATAGCGGTCGCAGCACTTTATGGTAGCGGACAGACGAATGATCTCCGGCCGCGTGCCCAGGATCGTCATCAGCTTGAGCTTTTCCATTTCAGACCTCCTCAAAGAACGTGTCCGGGTGCTGCGGGTCGAAGCACTCGTTGGCCCACATGACCGTCACCAAATCGTCGGTATTGCTGAGATTCGTGATGCTGTGGGTGTATCCCGGCAGCATGTGGACGGCCTTGATCCGCTCGCCGCTGACCTCAAACTCCAGAACCTCGTCCGAGTCCAGTTTCCTTTCGCGGATCAGGCCGTGCCCGGCCACAACGATGAAGAATTCCCACTTGCTGTGGTGCCAGTGCTGGCCCTTGGTGACGCCAGGCTTCGTGATGTTGACGGAGAACTGCCCGCAATTTTGGGTTTTCAGCAGCTCCGTGAAGCTGCCCCGGCCATCGACGTTCATCTTCAGCGGGAACGCCGTCTTTTCCGGCGGCAGATAGGAGAGATAGGTGGAGTACAGCCTTTTCTCAAAGCTGCCCGCCGGAATTTCCGGGAGCAGGAGCGTTTCCGGCTGCTGCCGGAAGGATTGCAGCAGTTCCACGATCTTGCCCAGCGTTACGCGGTGCGTCACCGGCACGCGGCAGAAATCCACGCCGGAAACCGGCATCAGACCGTCATAATCACAGCGGTGCGCCTTACCGGACAGGGCGTCCAGCAGCTCTGCCACAAGTTCATCAATGTAGACCAACTCCAGCTCCGTCGTCGGGTCGTTGATCGTGACCGGCAGGTCGTTGGCAATATTGTGGCAGAACGTCGCCACGGCGGAATTGTAATTCGGGCGGCACCACTTGCCGAATACGTTGGGGAAGCGGTAGATCAGCGCTTCTGCGCCGGTCTCGGCGGCGTAGGACCGCAGCAGCTTTTCGCAGGACAGCTTCGCCTTGCCGTATTCGCTGCCCGCGTAGCGCCCGACGAGGGAGGCTTGCGCAGAGCTGGCCAGCATCACGGGGCAGCGATTGCCCGCTTTTTGCAGGGCGGCAAGCAGCGCTTTCAAAGGGCCGGTATTGCCGGGAAGGTATTCCTCCGCCGTTTTCGGGCGGTTCACCCCTGCCAGATGGAACACAAAATCCGCGGATTTGGCATAAGCGGCAAGCTGCTCCGGTGAGTCATCCCCTCCGTACTCATAGATCTCTTGGATGTCCAGCTCCGGGTGGGTGCGGTCCTTGCCGTCGCGGACGCTTTGGAGCGCCGCCACGAGGTTTTTTCCCACAAAGCCGTGGGCGCCAGTGACGAGAATGTTCATCAGCAGTTTCCTCCGAAGAGCTTCAGCTTTTGCAGCAGCCGCTTCATGCCGTCCAGATCCAGCCGCTGGGTGTTATGGGAGGTATACGGCTCGATCTGGGACAGCTCCGCATTCCCCTTGGAGAAATAGTTGTCGTAGTTCAGATCGCGGCTGTCGGCGTGGATACGGAAGAAGCCGGGCAGGTCCTCCGCCCGCAGCATTTCCTCCGAGGTGACCAGCACCTCAAAGAGCTTTTCCCCGTGGCGCGTGCCGATGGTCTGCACGCCGAGATGGGACTGCTTCAGCTCCAGAACAGCCTGTGCCAGCGTCTCGATGGTGGCAGCAGGGGCCTTCTGCACAAACAGGTCGCCCTGCTGGCCGTGCTCGAAGGCGTAAAGAACAAGATCGACGGCATCGCTGAGCGTCATCATGAAGCGGGTCATATTGGGATTCGTGACGGTCAGCGGCTTGCCCTCGTCGATCTGGCCGCAGAACAAGGGAATGACCGAGCCGCGGGAGGCCATGACGTTTCCGTAGCGCGTCAGGCACAGCACCGGGTCGTCCGCCAGCATCTGCTTTGACCGGGCAATGACGTTTTTCTCCATCAGGGCCTTGGACATGCCCATGGCGTTGATGGGATAGGCGGCCTTGTCGGTGGAGAGGAAAATCGCCTTTTTCACGCGGTTTTCCACGCAGGCGTCGATGACGTTGTTGGAGCCGATGACATTGGTCTTGACGGCCTCCATGGGGAAAAACTCGCAGGAGGGCACCTGCTTCAGGGCGGCGGCGTGGAACACATAGTCCACGCCCCGGAAGGCCGGGGCGATGGAGCGGTAGTCCCGCACGTCGCCGATGTAGAACTTGATCTTCTCCGCGCAGGCGGGGCAGGCCAGCTGATAGGCGTGGCGCATGTCGTCCTGCTTTTTCTCGTCCCGGGAGAGGATGCGAATTTCCCGGATATCCGTGGTCAGGAAGCGGTCCAGAACCGCGTGACCGAAGGACCCGGTGCCGCCCGTGATCAGGAGGACTCTATCTTTAAATGATATCATCTGGTCTTACCCCCTTGTATGATTTCTTTGTTTTTCAGGCAGCACACCGCGCAAAAGCACGGCATCCAGCATTAGTCTTGCGTTTGGACGCAGCGGGCGGATAATCAGAGGAAATACAAAGGTCGTGGATATCTGTGTCAGCAGGGAGGCAACGGCGGCGCCTGTCGCGCCCCATTGCGGGATCAGCAGGAAATTCAGCGCCACATTCACCATTGCAGAGCCAATATACAGCGGCGTGAGATACCGCTGCTTCCCCTCGCATACCACCCACGCTCCCCGAGCCACGCCCAGATAGGAAAACGCAGTGTACCATGTGATGACCTGCATGGGGTTGACGGCTGGAAGGAATTCCTGTCCGTACAGCAGTCCCACTGCGGGGCGGGCCAGCAGCGTGATTACCGCAGAAACGCCCACGGACAAATAGAACACCAGCGCGTACAGCTGGCGGTTGTGCCGGGTGTAACGCTCCCGGTCCTCACGGAATGCCTGCATAATGCCGGGGGTGATGGAGTCAATGATGGCCGACAGGACAAAGGTCCACACAGTGGCCAGACTGGTAGCCGTGGCATAGTAGCCAACGGATGCCTCATCCAGAAGATGCTTGAGCATAAAGCGGTCCGTACAGTTATAGACGGACACCATAAGGCCGCAGAGGATAAAACTGCCGCTCTGGCGCAGAAGACTGCGCCCCTTAGACAGTGAAATATGCAGCCGGGGGCCGCCGCGCCATTTATAAAGGCCCAGAAATATGACCGCCGACACGGCATAGTCGATGGTATTGGATATGGCGAACCAACGCACATCCTTGCCCAGGACCAGAAGCAGCACCTTATAGGCGGAAACGATCAAATACCCAACAGATGTGGCGATCGTGGCATATTTCGACTCCAGGTGGCTCTGGAACCAGTATCGGATGGTGTCAAACGCCTGAAAAACCAGGGACATGCTGTAAAGCGCCACCACCGTCAGGGTCAGGCGCTCTCCCCGGTCCACAACGGACACAATGGCGACAATGGTCACTGCGGACAGTGCGCTGGACAGCAGCCGCATGGCGATGGAGGTGCCCACTGCCGTCCCGGCATCCTGCGGGTTCTCCATGAAGTCCTTCAAAAGAAGCGAACTCAATCCCAAGGTAGCAAAGGATGCGAAAAAGGCGGTATACAGAGCGGCATAGTTGACGAGGCCATAGTTGCTGGGCCCCAGATAGCGCGCGGTGAGCAAATTGACCAGAAAGGCCAGCGCCATATGGATCACCCGGCCCGTCATGAGCCATCCGGCATTTTTTGCCGCGCGCTTGGTAAAGAAAGAGGCTATCATGATATCTGTTCGTGCAGAGGCTCATGCGTGGCTGCACGGTCCTTCCAAATAGGGTTCCGGGGACAGGTCCCCGGCTAAAATAGCCCAGATCAGCTCACACAGCCGTCCGGCGGCCGCCTGCGCGTTCCAGGTATCGGTTATGGTTTCATAGGCATTTTTGCCCATGCGCTCCCGTTCAGACGGATGCGCCAGCAGCCGCGCGGCATTCCCGTACAGCTCATCGCCGTTTCCGGAGGGATAGACGCAACCGTTTACGCCATCATTTACAAGGTAAGGCGTCGATCCGGCTGCGTCGCTGGCAACCACCGCGCAGCCGCTGTTCATGGCCTCGTTCAAAACGGCTCCCCATCCCTCATAGCGGTCCGAGGTAAAGAGAAATATTGCGCTGCGTTCCATTTCCCGGCGGACCTGCTCCGGTGAAAGGCTGCCCAGAAGGCGGACCTGCGCATCCAGCCCGTTCTGCGCGATTAGCTGGTGCAGCTTCGGCTCCAGCGGTCCGCTCCCGGCCATACGCAGCGTGAAGGCATGCCCTGCATCCCGTAGCCGTGCCGCGAGCCGGATGGCGTCGTCCGGGTGCTTCCAGTCCAGAAAGCGTCCGGCCCAGAGAATACTGCCCGGTTCCTTTTGCGAGAGCAGCGACTCCCGGTCGTAGGAAAGCGTCTGTGGGAAATAGCCCCACTTATACGCCTTTCCGCGGAACAACCCCATTTTCGCGTAATCCCCGGCGGCATAAGCGCTGGCACACAGCAAGTACACCGGCTTCCCCGGCGGATTCCAGCGGCGCCACTTCAGCATCCGGGGCAGAAATTTCATAGGCTCTGTGCCGTTTTTCAGAGGGCGCTCCTGATAGCGCAGGATCAATCTCCCGGCTCGCAGACGATCATCCAGCAGTGACTGCGGCGCCGATCCCACCAATATCGCGTCCGCCTGGAGAATTTCCCGGGCGGCACAGGCTCTTTCCTCCTGCGTGCGGGGCACACGCACAAAATCAGGCGGCTCCCGCATTTCGCCCCACATCTTCCGGCGCTCCGGGGATATCTCTCCGTATGCCAGAAACCGGAACCGTACCCCGGGCTGAGCCGCCAGCGCCCTGCACAGCGGCTCCTGATGGTGATTGTAGTAATTGGATAAGAAGATGAGATTCATTGTCTATCCCTCATTGCGCTTATAGGCGGGACCTGGTTTCTGAGCAGTAAAAAAGTGCCTGCATACAAGTGTACTGCCAGACCACCAGCGAAGATTGCTGCTTCGCCGACTCCGAGAAATAATTCACATACGAATCCGAGAGTTAGAAGGAACTGCCATTTGGGTTGGCGTTTTCCTCCCATATAGATCAGAGAAAATAGGACGAAGCAGACAATGCACAATACCACCGGCCCATAGGAAACCAAAATATCAATGTGCGTGTTGTGAAATTGACTGCTTCCGGTTCCATTGCTGCCCTGGCTATAAGCTCCAAAAATGGGAGAAGCCTTCCAAAGATCTATCGCTCGCGACCAAATTTCCGTTCGTGACGATACGCTTTTCCCACTTGATTCCATGAAGGAAAACAGTTTCATAATGCCCGGCATTCGAACAAGAAGCAAATACATAGCTGCAAACAGCAGGGGCCAAAATGACATAAGCCATGCAAATGTCTTACCCGGACAGATAGATGCCCTCTTTCCAAGAGACAGCACACAGAACATGGCCAGAAATATAGCAACCGCAAGGAGTGCATTTCTTGCCTGCGTCTCCCACAAAAAATACAGCAAAAAACATACCTCGCATGCGACAAATAAACGCTGCCAAATGTGCGCTAAGCCCGGCAGACGATTCAGCTGCAGCATGATGATTCCCGACAGGAACAATCCGGTCAGGTTGGGGTTGGTAAAGCCAAATGTCAGATACTTTGTGACTGTACCGTTGAACAGGTATGCTCGCTGTCCCTGGTAAAAGTACGAAAAAATCAGAAAAACGGAAACCACATCCAGAATGCGGTATATCCAGCGGCAGGTAGATTCATCCGGCTCTGTTTTGCAGGCAAAAGCAAAGAAAAGAAGTGTGCTTGAAAATGACAGCAATTTTTTGACATATTGGATGCCAACAGCCGTACCGCTGATCGTGGCATTTGCCAAAACATTTATGAGTGCAATAGCAATTGCAAGCAGCACCCACAGTTCCACCATTTCCATCTTGCGCAGAGCACACAATGTCCAATAAATCAGTGTTAAAAAAAATATAGCATAAAAGCAGAAACTGACATATCGCCCCAAATGAAAAGTCTGTAGACAGACGATCGCACCGGCAAAAAGATATAGAGTTTTAAGAATGAGTGAATTTACGTCAATCTTCTGCATAGAATCCTCACTGTTATGCTGCGGCAGGTATATAACTCGCCTGCCGATTCAAATACTGCTGTGCAGCTAATCTGTCGACCAGCTGCAACGACCCGATTCACAAATTAAGGAATACTGTCAATTTAAAACGTAGTTCTTTGCTGGTCATTGAATACACCAGTCTAAAATATAAGCACTGTCGTTCTTCCGACACGCTCACAGGGACTGCAGTCCCTGTGAGCGTGTTGCTGATATTCACTTTGGCGGATGGTCTACACCAAAGTTTCTTTAAGCAATGCTGCATATCCGTTACTCAGGGCCATTAAACGAAACTGACCCACCGATCTTCGCAGCACCTTCCGTTTTTATCTCGCCGCCACTGCCGGCTTGGGGGCTCTTGTCACATAGGCAATGCCGTACTTCTCGGCATAGCTCTGGGCATAGGAGTTCTCGGCCACAGACAGGGTCACACCCTCCGTTGCGTTCAGGAAGATATTTGCACCCATGCTGGCAACACCGTCGGGAATATAAAGGCTCTTCAGGCTCGTGTCGCCCTTGAACACATATTCGCCCATGCTGGTTAGGCAGCTATTTTCACTAATCTCCACGCTGGACAGATTGGAGCAGAAGTAGAACGCATAACCATCCAGCCGGGTCACGCTGTCGGGGATGGTGATCTGAGGCAGACTGCTGTAGCCAAAGGTACCCCAGCCGATCCGCTCCAGCTTGCTGCCCTCCTGGAAGCTCACGCTCTCCAGTTTGCTGCACCAGTAGAAGTTAAACCGGCCGATATAGGTGATGTCCTTGCCGACAACGACCTGCTTGATTTTCTGCTTGTAGGATTCCCAGGGCGTATGATTCGGCTCGTTGTCCCACATAGCGCCGCTGCCGGTAATTTCCAGTACACCATTAGAGTTCAGGACCCAGGAAGCATCCTCACCGCAGGCGCCGGAAGCAATTTCCACCGGCTTGGGGGCTCTTGTCACATAGGCAATGCCGTACTTCTCGGCATAGCTCTGGGCATAGGAGTTCTCGGCCACAGACAGGGTCACACCCTCCGTTGCGTTCAGGAAGATATTTGCACCCATGCTGGCAACACCGTCGGGAATATAAAGGCTCTTCAGGCTCGTGTCGCCCTTGAACACATATTCGCCCATGCTGGTTAGGCAGCTATTTTCACTAATCTCCACGCTGGACAGATTGGAGCAGAAGTAGAACGCATAACCATCCAGCCGGGTCACGCTGTCGGGGATGGTGATCTGAGGCAGACTGCTGTAGCCAAAGGTACCCCAGCCGATCCGCTCCAGCTTGCTGCCCTCCTGGAAGCTCACGCTCTCCAGTTTGCTGCACCAGTAGAAGTTGAACTTACCGATATAAGTAATGTCCTTACCGATGACGACCTGTCGGATCTGCTGCTTATGCGCTTCCCAGGGAGTCCGATTCGGAATGTTATCCACCATTGCACCGGAACCGTCAACTATCAGTCGGCCGTTGCGATACAGAACATAATTGGCGGTCTGGCCGCACAGTCCGGCGTCGATCAGGTCGGCCGTCGTGCAGCGGACAAACTGTCCGTTTTCAAACACGCACTGTTCCCCGTAGATCACATAGGTGCCCTGATAGGCCAGGCCTTCCTGATCGAAGGAATACGTTCCCTCAGAAAGGATCATAACGCCGGTAACGGAAACACCGCCGGCGAAATAACGATTTCTGCCGGTCTTTTCGTCCTTCGCCCAGCCGGGGTACTGACTGTCCTTTGCACCGATCGTATATCCGCAGACCTCGCAGGTAAGCACGTCCGTGTCGCTGTTGTACGTATAGGTGTGCTCATCGTTCTGGCAGACCGGCACCGCGCGCTTGGTGAACTGATCCAGCACCGTCCGGGTGCCGTCGGCGGCCACGTTATAG
>ERZ839767.2231-NODE-2231-length-25972-cov-2.769726_pt1 | contig 25972 bp, 24 predicted proteins | sample MGYA00519879_ERZ839767 | MGnify/ENA primary metagenome ERZ839767 (study PRJEB31850, sample SAMEA3708852) | human gut metagenome | biome: human gut; feature: human-associated habitat; material: faeces | place: China | collected 2014 ... | reverse complement strand
TGAAATACAAGAACAACCCGGCATTCGCTCCCTTCGGCATCGACTTCAAAGAGAGTAAAGAAACCACCGAAAAGTTCGCCAAAGACATCAAGATCACCTATCCTTTACTCCTTGACCCGGAAGGCAAAGCATTCTACACCTACGCCGCACAGGGAGCCGGAGTCACCCGTAACATCATCATCGACAAGAAAGGCAACATCGCCTTCCTCACCCGTCTCTACGACCCGAAAGAATTCGAGGAAATGGTGAAAGTCATTGATAAACTTTTAAAAGAGAAATAAACTGTTCAAAAATTTATCCGTGTTTTCCCTTCTTCCTAAATAGGAATATCTCTTCAGCTCCCCCTTGTATGAGAGGAAGTTGAAGAGATATTCGCCCAAAATTACTTCTCCTCTCCTTCCTTTTCCCGGCTTCTCAACAATGCAGGAAAATTCTTTTTCATATATTCGAAATCTTCAAGCCAACAATTATATCCATTTACAAAAAATTCACATAATTGCTCAACAGGGAACAATTCTCCCGTTATTTTATGATATACTGGCTTTCCTCCCTTCATATAAGTAACAAACTCACGACTCCCGCATCGAAATATTTTCAAATCTTTTGTTTTAGCCTTCGACAATGAATCCGGGATCCAAGAGATTACGTCATTTTCATTATCTACATAAAAATCAAGAACAGGAATATTATTCTCTTCCTTTACTTTAAAAAGAAATTTCACATGCCCCGAATCATCCATGGCCAAAATATAATTTTCTCGTGAAGAAACGATACTTTCCTGTAATTTCTTTGGGCTTGGATCAGCATAGAATTTTTTTATATCAAACTTATACAAAGGAATCGTCGTTAACGTATACTCATTCAACCTACTTAGATTCAATAATGGCTCCGGGGGAGTATATCCCATATCCGAACGGGTTTCTCCATTTACCCAAGCCATATATCGTTCTTGTAAAACAGCAAGACGAGCTTGTTCACTTTCTACAATATCGGTACCGATGTCTTTAAACGTACAAGACATTTTTACCACATTCCGATTCGCACAAGCCTGCAATAATATGATTAAAACAAATACTAAATAACTCTTCATAATTCGATTTATTTAAATTTCACATGGCCACATAAACTTCAAAAAAAGTTCCTTCTTTAGAAACTTTACTCCCCCACCAAGGATCTATATATTCAATATAATACGTAACACGAGGCGTAATCATTGATGAACTTTCTTTACGATGCTCAACATAATACAAAAAGCATGCATGATATTGCCCACCAGATTCTCGAAGATCTAATAATCCTAATCTAGGAACGTTTCTATTTTGATTTACACTCATCGGATCAAAAACATTCGTCACGTCACTCCAGCCTCCTCGATAATACTCATTTGGAACAGATCCATTCCAAAATTCAAATAAATCTTTCAATTTAACACCAGGACAAAATGCCTCACGATTAATTTCATTCACACAATCTGTTCGTGCAATCCACCACTCATCCTGCTTTAACATATTTGCTCTATAAGCATTCGCATACATTCCTTGCTCCGCTCCTTTCATCATTGCAATGACTGCATATAAACACCAACCAGTAGCTCCTTGCACTACAGCATTCTTCCCAACCTCGTCCCCCATAAAAGGTAACTGTTGTATAGCTACAAAAAAACAACATTACGATCACTGAAAATGTACATACTTTCCACATTACATTAAAATTACATTAGTTCAACTCAAAAATACTAACTAGCATTAATACCGCATCTGAAATATTATTTCTTTATACGGGAATTGCTATCTTACAAGCTTACTTCTGTAAAACGGAATGAGTAGTGATTGGTGTAATAAGAATACACCATTATTTTATATTTTCGCATATGTGACAAAATCAGAATATGCCGAACAGATCATTTGCTCTTCAACTTTTTGCGAGCCGGCTTCTTTTTCTTCTTCTTACCCCCTCCTCTGCGTTTTATCAAGAAATGCACCACAAGGAAGATCACAACCACGGCAACAACCGCTATAATCTGTTGATTTCTTGTCGGGCGATACGAACTTTCCGATGCTTGTCCTCCATCCCGAGAGACGTGCGAAAGCGTGTCCGCCTCCAGCACCCGTTCCAAATCATCGGGCAACTGGGAAAAAAAATCAATCCCCGTCATCTTCTCCACCTTATCCACGGGAACGGCAAAACTATTCAAGGGGCGCTTGCTCTCCTCGTTGGGCAACACGTAAGCGATCATTTGCTGCTTGGAAGGGGAGTAAAATAATTTGTAATAATATCCCGGAACTGTCACCTTCCCCTTGCCAATCGTACCTTTATTACTCTTGAAAATCGGTCCCGTCACCACGTAAAGTTTCTCCTTCCTGGCCCGATTGCGCACGTGTTCCTCCAACTCTTTCCAGATCCCCCGGTTAAACATCGGTACTTGGGGAGACATATTCGACATATAGAACGTCTCGCTCATCGCCTGCGCGTTAAACGACATATCCGCCGCAGGACACAAATGCCCCCGATCGTAACCGCTTCGCTTGTAATCATCGGGAGTGGCACTCCAACGGCTGATCTTCGGGTCCACCCGGAAATCATTCTTCCGGCTCGCTTTCCCTGTCAAGTTCGCAGCACCCAGCTCGTAGTACACCCAGTTTGCCTGTTTATGCTCCTTGTTGAATCCCAGACAATAGTATTTATACTCCACCCGTATCCCGTCCTCATAAACCGGGATATAGCGCCCGTCAGCAAAACTACCTAAGGCAAGAAACAGAAACAGGAGGCCAAAAATCAGCCTCCCGTGTAATATTCTCTTCATCAATTATTGTTTAATCGCTTCCTGCAACGTGTTGTCAATCTGACCGAGAATCGGGTAGAATCCCTCGTCATCTATCGTATGACGGGCAATATACGCCTCGATTCGGGTACGTAAAATCTGGTAGGATTCCTTGATTCCCTTCTCGTCCCGTTTCAATCCGCGACGGGCGGCATAATTCGCCATCTCGTTCACCAGATCAAATGATTTCAGGTAATTCTGAATCTGCTTATAATCCTTCAGATTCACCATTTCAGCACGATGCCGATCCATGAAATCAAACGTGTACTCGTACAAGAACTGGGTTCTCGTCACGTCGCTCAGATAACGGGAAACCCCGGTCGTGTCCGCCGGAACAAAGACATCCGGCATGATACCGCCTCCACCATACACGGTACGTCCACCCACCGTCTGGTACTTCAAATTTTCATCAAAAACAATACTGTCCTTTTGGGAGAATTCCCCGTGAACCAAACGATTGTAAATATCATTGTAATACTTTTCTTTCCCTTCGTTATAAGGTTTCTGGATAGAACGTCCCGAAGGCGTGTAATAACGGGCCACCGTCAGACGCAACGCGGAACCGTCAGGCAACATCCGCTGCTCTTGAACCAAACCTTTACCAAATGAACGACGCCCGATGATCAACCCGCGGTCGTTATCCTGTATCGCCCCGGCAAAAATCTCACTGGCTGATGCACTAAACTCGCTGATCAACACATCCACTCGCAAATCCTTGAATTGGCCCTTGCCGTTAGACTTGTAATCCGTACGAGGTTGTGCCTGCCCTTGCGTGTAAAGAATCAAACGGTCGGCATCCAAGAACTCGTTAATCATCTGTATCGCTATCGGTAACACGCCGCCTTCATTCTCCCGCAAATCGATAATAATTTTCCTCATTCCCTCTGCCTTCAACTTCACCAACGCTTGCATGAACTCGGCATACGTGTGCATACCGAAAGTATTCGTTTTCAAATACCCCGTCGTGTCATTCAGCATATACGCCACGTCCACGCTCTTCACCGGAATACTTCCGCGCACCACCTCTTTCTTGATCAACTTCGGCTCGCCCCTTCTTGCAATCGTCAACTCCACCTTCGTGCCCAGTTCCCCCCTCATCAACTCTTGAATCTTATCTTGGCTCATTTTCACCCCGGCAACCAAAGAATCATTCACCCGCACAATCCGGTCCCCATCCTTTATTCCGGCTTTCTCCGAGGGACCACCCGGAACTACCTTCACGACGGTCACCGTGTCCAAATACTTGTAGAACTGGATTCCGACTCCCCCGAAGTTTCCCACGATTCCCTCATTCGCCCGTTGCATATCCTTCGCGGGAATATACACCGTGTGCGGGTCCAGATCCTTCAACAGAACCGGAATCGTGTTCTCCACGATCTTCCTCGTGTCCACGGTATCCACGTACGAATTTTGGATCATACTGATAATCAAATCCAACTTACTCCCCGTCACGGGCAAAAACATTTCCGAGGATGCCGATACCCGATTCCGATTCGGTAGAAATCGGTTCAACATCATCCCGAACACGATAGCCAACGCCAACACGATCGGGGTCAACAATGCCCTCAAATTACTCTTATTCATTATTTTTCTGTTTAATCTTTATTTTCCTGATTCCCGTTCAACTCGATAAACGCCACATCAATCCCCGCCTTCTGCAATAACTCGATCCCATCGGCACTCCGGTAATTCTCGGAATACACCACTCGCCGAATCCCGGCCTGTATGATCAATTTGGCACATTCGATACAAGGCGAGGCCGTCACGTACAACGTTGCCCCCAAACTGCTGTTATTCGACTTCGCCACCTTCGTGATCGCGTTCGCCTCGGCATGCAACACGTAAGGTTTCGTCTTGTTATTCTCGTCCTCGCAAACATTTTCAAACCCGGAAGGCGTTCCGTTATACCCGTCAGATATAATAGCATCCCCCCTCACAATCAACGCACCCACCTGCCGACGTTCGCAATACGAATTCTCCGCCCATATCCGAGCCATCCTCAAATAACGTTCATCCAGTAACTGTTGCTTCGATTTACTCATTTATCCTTTCATTTTATTTTTTCCGATTCCCGATCGCATCCAACGTTTCGTAGAAATCGACCTTTCTTTCTCTCGGCACGTCAATCTTATCCAGAATATCCCGACTCATCTTCAAATATTTATCAATTGCCGCGAAAGCAATCTCTTTAATCCCCAAACGATCGTATATCCTGGTTACCGCCTTGATCTTCTCCTCGTGATCAAACTCTTTCCGTTCGATCCATCCCCACAACTCCTCTTTTGTCTCCGGATCGGCCAACTCCAACGCCTTGATCAGCATATAAGTCTTTTTATTAGCCACAATATCACCACCGATGTTTTTACCGAACTCCGCCACGTCACCATACACGTCCAGGTAATCATCCTGCAATTGGAAAGCCAACCCCAGATAGCCCCCGAATTCATACAAAGCGTTATATTCATGCTCCGGTGCATCCGCCAGCAAAGCTCCATGTCTCAAACTTCCGGCAATCAACACCGAAGTCTTCAAATAAATCATCTCGATATATTCCTCCTCCGAAACATCATTCCGGGTCTCGAACAACATATCATACTGTTGTCCCCGACACACATCCATCGCCACCTGGTTAAAGAAATCAATCGCCCGGCGCAAATACTTGTCCTCGCAATGCTCAATGCACTGATAAGCCGTGATAGCTGCCGCATCGCCACTCAAAATGGCCACGTTGCTATTCCACTTTTTATGAACCGTCGGCCTGCCTCTCCGCAACTCCGCGTCATCCATCACATCATCATGCAGCAGCGTGTAATTGTGGAATATCTCGATCCCGATAGCAGATTTCAGTACCCGCTCTATATCCTCCCGGTAAAGATTATAAGCCATTAATGTCAAAAGCGGTCGCAAGCGTTTCCCTCCATCCTCCAAAATATAGAGAATCGGCTCGAACAACGAATACGGCTCTTGTATATACTCTTTTTTCTCTAACTCTTCCTTTATAATTGCTCTAAGTTCATCTACGGTATACATATCCATCACATTTTCAAATTAGTGCGGCTAAAATATAAAAAAAGAGCCAACAACCCATCATCCATGCCAAGAAATATCTTTTTTCCAAACAAATCTTATCACAAAAATATCCCGGCCTCTATTTCAGAGAACCGGAACATTCAACGATTCGATTTCGAAAGCCTCTTTTAATATTTTCGATCATCCATGACCTTTACCTTCCAATTGCATAAGTCGTTGGATCACAAATACAATCATGATCGCATCCATATTGATAACGAATAAGCAAGTAGAAGCCCTGATATCGTATTCAACTAAGCATTTTTGTCTGGCATACCCTGGGGACACGCTCGCCCCACTTACGCCCCGTGAGCGAACTTCCACCGAAGGTGTTCCGAAAAAGAAGCGAAGGAGTTTCCTATCTTCACCAGAACAACAACGGCTATTCCCCGCATTTTATCCTAAAGAACTACGCCCATTTTTCCTTTTTAATTAAAAAAAGCTAAAAGTGAGTTCCCCAACTTTTAGCTTTTAATCTTTAACTTTTACCTTTTTAGTACCCCCGGGCAGAATCGAACTGCCATTTAAAGTTTAGGAAACTTCCGTTCTATCCGTTGAACTACAAGGGCCTTTATTTGGTGTGCAAAACTAATCGAAAAAACGCTTTATTCCAAATAATATCGTAATAGTCTTTTTATAAACAAGAAATTTTTGTTGCACCATATTATCACCATTCCCTATAAGGAGTTCTCCTCTACTGAAAATAGAATCACCCACCTTCGAAATTCAAATTATTACTAAAAAAGCTCGAAAACATACAAAATGAAAGCATCGCAAACGATTTTATTAAAAATCTGATATGAAAAATTTTATTTCAAAAACTTATTATTAACTTCGCAACACAAATACTTAACAGCGTATATTCACTTTAAATAAGAATAAACATGGTTAGCGACTACAAAGAAATTCTATCAGACAGCGCCAAAGGAATGAAGCGCTCTGCTATCAGAGAGTTGTTGAAATTAACTCAAAAGCCGGAAATTATCTCTTTCGCCGGGGGTCTTCCCGCTAAAGAATCTTTCCCGTTAGAACAATTACAAGAAATTTGTGCAGAAGTAATCGCCACGGATGGTGCGGCTGCCTGCCAATACGGTTCAACCGAGGGAGTTCCGGAATTATTGGAAATCCTTGCTCAACGTTATCGGGATCAAGGATTGAGTTACGTGACAAAAGAAAACATCACGATCATCACCTCTTCACAACAAGGATTGGATACCGTAGGTAAGATTTTCTTGAATCGCGGAGATAAATATATTTGCGAATTACCTTCTTATCTGGGAGCCATCGGAGCATTCAACTCTTACGGTGGTATCGGCGTGGGTATTCCTCAGGATGAACAAGGAATGAGCGCCGTAGAGCTGGAAAAAACATTGGCAGAAATGAAAGCCAAAGGTGAAAAACCGAAATTCATTTATTTGATTCCGGATTTCCAGAATCCTGCAGGTATGACTATGCCCGAGGCAAGAAGAATTGAGATTTTGAACATTGCCAAGAAATACGAAATCATGATTATAGAGGATAGCCCTTATCGTGAACTGCGTTTCTCTGGTAAACCGCAACGTATGCTATACGATTTGGACAACGGAGAAGGTAACGTGATCACGTTAGGAACTTTCTCCAAGATCTTCATGCCGGGATTCCGTATGGGATGGGTTCTTGCTCACCCGATGGTTATTGACAACTTCGTGAAAGCAAAACAAAGCACTGACCTTTGTACTTCTGCATTCTTGCAAAAGATCACGATCAAATTCTTCCAAAAGAACTACTTCGATGCTAACGTGAAGAAAATCGTTGACATGTATCGTAGCAAATTACAAGCTATGCTAGGTGCTTTTGAAAAATACATGCCGGAAGGAGTTACCTGGACGCGTCCTGAAGGAGGCTTGTTCTTATTCTTAACCTTGCCGGAAGGATACGATGCAGAAGAATTGTTCCAAATCGCTATTGAAAAGAACGTGGCATTCGTACTCGGAACCGTGTTCTTCGTTAACGGTCAAGGCAAAAACACCATGCGTATCAATTTCTCTTACATGAGCGAGGAAAAGAACATCGAAGGTGTCAAGAGATTGGCCGATGCAATTAAAGAACTATACGCTAGAAAAAAGTAATCTAGAACATAGAAAATTTAAAGTTTAGAGTGGAGTATGTGAATAAATTTCATATATTTCACTCTAAATTTTAAGACTAAGTCCAAAATGAAAGTAGTTATTCAACGAGTTACACGAGCCAGTGTTACCATCGAGCAACAATTGTTTTCTTCAATAGGCAAAGGGATGCTTATATTAGTGGGTATTCAATCTGATGATACAGATGACGATATCAACTGGCTTGCTTCCAAAATTGTAAATCTCCGCATCTTTGATGACGAGAATGGAGTCATGAACAAATCCATTTTAGACACAGGTGGTGAAATCCTTACCGTCAGCCAGTTCACTCTCATGGCTCGAACCAAAAAAGGCAATCGCCCCTCGTACATCGATGCCGCCCCTCCTGCCATCTCCGTCCCGTTATATGAGAAATTTGTCTCAACCCTAAGCCAAGAACTTCACAAAGAAATCCAAACCGGACAGTTCGGTGCCGACATGAAGGTCGAATTAATGAATGACGGACCCGTCACAATCATCATCGACAGTAAATGTAGAATTTAGAATTTAAAATGTAGAATGATGGGAAACCCCAATGTCATCTTAGAAAAAAGTAAACAATTTGCCATTCGAATTATCCGGCTATATCAACATTTAAAGACAGAAAAACAAGAATTCATTTTAAGCAAACAGATTCTCCGAAGTGGAACAAGTATTGGTGCCAATATCAGAGAAGGAGTCAACGCCATAAGCACAAAAGAATTCATTCTAAAACTCAACATCGCCCTAAAAGAAGCAAAAGAAACCGAATATTGGCTAGAACTTTTAGTGGAAACCAACTATATAACAAATGAACAATTCGAGAGCATCTATTCCGATTGTTCCGAAATAATTGCTATCTTAACCTCTATCATTAAAACTACAAATTCTAAATTTTAAATTCTAAATTATTATCATGGATATCGCAGAATTACAGACCGCAGTTGACGCATGGATCAAGACCCACGGGGTTAGATATTTTAATGAATTGACCAACATGACCATTCTCGTGGAAGAGGTGGGAGAACTGGCCCGGGTGATGGCTCGAAAATATGGTGAACAATCGTACAAAGAAGGGGAAAAGGATAATTTGGCAGAAGAGCTGAGTGATGTCCTCTGGGTATTGGTATGCCTAGCAAACCAAACAGGGGTAGATTTGAACGAAGCCGTAAATAATAATTTTGCAAAAAAAACGGCAAGAGATGCTAATCGGCATAAAAAAAATCCGAAACTCTTAAAAGATTAAACACTTTTATCCTACTTTTGCCAACAAATGCGCAAAACAATAAAACATCATGTGGATTAAGATAGCAGGGATTCTTCTTCGTAACCGAATGGCCTTTATTATCGGGGTCTTGCTTATCACCGTGTTCATGGGATTTCAAATCCCCAAAGTGGAAATGTCATACGAATATTCGAACCTGCTACCTGCCACGGACAGCGCATACCTGGACTACCTTGATTTTCACGAGAAATTCGGGCAAGAAGGAAACGTGATGGTCTTCGCCATACAAGACAACGACTTTTACCAGCTAGACAAAATGAATGACTGGATCAGCATGTGCGACAGCCTAAAGGCCCTCCACGGAATCGTGGCGCTCGTGGACATCACCCATTCATTCAACCTCCACAAAGACACGCTGAATAAAAAATTCGATATTCGTCCCATCTTCCCCAACCATATCAAAAACCAACAGGAACTGGATAGCTTGGTGAACATCATTGAGAACCTTCCGTTCTACGATGGAACCCTGTTCAATAAAACGAAAGATATTTATGGGATGATGGTTTCCGTCTCCGCTGATGTCATGAACTCTCCGGCACGGGTAGGGTTAGTAAAGGATATTTTAGAATTAACCGAACATTTCTCGGAGAAACACAACCTCCAGATGCACTACTCGGGACTTCCCTACATCCGGGTAATCAACGCGGAAAACATCAAAGGAGAGATGTACATGTTCATCATCCTGTCATTATTGATCACGACATTTATCCTCTACCTGTTTTTCCGTTCCTTCCGCATCCTCGGTTTCTGCTTATTGATCGTGCTGATTTGTGTCAGTTGGACGGTTGGCGTCATGGCTATGCTAGGCATCAAGATCACGTTACTTACCGCCATGCTGCCTCCTCTATTAATCGTGATATGTATTCCGAACCTCGTATTCATGATCAACAAATTCCACGCGGAATTCGACCGGCATGGGAATAAAATCAAGGCTTTGCAACGCATGATTCAAAAGATCGGGAATGCCTCATTCTTGAGCAACTTGACCACGGCTGCCGGTTTTGCAACTTTCATCGTGACCTCTAGCCAGATCCTCGTGGAGTTTGGTATCACCGCTTCCATCGGTATCACGTTCGTGTATCTCGTATGTTTGATCATGATTCCCTGTGGATTCAGTTTCATGCCGGAACCGGATAACAAACAAATCAAACACTTGCACAATAAAACAGTAACCGGAACACTGGAACGTGTCATTCAACTTATCTTAAATCGTCGGAATGTCGTGTACGGAGTTGCCATTTCCGTCGTCATCCTTGGAATTATCGGACTTACCCTCATGAAATCCACAGGTTACATGGTAGATGACTTGAAAGAAACAGACCCGATTCGACAAGACCTGAGTTTCTTTGAGGAAAATTTTGACGGGTTAATGCCCCTGGAGGTAACCGTTGATTTTGGAAAACCCAAGCAAGTATTGAATTTGTCCAACCTTCAAAAGTTAGACAAACTCTCCGAAGAACTGTCAAAAGACGAAGATATCTCTAAACCGATTTCTATCATTGAAGTCATCAAGTTTGCCAATCAAGCATTCTATAACGGGAAACCTGCTTATTACAAGCTCCCGACAAACATGACCAAGAACTTTATCCTGAAATACGCCTCTCAATCCACGGGTGAAATTGGCGGACAGGCAAATTCTTTCGTCGACTCCACCCTCCAACGAGTACGTCTCAGTTTCAGGGTAAAAGACATCGGGACCAAGAAAATGCAGGAAAAAGAAGACAAACTATACCATATCGTTGAACAATACTTCCCGAATGACCGCTATACGGTAAAAGTTACCGGTTCAAGTATCATTTTCTTCAAAGGAACTCAATACCTTGTATTCAACCTCTTTACCTCACTAGCGTTAGCGATTGTTCTTATCGCCATCTTTATGGCCTGGATGTTCAAGAGTAAGCGCATGGTACTGGTTGCCTTGATCCCCAACATCATTCCGCAGATTATCACGGCTGCCATCATGGGATATTTCGGCATCCCGATCAAAGCATCCACGATCCTGGTATTCAGCATTGCTTTTGGTATTTCCGTTGATGGAACCATCCATTATCTCGCTAAATACCGTCAGGAACTACAAGGAACAAACTGGAGCATACGCTCTTCTGCCGTACTGGCCTTACAGGAAACAGGACAAAGCATGATCTACAACGCCATCATCCTCTTCTTCGGATTCGGCATCTTTGCTCTTTCCGATTACGGGGGTACGGTTGCACTGGGAGTCTTGGTTTCCATCACGCTACTGGCAGCCATGCTCTCGAACCTGATCTTACTGCCATCATTGTTACTCACGCTGGACAAACACACGACCAACAAGACATTCCAGAATCCCAAAATCCTGAGTGACGAGGAGAATAAAAAGGAGTAGAAAATATACTGAAAGAGCGGAAGTTTCAAATTAACTTTCGCTCTTTCAAATTCAAATAACTATTGATACTATTCACCGTAAGAGATTCCGGTTTAGAAAGAATAACCCGGATACCAAGTTGGCTTAATTCACGGACCATTTGCCGTTTCTCCGTGGCAAACCCCGCTGCTATGGTTTCAAAATACGCATCCTTCAAATTACGGACGGGACGCTCCAAAGCCTTATTCAATTCCGAATTTTCGAATAAAATGACCAACACGAGATGTCGGGCAGCCAAACGCTGTAATGCAGGCAAATGACGTCGTAACCCCGATACGGTATCAAAATTGGTAAACAGGATCAGCAAACTCCGGGTCGGGACTTGTCGATTCACCGCTACGTACAATTTCTCGAAATCAGTCTCTTGATAGTGTGTCTCCAAACGATACAAGGCTTCGCTTATCCGGTTTAACTGTCCAACCCGGTTATCAGCCTTCACGCAATTCCGGGAATTATTCGAGAACGTAATCAGACCGGCCCGATCCCCTTTTTTCAATATAATATTCGACAACGTCAAGATCGTATTTATGGCATGATCCAGCATCGTCATGTTATTAAAGGGCGATTGCATCGTGCGCCCCTTATCCACCAGGCAATAAATCTGTTGTGATCGCTCTTCCGTGTAGGTATTCACCATCAAATGATTATATTTCGCCGTGGCCTTCCAATTTACCGTACGAGGATCATCCCCCGTCACGTAAGGCTTAATCTGCTCGAAAGCCATGTTACCGCCAAGAGCCCGGGTACGGATGCCTCCATTCTCCGGATGGTAATTCCCGTAAGCCATCAACTCATAACGATGCATCATCATGAACGAGGGATAAACGGCAACATCCTGATCCGCCCGAAAAGAATAACGCCTTTCTACCAACCCGAAACGCACGGACACGAATACCCGAATCTTCCCGAAATTATAAGCACCTCGTTTCGTAGGACGTAACGTGTAATGAATCTCCTGCTGCTCCCCGGCATTCACCTTCCGCCGGAACAAGACATTCCGGTTTTGGAATTCCACCGGAATTTCGTCAATCACACGCAGACAAGTACTCACCGGATAACGATTTCTCACGACCAGACAAACCGGGTTTTCTTCCCCGTTAGACAATTTATCCGCCACCACCCGCAAGGCGTCAATTCCGTCCACTCGCCTGTACAACTCGAATAACTCTACGAACAACAGCAATAGAACAGCCAGCAATGCTCCCGTAACCCAGATGAAAAGCAACGGGAAAACGTAGGCCATCACAAAAGCGAATATTCCCAACATCAACATCAGGAAAAAACGACGGGATAAATATGTATCTTTAAGTATTCGCACTACCTTGGAACTTCTATTTTAGACACGATCTGCTGTATCACCTGATCAACGGTCACACCTTCCAGCTCCTTCTCGGAAGAGAGTTGCACCCGGTGCCGTAAGACCGGATTAACCAAATACAAAACATCGTCCGGAACAACAAAATCCCGTCCTTGAATAGCCGCAAAAGCCTTGGCCCCGTTCATCAAAGCGATCGACGCACGGGGAGACGCTCCCAGGTAAAGCCAGCCACTTTTACGAGTAGCCCCCACGATATTCACGATAAAGGATTTTATTTTCGGATCCACGCGCACTTGAGCCACCTGCGTCCTCAACTTCTTCAAAGCCTCCACGCTCAACACGGGTTTCAACTCCTGCCAGCGAGCGATAGCCCCGTGATCATGCAGTTCAAGCACCTCGATCTCTTCCTCCACGGAAGGATAAGTCACGTTAATCTTAAACAGGAAACGATCCAGCTGAGCCTCGGGCAAACGATAAGTACCTTCATGTTCTATCGGGTTCTGCGTCCCCACCACCACGAAAGGATAATCCATCCGGTATTCCACCCCGTCATTCGTAATTTGCCTTTCCTCCATCACTTCAAACAAAGCCGCCTGCGTCTTTGCCGGAGCCCGGTTAATCTCGTCCACCAACACGATATTCGAAAAAATAGGCCCTTTCCGGTATTCAAAACGTCCGGTTGCCGGAAGAAAAACAGAGGTTCCTAAAATATCACTCGGCATCAAGTCCGGCGTAAACTGAATCCGGTTAAAAGTAACATCCAGCATCCGGGCCATAACCTTTGCCATCAAGGTCTTGGCAATTCCCGGAACACCCTCGATCAAAATATGCCCGTCGGCCAGCATTGCCGTCAACAGCAGGTCTGCCACTTCCCTTTGACCGACAATCACTTTCCCCATCCCTTCCCGAACCTGGGCGATCTTCTCGTTTAAATCCGTGAAATCTATCCTGGACTCAAAATTTATTTGATCTTCCATAATCTATTTAGCTTTTAGTTTTAAACAATTCTATATATTTCACCAACTCCCGCAACTGATCTTCATCCACATGCTCGGCCTTCCGAATCCGGATAATCAAAAAAATCAAGCTCTCCACACTGGCCCGAGCGACTCCCGATCGTTCCGACAACAAGTCTATAAAAGAATGATCCAGTTCCTCCGTGCGTAGTTTATAATAATAACGAACCTCTTCCAGAAAACTGTTAATCCGCTTATTCGCGATAGCCGCATGATCCCGCTGCTTGTAGTACAGAGAACTCACAACCGACACGAATTCCAATGTCCGGTTTTCCAAAGGACGAATTTCCGGAATCGGACGCTGTTCCCGTTTCGTCCGGAACAAAACGTATAGTATTGCCCCCAATATCAACAGGATATATGCCCACTTCAACGCGGGATACCTGAATATCACCCGGAAAAGAGTCCGTTGTCCCTCTGCCCCGGATTTCAGGTATTCATCCCACACCACGTTCGTATCCGGGGGAAGAAACGAGAGAGCCCTCTGGTAATAATCCCCGTTCACCGAATCCAACAAGAAGAAATTCGTGAATGCCATCGGGTTCGAATGTAGATAGATAACCCCCTCCCCGTAATTCACCCGGATAAAATTAGGATTTTTGATCGTATCGACATATCCTAGAATCTCTCCGTCAAAAGATTCCTGCAGTTCAAAACAATAATGAATCTGCTTGAAAGGATAACCTTTATCTTCAAAGCCTCGCAAATAATCTTTCCCGTTCTGAACCCTTTTCATTCTTGAAACTCCCGTGTAAGAATACAATGTATCGGGAATAAACTCCGCCGACACAAAAAGCGCCCCTCCTTCCTCCACTTCATCCAACACGACCTCCAGATCTCCCGGAGCAATTCTGAAAAAGGAACTTACGAAAAAACAGGTCTTCAAGAAATAAGTTCTATCCTCACGCAATTGTTCCCGTACAGACTTCCGGACAAAAGACACTTTCCCTTCCGGAAACAAATACGGTAGCGCATCTTTAATAATATACGTCCCGTAAGGACTTTTCTCTGTAATCGAAAAATTAGGACTCCAATCTATCGGTTGCGGTTTATTCGCCTCATATCCAGTGTAAACCGCCATAATGGCAATCACGAAAAGAATAATCAACACATTTTGTCTCCGTTTCATCCCTCCACCTCCTTCCTGAACTCCGTAAAATATCGCTTGATATTCCGATAAGCAATTTCATCCACGGGAAACTCTCCATAACAAACACAATCAAATATACGACTTATCTCCTCGAAACGATGGCTCCACGCTTCATTTCTTATCTCGTAAATATAATGCTGGTTCGTTTTGGAAACCTCCCAATGAATCACCTCCCTTTTATCCAACATTTGCAACAAGGCAGAATAACTCACCCGTATTGCCAGCACGTAATCATTCTCCTGCTCCGCTTTCGCCAGCAACCGCACGAAAGAATCGGCTTCCTGCTCTCCAGTGTACTCCACGGAATCTTCCGGGGAAAAATCCGTACCCCGCTTGCGGAAAAGAAATTTATCCCTATTCCTCACGAGCAGGTAAATAATACCCAAAGCAAAAAGCCCCAGCACAATCTTCAAAATAACATCCATGGTCTGCTTTGCCCCCTCCGAATCCTTTACCCGGAACAAACGTTCCAGAATCCAATGTTTTATCCACTCCCAAATGCTAGGAGCCTCTTCAATATTCGTCGTGTAATCAAAAGCCGCATCTTTCTTGTACTTTTCCAGGAAATCAGCTTCCGGGGCTCGCAAAACATAAGAAGAATCCGGAGAGCATGAAGGCTCCCGATACTCCTCTTCCGCCCATGCCACATTACCGACACAAGCGAACATGAATAGAATAATATATTTAACTAGCCTCCTCATCCGCCTTTTTCTCGGGTTGAGCCCCCAACTGGTCAATCTGGCTTAACAAAGTCGTATGTTCCATCTCTTCCGAACGGGAAAAGAAAAGCATCCCGACCCCGACAAACAAAACCGTATACAACGTGTATTGTCCCAAATAAGAGAGTAATAACGAGAACGTAATCTCATAAATATTGGGAATCTCCCCCGTGAAAGCCGAGGACATCATCAAGAACATGTAAGGAATGCCAAACAAGTAGGCCAGAACCCCCACCAACAAGTACATCACGACAATAAACCCAAACGTTTTCCACCAATTCCCCTTCACCATGGCCATGGACTCCGTGATAATCTTTCCCAATCCATTATCCCTTAATATCAGTAAATAAGATCCGAAAGTAAACGAAATCCCAATATATATTCCGGGAACAAACAGAAACAAAAAACCGATAAAAACAACCAAGCCACAAAAAACAGACCACATAAGATACACGCCGAGCTTCTTCAACATGACTCCCAAAACCTCGCCAATCGTAATCCGCTCCTCAATCCCCGCCTGATAATGATCCCAGTAAACCCGCAAATAAGAAATAGCAAACAACTGTACCCACATCATCAGCAGCATTCCAAATAATGACGTGAACAAGGTTCGTAACATCGTATCTCCAAAATTATTCACTTCATAATAAGCCTCCGGGTGCAGTGACATATCAAAAGCTCCCATCAACAGATCCTTCATGAAAAAAAGCATCAGCAAAATCAAGGGGAACCCGATCACGGCAAAAGCCCGGATAAAAGGAACAAACTCCTGTTTCATGAAATTAATCGTCACGGTAATCAAATCCGAAAAAGAACGCTGCACACTTAAATTAATCTTTTCCATTGGTCTCTGTTTTATGTAAATAATAAGGATAAACAACAAAATACCCGATTACACCTCCCAGCGAAAGGAGGATTGCCACGGCCCCCACCACGGGATAAACATCGGCATAACGCGTGATGAAACTTTCAATCCACCCCGCGATAATAAAAAACGGAATCAGCCCGGTAACGATCTTTATACCCCGCAAAGCCCCATTCCGAAACGAATGCGAACGCTTATACGTTCCCGGAAACAAAAAACTATTCCCCATCACCAGTCCCGCTCCCCCGGCTATAATAATCGATGTTATCTCAAACGTCCCATGTGCCCACACGGACATCACCGAATGTAACAACAAACCATGCTGGAAAAAGAAGTACTGGAAAGCTCCCAGCATAACCCCATTCGTGAAAAGGATCCATAACGTCCCCGCGGAAAAAAAGATACCGAAAACAAACGCCACGAAAGCCACCTTAATATTGTTTGCGGTAATCATAAAAAACATATTCACCTCATCCGAAGATGAATAAATCCCCATCGGAGTCCCTTTCTCAATATTTTCCAACGTCTCGTCCACGTAAGCATCACCAAGAATCAACCGAACGAAAGTATCGTCTTTCGCCGTAGAGAAAACCCCAATCAATGCTGCAAACAGCAAGAAAAGGAGAGCAAACAACAAGGTCCGCCTCTCCCGATAGAGCAACAAGGGGAATTCCCGCACCCAAAAAGAAAGAACACCCTTTTTCTCCGATCGCTCCTGCCCGTAAATATTGATCTGGTAAACAGAAATCAACTGATTCAGATACTTCACCACATCACTGCCCGGATAAAACGTCTTCGCGTAAGAGAGATCATCGGAAAGAATCACGTAATTAGAGGCAATAGAATCTGTATCCAGATGGCTCACATGCTCCATTTTCTCCCATTTTTCCTTATTCTGACTGACAAACCTAGCCTCTTTCATCCTAAATACCACACTTTTTTATTGTGATAAAAATAATGTATTTATTCAAAAATAATGTATGTTTGTAAAAATATTTCTGCTTATCATGAACATTTCTATCAGTACAGCTCACAACGTTGACATTGATTATATTCCCGCGGGCGTTCTAGACCGCATCCTAGCAACCTTGATTGATGGTGCCTTTCAGTTTGGACTACTCATGTTGGGTCTCATGTTTATCGGCCTTTTCAGCATGGTAGCCTCCCCGACTTGGTTTTTCGTCATTCTTGCGGTGATCATCGCTTCCTATCATCTATTCTGCGAGGCCGTCTTTAATGGCCGTAGCCTTGGCAAATACACCATGCGTATCCAAGTCGTGAAACTAAACGGTAAAAAACTCACGTTTTGGGATTGCATGCTCCGTTGGGTATTCCGCTTGGTGGATATTTCCATATCAAGCGGTGCCGTGGCTCTCGTCTCAATCATCGCCTCCAAACGAATGCAAAGACTCGGCGACATGGCGGCAGGAACCACGGTAATAAAACTCGAAAAAGCAGTCACGTTAAAACAAATCAGTGAATTCGAGACCCCGGAAGAATATCAGGTCGTCTTTCAGCAAGCCGCTCTTTTGTCCGACAAAGACATCAAGATCATCAAGGACGTACTGCGAGAAGTTCTCAAAAACAACAATTATGCCCTACTGGCCCCTCTCTCCAAAAAGATTAAAGAAGTAACAGGAATTGAAACATCCATGATTCCACTGGAATTCGTGGAAACCATCTTAAAAGATCACTCACACTTGGCAAATAATTAGCTGAAAGTTTTCACTTTCAGCCATTAATCTTTACTGTTTTCATCTCTTTCAGAACATCTTCCAACAACTGAGATGTTCCAATTCTGAAATAAGCAGGCGTAAGCCATTGCTCGCCTAAAATATGTTTCACAATCGTAAGGTAACGAATCGCATTTTGAATCTTGGTAATACCTCCGGCCACCTTAATTCCAACCATCTTCCCGGTCTGTGCGTGGAATTGACGTAAAGCCTCGCAAATCACGTAAACGGTCTCCGGAGTGGCATTTACCGGAACCTTCCCGGTAGATGTTTTAACAAAATCAGCCCCCGCGTAAGCACTAATCAATGAGGCATTGAACACACTCTCGATAGTTTTCAATTCGCCCGTTTCCAAAATTACCTTCAAAACAACCCCCGCACAAGCCTCGCGGATAGCGACCAACTCTTTATATACCTTCTCGTAATTACACTCCAAAACATCTCCCACGGAAATCACAACGTCCACCTCATCCGCTCCAGCCGCAATTGCCGCCTTACATTCGGCCAACTTCACGTCCAAAAATGTCTGTGCTGCCGGGAAACAAGCTCCCACGACCGTCGTTTTAATCGGAGTCCCGACCAGACATTCCTTCACGAGAGAAGTGAAGCGGGGAAACACACATACGGATGCCACATCCGGCAAGGTGTTCTTTTTCAATTTTTTCAGCAATTCAAAAACAAAAGTCACAATCGATTTCTCCGTATCCGTCACCTTCAGCGAAGTATAATCCATACATGAAACACACAATTCAAAATTCTCATTACAATAAGCCGGAGCAATTTCTTTCTCGATCACCCCATCCAACTCAAATTCGATCCGATCCTCTAAATTTGAATACCCGTAAATTGCCAATGCATCCAATATATTTTCCATATACACTATTTTATTAATCGGCTATCCCCCTACCCGTCTCCATATTCAATACGAAAAAAATACACGACAGGTTATTCTTCTACACTCACTAAATTTCGTCATTCCCCTTTTTAGCCTAGGCAAAATTACACAATGTTTGCGAAGTTTTAAAGCAAATCTCGATCAAAATATTTACTTTTGGGAGGCGAAAACACGTAATTAAAATTTAATAACAGACAATAAATACAACATAATGGCAACAAAGTCAGAAGAACAGACGCCGCTTATGCAACAATATTATTCGGCAAAAGCTAAATGCCCCGATGCAATTTTATTATATCGAATGGGTGACTTTTACGAAACTTTCGGTGAAGATGCCATTCTTACGTCCAAGATATTAGGCATCACGCTCACCAAACGTTCCCATGGCTCTCCGGGAGACGTGGAGCTTGCCGGTTTCCCCTATCACGCCATCGACACGTATCTGCCCAAATTGGTACGCACGGGACAACGGGTAGCCATCTGTGAACAACTGGAAGACCCGAAAAAGACGAAAAAACTGGTAAAAAGAGGAGTCATTGAACTCGTTACCCCCGGGGTTTCCTATAATGAAAACACCATCGACAACAAAAACAACGTCTTTTTGGCTGCCGTGTATTTCACAAAAACCAAAGCCGGATTGTCCCTGTTGGACCTTTCCACGGGAGAATTCCTAACCACAGAAGGCAGTCCCGCCACGATGGATAAAATATTAAACAGCTTCCAACCCAAGGAGGTGCTTTACCCGAAAGGCTCGGAAGCCCGATTCAACGAACTCTTCGGTACAAAATACTACACGTACCCGATCGAGGAATGGTTCTTTGAAACAGAATCCGCGGCAGACCGTCTCAAAAAACATTTCGAAGTATCATCATTAAAGGGATTCGGTATTGATAAAATGGACTGCGGTATTTCCGCTGCAGGAGCAATATTGTACTACCTCGACATGACAAAGCACGAACTAGTGGGACACATCACCTCGATCTCCCGCATCGACGAATCAACCTGCGTCTTGCTGGATCGCTTCACGCTGCGTAATCTTGAAATCTTGGATACCCTGCACGAAGGAGGAAGCTCCTTGGCAGACATCATCGATCGAACCATCACCCCGATGGGCTCACGCACCTTGCGTCGTTGGCTGTGTATGCCCCTGAAGAAACCGGCAGACATAAACGAACGGTTGGACATCGTGGAATGTTTCGTGCATCACGAAACGGAACGTTTGGAACTGGAACAAATTCTCCGCACCATCGGAGATCTGGAACGCCTCGCCTCCAAAATCGCTGTCGGTCGTATCTCTCCAAGAGAAATGGTTCAACTAAAAATTGCATTGCAATCCATCAAACCGTTGAAAGAGCAATGCTTATCTACCGGAAACGAAGTCCTTGCTAAATGGATGCAACAACTGGATGATTGCGAAACATTGAGCCAAAGAATAGAACATGAAATCAAGGAAGATGCCCCCTCAATGCTCAACAAGGGAAATGTCATCGCTCCCGGAGTCAACGCCGAACTGGATGAATTGCGAGAAATCTCTTCTCACGGAAAAGAACTTCTACTAAAAATGCAACAACGTGAGATAGAGAATACTGGAATACCAACATTAAAGATCAGCTTCAACAATGTTTTCGGCTACTACATCGAAGTAACCAAAACCCACGTGAACAAAGTTCCCGATACTTGGATACGCAAACAGACCCTTGTCAACGCCGAACGTTACATCACTCCAGAGCTAAAAGAATACGAAGAAAAGATTCTCGGGGCTGAAGACCGGATTCAAGAATTAGAAAGTGACATATACAACACCCTGCTGGCAACGGCAGCCTCCTACATCAAACCGATACAGTTGGATGCCCGCGTCATCTCTCACATCGATGCTCTCATCTCGTTCGCCAACATAGCGATCACCAATGACTATCATCGACCGGAGATCAACGAATCTTTCGTGATCGATATAAAAGGAGGACGCCACCCGGTCATTGAACGCCAGTTGCCTCCGGGAGAAAACTACATCGACAACGACCTCTACCTCGATAACGACAAACAACAAATCATCATTATCACGGGACCCAACATGGCAGGTAAATCCGCTCTTTTACGCCAGACGGCACTCATCGTGATCATGGCCCAAGCCGGATGTTTTGTCCCTGCCAAATCAGCAAAGATCGGGTATGTTGACAAAGTTTTCACCCGCGTTGGAGCGTCCGACAACATCTCTTTGGGAGAATCCACCTTCATGGTAGAGATGAACGAGGCTGCCAACATCTTGAACAACATCTCCGATCGAAGTCTTGTACTATTCGATGAACTTGGACGAGGCACCTCCACGTATGACGGTATCTCCATTGCTTGGGCTATCGTCGAATTTTTACACGAAAACTCGAAAAACAGAGCGAAGACCCTCTTTGCCACCCATTACCACGAACTGAACGAAATGGAACATTCTTATCCGAAGATCAAGAATTTCAACGTATCGGTAAAAGAGGTGAACAACAAGGTTGTATTCCTCCGCAAACTGGTGAAAGGTGGCTCCAACCACTCGTTCGGTATACAGGTCGGTAAAATGGCTGGTCTGCCACAATCCGTCATCAAACGTTCATCCGAGATATTAAAGCAACTCGAAAACGACCGGAATTCAAGTGGAGCAATACAAAAAAACGTTGCTAAAATAGGAAACGAAAGGGAAGGCATTCAACTTAGCCTCTTCCAACTGGAAGATCCCGTGCTATTACAGATTCGGGATGAAATAGCCGGACTGGACATCAACAGTCTAACCCCTTTGGAAGCATTGAATAAATTGAACGAGATAAAAAAGATAACGGGAATTTAACCCCTAAAAATTCCCGTTATTTAACTACCTCCCCTAACCCCTCCTTACACAGGAGGGGAAACCGCTTGGCAATCAACACACCCTTGGAGCATTCTACCTTCTAATCTTTTCAATCACAACATCTTTCACCGGTCTATCGAAAGAATTTGTTTTCACTGCGGCAATCTTATCCAGTACATCCAATCCTTCAATCACCTCCCCGTACACCGTGTACTGTCCGTCCAAATGAGGAGTTCCGCCCACCGTAGTGTAAGCCTGTTTTTGCGCCTCCGTCAGCACGAACTCTTCATTCACGAACAAACTGTCACACGCACGTGTTAATTTCTCCGATAACTCATTCAAAGCCTCCGAATCATTCGCCTCTTGCAAACGGGCAAACTCATCCTTGTATTGATTCTTCAATCGCCCGTACAACGCCATCTTACGTCTTTCATTGATTCCCTTCACGGTAGCCTCCAACTGCTCCGGAGAATACACCTGTCCTTGAACAATATAGAACTGCGCCCCGCTGGATTTACGCTCCGGGTTGGTGTCATCTCCTTCCCGTGCAGCCGCAAGCACCCCTTTCTTATGGAAATACTCCGGCACGAACTCAGCGTCTATCCGGTAATCCACGTCACCCTCGCCCAACATCACGTCCGGCCCAGCATTCCTTGACGTCGGATCTCCCCCCTGTATCATAAAATGATTAATCACCCGGTGGAACAACAAACCGTCATAAAATTTCTCATCCACCAACTTCAAAAAATTATCCCGATGCTTCGGCGTTTTATCATACAAACGAATCTTTATATCCCCGTACTCCGTGGTAATTTTCACAATCGGTTCCGTTTCTTTCTTACACGAAGCGGCAAGAACCAAAATCAACAATACTCCGATAAATTTATTCATAATAACTCTTTTACTGGTTACAATTAGACTCTTTCACCACAAAAATAGAAGAAAATACTTTACTAACAATAAATTTGTTTGTATCTTGGCATGATAAACCAAAACGTTGTCAAACATGAAAACGATGCTACTATTTACACTTGTCATCCTAACGATTGCGATCTCCGGATGTCAAGATAAAAAGAAAACAAAAGACACGAAGACGCAAAAAGAAGCGGTTAACGTAGAAAACAAGGCTGTTTTTATAAAAGACACCATCCCAACAACGGAAACGGTAACGGAAAACACCGCGGTAAAAGAAGCTCCGGAATATTTCCTTATCGGTGGCTGCTTCCGCATCAAAGACAATGCAGATCGTATGTACGACAACCTACATAAAGAAGGCTATACAAATGCCATCATCATGCCTTATAGCAGGGATCTTTATCTCGTTGCCTACGAAGGATACAAAACTGAGAAAGAAGCGATTACAGCCGTGAGAAAAATTCATAAAATCCCCGGTAAAGAAGAGACTTGGATCTACCAAATAAAATAAACACAAGTAACATGAAACCCGTATTGTTCCTATCATTCGTTCTGATGTTGTCGTTCGTCGGCTGTCAACGGGATAAAATGAATTCCAAGAACCTGACCACCGTCAACGTGAAAAGAAGCCTTCCGGCCTCTCTTCCGGGAAACCATGTTTCCCTTGACACCATCAAACAAAATTACTCTCAAGATACCAACAACACAACGATCACATCAAACGTGAAGACGCTCCCTTCCCAGCAGCAAACAGCAAAAAAACAAGGAACGGAACAAAACATCAAAAAAACGAATACCAAAAGCTACCACATCATCGTGGCCAGCCATCCACGGGAAAATCTAGCCGAAAACGACGTGACACAACTAAAAGCCAAAGGTTTCCCGGATGCACAGATCATTATCAAAGACCAACGTTATCGTGTCAGCATCGCGAACTACACGGACAAACAAGAGGCCACCAAACAAAGAGATCTACTCGCCACCCAACTAGGACAAAGCGACATTTGGATCATGCTCCATTAATACATGATAGCTACCACGGCAACAGCGCCATAAATATATCCGGCATACACTTGGGCGGGGGTATGGCGTTTTAAATACAAACGAGCGGAGGCAACAAGGCCGGAAACTAAAATCAGCAAAGGCAACAAATTAATCACATCCCCCAAATACTTTATTCCCAAAATAAAAACAAAACCACACAATGCCCCAATCGCCGTCATGTACATACTGATTTTCCAACGGAGCGTTACGATCATAAAACCGGAAAGCATGATCACCATAATCAGATAAAGCTGCCTCACGATATTAGAATACGGCAAATTGCGAGAGAAATAAAACACGATAAAAGTCCCCGCGATCGTCACCAATACCGGGAACACCCGGTCCTGCTTCTGCATCAGACGGTAGCCCTCGATCAAACCGAACCACTTCAACAATGGCAAACAAAGCAGAGGAATCAATATCACCCCAAACAACGTCAGCAAATAAGACATATTCTGCGTGTACGCCGGAACATAAGTAAAAACTGTTCCTGTATGAAATGTGATAAACAACACGTACAAAGGCAAAAGCAAAGGATGAAACAGTATGGACACGGCAAAAGCAAGTATTTTCATATTTCAAAATTATGACTTTTAAACTTCCCTACGAAGTCGGGCTACCGGAATATCCAACAACTGACGATACTTCGCAATCGTTCGGCGGGCAATCTGGTAACCTTTTTTATTCATTAATTCCACCAACTCATCATCCGTGTAAGGTTTGCGTTTATCCTCGCCGTCCACGATTTCCTTCAACACGTTCTTCAACTCGCCCGTGCTAACTTCCTCTCCACTACTGGTTGGCATACTTCCTGAAAAGAATTGTTTCAGCGAATAGATGCCAAACCAAGTTTGTATATATTTAGAATTAGAAACCCTCGAAATGGTAGAAACATCCAGTCCTGTAATATCGGCAATATCCCGGAGAATCATCGGTTTCAACTTACTCTCGTCTCCCGTCAGGAAAAATGGTTTCTGGAACTGCACGATAGCGGTCATCGTCAACATCAGCGTGTTATTCCGCTGTTGCACGGCATCAATAAACGAACGGGCCGAATTTAACTTGTATTTCACGAAAGACACCACATCCTTCTTCTCCCGGGAATTCGAATTCTTCTGGTAATCCTCCAACATATTGACGTATGATTTGTTCAACCTCAACTCGGGAATATCCCCCGTGTTCAAGCTCAACTGCAACTCTCCGTCCACAATATCCAAGTTAAAATCAGGAATAATCTTCTCTGCTCCCGGAACCGAGGAGTCGGAAATCTGTCCGCCCGGCTTAGGATTCAATTTCAGGATCTCGTCCACGGCCTCCTTCAACTCCTCCTCTGAAATCCTCATCCGCTTGGAAATCTTCTCGTAATGCTTTTTCGAGAACTCCTCGAAATAATTCTCCAATATGATCTGAGCATTCATCAAAGCCGGCGTGGACATCTCCGCCAAACGTCGTTTCACCTGCAACAAAAGGCACTCCCTCAAATCTCTCGCCCCCACTCCCGGCGGATCAAACTGCTGCACGACATGCAACAAGGACTCGATCTTCTCTTCATCCACCTCGATACCGGCTCCAAAAGCGAGATCATCCACGATATTCTCCACGTCCCGGCGCAAATAACCATCATCATCTATATTGCCAATAATGTACTCGCAAATCTTTCGATCCTTCTCCTCCAAGTGCTGCGTCCCCAACTGTTGCTCCAGATTCTCCCGGAAAGATACCCCACCGGAAAGCACGAACTCCCGCGCGTCATCATTATTCGAAGCGTTCGAAGTCGTCAACTTATAA
>ERZ839767.2229-NODE-2229-length-25981-cov-11.659570_pt1 | contig 25981 bp, 18 predicted proteins | sample MGYA00519879_ERZ839767 | MGnify/ENA primary metagenome ERZ839767 (study PRJEB31850, sample SAMEA3708852) | human gut metagenome | biome: human gut; feature: human-associated habitat; material: faeces | place: China | collected 2014 ... | reverse complement strand
CTGGGCGATGCCCAGAGCGTACAGGGCTTTGCGGCGCTTGGCTTGCAGGTATGCCCGGCCGAAAACGCCGAGCAGGCCCGCCCCATCCTGCACCGGCTGGCCAAGGATAATACCGCCATTATCTACATCACCGAACAGTTAGCGGCTGGTCTTACAGCGGAATTGGACCGTTACCGCAAGTCAGCCACCCCTGCCATTATCCTCATCCCCGGCAAAGAGGGAAGCCTTGGACTGGGGATGCAGCAGGTGAAAACCACGGTGGAGCGTGCTGTCGGCGCCGACATCATTTGAGGAAAGGAAGAAAAGCCCCATGGGAAAAATCGTTAAAGTCTCCGGGCCGCTGGTGGTTGCCACCGGCTTGGAGGAAGCCAATATGGCGGATGTGGTTCGGGTGGGAGAGCAGCGGCTCATCGGTGAGATCCTGACCATGAACAGCGGCTCCGCCTCCATTCAGGTCTACGAGGAGACCTCCGGCCTCGGCCCCGGCGCCGAGGTAGTTACTACCGGCTCACCGCTTTCGGTGGAGCTTGGCCCCGGACTGGTAGAAAATATTTACGATGGTATTCAGCGCCCGCTGGACGCCATTATGAAGAAGGTGGGCGGCAATAACCTGCCCCGCGGTGTGGAGGTTCCCGCGCTGGACCGTGAAAGAAAATGGGAATTTACCGCCACCGCCCATCCCGGTGATGAAGTCATCGGTGGTGATATTATTGGTACGGTGCAGGAGACCCCCTCCATTTTGCATAAGATTATGATTCCACCCAAGATGAAGGGAAAGCTGGTTTCGATAAAATCCGGCAGCTATACCGTGACAGAAACGGTCGCCGTGCTGGAGCAGCCGGACGGTACCCGTGTGGAACTGCCGATGATGCAGAAGTGGCCGGTGCGTGTGGGCCGCCCTTATCGGCGCAAATTCCCGCCCAGCGTGCCGCTGCAGTCCGGCCAGCGTATTGTGGATACCTTCTTCCCGGTGGCAAAGGGCGGTACCGCGGCTATTCCGGGACCGTTCGGCTCTGGCAAGACGGTAATGCAGCATGCCTTGGCCAAGTGGTCTGATGTGGATTTGGTGGTCTACATTGGCTGCGGCGAGCGCGGCAACGAGATGACCGATGTTCTGCGGGAATTCCCGGAGCTGATTGACCCCCGCACCGGGGAATCGTTGATGAAGCGTACCGTCCTCATTGCCAATACCTCCGATATGCCTGTGGCAGCTCGTGAGGCTTCTATCTATACCGGAATCACCATTGCTGAATATTACCGCGACATGGGCTATGCCGTTGCCGTTATTGCGGATTCCACCTCCCGCTGGGCGGAAGCGCTGCGTGAGATGAGCGGCCGTCTGGAGGAAATGCCCGGTGAAGAGGGCTATCCCGCCTACCTTTCCTCTCGTCTGGCGCAGTTCTATGAGCGTGCCGGTTCCGTCGCCTGCATCGGCAGTAATGAAGAGCGCCGCGGCTCCTTGACCGCCGTGGGCGCGGTATCGCCCCCAGGCGGCGATCTTTCCGAACCGGTCTCTCAGGCGACGATGCGCATTGTCAAGGTGTTCTGGGCGCTGGATGCAAGCCTTGCCTATCGGCGGCACTTCCCGGCCATTAACTGGCTCAATTCCTATTCGCTTTATATCGACAGCCTGCGGCCGTGGTACGAGCAGCACTTCGGTAAGGCTTTCCTGCAGAACCGGGAATGGGCTATGTCCATTCTGCAGGAGGAGGCTAGCCTCAATGAGATCGTTCAGCTTGTCGGCAAGGATTCCCTTTCCGCCAAGGATCAAATCACCCTAGAAACAGCCCGCATGGTGCGGGAAGATTTCCTGCAGCAGAATTCCTTTGTGGATATTGATGCCTTCTCGGAGTATGACCGGCAGGCAAAGATGCTTTCCATGATCCGCCGGTATGATGGACTGTGCCGCAGTGCTGCTGAGCGTGGCTGCCGTGTAGCGGAACTCTTTATGACACCTTCCCGTGAGAAGCTGGGCCGTGCCAAGAGTGTGCCGGCCGATTGCTATGCGGAGGAATACGATAAGCTGCTGGTACAGATGGAGGAAGAACTGGAAGAGCTGGCACAGAAAGGAGAGGAAACGCTGTGATTCGTGAATATAAAACGATCCGGGAGATCTCCGGCCCGCTGATGGTAGTGGACCATGTGCAGGGCGTGACCTATGATGAACTAGCGGAGATCGAACTGACCGATGGTACCACCCGCCGCTGCAAGGTGCTGGAGGTCAATGGCGATACCGCTGTGGTGCAGCTCTTTGAAGCTTCGGCAGGTATCAATCTGGCGGAGTCCAAGATCCGGTTTTTGGGTCATCCCCTGCAGCTGGCTGTTTCCAGCGATATGCTGGGACGCGTCTTTAACGGCATGGGGCAGCCTATCGATGATGGTCCGGCTATTTTGGCGGATGAATACCGGGATATCAATGGTCTGGCAATGAACCCAGCCGCCCGCAACTACCCCAATGAGTTTATCCAGACCGGCATCTCTACCATTGATGGCCTGAACACCCTGGTAAGAGGGCAGAAGCTGCCTATCTTCTCCGGCTCCGGTCTGCCGCACGCCCAGCTGGCGGCTCAGATTGCCCGTCAGGCGCGGGTACTGGATGGCGAGAGCAACTTTGCTGTAGTTTTCGCCGCCATCGGTATCACCTTTGAGGAATCGGAATTCTTTGTCAATGAGTTCCGCCGTACCGGCGCCATCGACCGCACGGTGCTGTTTACCAACCTGGCCAATGATCCGGCGGTCGAGCGCATTGCCACCCCGCGTATGGCACTGACGGCCGCTGAGTACCTGGCCTTTGACCTTGGAATGCATGTGCTGGTCATCCTCACCGATATCACCAACTACGCTGAAGCGCTGCGGGAAATTTCCGCCGCCAAGAAGGAAGTCCCCGGACGCCGTGGTTATCCAGGTTACCTGTATACCGACTTAGCCACTATGTATGAGCGGGCCGGCCGGCAGGTGGGCAAGGAAGGCTCCATTACCATGATACCCATTTTGACCATGCCGGAGGACGATAAAACCCACCCTATCCCCGACCTGACGGGGTACATTACGGAAGGCCAGATCATCCTTTCCAGGGAGCTGTTCCGCCGGGGCATTAACCCGCCGGTGGATGTATTGCCCTCACTTTCCCGTCTGAAGGATAAGGGGATCGGGACGGGGAAGACCCGGGAGGATCATTCCGGCACCATGAACCAGCTCTTCGCCGCCTATGCCACCGGCAAGGAAAACAAGGAGCTGATGTCCATTTTGGGCGAAGCCGCTCTTTCCGAGGTGGATCTGCAGTATGCCCGCTTTGCCGATGAGTTTGAGCGGCGGTATGTCTCGCAGGGCAGCGAGGAGAACCGGTCTATCGAGGAAACACTGGACCTGGGCTGGCAGCTGCTGGGCCTGTTGCCCAAGAGCGAGCTCAAGCGCATCAAGCCGGAGTATATCGAAAAATACCTGCCGCAGCAGAGCTAAGGAGGGAGCAACTTGCCGGGAACAATCATTAACCCTACCCGCATGGAGCTGACCCGCCTGAAACGCCAGCTGCGTACTGCCCAACGAGGTCACAAGCTGCTGCGGGATAAGCGTGATGAGCTGATGAAGCAATTTATGGAGACGGTGCGGGAAAACCGTGCTTTGCGCCAGCGTGTGGAACAGGGTCTTTCCGAGGCGCATGCGTCCTTTACGGTGGCGGCGGCGCTGATGACACCGGAGATGCTTGGGCAGTCGCTGCTCATTCCCAGCCGCAGTGTGGAGTTGGATATGAGCTTTGAGAATATCATGTCAGTGGAGGTGCCTCGTTACCATTTTACCGAGCATCAGGGCGGCAGCGCTTATCCCTATGGCTATGTCCAGACCAGCGGAGAACTGGATGACGCAGTGGCATCACTTTCCGGGGTATTCCGGGATATGCTGCGCCTGGCGGAGATTGAAAAGACTACGCAGCTGCTGGCGGAGGAGATAGAAAAGACCCGCCGCCGGGTGAATGCACTGGAATATGTCAAGATCCCGCAGATGCAGGAGAACATCCGCTACATCACCATGAAGCTGGATGAAAACGAGCGCGCCAATACCATTCGCTTGATGAAGGTCAAGGATATGATTCTCAAGGAGGCTATCCTAGAGCAGCGCGCCGCCGATGCAGAGGTCCTGCGGGAAAGCAGGCAGCCATCCTAAAATGAATATGAAAAAAGACCTCCGGAGCTGATTGCTTCGGAGGCCTTTTACTGTGACGGATCTATTATGCGGTCTGTTTTTTGGCCTTGGCGGTGCTGTGTGCCACAAGACCGATGACAAGACCGACGGCGGCGGGGCAGATCCAGCCGAGACCGAGGCCCGCAAGGGGCAGAACGCTGCCGATCGCTTCGATGATGCCATCGAGGTGGCAGGCGGCACGCAGAGCGGCGGGCAGGGTGCGCAGCAGGTCATAAAGGGCGGAGATCAGCGTAAGGCTGATGACCCAGTTATAGACCTTCTTATCGTGGGAGAAGAACTTGCCGAACAGCGCCAGCAGGATAAGCACGATGGCCAGCGGGTAGAGGAACATCAGCACCGGAACGGCATAATCGATGATGGCGGAAAGACCGAAATTGGCGAAAATGAGGGAAACCAGCGTGAAGATGACCGCCCAGACCCGGTAAGCGGGACCCTTGGGGAACAGGCCGGTAAAGGTCTCGGAGCAGCTGGTGATAAGGCCGACGGCGGTCTTGAGGCAGGCAAGCGTTACGGTGACGGCGAGGATCAGCAGACCGATCCGGCCGAGGAAGGTTTGAGAGATCTGCGCCAGCGCTACACCGCCGTTTTCGGCTGCGGGCAGTACGCCGCGGCTCTTGGCACTCATGGCGGTGACGGCAACATAGATAAGCCCCATGAACAGGCAGCTGAAGATACCGGCCTTGGCGGTATTGCGTGCTACGGCGCCGGGCTCATCAACGCCCAGTTCCCGGATGACCTGTACCACGATGATGCCGAAGGCAAGGCTTGCAAGGGCGTCCATGGTGTTGTAGCCCTCCAAAAAGCCGGTGAGGAAGGGCTGTTGGATGTAGCCGCCCATAGGCTCCACACTGGAAATGGGAACGGCGGCGGGGGAGACCAGCGTTACCACGACAAGGATGCCGAGGAACAGCAGGAAGAAGGGATTGAGGATCTTGCCGACCCATGTGAGGATCTTGCCGGGGCGCAGAGAAAACAGCAGCGCCGCAATAAAGAACGCCAGCGTGAACAGCAGGAGATACAGCTTCATATTGCCGTTCTGGGGAAGGATCTGTTCCAGCCCGACGGTGAAGGAAACGGTAGCGCAGCGGGGAATAGCAAAGAATGGACCAATGGTGAGGTACAGCGCACAGGTAAAGAAATAGGCATAGGGACGGTTTACCTTGCTGCTGAGGGAAAACAGACCATCACTGCGGGAAAGCCCCAGAGCTGCAACACCCAACAGCGGCAGTCCAACACCGGTAATCAGCAGTCCCAGAATGGCGCTCCACATATTGCGGCCGGCAAGCTGACCCACTGCAGTGGGGAAGATGAGGTTACCTGCGCCGAAGAACAAGCCAAACAGCATGCTGGCAACATAGACGTACTCTTTTACGGTCAGTTTCTTTTTCATGGTGTCTCCTTTGTAGATGAGGAACGGGAACAAAAACAGTCGGTCGATTATACAAAAAGACCGCAGAAACTGTGTTCCTGCGGATCTCTTTTGGTGGAGACGAAGAGGATCGAACTCTCTACCTCTTGACTGCCAGTCAAGCGCTCTCCCAAGTGAGCTACGCCCCCATGTGTTTTTGGACTGCTTGACTATAATAGCATATCATGGGGAGTTTGTAAAGACCTTTTTTCAAAAAAATTCGGGTAAAACAAAAACTTTACCCGAATCCTTTTGCTTTTATGTTATTCCAGCTCAAAGGCGCCGGTATACAACTGATAGTATTTCCCTTTTTGGGCGATTAGCATATCGTGTGTACCACGCTCGATAATGCGTCCGTGTTCCAGCACCATGATGACATCGGCATTCTGCACGGTGGAGAGACGATGCGCGATGACGAATACCGTCCGGCCATGCATCAGCTGGTCCATGCCGCGCTGTACAATGACCTCGGTGCGGGTATCAATGCTGGAGGTGGCTTCATCAAGAATCATCACGGGTGGATCGGCGACTGCCGCCCGTGCGATGGAAATGAGCTGGCGCTGCCCCTGAGAAAGATTGCCGCCATCACCGGAAAGGATAGTATTATAGCCATCCGGCAGATGGGAGATGAAGTAGTGCGCATTGGCCAGCTTGGCTGCCGCAGTGCATTCTTCATCGGTGGCATCCAGTCGTCCATAGCGGATGTTATCCATTACGCTACCGGTAAAGAGGTTGACATCCTGCAGGACCACGCCTAGGCTGCGTCGCAAGTCACTCTTTTTGATCTTGTTAATATTGATACCATCGTAACGGATCTTGCCATCGGCGATATCATAAAAGCGGTTGATAAGGTTGGTGATGGTAGTTTTACCGGCTCCGGTTGCACCGACAAAGGCGATCTTCTGTCCGGGCTCAGCATACAGGGTAATATCATGCAGAACGGGCTTTCCATCCACATAGGAAAAATCCACATCTTTCATGCGCACATCGCCGTGCTGCCTTATCAGCTCATAGCCGCCTTCCGGCAGAGGCTTTTTCCATGCCCAGATACCGGTGCGGCAGTTGGATTCAACCAATGCTCCGTCCTTCTCCTCGGCATTCACCAGCGTTACTACGCCGTGATCCTCCTCACTGGGTTCGTCCATCAGTTCAAAGATGCGCTCGGCGCCAGCCAGCGCCATGACGACAGAGTTGATCTGCTGGGAAACCTGGCTGATGGGCATGGTGAAGCTACGGGAAAGCTGCAAAAAGGAAGCGATACCGCCCAGCGTCATCATGCCGACGCCGACGATGGTGAGATTGGGGACCGAGGCTATGGCCAAAAGACCACCCACAATAGCAACCAGTACATACTGTAAATGCCCAAGGTTGCCCATAATAGGCATCATAATATTGGCATAGGTGTTTGCTTTTGTAGCGTTTTCACAGAACTCATTATTGAGTACATCAAAGTCCTTTTGATTTTGTTCTTCATGGCAGAAAACCTTGACAACCTTCTGCCCGCCGATCATTTCTTCAATAAAGCCATTTACTTTGCCAAGGGATTGCTGCTGCTTTACAAAGTATTTGGCGCTGCCGCCACCTACATTCTTTACGACGAACAGCATCAACCCCAAAAAGACAAACATGAGGAGGGTAAGCCACACACTGGTACTCAGCATGGCAATGAATACTGCTGTAATGCTGATGATGGAACTGACCGCGTTGGGCAGGCTCTGGCTGATCATTTGCCGCAAGGTATCGGTATCGTTGGTGTAGTAGCTCATCACATTGCCATGGGTATGGGTATCAAAGTACTTGATGGGCAAGGTTTGCATGTGGGCAAACATATCGTCCCTTATGGTTTTCAGGGTGCCCTGTGCCACGGGGATCATCAGCCGTGTCTGCAAGTAGGAAGCCAGCATACCGGCCAGGTAAATGCACCCCATCATGGTCAAAGCTTGAAGAAGCGGGGCGAAGCTTGGTGCCGACTGTCCAATAAGCGGAGCGATATAATCATCGATCAGCGATTTGAGGAAAAGAGAGGCGGAAACACTGGCTACTGTACTGATGATGAGCAAAATAAAAACACATACCAGCCGGGCTTTATTTCCTTTGGCGATGTAGCCTATAAGGCGCTTCAATGTTCCTCTGGCATCCTTGGCCCGCTTGCCGCCGGTAAAGCCTCTTCTAGGAGCAGCACTCATTCTTCCAGCCCCCCTTTCTGTTGAGATTCATAGACCTCACGGTAGATTTCATTATTGGCCAGCAGTTCTTCGTGGGTGCCGCAGGCGTTTATTCTGCCGTTATCCATTACAACGATCTGGTCGGCGTCCATCACCGAGCTGATGCGCTGGGCAATAATGATTTTTGTGGTATTGGGGATTTCCTCACGGAAGGCCTGGCGGATCAGGGCATCAGTCTTGGTATCCACGGCACTGGTGCTGTCGTCCAGAATAAGGATCTTCGGCTTGCGCAGGATCGCACGGGCAATGCACAGGCGCTGCTTCTGCCCGCCGGAAACATTGGTACCGCCCTGCTCGATATAGGTATCATACCCATCGGGGAAGGTGCGGATAAAGTCATCGGCCTGCGCCAGACGACAGGCGTGTACCAGCTCCTCGTCGGTCGCGTCGGGGTTGCCCCAGCGCAGGTTCTCCTTTATCGTCCCGCTGAACAAGGTATTCTTCTGCAATACCATCGCCACATTGTGCCGCAGTGTCTGCAGGTCATAGTTCCGGACATCTATACCGCCTACCTTTACACAGCCGCCAGTCACATCGTACAGACGGGGGATGAGCTGCACTAGGCTGCTTTTGGAAGATCCGGTGCCGCCGATAATACCAACCGTCTGTCCAGAGGGGATAATCAGGTCAATGTCATCCAGCACCGTTTTATCGGGACGCTTGGCATAGCTGAAGCTCACATCAGTGAATTCCACACTGCCGTCTTTGACCTCGTACACAGGGTTATCGCAGTTGGTGATATCACTTTCCTCATCCAGCACTTCCACGATGCGCTCGGCGGAGGCACGGGACATGGTAATCATAACAAATACCATCGAAAGCATCATCAGACTGGAAAGGATCTGCATGATGTAGGTGAAGAAGCTCATTAGGTTTCCGGTGGACATATTTCCAATGACGATCTGTTTGGCACCCAGCCAGGAGACCAAAATCATACAGGCATACACACAGCCTTGCATCAGTGGGGAGTTGAGGGCCAAGATGCGCTCGGCAAGTGAAAAATCCTTATAAATGGTGCCGGAGATGGTATCAAACTTTTCGATCTCGTGGTCCTCGCGCACAAAGTTTTTTACCACACGGATACCGGAAAGATTCTCCTGCACTACGCCATTCAGTCTGTCATAGGTCTTAAAGACCCGTTCAAACACGGGGTGAACATGTTTGATGATAAGGTAAAGCCCCACACCAAGGAGGGGAATGACGGCCAGGAAAATGAGAGAAATATCGTGATTGATGCGAAAGGACATGACCATGGCGAAGATGAGCATGGCAGGGCAGCGGATAAGGGTACGAATGATCATCATAAAAGCATTCTGCACATTGCTCACATCGGTAGTCAGACGGGTGACCAGACCAGCGCTGCTGAATTTATCAATATTGGAGAAGGAGTATACCTGCAGATGATGAAACATATCATGCCGCAGATTGCGAGCAAAGCCTGCCGTGGCGCGTGCACAGCTCCGGCCGCTCAGTGCACCAAAAGTAAGCGCTACCAGTGCAAAACCCACTAGAATGGCACCATATCGCAGGATCATGCTCATGTTGCCAGCTTCTATACCCTTATCAATTAGGCCAGCCATTACAAAGGGGATGGCCACATCCAAAAGCGATTCCACCAGTACATAAAGAGGGGAGAGAATCGCGTCTTTTTTATATTCCCGTATGCATTGGGACAGTCGTTTAATCAATGGTTCGTTCCTCCTTGCCAGGGGTCAAGTTTTCTATCACTTTATCTAGCAGGACATAAAGGGTCTTCAACTCTTCGCCGGTTAATCCGGCAGTCGCTTTCTGCTCTACCCGCAGGATATCCTGCTGCATTTGCGCCAGCTGTTCTATGGCGATCGGTGTTAGGACCAGTCGTTTAAGGCGGGCATCGCCCTCCACGGGTTCCCGCACGATCAATCCGTCCCGCACCATAATCTGCAATATGCCGGTTGCGGTGCTGCGCCGGATATGAAATGCTGACTCCAAGTCCTTTTGAAAGACTGGCTGGTCCTCGTGTACTTCTAAATAACCCAAAAACATTTTCTGCATCATGGTTCCGGGGTGGACTGTATCACGATTGGTGCCCAATTCTTGGTGAATCAAGTTGGAGATTCCTTTAATCTTCATGCATATAGACGGGCGCTTTATCTTCATATTGGCTCCTTTCTATCTTGTTAGGATGCTAACAATTATAGCGCAGTTATATAGTCATTGCAATCGTCAAACTTTACAAGATTAAAGCTAAGATGAAAACAATTTATGAACGGAGTGGGCGGGCATATTTCACATCTTTTACGGAAAAATCTCTGTTACTCTGCGCCTATCATTTTTCCCCACGGTATGGTACAATTAAACTGTATTTTTATAAGGAGGAGCACACAGTGAAAAAACAACTTCTTTTCCGCCGTTTTCCGGCGGTTCTATTGGCTCTGCTGACGGTACTGATGCTGGCGCTGCTGCCTGCCTGCGGCGGTATGACAACCCGGCCGATGGGAGAAGATGACCCGCTGGTGCAGGAAAACGGCACGCTGCTGGTTGAGGATGGCTCCTATTCTACGCCAGAGAAGGTGGCAGAATACCTGCATTTTTATGGCCATCTGCCACAGAACTATTTAACCAAGCAGGAAGCGAAAGCACTGGGGTGGGCTGCTTCCCAGGGAAACCTGTGGGAAGTAGCCGAAGGAAAATCCATTGGCGGTGATCGCTTTGGCAACCGCGAGGGTCTGTTGCCGGAAGCTGATGGACGCACCTGGTACGAGTGTGATGTGAACTATATGGGCGGCTTCCGCGGGGCGGAGCGGCTGCTCTATTCCAGTGATGGACTGATCTACTATACCGATGATCATTATGCGAGCTTTACCCTGGTTTATGGGGAGGAGGAAACACCATGAGAGAAGTTTATCTAGAGGGCCGGCTGATGACCGACCGTGCCGCGGCGCATGCAGAGATCAAGGATAAGCTATCCTTGCCGGAGTATTATGGTGCCAATTTGGATGCTCTGTGGGATTGCCTGATCGAAATAGGAGAGGAGACGGTTATTACAGTCCGTCATCCAGGCGCTATGTTTTCTGCCCTGCGGGAATATGGCTGCCGTTTGCTGATGACATTTTTTGAGGCAGAAAAAGAAAACCCTGTTCTACACATTATCATTGGGACCCACACCGCCCACCGAGAGGAGGAAACCGAATGAGCGCTGTTCATTTTCCAAAAGATTTCGCTCTTGGGGCAGCTTCCGCTGCTACCCAAATTGATGGCGACTGCAAGGAAAGCAACTGGTATGAGTGGTACCAAAATGGAAAGATAAAGGATAACAGCGATCCTAATATCGCAACTGACCATCGCGGCCATTTGGAGGAAGATACCAGCCTAATGGCGGAAATGGGAATTCGTCACTACCGCTTTGGGCTGGAGTGGGCCCGGCTGGAGCCGCAGGAGGGCCAGTTTTCGCAGGAAGAGATTGAAAAGGTGCGAGAGGAAATTACGCTGCTGCACCAAAATGGCATTCATGTGCTGCTTACCCTGCATCATTTCTCCAATCCTCTGTGGTTTGAGCATCAGGGCGGCTTTTTGGGCAAAAATGCCGTAAAGAGGTACCTTGCCATGGTGGAATTTGCTGTGCGCCACCTTGGTGATCTGGTGGATGAATATGTTACCATCAATGAACCAAATGTCTATGCGGTCTGCGGTTACTTGGGGGCAGGCTTCCCCCCTGGGGAATTCAATATCTCCCATGCTCTGCGGGTAATGAAGGTGATGGGCGAATGCCACCGTCGGGCTTACCGGTTAATTCATAATATCCATGAAGAACTGGGCTATGCCGAACCCAAGGTTGGCCTAGCCATGCATATGCGCGCCTTTGTGCCGTACAATGCGAAAAATTTGTGGCATCGCATTGCTTGCCGCATTTCGGAATACAACTTCCAGACCAAGTTGAACAAGACCTATATGCTGGGCCCCGAGGGCCCCTACGCCGATTTTTTGGGCCTCAATTATTATGCTCGTACTGCTACCTCCGGCTTGGGGGATGGTACTTTGCCGAATGTTCCGGTGAATGATCTAGGCTGGGAGATCTACCCGGCCGGCATTGTGGAGTGCTGCCAAAAACTCCACGCCCTTCTGCCAGAATTGCCCATTTACATCACCGAAAACGGTACGGCCGATAATAATGATGCGTTCCGCCGTCGTTATCTTTATGAGCATCTCAAGGTTCTTTCGGAAAGTGGTCTGCCCGTCACCCGCTATTACCACTGGTGCTTTGTGGATAACTTCGAATGGCTGGAGGGATTTACTGCCCGCTTTGGTCTTGTGCATTTCGATACCGATACTCATGCCCGCACCATCAAAAAGAGCGGAGAGTTCTATGCCCATATGATTGCGGAGCATGGTATCACCGGAGAAATGGCGGCAGAGGTGGAAAAGGAGGTCTATCCCAATGGCTGATACCCCTTGGTGGAAGCAAAAAGTTATTTATCAGATCTATCCCATGAGCTTTTGCGATAGCAATGGTGATGGTATTGGCGACCTACCGGGTATCATTTCCCGGCTGGATTATCTGCAAAAGCTCGGTGTCGGCGCCCTGTGGCTTTCACCGGTCTATCCCTCACCCAATAAGGATAACGGCTATGATATCAGCGATTACTGCAATATCCACCCCAATTATGGTACGCTGCAGGATATGGATACCCTCATTGCAGAAGCAAAAAAGCGGGACATCCGCATTATTATGGATCTTGTTATCAACCACACCAGCAATCAGCATGAATGGTTCCAGAAGAGCCGCCGCCGCATAGAACCCTACACCGATTATTACATCTGGCGGAAAGGGGAAAAGGGCAAAAAGCCCACCAACTGGGGTAATTTCTTCGGTGGAGATTGCTGGGAGTACGATGACCTGCGTGGGGAATATTATCTTCATCTTTTCGCTAAGGAACAGCCTGACCTCAACTATCACAATGAAGCAGTCATCGAAGCGATTGAAGAAGTCATGCATTTTTGGCTGGAGCGGGGTGTGGCAGGCTTCCGCTGTGATGTTATCAACATCATCTACAAGGAAGCCATCAAAAACGGTAAGTGGCGTCCTGCCCTCACCGGCAGCGAGTATTATCTCTCCACCCCAGGCTGCCATCGGGTGCTGCACCGTCTCCATGAAGATGTGCTCGCCAAGTATGATGCCTTTACAGTAGGGGAGACGGTTTTTGTTACGCCTAAAATGGCGGATGACCTAGTCAATCCCGCCCGTGGGGAACTTTCCACGGTATTTGCCTTTGAGCACATGGAAACCGACTGCTATAAAATCAAATGGTTTTTGCGCCGTTTTAGTCCGGATCGATTCTTTGCCTGCTTGACCAAGTGGCAGAAGGCTCTGCCGTGGAATACCGTTTATCTTGAAAACCACGATCAGCCCCGCTCGGTTTCTCGCTTCGGTAATGATACCCAATATCATGATGAAAGCGCCAAGGCACTTGCCACGCTCGTTCTTACCTTGAGGGGAACACCGTTTCTGTATGAAGGGCAGGAGATCGGTATGACCAATTTCGATTTCTCCGACATGGAAAAGGTACAGGATGTGGAATCCATCAATATCTGGAATATGGGCAAGCAGCTGCATCTGCCGCATTCGCTGCGCTGGCGCATGATAAAAACCAAGAGCCGGGATAATGCCCGCACCCCCATGCAGTGGAATGATAGCCCCAATGCAGGCTTTACTACTGGTACGCCGTGGCTTTCGGTCAATGGCAATTATCCCCGTATCAATGTGGCAGAGCAGGAGAATGCGCCAAACTCTGTTTTAGCGTATTACCGGCAGTTGATTGCTTTCCGTAATGGCAGTGAGATTCTACAAGCAGGTGATTTTTCCGAATTATACCGCAAGGATGGAGTTTATGCTTACCGCCGCAGTCTAAATGTCGAAAGCCTTATTGTTGTTATCAGCCTTTCTACAAAGGAACGACCCAATCCCGTTTCAGGCACCGTTGTCCTTTCCAACTACGGTCGGCAGGAAAGTCCCGCCTGCCTTTCTCCTTATGAAGCACTCATTCTGCGGGAGGTGTAGGCTATGAGACATATCACTCAGCAGGAAAATACCTTTCTGCTTTCCACCGCTCATACTGCTATGCTGCTTCAAATTACAAAGTACGGTCATGTGGAACTGCTGCATTACGGCATGCCGGTATCCATAGAAGACGCCGCGGCCTTGGCAGCCCGCCGTACTATGCCCTATGGCAGCCAGGTGATGTATACCGAAGAAGACCCCACCTACTGCCTCGATAATATTCCTCTTCTCTGGTCGGGGGTTGGCAAAGGCGATTTTCGCATTTCTCCCATTGAACTGGAATTGCCGGACGGCACCCTTACCACTGATTTCGTCTATGAGGATTGTACCCTCCGTGCAGGGACGCTGCCCGCTGTGGGGTTGCCTGCTGCCTACGATGAAAGCGGTGAAGCGGAAACGCTGGTGCTTTCCCTCAGGGAAAAGAAATTTGCCCTGCGGCTGGAGATTATCTTCACCGTGTTTCCAGCAGCGGATGCCATCACCCGCCGCACTGTTCTTTACAATGACGAAACTGTTCCAATTACTGTTCGCCGCTTGATGAGTCAGCTGATTGATCTCCCACAGCGGAAGTATGAGATGCTTACCCTCGATGGTGACTGGATCAGCGAAGCGCATGTGCATACCCGGTCGGTGCAGCCGGGGCGGCTGGTCAATGAAAGCACCACCGGCTTTTCCTCCAACCGGCACAATCCCGGCGTGATCCTACTGGAACAGGGAACAGGAGAGAATACCGGTCTTGCCTATGGCTTTAATCTGCTGTACAGCGGCAGCCATTACACTGCTGTGGAGCGCTCTCCGCGTGACTTTGTCCGGATTGTCTCCGGTATCCAGCCGCAGGGCTTCTGCTGGCGGCTTCCCGCAGGGGAAATTTTCCGTGCACCGGAAGCGGTGATGACTTTTTCCAATGAGGGCCTGAATGGCCTTAGCGGCAATTTTCATCGCTTTGTACGGCAGCATATCCTGCGTGGAAATTGGAAGGAAAAACCTCGTCCGGTCTTGCTTAATAACTGGGAGGCGTACTTCTTTGATTTTACCGAAGCGAAATTGCTTTCCCTCGCCAAACAGGCCAAAGCGGTCGGCGTCGAGCTGTTTGTTTTGGATGATGGCTGGTTTGGTGAGCGAAACAGCGATACAGCGGGTCTTGGCGATTATACCGTCAACCGCAAAAAACTCCCCGGTGGCATCGAAGGCCTGGCGCAGAAGATCACAACGATGGGCCTTCGCTTCGGCTTATGGTTCGAGCCGGAAGCCGTTAACCCCGATAGCGACCTGTACCGTGCCCACCCCGAATGGGCGCTGCAGCAGCCGGGACGGCAGCCCTCTATGGGACGGCACCAGCTCCTGCTCGATCTTACCCGTCCTGAGGTGCGGGATTATATCGTTCACCACATTACCCATCTTTTGGACCATTGCCCCATCACCTATGTCAAGTGGGATATGAACCGCCACATGAGCGATCTTTATTCCGCTGTCACGGCGGGCGGGGAGCTGCCCCACCGCTATATGCTTGGGCTTTACGAGGTGCTGGAACGCATCTTTACCCCTCGCCCCCATATCCTTTTGGAGACCTGCTCCTCCGGGGGTAACCGTTTTGATCTTGGTATGCTGTGCTACTCGCCGCAGATTTGGTCGAGTGATGATACCGACCCGATTGAGCGTCTTTCCATTCAGAAAGGGCTCAGCTATTTCTACCCGCTCTGCACCATGGGCGCCCATGTTTCACAGTCGCCCCATCAGCAGACTCTAAGACAGACACCGCTTTCCACCCGTTTCAATGTCGCTGCCTTCGGTGTTCTGGGATATGAATTGGATTTTGGCGAGCTTTCCCCGCAGGAGAAAAAGCAGGTTGCGGCACAAATCGAATGGTACAAAAAATACCGCCCCACCCTGCAATACGGCGATTTCTTCCGTGTTCCCACTCGTCGTCAGGGGCTTGTCAGTTGGGCGGCGGTCGCACCGGATAAGAAACAGGCTGCTGTCCTGCTGGCGCAGCGGCTTTGTACGGCGGCTCCTCCAGCGGACTATCTCACGATTCCGGGGTTGAAGTCAGAGGCCAGATACCGTGTTGTTGCCGTACCGCAGCAGGTGGCGGTTGCTCGGTTCGGCGGCTTGGTCAAGCACATTGCCCCGGTCAAGCTTTCCACCGATGGCCTGGTGCTGCGCACGGTCAATCGTCACTACGCCCTGCCGGATGGCAGCTTCACCGCCATGGCTTCCGGTGCGGCATTGTCCAGCGGTATTCCGCTCAATGATCAGTTTCTTGGCACAGGCTACCATAAAGATCTGCGCCTTTGGGGGGATTTTGGTTCCCAGCTATATCTCGTCGAGCAACTCGGCGAAAATGAGGAGGATAACACCAAATGAATAAACTGGATAGAAGAAATATGATTTTCTTCGGACTTGGTACCATTGGGCGGGATATGTTCTATGCCTTTGAAGCTAATGCCCTCATTTACTACCTTTCCAATGTTCTCAGCCTGCCGTTAGGCGTCTTTTTGGCTACCAGCATGGTTTTTACTGTGCTGCGTGTCTTTGATGCTCTGAACGACCCGCTGATGGGTCTGCTGGTGGATAATACCCGCTCCCGTCACGGACGCTTTAAGCCCCCGATGGCGCTGGGGGCCTTGGCGGGCGGTGCTTGCTACCTTGTCCTTTTTGCCGATTTTGGTTTGCGGGATTATTGGTTTGTGGCGGTGTTTGCCATTGCCTATATTTTGTGGGATATTTTCTATGGCCTCAATGATATTGCATACTGGTCCATGCTGCCCTCCCTTTCGGTAGAGCAGAAGACCCGTGAAAAGATGGGCGCCTTTGCCCGCATCTGCGCCAATATCGGTATGTTCTCCATCATGGTCGGCTGGGAGCCCATTACCTCCGGTATGGGCAATACCCCCAAGGCGTGGTTTACCGTGGCACTCGCCGTTACCATTCTCATGCTGCTGTTCCAGCTCTTCACACTGTTCGGTGTCAGGGAACGCAAGGATATGTTCCGGCGCGAGGAGGAAAAAACCACCCTGCGTGGCATGTGGGAAGTCCTCACAAAAAACGATCAGCTCCTGTGGACCACCCTTGCCATGTCACTCTTTAACATCGGCTACATGAGTACCACTACTATGGCCATTTACTACATGCAGTATGTTTACGGCAATAAGGATATGTACGCGGTGCTGGCGGCGGTCGTTGGCATGGCGCAGCTGCTGGCGCTGGTCATCTTCCAGTCTTTCTCCAAGCGGATGCCGCGCGAGAAATTGTATCTTTTGGCTACTATCCTTGTTATGATCGGCTATGCCATCTTCTTCTTTGCTGAGGTCAGCATTATCCTCATCGCTGTGGGCGCTTTGTTTATCTTTATCGGTCAGGCGTTCATTCAGCTGCTTATGCTCATGTTCCTAGAGGACACCATCGAGTACGGCCAGTGGAAAAACGGTAAGCGCAGTGAGAGCATTACCCTCTCGGTGCAGCCGCTTATCAATAAAATCGGCGGCGCTGTTTCCATGGGCATCACCAGTCTGATGTTGGTCTGGTCTGGTATTAAGGTCGGCGAGACTGCGGCGGAGAGTATCTCGGCGAGCGGCCAGTTCACCGTCAAGCTTATGATGATCGTTCTGCCTGTGGTGTTCATTCTGGCAGGTTATATCATCTATCGCTGCAAGTTTAAGATCGATAAGGAAATGTATGACCGAATTATCAGTGACCTGCGGGTGCGTGGCGAACTGCACGCCGAACCGGCAGATGTCGTTGAAGTGACAGAAACAGTCGAAGTAAAAATCACTAAGGAATAAATATAATAAAAAACGGCTCCTTACCCATCGCAGGGCAGGGAGCCACTTTTCTGTTTTCCTACTTCGTTCCGACGGCGGCAAAAATCGGTTCCGGCTGTGTCGCTTCCCTCAACAGGCGCCAGCCCGCCTTTCGTCGGGCGCTAGCCTGTTTTCGGTGGCTCATTGCCGTCTCCCGCTTTTTCCTCGCCGCCTTACTTTCACTCCGCCACGATCCCCTCAGTGTCCACCGCAAGCTCCATGATATTCCAGCGGTGTTCTAAGCGTTTGCATTTCTCAGCAAATTGGGCAGCAAAGCTTGCTTCATCGGTCAGTGCCAGTAGGGTAGGGCCTGCCCCGCTGATGCAAAAGGCAATCGCTCCGCATTGCTCCGCTGCTGTTTTTACTTTGTTGTATTCCGGGATCAGTTTCTCACGGTAGGGCTGGTGCAGCCGGTCGCGCAGTGCCATGGCAATTAGTTCCCGGTCTCCGCGTCCAAGCGCCCCAACCAATACAGCCACATGGGAGGCATTATAGACCGCATCCACAAAGGCAACCTCTTTTGGCAGCACGGCACGCGCCAGGTGGGTGCTTAGTTCAAAGTCCGGTATCGCCGCAACCCAGCGTAGGGTGGGGGAAAGCGGCAGCTTTACTGTTCGGGGCTTTCCATCCTCCACCAGGCTGGCGGTCAGTCCGCCATAGATAGCAGGAGCCAGATTATCAGGATGGCCTTCTATTTCATTAGTCACCTCCAACAGTTCGGCAGGGGGGAGGGGAGAACCATGCAGCAGGTTTGCGGCGGCGGCTCCGCCCGCAATCAGTGCCGCGCTGCTGCCCAGTCCGCGGCACACAGGTATCTCCGCCCGAATATTCAGTGAAAGGCCTTCATTGGGTAAGCCAAGCCGACTTAACACCGCACGGTACCCCTGTACTGCCAGGTTTTCTTCATTCTGGTACGCGGCAGGGCAGCCGCAGATGCGCAGCTCTCCGGCAGGCAGTACTTCGCAGGTAATATAATTATACAGCGCCAGCGCACAACCCATGCTGTCAAAGCCCGGCCCAATATTGGCCGTGGTGGCGGGCACCCGCACGGTAATCTTATTCATTTCAGCCCTCCATCTTACGGCGCACATAGTCCGCCATCTCGCTTACTTCTATACAGTCATGGTGCAGTACCGGCAGTGTTTGCAATTCCGCCAAAGGGGTTGGGACAGGCACACCGGTCAGTGCTTGCAACTTTGCCATTGCAGCAAAGGCGTCATCCGGCACCTTCTGCCCCAAGGCTGCCAGCACTGCCGGTGCAAATTTATATGGCGAAGCGGTACTCAGCACTACAGTCTGTCCGTCCAGTTCTGCCCTGTGTTGTTTTGCTACTGCCCACGCCACCGCCGTGTGCGGGTCAAGCAGGTACTTGTCCCGCTCCCACACCGTCTTTATCGTCTCGGAGGTCATTGTGTCGTCGCAGCATCCGCACAGGAATACCTTCTGTATCTTTTTCAGCAGCGTATCGCCGATCTGATACCACCCCTGTCCGTCCAGCTCTTGCATCTTCTCTGCCACCATTTTAGCGTCGCCGCCGCTTGCCAGATATAAAAGCCGCTCCAGATTGCTGGAGACCAGAATGTCCATCGAGGGCGAGGAGGTCTTGTAAAAAGGTCGCCGCCGGTCATAGCGCCCCGTCGTTAGGAACTCCGTCAGCACATTGTTGGCATTGCTGGCACACAGCAGTTTGCCTACTGGCAGTCCCATGCACTTGGCAAAATAGCCCGCCAAAATATCACCAAAATTGCCGGTTGGGACCGAAAAATTCACCGGTTCGGTCGGATTTATTTTTCCGGCGCGGCAAAGTGCTGCCCAGGCGTACCAATAGTAGATGATCTGCGGGGCCAGCCGCCCGATATTGATGGAGTTGGCGCTGGAAAGTTCCGCTTTTTCTGTCGGCTTTACCTCGGCAAAGATGTGCTTTACTCCAGTCTGCGCGTCATCAAAATTGCCGCGTACCGCCGCCACCGAAACATTTTTTCCACGCTGTGTCACCATCTGCCGTTCTTGCATTTTGCTTACGCCATCCTTAGGATAGAATACCACAATGGAGGTGCTGGTCACATCGCAGAAGCCTTCCAGTGCTGCTTTGCCAGTGTCACCGCTTGTCGCGGTTAGGATCACCGTCTTGGCCTTATCATTCAGCAGCCGCTTCGCACCTGTGATAAGATATGGCAGCAAGGAGAGTGCTACATCCTTAAAGGCGCAAGTTGGCCCATGAAAGAGCTCTAGTACATGGTAATCGCCGACCATAACCAGCGGTGTTATGTCGGCAGTGTCAAATTTTCCGTAAGCCGCTGCAATCATTGGCCGCAGCATTTCTGGGGTGTAATCCGGCAGCAGCCGCACCAGTACGGCCTCCGCCATCCCGGCAAAGTCTTTCTGCAGCATTTCTGCTGGATCCAGCGGCAGAGTGGCCGGGTCACACAGGTACAATCCGCCATCGGGCGCTATGCCGCGCAACACTGCTTCGGCAGGGCTGGCTGTTTGTTTATGATTTCTGGTGCTGTTATATTGCATAGGAGTCTCCTTTTCTGCATCACCATACCGGGTGAAAGCCCCCGGCAAGTCTTGCTTTCCATCTTCTCATATGATATACTGTTTTTCGACGAAATACAAGTGATTTTTATGGAGAAACAATCGTATCTCTATAAACGACACATTTTACAGGAGGAAAAAAGATATGGTAGTTGCCCTTCTTGGCCACGGAACGGTTGGCGGTGGTGTATATGAACTGCTGAAGAACCGCAGCGATATTACAGTAAAATATGTATTGGACCGCAGCCCCATTGCAGAATTAGGTGCTGTTTCGGTCACTGATTTTTCCACGATTTTGAATGATGGGGAAGTGGATACCGTCGTGGAGGTCATGGGCGGTTTGGAGCCTGCCCATGAATATATGGTAGCCGCCATGCGCGCCGGCAAAAATATTGTCACCGCCAATAAGCATCTGCTTGCCGCCTATTATGATGAACTGACCACTCTTGCCAAAGAAACCGGTACCGGTTTCCGCACTTCGGCTGCGGTTGGCGGCGGCATTCCCTGGCTGCCCAATCTGCAGCGGCTCAAGCGCATTGGCGCCGTCAATGAGATTTGCGGCATTATGAACGGCACCACTAATTATATCCTAAGCACGATGCATAAAAAGGGCTATGACTATGAAAGTGTCCTGCGCGATGCCCAAAGCTTTGGCTATGCAGAAGCCGACCCTACAGCCGATATTGAGGGCTACGATATCCAGCGCAAACTCACGATCAGCGCCAATATTGCCTTTGATGCCAGCCTGACTGAGCAGCAGGTGCCGGCCGCTGGGATTGCCGGTATCACCCGGGAAGATATTGCCGGCTTTAATGAAATGGGCTATGTCTGCAAGCTGTACGCTACCGCTAAGCGTGTCGCCGATGGAGCAATTCTTGCAGTGGTAGAACCCACCCTTTTTAAGGCAGAAACACTGGAAGCAGCTGTCCCCGCCAATTATAATCTCATCACCGCCGTTTCGGAATACGCTGGTCGGCAAAGCTTCTTTGGTGAAGGAGCCGGTCGCTGGCCCACAGCCGCTGCCGTTGTGCAGGATCTTCTTGATCTCTGCGAGAGAAAGCAAGGCTTCTATACACAGCTGTCCCAGCCGCTGCCTTCCAATAATATGTGTGAAGAGCGCCGGTACTATGTCCGTTATATCGTGGATACCTGGTTCATGGATGGTTGTGTGGAAAAGCGCTGGGGTAATGGCGTTCTTACCCGTCCGGTTTCTCCGGCGCAGATGCACTCCTGGTATGTGGAAGCCCGCAGCAATGATCCCGGCATCTTCTTCGCTGCGCTGCAGGGTTAAGGGAAAGGAATGCCTATTATGTTAAAAGTAGTTAAATTTGGCGGTTCCTCCCTGGCCGATGCTGCTCAGTTCGAAAAAGTCCGCCAGATTATCACAGCTGATCCAGCCCGCCGGGTTGTGGTTGTTTCTGCACCGGGCAAGCGCTTTTCCGCAGATCACAAGATTACGGATTTACTTTACCTTTGCTATGCCCATCTTCAGTACGGCGTCAGCGCCGAAGGGGTATTTGGTATGGTGGTGGAGCGCTATCGTTCCATTGCGGCCGATTGTGGCCTTTCTGCTGATATCGATAAAGAGTTTTTGGCCCTTTATGAAAAGATGCAGCAGGGCATCAGCCAGGATGAGTTAGTCTCCCGCGGCGAATATTTCGCTGCCCGTCTTATGGCGGAATACCTCAGCTTCGATTTTCTCGATGCCGCCGAATGGCTCCAGTTTTCCTTCGATGGCCAAATTGACCGGGAGCATTCCTACGAAGCGCTTCGCCGCATAGCAGAAGACCGCAGCGTAGTCATTCCCGGTTTTTACGGCGTCATGCCGGATGGCCATATTAAGGTGCTCAGCCGTGGCGGAAGTGATGTGACCGGTGCTTTGGCGGCAGCGGCATTGGGGGCCGATGTATACGAAAACTGGACAGATGTTTCCGGTATTCTTATGGCGGATCCCCGCATTGTGGAAAATCCCCGCCCCATCGAGCGCATCACCTATAACGAGCTGCGGGAGCTTAGCTATATGGGAGCGCAGGTCCTGCACGAGGCCAGTGTTTTTCCAGTTCGCCAGGCGGATATTCCGCTGAATATCCGCAACACCAATGATCCGGGCCATCCCGGTACCCTCATTCGGGAGCATTTTGAGGATGAACTGGAAAGCGAAAAGAACCGTTTCATCACAGGCATTGCCGGCCGCCGCAATTTTTCTATCATTACGATGGCGAAGAACGGCCTGTCTTCCTCCATCGGCAGCCTGCGCCGGGTATTGGAAGTATTTGAACGGCATAATCTGAATGTGGAGTACACTCCATCTGGGATAGACAGTGTTTCGCTGGTTGTGCAAAGCGGAAAAGCAGCCTCCTGCCTTTACTCTATTTTGGGCGAACTGCAAAAGGAATTCCGCCCGGATAAACTGCAGGTGGCGGAAAATATATCTATTGTGGCGGCAGTTGGCCGCAAGATGGCGTTCCGCCCTGGTATTTCCGGCAAGATCTTTGCCGCTCTGGGTGAAAACGGTATCAGCATCCGCATGATTAGCCAAGGTCCAGAGGAGCTCAACATCATTGTGGGTGTGGATAACGCTGACTTTGAAAAAACGGTGCGTGTACTTTACGAAAGCTTTGTCAGATGACCGAGAGGAGAGAACATGCCATGAAAAATCCGAATGTGACTATACTGGGCGCCACCGGCGCGGTGGGCCGGGAGATGATTAAAATCCTGGAGGAGCGCAGTTTCCCTATTGGTGAACTGCGCTGCCTGGCCAGTGCCCGCAGTGTCGGGAAAAAGCTGCCTTTTGCTGGGCGAGAAATCACGGTAGAAGAAGCAACGGATGCTGCCTTTACTGATGCAGATATTGTGCTGGGCGCAGCCGAGAATGATATTGCTCGTCGTTTTGCCCCGGCAATCAAGGCGACTGGTGCAGTATTTATTGATAATTCCAGTGCCTTCCGTATGGATGAAGATGTTCCGCTAGTTGTTCCGGAAATCAACCCGGAAGATGCTCTGCATCATCATGGCATCATTGCCAATCCAAACTGCTCCACCATCATCACTCTGGTAGCGGTTGCGGCACTGCGCCGTCTTTCGCCAATCACCAGCATGGTAGCTGCTACATATCAGGCGGTTTCCGGTGCCGGTGTCGGTGGCCCTGTGGAGCTGGAAGCCGAGGTGGACGCCCTGTATAAAGGCGAGCCGGTACAGCCCCATATATTCCCGTATCAGATTGCCTATAATCTTATTCCAAAAATCGGAAGTCAATCGTATGAAGGTTATACTTCCGAGGAAATGAAGCTCCAGAACGAGGGCCGAAAGATTCTGCACTTGCCGGAAATGAAGGTCAGCTGCACCTGTGTACGGGTGCCGGTTGTGCGTTCCCACTCCATCGCGGTTACGGCACGCTTTGAACGCCCCATTTCGGTAGAGGAAGCTCGTGCAGCGATTGCGGCAGCTCCCGGCTGCCGCCTGGTTGATGACCTTTCGCAGGATGTTTATCCCATGCCGTTGGATACCAGCGATCAGGATCTGGTGTATGTTGGCCGCATTCGTCCCGACCTTACCAATCCCAATGGCCTCTGTCTTTGGTGCTGCGGCGATCAGATTCGCAAGGGTGCTGCCACCAATGCTGTACAGATTGCCGAATTACTTCTTTAATTCCGTATTTTTCGCCGTTTCCATGCTGGGAGCGGCGAATTTTCTTTTTGTTCACAATTTTACCTGGAAAAACCCTTGACAAAAGCCACTTCATACGCTATTCTTATTACAGAACAACGCAAACGGGAAATGCGTTGTACTCCTTTGATTTGGCTTCACCAGAAAACTTATGCAGAAAAAGAACGCACGGCTCACCACCGTGCGTCTTTTTTTGTTGTTTTACAGACAGGGGAAAGACTTTCCTCATTTCTCACCGGCTTTGATAAGGATATCATGGCTGACCGGACGGTAAAACAGTTGTTCAATTTTCTGAGGTTCTCTCGTTTGCCCTAAGATCCACATCAGCTTGGTAACCGCGGCTTCTGTGGTCATATCGTAGGCTTCAAGCACCTCTAGGCCGGTTTTCAGCCGGTTGCCTACATGATACAACAATAGGTCGCTTCCCTCATTGGGGACTTGAGTTGTCATGACTACGGTTTTCCCAGTCTGAACAGCGTTGCTGATCACATCGTAATAGCTTTTTGCCCCTGCAGTCGGGATACCGCCAACGCCGAAACTTTCGATAACAACACCATCTTTTTTGCTTAGCATAAATTCCAAAAAATCTGCTTCCAGCCCCGGTACCAGTTTGATCAGTCCCACAGAAGGGTCTAATTTATCGCTGAATACCGGTTTTTCTCGATATTCCTGGGTGATGTAATTCAGCAGTCGACCGTCTTGAATGACGGCCAGCTCAGGGTAATTGATGCTGGAAAACGCCTGAAAGCTCTTGGAGTGTGTTTTGCGTGCGCGGGTCCCTAGGATCACCCGACCATTGAATACGATAGAAACCCCGTGGGCATCCTCGTTGGCGGCGTAATGGAAGGCATCCACCAGGTTGGTTTTGCTATCGGTGATCTCCAAATTGATGGGTTTTTGGCTGCCGGTCAGTACAATGGGCTTTTTGCTGTACTGAATAAGGTAACTTAACGCGGCAGCAGTATAAGCCATTGTATCGGTACCGTGTGTTAATACAAAACCATCATAGTGGTTATATTCCTTTCGGATGGAATCCGCCATTCGCTGCCAGTGCTCCGGGGCGATGTTGGTGCTATCCAGATTGCACAACTGCAAGCAGTCCACACTGCAAAAGCCGGAAATATCAGGGCAGTAGTGTAGGATTTGCTCGGTAGTCAGTTGTGGAGAAAGCCCACTTTCGGTGATTTCGGAGGCAATGGTACCGCCAGTGCCCAGCATTAGGATCTTCTTCATAGGGAACCTCTTTTTGCATGAAAAGTTTTTAATTATTATCAGTATACTCTAAAAACGAGTCACTGTCCATGAAAACAAGCAATATCACCAAATAATCAGAGAAATTTTCAGTAACCATTTTGGAGGAAATCGTAGGCGGTGTACTGTCGAAAAAAGTCGATATCCGATATAATGAATGAGGATGGAAACGGGAAGCAAAAATTTGATCACCAAAATTTAATGATGACATCGGAGGGTATGACATGAGATTAGGAAAAGTGTGTGGGTTCTTAATGAAAGCGTTTCTGGCCGTTTTGATGCTCTTTGTTACAGCTGCAGCAGCAGAAGTGTATTGGGAAGATGAGTTCGACGAGGCAATTGCCAATCAGTGCGAAAGTATTATCCTTAAGGAGGAGTACCTCAATATGGATTTTGGAGAAGCAATTGTGGTTGATTTTGATACAGTTTTGGACTTGGATGGACATGAGCTTACAGCTTGTTTCAAAATCAAGGACGGTGCCAAAATGACGATCAAAAATGGTATGCTCAATATCTCTGCTTACCCAATTATAGAAGTTTGCGGCAGCGATAATGAGGAACGCCCAACAGTCTTGATTCTGGAAAATTTGAAAATCGAGGCATCCCGAGGTATCCAAATCAATAATGATGGCTATACCCGTGTTGAGGTCAATAATACAGAAATGCAGGCTCTTAGCTACCATGGCTGGTGCTTGCAAATATCCAATGCAGTTGAGGGAAATACGGGCGTTGATATTCTCGTGGATGGCGGTGACCTATTTAGTGCACAAGGGTATGTCATTGAGTGCAATGGTGACGCGGAGGTTTCTATTAAGAATGCTAAGCTGGGCGGCGCGGCCGGTATTTTGATGCAGGC
>ERZ839767.2223-NODE-2223-length-26019-cov-2.485133_pt1 | contig 26019 bp, 18 predicted proteins | sample MGYA00519879_ERZ839767 | MGnify/ENA primary metagenome ERZ839767 (study PRJEB31850, sample SAMEA3708852) | human gut metagenome | biome: human gut; feature: human-associated habitat; material: faeces | place: China | collected 2014 ... | reverse complement strand
TTTACAAAGCTCGTGGAAGAAGTGAAGAGGCGCAAGGCTGATTCCTGATTTTATATTTATGGTGCAGGTGTCTTCGGATTCCTGCACTGTATTATATTTGAATCGTCCATTTTGATAACAGTAGACACAATATTCATCACATTTCGTTTGATCGCCATTAGTTCCAAAAAGTTCTTCCTGATTTATATCTAATGGCATTCCGCAACTTTGGCAGTATCTCTTTTCTATTTCCAACTCCATAATTAACTATTCGAATTATATCATGCAAATATAGAGAAGATATATCCGGAAAGGTTGTCCGGTGTTGCTATCTTATTGTGAATTAGTATCTTTTTTGACATAACTACTTTAGAATAGGATAAGTTTTATTCTGCCAATAAAATGATAAGTGTGCATTTTTGTTTTGTGTATAAAACAAAAATAGACTTTTCCGCTCGCCAGAAAGTCTTACTTGTTATATCAACAGATGCAACAACTATTTACATAAGACGTACAGTGTATAACCAATTAACCTATTCTTTTTTTTGTAAATGCCGATCTTTATTGCGTACTTTGCGTAAAAGGTATTACTTCAATCAGATGAATTATGGCAAAGCTTTATCCTATCGGTATACAGAATTTTGGGAGTCTTCGTCAGGACGGATATATCTATGTTGACAAAACAGAGTTGATTTATCAATTAGTGAAAACTGGACGCTATTATTTTCTGAGTCGTCCACGCCGTTTTGGAAAAAGCTTGCTTATTTCTACCTTGGAAGCTTATTTTCTGGGGAAAAAGGAGTTATTTGAAGGCTTAGCTATCGAAAAGCTGGAAAAAGATTGGTTGGAATATCCCGTACTTCACTTGGATTTGAATGCTGAAAAATTCGATAGTCCCGAACGTCTGGATGCTTTGTTAAGTAATCAGTTGACGCAGTGGGAAGAACTTTATGGTCATGGACCGGATGAAACAACACTTTCGCTTCGCTTTAAAGGAGTAATCCGAAGGGCAGCCAAACAGACCGGTCAACGCGTTGTGATCCTGATTGATGAATACGACAAGCCGATGTTGCAGGCTTTGAATAATGATGAACTACAAGAGATATATCGTGATACTTTGAAAGCTTTTTATGGTGTGATGAAGAGTATGGACGGGGATATCAAGTTTGCTTTCTTAACAGGGGTAACCAAGTTTGGGAAAGTGAGTGTGTTCAGCGATCTGAATAATTTGGACGATATTTCGATGAAAGGACCTTTTGCTTCTATTTGTGGTATTACAGAAGAGGAATTGCACGAATATTTTGATGAAGATATTAAAGCGCTTGCTTCATCTCTTTCCTTATCAAATGAAGAAGCCCGTACAGAATTAAAAGGATGTTATGACGGTTATCATTTTGTGCCGAATGGTCCCGGTATGTATAATCCTTTCAGTTTACTTAATACCTTTAAGTATTTACAGTTTGGTAGCTACTGGTTTGAAACAGGTACACCAACCTATCTGGTAAAATTGTTAAAACACTCTCATTATAACTTGTATAACATGGCGCATACGGAAACGGATGCCGATGTTTTGAATAGCATTGACTCCACATCTGTTAACCCAATACCCGTGATTTATCAGAGTGGATATCTGACAATCAAAGGATATGATCGTGAATTTGGTATTTATCGTCTGGGATTTCCTAATCGTGAAGTGGAGGAGGGCTTTATGAAATATTTGCTTCCTTTTTATGCCAATACGGATAAAGTCGATTCTTCTTTCCATATTCAGAAGTTTGTTCGTGAGATACGTTCCGGCGATTATGATTCCTTCTTCCGCCGTCTGCAAAGTTTTGTTGCCGATACTCCTTATGAATTGGTTCGTGATTTGGAGTTACATTATCAGAATGTCCTGTTTATTGTGTTCAAATTGATTGGTTTCTATGTAAAAGCAGAATACCATACTTCGGAAGGCCGTATCGACCTGGTATTGCAAACGGATCGTTTTATTTACTTGATGGAATTCAAACTGAACGGAACAGCAGACGAGGCTTTACGCCAGATCAATGAAAAAGGCTATGCACTTCCTTTTGCTTCCGATCCCCGCCAAATATTTAAGATAGGAGTGAATTTTAGTGCAAAGACTCGCAATATAGAGGAGTGGAAAGTAGAGTAATGATTAATAAGGCATTATCTGTGTGAGTAGATTTAGTTATAAAGTTCACTATATTACTGTAAAATCCTATGAATACATCTTTTTTGATAAAGAAGGACAAAATCCCAACCCTTTTATAAAAAAAACTATTCTTTTTGTTAAATTAGTATTATTATTTTTATAACTGTTGTACATATTTTTTCTATCTTGCATCAAATTGGAATATTATAAAATGAGCAATTTAATAGAAGATAATCTCTTGCAATTAAGTGTACAAGATATATACTCAACTCTAGTGGCTTTAAATCAAAATAGTGATGATATATATTGTTATGAATATCATGATAGTATAAAATCTTTATGTCATCATGATAATGTGAAAGCTAAAGAACTTTTTTATTCCATCATTGAGGGGAAAATATTTACAGGTCTTTTGGTTGATATTTCGGTATTGATACTAATAGCAGAGAGTGATTTTCAATGGGCATATAAGGAAGCAAGGTTTACAATAGAAATTAATAGAGAGATTTCGATTCGAGTATTATCTTACTTAAAATATAGTTCTGGAATACAACTAGAGGAGGCCTTTTCCTATGTAGAAAGTAAAGGAGATATCTTTATTTTGAAAGATTATATATTATTTTATTCTCAAATTTTGAATAACCTTTATTGTAGTGAAAAGCAACAAAATAAGTGCTTTCAATACTTTGTGTCAATACTTAATTCGCATTCAGATGAAAAAGTGGAACGAGAAATATTTTTTAGTTTAGCATCTTTATCAGGATATGAGCAAGAGAGATTTGATTTATATATCAATCATTTTATAAGTAAAGATTTTGCAATAGAGCAGATGGATAAATACTTTTGTAGATTTAAAAGTATTCATTACATTTTTGATCTAATTATTTCACTATCTTGTTTTATTAGGGATAAAGGAGAAAAACCTGATATACATATATTTGCTCAATCTTTATGTTCTTTTCAAAGAAAAAACGAAGAAGAAACAAATAATGGGATATTATGGATGCTTACACAGAATGACCCCGAAATACGAATGGATGCAGTACATCTAATAATTGACAGTCAATACAATATAAATAACTTAAATTTAACTGTCCTGAATGAATTAGAGCAACTTAGAGCTCTTGAAGTATTGTTGTGGAATTGGCTTGCTGATTATAAGAAAAGACTAAAGTTAGTATTACAGCTATGGAACTCTTCGTATAAAAATGTTGTTACATATTTGCAGCAATGTTTATCTTATTATGTTAGTTATTGTTATTATGGTTCATTATATGAAGATATAAAAAACTATGGCGTGTCAGATTTTTTTTAGAACCTATAAATAATAGCTTAAAAGAGCAAAAGACTATTATTGCAGAAAAAGAAAAGATAAATGAACTTAATTCTTGTGTGAATGATAGCAAAATGAGAAAACTATATTTTAAATTAGAAGGGGAGGAGCACTCAAAATTATTACAACATAGCAATGAAGATCTTTTTTTTAAGCTCATACATACAGTACAGATAGTTAGAGGTACAGGATGGCAAATAGGCCAGAAAGATATCTCCCTTTTGGGGAAAGTATCAACATCAATGACAGTTAATATGCAAGTCTATCGTTTCCCATATCTTATAGAAAGATATTATAATAAATTTATAAGTCGATTTTGATAATGAATATTAAATCAATTATTATATCAGATTATTTAAGTTCCTTAAAGGAAGATAGTGAACTTGATGTTATATTTCCATTACTTCTTGAGGCAATGGGGTTTTCTGTTTTGTCCAAACCTAAAGAAACAAAAGGTTATCAGCAATATGGAAAAGATATTATTGCTGTAGGTATAGATGAAGATGGAATAAAAAAGCGATTTTATTTTGAATTAAAAGGAGGTGAAGATAGAAATATTAATTCACATGTGTTTAATAAACAAGATGGTATTGTTGAATCACTTCGTGAAGCTAAGTATGTTGATTATTCTTTTTCTAATAAACGCTATGAAAATCTGCCTCTTAAGGTTGTTGTCGTTCACAATGGAGAACTAAAATCAGATGTGCAACAATTATTTAATGAATTTTTGGATAAAGAAATTAGACAGTCAGGTAAGGTTGAAGCAGAACGATGGGGGTTATCTGAACTTACACAATTGTTTGATAAGTTTTTGTTTGGACCATATTTGTTGACTGATGAAAAACAGGTTCAACTTTTCAATAAAGTAATTATTAACTTGAATGCATATGAAAATGAAGTTAATAGTGATTTTGAAAATTTGTTAGATTCTATATTGCAAAAATCAATAAAATGTTTTACAAAATATAACAGAAAGAATATACTAGTATTCCAGACTATAAAATTAATTAGTTTTATTATATATTCTGAATCTGAATTTACTTATAACAATTTACTTATTGCAAAAAAATATTTGACATGTTTAGTTATGAAATTTTGGTATTGGATACTAAAAAATAAATTGGATATTCCTAATAAATACTCAAAACATATAAATGAAATAATAGGTTTCTATATTTTTGTTATTAGTAAATATTTAGAGAAACTATCTAAATTTTCGCTTGTTTATGGTGGATTTTATTATGAAAAAGGTGGTCGCTATGAATCGATTGGATACAATATTCGAACATTTGATTATATAGACTATTTAATAGCTCTTTTAGGAGACTCTACTGATAGCATAAAGGAATATACTAAATATATTACTAATGTGATTACAGCAAATCCTGTTTTGTATTCTCCCATACTAGATATACAAGTTAATACAATAGTTCTAATACTAAATCTTTATATAAAAGCTAACGATTTTGTAAATGCTAAATTCTATTTGAAAGAAGTCTTGGTTTATCTCCAATGGATAAAGTGTCATTTTGATTATTTACCAGATGCTAATAACGATATTGAAAATGTAATTAAATTAAAAGTAACAGGTAAAAAACCTATATATTATAGTGATTCTACTTCTCCAATGTTAGCAATTCTACTTGAATATACAGCTATTTTAGATATGGAAGAGGAATATATAATTATTAGAGATCTTGTTATTGAGAAAAATATAGATTTAGGTCTATTTATTCCATATTATAGCATAAAAGAAGATTTTCTTGCAGATAAGGAGAATGATTTAGAAGAACAACTTTTTTCTAAAAGGTTCTTTAATGATGGTTTTCAAAAAACAATAATACTTAAAAATTTGGATGAAAAAAAACTTACATTTGAAGAATATAAACAATTTATATTAGTTCAAAAAGAGGAATTTGTCTATGAATATCGAACAAAGAAAGCTGGGTATGGTTTTTTAATAGATATTGCTCATATCTATTTTAGAACTCCTTTTTTTCCTGATAAGTGGAGGTGTAATATTGATTAAATGATTATAAACACTATGATGACTGTCAAAAAAATATGGATTTACTTTTTTGACTTAAAAATATTTTATAATTTTGTTTCAAAATAGGAGAGTATTTCTGAACAGAGCTTTTACTATCGTGGACAATTTCTTGACTTATGCTACATGGTGCATAAGGATGACCGTTCTGATTAGACAAGAGTTTGGGAGGAATTCCTCTAGTAATAGAGAGCCTGATACCAATATGTCTAAGAAGGTAACGAGTAATTCTTTCTTTGGTTTCATACTTGTTAAGAAATTAATGATGTGAACTATTTGCAAAGATACGGATATTATTCTATCTATAAGGGGTGAGGTTTTTATATGACCTTGGACAGTTCACCTTGTAAAGCTATTAAAGACCCCGAGTAAGAATACTCTCCTTTTCTTTAAATTTATGGACAAAAAAGGAAATTGGTTCAAAATAAAAAAATATAGTCATATTGGACAACCTTTATCTTATAGCCAAAAGCATGATGTTGAATCATACATAAGAAATAAAGATAAGGTTGCTCAACATGCTTTCTTCCCTCTGATTCGAAGAGTAATGAAGAAGTATCGATATGTCTCTAAAGGTGATACTCAACATAAAGTAAAAAGAGCAAAATGTCGTTTTATATCTTATGCAACACATTTGGATTCTGCAATATATTCTTTTTACGCCCAACAAATTTCAAATTACTATGAACAGTTTCTTGTTCAAAATAATTTAGCAGATAATATTATCGCCTATCGAACTTTATCATGTAAAGATAGAAAAGGGAATAAGTGTAATATAGATTATGCTAAAGAGGTATTTTGTTTTATAAATGAGAAACTTGTTTTTGAAGATGTTGCTGTTATTGTTTTTGATATTAAAGGTTTCTTTGATAACTTGGATCATAAATTGCTTAAGTATTCATGGAAAAAGATATGTCAATTGGATTCTATGGATGCAGCAAGCTATGCGATCTATAAGAATATTATAAAATACTCATATGTAGAAGAAAATAAATTATTTGATTTATTCAAAGATAAGATTATTTGTCAAACTCCAACCGGTATAAGATCAAAGAAGATAAAGAAAAAAAAATATTTGCGTGATAAAAAAGCTATTGCTTTTTGTGAAAGAGTCGATATTGGTATTATTAGGGAAGCCTATTTAATACGGAAAGGTAATTTTGATTATGAAAATCAGAGATATACTCATAGAGGGATTCCGCAAGGATTACCCATAAGTGCTGTTTTAGCAAATATTTATATGAACTATTTTGACAAAAATATATCTGAAGATATAGCGACATTTGGTGGTTTATATAGACGATATTCTGATGATATAATAATTGTATGCCCTATAAAGTATGGTGTCTTTTGGAAAAATTATATAATTGATCAAATACAATCTGTCAAACTAACAATAGAAGAAAGAAAAACAAATTTGTTTAATTTTAGGAAGTTGGAGAATGGATTAAATATTTGTGAACATGAGAATTTGGGAACTAATAAACAACTTGAATATTTAGGCTTTTCTTATGATGGAAATAGAATATTAATCAAAAATAGTGGATTAGGAGCATACTATTATAAGATGCAGAGAAATACAGAAAGATGTATATATTTTTCTATTCATAATCATAATAAAAAAAATAGAGGTAAACTTTTTGAAAATAAGTTAGTATACCGATTTACAAAATTAGGTTCTCGAAAACATCGTATATTTGTCCGATCAAAATCAAAGCCTTATTATTTTTATGATTCGAAGAGGAGATCTTTAGGTAATTATTGGAGTTATGTTAATAAATCTGCTAAAATAATGAATAGCCCAAATATTCTATCGCAATTGAGGAGAAATAAAGCCAAATTGAAATTAAAGATAATAGCTGCTAGGTCTATTTTACCTGATGTTATCTGTAGGCGCGAACGTGATACATTAATTAAGTATGGACGTTTGTTCTAATTTTAAACAACAATGACTTTTTTCGTGTTCTTCTTTCTATATTTACTATATGTTGTAATATTAAATGTGTTAGTGAATAAAAGAAATGAACCCTATGAAGTCATGAAATAACAAATTGTATTCGTAAAGCTTTAGGTGTGAAGTTCTAAGACTTAAATTCTATTTTATAGAAGGAATGTGAATGATAATGTTATTCTCTATTAAACCGGAATTTATGATAAATTTCATAGCTAAGAAAAAATATGAATATCGAAAATCTATTTTTATGAATGATGAGATCATTTTGGGCATTGTGTATGATAGTTGAAGAATTGACTATTAAAGATGTTTTAATGAATTAATCTTAGACTAAAAGTTATTTGATGAATAATTCATTGTACGAGATTGGATTTATATAATTCAAATTGGAACATATATCATTATGTGATAATCCGATAGATCCTTATGAAAAATGAATTTCATTTGTTTCTCCTCAATCTTTTTTGAAATATCGATAATTTGTTTGAAGAGTTGGAACCAGAATTTATATCCTTTTGACATTCTGTTAATTCATATACTCTTTCTTTGCTATATATAAAGGTAAAGGACAGTTCAAAAACATTTATCCCCTCAATCCGGAGTTTAATAATGACGGATTGAGGGGATTTTCTTTTTTTAACGACGTTCAGATAGTTAAAAATGCAATCATTATAATGATTGCAGGCCAAATGATAGGTATAAGACAAAACCAACTACAATCTGTCACATAAAAACGGCCTATCCAAAAAGAGCTTCCAGCTTTGTAAAAGGTATATTAGCTTACTTTTAGAGTATACCCCCGAAGAAAATTCCCTTATATTCTGCAATGTTAAAAATCTCATTGTAATGATCAGTCCGGTTCATTGTGATAAGTGCCTGGAGTCATTGTGATGACTTCCCCAAGGCATTATGATGATTGGGAAGAATCATTGCAATGAATTTGTGTAAAGGTGGAAATGAGGGTAGGAAATGATGGTGAAAGATGTGATTTTCTTTCTAAAACATGCTTTTTTAGAGATGTTCCGTTAGCGAAAACTGCGAAAACCGAACAATCTGCAAGCCGGGAATGTTTATCTTTATCTTTTTGATTAATAACGATAAAGAAGGAATAAGTTATGAGAAATAAAGATTTTTGCATACTGATGCTCGAGCAGGAAAACCAGAAGCGCAGTAACGGGGATGAAAGTACGGCCGACCTGTACCGTGCCAGCCGTAATCATTTTGCCGCATTCGTTCGTGAGAGAGGTAAGAGCGGATTGTTGGGAGATGTGACACAGGATGTGGTGCAGGAGTTTATTCGGTATCTGAAAGGAAAGAAACTGCGTGTGAATTCGGTGAATAGTTATATCAGCAATTTGCGTGCGATGTACAACCGTGCCTGTCGGGGGTGGAAAGGGCGGCCTGAGGAACGGCCGTTCGAGGGGATGCAGTTGCAACGGGAGGAGACCGTTAAACGGGCTGTCCCGGTGGAAGTGATTAAGCAGATGGCTGCACTTGATCTGGAAGAGGAACCGGAGAAAAAGCTGGCGGTGGATATGGCCCTGTTTTCTTTTTTTGCCTGCGGCATGCCCTTTACGGATATCGTTCGTCTGAGCGGGGAGAACCTGGTTGAAGAAGGAAAAGTGTTGTCGTATCGCCGGCAAAAAACAGGTGCACTGATCGAGATGGAAGTTTCGGAGCCTATGCAGTTACTGATAGATCGTTACAGGCGGGCAGATTCCAAATATCTTTTTCCAGTGTTACAGGAGGGAGCCACATATGAACAGTATAAACAATGTCTGGCACAGGAAAATCAATATCTGGCAGATGTGCAGGTCTTATTGGGTTTATCTGCAAAGTTGACGACCTATGTTTTTCGCCATAGCTGGGCATCTGCGGCTTATCATCTGGGGATACCGATCGCTATTATCAGCCAAGCCCTGGGGCATTCTTCCGAGAAAATGACACGCATTTACTTGTCTGCATTTGATGCAGGTAAGGTAGGAGAAGCAAATAAAAGGGTTTCTGAAGGTGTGAAGGAACTGATGGCTGCATAAATTATCCTTATTTATATAATAAGGTAATTCCCTCTCTTTTTGTTTGATATCCAGGCCTTTACAACTTGTGGATTTCGCAAAAGAGTTTGAATGCTCTGCAAACATAGGAAGAATCTTGTGGAAAAACAAAGCTTTTGGGTAAAATCCTAAAAAAAACATATAGAATTTGTATTAATTAACCTAGTTTCCTGCTTGTGACCTTTAAATCATAATTTTCAAAGAATAAGACATAAGGCGGGTGAAGACTGCTGTCTTATTAATATCCGTTTGAAAAAAACTGTTATCATTTTTACAAGTTTTTACTCTACGAAATACCTAAATAAGACATCAATCCCAAATTATCCGGGGAGAAAATCCCTGAAATTCCCCTTGTTCTTGAAGTATCGTTTGCCTTTTCTCCTTATTATATAAATAAGGTGTTTTTTATAGGTTGATCTGATAATCAAAAGCTAGTATTGATATAATAATGTATAGGATAAAAATACCATATTGTCACTTCCCGTTGAAAGGAATCTTTCTGTTATTGGTTTTCAGTTTGCTGAAAACGGGTGTAACGGCGCAGACAACGACCTATCATAAGGCGGAATCTTTTTTATTCTCTTTCAAAGAGAACAGCGACCTGTTCCTGGCTGATTACGGCGATAACGCTTACCAATTAGAGCGTATGGGGCAACTTCTGGACGCCTCCCGCAACCGTCTGCTGAAAGGAGACAACCACCTCTTGATCGTTTCACATGTGGATGCTTATGGCTATGAAGAGGATGCGGTGGTGAACGAAGCCTCGCTGCGTGCCAGTCGTATTCGTGCCTATCTGAAAACCCGTTTCGATATCCCTCATGACTGTGTCGCTTTTTACATCGACCGTAGCGGCAGCTATCGCGACCAGATACATATATATAATGTATACCGTCCGCTTCCGTGGTTTGCCAATATCTCGATCCATTACAGTGAGAGCCGTTATCCGATAGCCGTAAAGGCAGCTATCGGTGAGTACGGTGCAATCCCTTATGTTGATTTGTACCGTCGTGGAGAAGCTGGTGGTTACGACCGCGAAGTCTATCGTATCGACGATCCTCTTTTCGACCGTACGGAACTGGAAGATTACCGGCTGGCATCGGTGACGGATACGATTCGTCGTAACGAGAGAGTAGAGCTCTCGGCTGTCAATCTGGCAACGACGGTTACAACAAAGGAAGTGGTACGGGTGGTCACAAAGCATAAAGAGAGAACGGATGAAACTGCAACCCCTGAGGGGATAACTCCTGTTGCTCCCGCTGTCAAAAAGAAAACAATACCGATGGAGCAAAGTCCTGTATATCTGGCCGTAAAAACAAACCTTCTTCCCTGGTTTGGCGTAGTCCCTTCACTTCGTCTGGGAACGGGTGAGACGAAAATAGAAACCGGCGCCTTTATGCCTAATCTGGAAGTGGAATGCAGTTTTGTCGGTCGCTGGTCGCTGGCGCTGTCGGGCATGTATTCCGACTTTGCCTATAAAGACAAGACACGCGATAGCTGGTCTGTCTCTGAAATATCCCTCGAACCAGGAATCTGGCTATCCCCTTCGGGAAGGTTTACCGGCCTGCATACCGGGGTGTTTGCCGAGTACGGTGACTTCGATGTACGTGGCGGTGCGGTCGATAAGTCTGAGGACATACTTTACGGCCGGACGGGCTGTTTCTGGTCGGCGGGCCTGTCGATGGGGTATCGTTTCTCCCTGACCGGAGGTTTGGGGATGGGGTTGAGTGTACGTGCCGGTTACCGTTCGGTCTTCGACGGGAAGAAATACCGTTATGATGCGCCGGATGACCGGAATTATTTGGAAACCCGTTTTGCCTCGACGGGATTTATGTTGGGACTTCGGATCAGTTTGTCGTACCGTTTTCAAATCAGATAGGAAGATGGAAAGGAATAAAAGAAATAAGAAATATCGTATAATGCAACTGATGGGTTGGATGATATATGCCGTATGGACCGTGGCGGTTTTGTCTTGCGCATACCGTATGACGGACGAGGATTGGGAGAAGCACGGCCGGGTGCGGCTACTGCTTCGTAGGGACAATAGCGGCTGTCCGGAGATTATGACATGGTATTTCTATGCAGAAGGTTCTGACATCCCCATTATCCGTACGGGAGACATGAAGGGGTATGAGGGTACGCTGCCTTTGGGTTGCTACCGAGTGGCTGTCTGCAACAGGGGCTGTACGGGTGTCACGCTTGAAATGGAGAAGGGTTATGAGGAGGCTTGCGGAAGGGCGCAGCGGCTTTCTTCTCTGAAATCTTCATCGGTGCAGATAGCCTGTCCGGGTAACCTGTACGGGGCGGGTTTAGACCTGATCGAGGTGGACGGAAGAGAAGTTGTGGCAAAGGAATTGTCTGCGGTGAATCTTGTACGTACATTGGAAATGAATATAAAAGTCACGGGAGGGGAAAAGGGAGATGTCGCTGCGGCGGTCTTGTCGGGAAGGTTGACCGGTGTTTCGTCACGGGTTCATATACCTTCCGGCAAGCCGCTGTTCGATACGCGGGCCTTTATGACGTTCGAGCCGGAAGAGACCGGACCTGGCATTTATACATCTACCTTGAACCTGTTTGGATTGTCTTCGGGTGAGGAAAGCGGTGAAATGGTCGACCTGATCCTAACGATGACACTGGCAGACGGAAAGGAAATCACTTCATCTACGGATATAACGGAAGATGTGAAAGAGGCATTCACCGTCGGAGTTACGACACATGTGATACTGGACCTGGTTGTCCGCTATGATGAAATGTCCGGTTTGACGATCACACTGAAGGAATGGAAACCGGGTAGCGGCGGTTCGGGTGTGGTTACTCCCTGAAACGAAATGAAAACGATAGTAATAGCAATAATAACGATAAAACATTGGTATAATATGGAAAGAGGAAAATTATTGATCATGAGTCTGTTGGCGGCTATCCTGGTAGGTGGTTGCACTAACACGGAAGAGCCGGTGACGGATGAAGCGGCTGAAGCAATAGAGGTGAATGCCGGAATAGCGGAGGCTACCCGTGCGGTGATCGGCGGCGGTTATACGAATGACCTGGAAGCATCGTTTGCCCGTTTGGATAATCCCGGTACAGCCGGCGCTGCGTGGGCCTCTATCGACGCAGTCCGTACAGGTGGTACGGGTAATACGGCGCTGACTTTTGAGCCGGAACAAACCTATTTGACGGAAGAGGGAGAGTCTGTCCTGATCGGTTATTATCCCCGCAAGGAACCGAGTGGAACCACCAACCCCGCCAGCGTCACTTACACCATAACGGGTGATGAGGACATCATGGCGACAGGTGTGCAGACTGGTTCGCTGGTCGATAAGTTCGAGACTTTTACTTTCAGCCATCTGCTAACCCAGTTACAGTTCAAGTGCGTGGGTTCAGCCGGTGCGATCAGCAAATGGACGGCGGTCGCTTCCATTAAAGTAAAAAATGTAGTCGCGGGATTGAAGCTATCGCTGGATAAAACAAGCGGAGCCAAACTGACGGTCACGGGTACAACAGACCAGACACTGACAGTTAAGAACTGTCCCTCTACGATCTCGGCCCTGGATGCCGAAACTTCGCCGACCGGTTATCTGATGCTTTACCCGACGACCAATATGGGAACAGTAAGTGCCCCCATCAGTCTGGAAGTAAAAGGAACATATGATGGGAATGCGAAAACCCTGAACGTCACAGTCTCGAATATCGGTGAAGGGGTGAAAGCTGGCTATTCGCATCTGATCACGCTCACCTTTACGGAGGACGGTAAAATAGCGGTAGAATCCGGTATCGCCCCGTGGCAGCCGGGTAATGGCGGCAGTACAATAGTAACCCCCGGAGAGTAATTTTCAGAGATGAATAACCTTAAAGTCATAGTATTAGCATCAGTCGCTATCCTTCCGGGCCTCGCCGCCTGTTCAGACAGCGATCCTGCTCCGGAGTTGCTCCCCGAAACGGCGGTTTGCCTGGAAGGTGCGATCGGAGCGTCGACGCGCGGGATAATCGGCTCGGGCTATGAACAGGATCTGAAGGTTAGCTTTGCCCGTTAGGATGAATCGGCGGTTTCAATGGGTGCATACGGTGGGTGGGCTGTACACGAGGCTGTGCGTCAGGGTGGAAGGGGGAGCCGCCCGATTGTATTTGCCCAGTCGCAGTCGTACCCGGCGGATGGCCGTCATATCCGCCTGCACGGTTATTATCCGGCGAAGGGGGAGCCGACAACCGATGCAGGAGGGGGCAAAGTAACCTTCCGCATAGACGGAACGACGGATATCATGGCCACGGGAATCCTCGAGGGAAACGGCTATGTTCCGGTGACGACCTGTACGTTCCGTCATTTGCTGACTCAGGTCCGCTTGGTCTGTTACAGTGACCGAGCCGATGCATGGGGAACGATACAAACAATCGAGGCGGCAGATGTACATACCCGCCAGGAACTGGATTTGTCAGCGGAAACGCCCCGTCTGGCGGATATATCTGTGGCGGAAGATATCAGGAACCTCCCGGTGCAGGATATTGCCGGTCTGCTAATCCAGCAGGTAGCGTCCGACGGATCGCTTCCCGAGGCGCAAGGCTTTCTCCTTCTTCCGGCATCCCCGGTGGACGGGACGGCGGCTCATCCGCTCCATCTTCGGATCACGACAACGAAAGACGGTAATGGCAACCTGAAAGAAACCCTTTCGAACGTCTTTGTCCGTATAGAGGGCGGTTTTGAAATCGGCAAAAGCCATATCGTTTCGCTCTTTTTTACCAGAGCTGCCAACATACAAACCACATATGTCAGTGTGGAGGCGTGGACGGAGGATGAACAGGGTGAGATGCCTATATGATAAAATATGAATGAATAACAGGAAATAAAACTTTTAAAACAAATGAAAATGAAAACGATCACGACAAAGTGGGCCATGCTGATAGCCCTGATGACAGCGGTGAGCTGTTCGGAAACAGAGACAGGAATAGAGCCGGAACCGGGTGGCGGTGACGGCCAGGTGGCACTGGGTATCAACCCGAACCTGAAGGTGGATGCCGGACTGAAATCGACAACCAAAGCGGTGGTAAGCGGCAGTGTGATTACCTATACCGATTATAGTACGGCTCCCGGCCTGGGTATCGTGGTAACCAACCCGGATGCAACTGGCTGGTATTCTCCCGATGTATCGAGTTCGGGTTATACAGGTCATCATGTATGGTATATAGGGGATACCAAAGGGGAGAACTGGATTTCCATCGAAAGCAAAGGTCTTAGTTATGACCCCAAAAACGAAAAACCTTACTATCTGACGGAAACGGTAGGAAAGGTGTATGCTTATTATCCGTATGATAAAGATGCACTGAGTAGCCTGTCAAATATTTCGGGTGAAGGCAGTCTTAAAATCCCGGTAAGCGTATTGGCTAGCGGCGATATAGATGCTGCGACAAATAATGCGAATAAAATCTGGAATAGTAGTAATGGCTCATGGGGTAATAATAACGTGGCAAACAAGGCGATAAACCTGTCTGATACGGGCGAAAAAGATTACCTGTATTTTGCCGCTGAAGGAGGCGGCCGTTATGTGAACAACGGTCGTGCCAAAAATCAGACACCTTTCGATCCGGAGCAAGGTCCGAAAAATACCGATGCCGCCAATCCCGGTTATCTGATCAACCTGGATATGAAGCATGCGATGGCGATGGTTTCCTTCCGCGTGTACGACGGCGGAAATCTGAGTAGTAATGATGTGAAATTTACAAAGTTCGTGATAAAGAATCATGAAGGGAGTTCCAATAGTTACATCAAGAGCGGAAGTGGCAAGATGTCGCTGTCAGACGGTATAATAAGCGATAACACGTCAACCGGTACCCTGACCCGAAATATCACAAACTACATCCTGATGAAACAAATCAAAGACGGAGAACAAAGTGATAAAGCCTTTATCGAGAATAAATCGACCGTCAACGGACAGTTGGTATCCAAAAAAGTCAGTGCAATCGTGTATCCGGTCACCAGTTTCGGAGAAAACGAAATAGATGTGGTCATCACTCTTCAGGAAGGTGTAAATACGGCAGTGGACTATACCGTTACCCTGCCGGCTTATCAGTGGCCGGCAGGAACCAATTGCATCTATACCTTCTCAGCCGGCCGTAACAAGTTGACAGTAATGGATGTAACGGTGACAGAGTGGGAGGAAGACGAACCGGACGATATCCCGTTGTAATACATCACTAAAAAAACAAATCCCATGAAACAGTTCTTATCGCGTTTAGTGGCAGTGTTTTTGTTCCTGTGTGCTGCCTGCACAGAGGCGGATATCGTTTCGCCGGTGCCTGGTGGTGGCGAAGCGGAAGAGGGTGTTCCTTTTCGAGTGAAGAACCTGGGCATGTGGATGGAGGTAGAGTCGAGAAGTGTCGTGACAGGCGGCCCCGGACAAACGGATAGAAACCCGAACCCGCTGACACAGGTGGGGGTATGTGTCACGAAAGAGAGCGGCGGTGTGGTAAGTTTGTACAACACCAGCATCAAAAGCCAGCAGTTCGTCTATAGTGCTGCCAGTACCCCTCCTTCCTGGGAACCTGCGGAAGGGGAGGAACCGCTTCTGTTGTACACCGAAAAAGGAACGGTATACGGCTATGTGCCTGCCGAAAAGAGTGTTTCACTCACGGGTACTCCGAAAGTTCCTTTGATGAGTGGAATAAAGGTGTTGGATAAACAGAAATTCTACTTTTCAGATGGTAACAATATAGTGGATGCCGCCACCGATGTGCAGTGGGAAACCGACCAGGAGGATTACCTCTATTGCACGGCTGCGGCTGAGGTAGACCGTTGGCATCCGGAAGTATCGCTCGAGATGCAGCATGCGCTCTCGAAGGTGAGCTTCCGGGTCCTGGAAGAGGGCTCGGCTTTTGCCGGTTGCTATGTTGAAAAGGTGGTGCTCAAAAGTAATGGGGAGTTTAAAAAATGCACGTCCGCCAAGCTGAACCTGGCAACGGGTGAGGTGGAAGGGACGCTGACGGCGGTGGATCAACTGGTTCTTACCGCGGGCGGGGATACGCGTGCGGTAGGCGGGGAGCCGGGAGAAACGACGACGAACGTCCCGGTGCAGGCTTTCGGGTTGGTGATTCCGGTCAGTGGCGTGAATGTGACATTGGAACTGACCTTCGACGACGGGCGTACCTTTACGATGAAACCGTCCGGAATGGGTGAAGGCCCCGGCAGCTTTACAGCCGACTGGAAAAAGGGATACAACTATACCTACAACCTCCGCATGCAGCCGCAGGGCATAGAGCTAGCGGAAGTGAAAGTGGCGGCCTGGAACGACGGCGGGGCGTATGACGTACCGATGGAGTGAGTCTTGTCACTTATTGAAACAAAGAATTAGAACACAAAGGAAATCGAAATGAAACGGGATCGAATACAGTTATATCTGATTGTTCTGCTGGTCGGTGGTTTGCTGGCCGGATGCACGGCAGGGACTGTGGAAGATGTCGTACCGGAAGAGAGTCGCCCGGTGGAACTTCATTTCAGTAAACCGGACCTGGGAACCCCGGTCCTTCTGAGCCGTGCGGGGGAGGAGGCTGTCGTTCCTGCGGCATCTGCAACCCCGCTGCCCGAAGGGGTTACGGTGCGCATCTGCGGATACCTGCGCGGTGAGGAGGGGACGGCAACAGCCGAGGTTCCTTTCTCTACTGCGCAACCATCGTTTGAAGCGACCTATGTGGTGGAAAAGGACGGTTCTTTGTCGCCTTGCCTGGCGGATGATACAGGGGCGCAGCTTCCCGGCACTGCCGGCGAACTGGTCGTCAGGGGAGGCGTTTACGATTTCTATGCCGTCTCACCGGCACGTCGGCCGGTAAAAGATGCGCAAGGGAGGTATGTGGTGACGGCAATCCCGCATAAGGAGGATATGATGACTTCTTTTGCCCGTGGGGTGACCGTTTCGCGTTCCTCGCGTGTGGTCACGCTGGAAACTTTCCGCAGGCAATGCGCCCTGTTGGTGTTCAATGTCGCCCCTTCACCGGAGAATGCGCTTCCATTCGATGAGTTATACGGAACCAGGCTGGAACTGAGTCATATCTCCGTATCCGGTGCGACTCTGATAGCGGGGGAGGATACGGGAATCCTTCCGACGGGCGGAGAGAATAAAGCGGAAGCGACCGTAGTGTTTGAAAGCGGGGAATTTGTCGCGGTGGAAGCGGGTTCCGATCCGAATGGTATGGGCCTGAATAAAACGACGGGCATCGTTCTACCCAAAAACGACCGTCCTTTCGGAGTGGAAATCGATGTACAAAGGAATCATGAAACGGCTACCCTGAAAGCGACCATAGACCAATCGATCACTTTCGACGCAGGCAAGCGGTACGTCTTCACCCTGGAAGTAAAGAATGACGAAAGCTGTCTGAATCTGAAAATAATAGCCTGGAATGCCATTTCCTTTTCCGACGGCGAGGTCGGTGCTCCCCCCGGCGGTTCTTATCCCGACCCGGATATCCAGGAGGGGATCGGAACGACGATCACGGTGGCCCGGTGGACAAAGATAGAGTGGAGCGACACAGATGTCGGAGGAGGAGAATAATTGAAACAATTAAAAACGAAATACAATGGAACGAATCGGTAAAACCGGAATGTGGGTGTGGTTGCTGTTGTTGGCGGTGAGTTGTACGCGGACGGAGGTGGAGGAAAAGGATTTACCACCCCATCCGGCGAAAGAGGTGGAAGCCGTTTTTAACCTGAACGTGCTGGCTAACCGCCCCCTGCAAACACGCAGCATCACTTTTACTCCGGAAGGAACGTTCGAAATCGACTCGATTGCGCCGGGCATCACGGATTCGGTCGCAACCAGATCGGCAGTCGCCTTGACAGAGGGGGATGAGAACCTGATCTCCCAACTATGGGTCGGGCAGTATGATGCATCAGGCAACCGGGTATTCAGCCAATACATTTCGCCTGTGACCGGAACGACGGTGAACCTGAGGCTGAAAGAGAGCGGAGAAGCCACGCACCATGTCTGGTTTGTTGCCAATTGCGACGATTTGGGTGAGATCGCTACGGAAACGGCATTAAAAGAGCATGTATTTACGTATACCTCTACCGCAGAGGGATTACCTGAGAATCGTTTGTGCGGCATGACGGGAATGTGGTCGGGTGTGATCCGGGATAACGGTGTGGAGAGTATCGGTGTCGATATGACCCGGACGGTGGCAAAGATTTCGTTTAGCTATTTGATCGGTGGAGATGGTTTCAGTTTCAAACCTTCCTCAGTAAAGCTGAAATCGGTGCCGGATAAAATACGTATGGAAGAAACGACAACTCAATTAACCGATGTAATATATGGAGAATATACCGGCGAATCCAGTGCCGACGGAGCGACGATGCACTGGTATCTTCCCGAAAACATAGCCGGTACGGTAACCGGCGAAAACGGCGCCACGTCTGAAAAGGAGAAAACAGGCCGGGGAGTGAACAATGCCACTTGCATAGAACTGACGGGAACGGCTGTACAGGGCGGTGGCACTTATGAACACGTCACCTTCCGTTTCTTCCCGGGCAGTACCGATATGAATGATTACAATATCAAACGCAACCATTATTATACGATGAGTGTGACGTTGAAGGGAATAGACGTCACCGACCAACGCATCACGGTGGGGACAATCCCGCCGATCGATCTCGACGGCTTGCAACCGATGCCTGCGGGTAAAGGCGGCACGACCGAGTTGCAAGTCACTGCCCGCCCGGGAGATGAGTGGACAATCAAGTTACCGAATTGGCTTTCGGCATTGCTTAACGACAACATCCCGGTAGGATATGGAGCTAATATAACTCACCAGGGCCCTGCAAAGATTGTTTTCAAGGCAGAAACGGCCAATCCGACCGCGCAGCAGCGCTCATTTTCTTTTCAGATGAACGTAACGGGCGAGGAACAAAATATTGAAATCGTACAGGAAGGATCGACCATGAATGTAGGCAGCGCCATTTCGTTAGAAGCCGCTTCCGGTTCGGAAGGTCAATCTACATTTACCCTCACAAAAGGACTAAACTGGCGTGCTCTTTTATCCGACGGTTGGCTGAGTTGGGCGTCAGGCGATCTGGCCACCAGCGGTGATGAAGCCACAGGAGGGGAACAAATCCTAAAAGTCAAAGCGGCTTCCAGTAACCCGTATGCATCAGCACGAACGGGAAGCATAACGGTAGAAGGAGGTGAAATTGGTAAGGATGCCAGTCTGAAAAAGACAATCTCCGTGTCACAGGCGGAATCCACGATCACTTGCCCCACCCAGCCGGTAGAGATAAGTGCGGAGGGAGCAAACGACGCCTCTTCATTTTTTACCGCGACTTCCGATTTGCCGTGGAAAACAGCCGTGACGGAACCGAACGGCTGGCTTACTTTGACCGGTCAAACGACGGGTACAACAACGACAAATCCTCAAAATGTTGTTTTTAATGTTCCTGTCAATCCCAATTCCGAGGAACGTACGGGTACAATAACAGTCCGTGTGGGAGATGAATCCAAAGGGCCGAACGGAGAAATCACGGTTATTCAGAAAGAGTCTGCCTTGTCAGTCGATGAAGATAAAACTATTCCTGCAATAGCTTCATCGGGTAATGCCTTTATTTTCAAAGCAACTAAGGGTTTGTCCTGGTCTGTTTCCGAAGAGATGGATTGGCTGACCTTGTTGGGGACAACCGACGGAACAAATAATACGACCGGTTCCGATCAAACGATTACATATAGTGTATTAATTAATCCGAATGAATCCGCCCGTAACGGCAATATTGAGGTCAAAGCAGGTAATATCTCGAAAAGCATAACAGTCGAACAAGCCGGTTCTACTTTTAGTGCTACTGGTGGCGAGGAGAAAATAGCTACAACCGGCGGGACAACTACCGGCTCGGTAAAGGCAACTAGCGGTTTGGCGTGGACTATAACTCCTGAAACCGATAATGATATCACCGTAAGCCCAACTAGTGGTAGTGGTGATGTTACATTGGAGTTTTCAGCTTCAGATAATGCCGGTAGTGAACGTATGGGAACATTTATTGTATCGTTGGATGCTAATCAGGAGCGTACGATCACGATAACCGCAACGCAAACGGGAAAAGATACAGGAGCTTATATTGGAAATCTTCAGGTTTGTTTGACTGATGAAGATAGCAGTAATTTCGGTACTGCTAGTACTAATTGTAGTAAATCAACAAAAGAAGGTAAGACTGGTTGGCGTTTACCTACTAAAGATGAATTGATCATCATGAGTAATAATAAGAATACGTTGCAGTCCATGAGTGATTTTACTACGTTCGTGGGCGGGTACTACAGGTACGGTTGACAATCGATATAGTAATGCTCATTTTGTCTATAACATTCTTGGCAATTCCGAATCTCCAGGATTCGATCACGTCATCTACCCTGTTCGGTGTGTCCGGAATAAAGACTGATCTATTTGAGTGTATGCAGTTAACTTAACAAAAGATGATGGTCTATATTGCGAAGTTTGGAGGGCATTAGAATACCCCTATAACAGGGAGCGTAGAAATTAGTTCATCGGTAAAGAGTGTTCAGGCATATTTACCCAACCGCGCTCCGGCGCTTCTCCACAACGGTGGAGGTATTGAACAGAAGAACGAAAAGGCAGCGGTGAGAGAACCGTGTCAGATATAGAGTTTAAAAGCGATCTTTGACATATTGAGGGTTTGAAGAAAAAATAGTAAGGCTACAGTCCGGCGAAATTGCCCGGGATTGATTACATTTGCATATACATTGTAAATAAACTAATCGTATAGCCTTATGAAAGATAATTATATCCGTTTCGACTGGGCGATCAAGCGCCTGTTGCGTCAGAAAGCCAATTTCGGCGTGCTGGAAGGTTTTTTGTCTGTGTTGCTGGACGAAAAGGTAGAGATCATCGAATTGCTGGAGAGCGAAAGCAACCAGCTGGCTATCGACGATAAATTCAACCGTGTAGACATCAAGGCTAAAAACAGCAAGGGTGATATCATCATTGTGGAAGTACAGAATACACGTGAACTCTATTATCTTGAACGCATCCTTTATGGTGTGGCTAAGGCGATTACAGAACATATCTCTTTGGGAGAACGTTATTGCGAAGTGAAAAAAATATACTCAATAAGTATTCTATATTTTGATATAGGAAAAGGGGACGATTACCTGTATCATGGGCAGAATATTTTCACGGGGGTACATACAGGTGACCGTTTGGAAGTGACTACCAAAGAGAAAAATGCAATTGTGCATAAGCTTCCGGCAGAAATTTTTCCGGAATACTACCTGATTCGTGTGAACGAGTTTAATCAAGTAGCTGTGACCCCGTTGGAAGAATGGATAGAGTATCTGAAAACAGGGTGTATCCGCTCTGATACAACGGCTCCCGGTCTGGAAGAGGCGCGTGAGAAACTACGTTATTATAATATGACTCCCGAAGAACGTCATGCTTACGATGAACACCTGAATGCCATTATGATACAAAATGATGTTCTGGATGGTGCAAAGCTGGAAGGTCTCATGGAAGGTCGTGTAGAAGGACGTATGGAAGGGTTAGCTGAAGGTCGCGTAGAAGGTGAAATCCGAAAGCAAAATGAGATTGCTGCAAATATGAAAAAGTTAGGTCTAGATATTCAACTTATTTTGGAGGCCACTGGTCTAACGCTTGAAGAAATAGAGAAACTGTAATAATCTTGTAAGATTATTTTTTACCCCAATATCTTTAATGCATAGATATTGGGGTTTTTTATGTGTTTACGTGAATAGTATAGCATTTATCGAATGATTGTCCATCTTTTATCTTATATAGTCTATTTGTTCTTTTAGAGAAAAACTCTTATTTTGCGGAGTAAATACGTATATAACAATACCATGAGAAGACTTACCTTATTACTAGCGTCTATCGGCTTAGTCATGACAGCCTATAGTCAACCGAACGTAACCCCAAAAGAATGGGGCAATAATGAATATGCCGGAATATGGAAACTGTCAGTAGGCACACCCGAAAAGATTAATCTGCTGAGCGAACTCGATATAACTCCGAAGAAAGAAGCCTTGCAGCAGATGGCGGAAGGTCGGTTACCTATATCACCGGCTGATGTAAAAACAGAATTAAGGGATGGCAAAACGTACATCAGTTTCCCGTTGGAAAAAGGGGAGAAGATATTCGGTCTGGGGCTTAACTTCAAAACTGTCGAACAACGGGGCCGTATCATGCGGCTGCACATGGATCATTACACCGGAAGCGATAACGGCCGTACCCATGCACCGGTTCCTTTCTTCGTCTCTTCCCGCGGATATGGTGTATTAATCAATTCCGCTCGCTATATAGATTTATGGGTAGGAACGGCCGTTCGCAAAGGACCGAATGCCCCGGAGGAACAAGACCGTAATACAGATCCGACCTGGCCTGCACAACCTTATTCCGACAATATCGAAGTCCTGGTTCCCGCACAGGGTGTGGAATTGGTTTTCTTTGCCGGGCCAACCATGCAGGATGTCGTTCGCCGTTACAATCTGTATAATGGTGGTGGCGCTTTGCCTCCGCGTTGGGGACTGGGTTTCTGGCATCGTACACCGACTTTGTTTACCGATAACGATGTAAAGAAAGAGGTGGATGAATTTGAGAAACGCGGATTTCCTCTTTCCGTGATCGGCCTTGAACCGGGATGGCATAGCAAAGCCTATCCTTGTACCTATGAATGGGATAAAACCCGTTTCCCGGATGCTCCCGGCTTTGCCAAAGAGATGCTCGACCGGAATATACGATTGAACCTCTGGATGAATCCGTATGTATCCAAACATAGTGAAGTATACAATAAAATAAAACCCTATACCGGTTCTCATACGGTCTGGCTGGGTGAGGTTCCCGACTACTCCATGCCTGAAGCCTGTAAAATCATGACCGATCACTTCCGTAAACATCAGGTCGACCTGGGAATAAGCGGATATAAGATGGATGAGAATGACGGATATGATTCCTGGTTGTGGCCTGACGTAGCTACGTTTCCTTCCGGTATCCCGGCGGAACAGTTGCGTAACCTGTATGGTTCGCTGATGCAACAGGCAACGGTAAAGATGTATCGTGAAAAGAATCTGCGTACTTATGGGCAGGTGCGTGCCGGTAATGCGGGAACGAATGCTTATCCTTATGTCCTGTATAATGACTATTACGACCATCGCGGTTTTATCACCGCTTTGATAAACAGTTCTTTTATCGGCGTGTTATGGACACCGGAAGTTCGTTCCTCCAAAACATCGGAAGAATGGCTTCGACGGATGCAGACCGTTTGTTTTTCGCCTATTGCACAGTTGAATGCCTGGGCGGACGGGACGAAACCATGGACTTTTGCAGATGTAGAAGATGATATTCGTGAAATCGCTTTGTTGCGTATTCAGTTGATACCTTATTTATATACCGCTTTTGCCGATTATGCTTTTTATGGAACACCTCCGGTACGTGCCATGAATCTGGAAGAAGGTTATTCTGTTGAAGCACAGACGGAAGAAGGTAAGCTGGATGCAACTGAGAATCCGTATGCGATGGCTGTACGCCGGGAAGTGAAAGACCAGTTTATGGTCGGCGAGAATATTCTGGTCGCCCCTTTGTTTGCCGGAGAGAAAGAACGTAAAGTCGTTCTCCCGCAAGGTAAATGGTATGATTTTTATACCGGAAAGTTTGCCGGTGAGGGAGAGGTCATAACTGTTATCCCGGCTGACCGCCATATTCCTGTATATGTAAAAGACGGCGGTATTATCCCACTCTGGCCTGCCATGTCGAAATTCGGAGATCGGAAATATCCGCTGGAAGTACGGCATTATGGAAACAAACCGGGCACATATTCTCTCTATGATGATGACGGAAGTTCCTATAACTACGAAAAGGGAGAGTTTACCCGCATCGACCTGACCGTTACGGTTGATAAGAAAGGAAAGAAAAAAGGGAAAGCCGTTCAACCGAAAGGAAAAAAGATTTGGTCATTCAGTGAATATAATTTCAAGTTTATGACGGAATAAGCAAATACTCTTTCCATATCACAGATGTATTTCTTTTGTTTCACAGTTGGATTCCGTTTGTATCACAGTTGAGTTTCTTTTGTTTCACAGCTGTGATATGAATAAAGAATTGGAGTTTATCCACACATGCTGGCGGGTAAATCATACTGTGACCGGGCTAATTGACTGTATCAGAAACATAATTTTATATGAAGCTAAGCAAAACTATTTCACTAACACTACTTTCTTTAACTCTGGGATGTTATCTGCATGCGCAGGATATTCAATCGTTGGCAGGAACCTGGCAGTTCAGTCTCGACCCTGCCGATCAGGGGATGAAAGAAAACTGGCAAGACCGTTCGTTTGATAAAACGATTGCCTTGCCGGGAACAACCGATGAAGCGCAATATGGCGAGAAGACGTCCGGTTCCGATTTCGGTATCTTGACCCGTGCTTATAAATACTACGGTCCGGCCTGGTATTCGAGAGAAATTGAAATTCCATCCGAATGGAACAGAAAACGCATTCGGATGGAACTGGAACGCGTCTTATGGGAGTCACGTGTTTTTGTGGATGGAAAGGAGGTGTCCGTGCAGGATGCTTTGTCTACTCCCCATTACCATGATCTCGGTTATCTATCCCCTGGTAAGCATCGTTTGACTATTCGTATCAATAATGATCTGATCTATAATATTGGCGATAAAGGTCATGTCTATACGGAATATACGCAAAGTATCTGGAATGGAGCTGTCGGACGCCTGCAACTGAAGGCGATCGAGCCGGTTCATTTCTCTAATCCGCAGGTGTTTACCAAGGTTTCTCCCTGTTCTCTGCAACTGATGGATATCTTGATGAATACTTCATCCAAAAAGGTCGATGCACATATAACCTGGCAACTGACCGAGCGTGGGAGTGGAACGGTAGTTTTTACGGAAACAACCGAACAGCCGTTACGGAAGGGAGCGAACGTACTGAATTTTAAAGTATCTATGCCGCAGGGTATCAAGCTATGGAATGATGTCACTCCCCATTTGTATCAGTTGAAAGTTACCATACGGGATAAAAAGAAAATATACGATACCCGTGAAATTGAGTTCGGTTTCCGGGAAGTGACAACATCCAAATCAAAAATTCTTATCAACGGAAAACCTGTTTTTCTGCGTGGTAATCTCGATTGCGTGCATTTTCCGCTGACGGGTTATCCGTCTTGTAAGGTAGAAGATTGGGAAAAGATTTTCCGTATTTATAAAGACTATGGTCTGAACCATGTCCGTTTTCATTCCTGGTGTCCTCCGGAAGCTGCTTTTATCGCGGCTGACCGGATCGGTATTTATATCCAGGCAGAAACGATTTGGATAGACTGGTGGATGTCTGTCGAGCAGAAAGAACGGAAAGAGATGGATACCAAAGGCCATCCGCAGGGATTGGGTAAGAATCCTTCGGCCGACCGGTATGTGCAGCAGGAATTAACTCGTATGATCGATGCTTACGGCAACCATCCGTCTTTCATTATGCAATGTATCGGTAACGAGTTGGGTAACTCTGATTT
>ERZ839767.2222-NODE-2222-length-26063-cov-3.490772_pt1 | contig 26063 bp, 20 predicted proteins | sample MGYA00519879_ERZ839767 | MGnify/ENA primary metagenome ERZ839767 (study PRJEB31850, sample SAMEA3708852) | human gut metagenome | biome: human gut; feature: human-associated habitat; material: faeces | place: China | collected 2014 ... | reverse complement strand
AATCAGTGAAGCGATTGACAGAGTAAAAGTAAAAGCAGAAAGTGCATTCAAAACGTTGGCAAAACGTAATAGTACTGCTGCCGATGAAATCTCTTTAATCACTCAGCAAATCAATACTCAGAATCAAGCATACACCAGATATATGCAACAGGCTAATTCTGTCGGTTTATCATCTGACTGGATGGACAAGGTAAAGAATGGCACGATTGATATATCCACGATTACTGATGAAGACTTGTCTGATAAGATTAAGGATTTTCAAGACTTTTATGAAAAAGCGATTGAAGCAAAAGACGCTGTAGCCGATTTGCATGAAGAAATCGCCCAGTTATATGCTGACAGATTCAGTAACATTTCCACTGATTTTGATAACCAGTTAGCTCTTGTACAACATTTGACTGATACATATAACACTGGGCTTGATACACTGGAAGCAAAAGGCTTAAAAGGAAGCAAGGTTTATTATCAAGCTCTCCAAAAAGCTGAAAAAGAAAATCAGGCAATTCTCCAAAAAGAATTAGTTGATTTAACGGAATCTTTCAATCAGGCAATGGCTTCTGGTGAAATCGAAAAGGGTTCTGAGCAATGGTATGAGATGCAGAAAAGCATCAATGATGTCAAAGAGGAAATTGATGAATCTAATCTCTCGCTGCTTGAATATCAGAAAACAATGCGTGAGCTTGATTGGGAATATTTTGATTATATGGAAGACCGTATATCAAATATTACCGATGAAGCAGATTTTCTCATTGACTTAATGGCAAATGGAAAGTTATTTGATGATAAAGGTCAAATGACAGATACCGGCATGGCAACTATGGGATTACATGGACAGAATTACAATGTCGATATGGCACAAGCTGACCAATATGCCAAAGCTATCAAAGAGTTAAATGCGGAAATTGCTAAAGATCCATATAACACTGACCTCATTGAACGTAGACAGGAACTTCTCGAATTACAGAGAAAATCTATTCTTGCTGCCGAAGATGAAAAACAGGCTATGATTGATTTGGTAAAAGACGGAATTGAAGCGCAGCTTGATTCTCTCAAAGATTTGATAGATGCTTATACAGATTCATTGGATAGTGCAAAAGACCTCTATGATTATCAGAAAAAGGTAAAAGAACAATCTGATGAAATTGCTTCTTTGCAGAAACAGTTATCAGCTTATGCCGGAGATAATTCAGAGGAAACTAAAGCTACAATTCAGAAAATTCAGGTTGATTTATCAAAAGCTATGGAAGAATTGCAAGAAACAGAGTATGACAGATACATCACAGACCAGAAAAAATTATTAGATGATTTGTATAATGAATATGAGTTATCTCTTAATGCAAGATTGGATAACGTTGATGCTTTTTTATCTGACATGATTGATTCAATCAATGCAAATTCATCTTCTATTAGCGATACAATTCAACAAGAATGTGCAAATGTTGGCTATACATTGTCAGAAACCATGAATTCTATCTGGACGAATGATGGTGGTGCTTTCACTGTTATTTCTAAATATGGCGATCAGTTCTTAACACAGAATACTTCTACATTGAATGCGATTCTTGGTATTAAGGCTTATACTGATGCTTTGATTGCAAAGGCAGATGCAGAGGCGAAAGCTAAAGCGGAAGCCACAAAGAAACAGACGGAAGCAAGTAAACCAGCAAGTCAACCTTCAAAACCGTCAAACAATACTCCTTCTACACCATCAAAACCGGCACGAACCGATAAGGATTACTATGGTGTTGCTCTTGCTATTTGGAACGGTAACTATGGTTGGGGAACTGGAAATACCAGAGTTAGCCGTTTGCAAGCTAAAGGTTTTGATGCCAATAGAGTTCAAAGTATCGTAAATCAGATGGGCAGAGAAGGTTATGTACGTTCTGGTGCGTGGGTTGGTAGATACCAGGGAATCCGTGATCTTTCACCATATCATTACAATAAATATGCTGTCGGTCTGAAAAATGCTCCGAAAGCTGAAAATGCGTGGGTAAATGAGCTTGGTAGTGAATCTATTGTCAAGCCATCTGAGAACGCTATTGTAACTCATATCGCAAAAGGTGACAGTGTGCTTACCGCCGATGCCACACGAAACATATGGGATATGGCAAGCGATCCGTCTGGATTTATTAGTGGGAACTTGTTTAATAATGGTATTCTTTCTGGTCTTGAACCTTATATGCGTGTAAATAATAACAGCATAGGTGAAGTTACATTTAATCTGCCAAATGTAACAAACTATGAGGAATTTATGAATCGTGCAAAAAAGGATGAAAAGTTTGAAGATATGATTCAAGCTATGACGATTGGTGTTGTTGCTGGTAAAAGCACATTAGCCAAAAATAAATATAAGTGGTAAATGAGGGGCTGTAATACGCCCTTCATTTTTATTAGGAGTAAAACATGATTTTAGAAAAAGAAATGCAAAAAAGAAAAATTCAACGACTTCTGAAATCGAATGATTCTTTAATACTCAAAAATAAAGAACTTATCGAAGAAAATACTATATTGAAACAGAAGATATCCTCTCTTGAAAAAGTTATATCTGACATACAAGAATCCGAGCAAATCTATCGTGACGGTATAGCGGATATAAAGGAACTAAAAGAAAAATATTCTCAGGCAATTATGTCTGTTAATTCTATGAAGAAAAAATATAAAAAAGAAATGGATGACTTAGTAAAAAATATGAAACGTCAAAAGTAAACAGTTATTTTTCACAATAAACTAATGGAGGAATTATTATGTATGGTTATGATTTTATTTTTCGTGATGAAAAATTAAGTAGTCATGGATATATGGTATGCGATTTTGATGATGCTTCGTCTGCAAATACTGCGACTACTGACTCTCAAAGAGATTTTACTTCTATTTCAATGTTTGGAAGTAAATATTTTCCTATTTTATATTATACATATAACAGCCAATTAGTTATGGAATTCTCAATATGTAAAATAGGCGATAAAAACAATAAAAATTTAATTTCTCCAACTGAATGTGCAGTTATAAAAAGATGGCTTGGATCTCCAAATGCATCTGAGCTGCGGTTATGTAGTGATGAATATGATGGTTACTTTTGGAATGGTACATTTAATATAGAAGAAATTCATTATGCTTTTGGCTGTATAGGCTTTCATCTAACATTTACTGCCACTGCCCCGTTCGGCTATAAGGATAAATTGAATTTTAGTGGATCTGTTGACAAGGACGGATCAATTAGTATCAATGACACAAGCGATGAAGAAGGTTATCTGTATCCTGATATTACAATAACGCTTAAATCTGCTGGTGATTTAAAAATCACTAATGAGTACGATAAACGGACAACTGTTGTGCGTGGTTGCTCATCTGGTGAAACTTTGACTTTCACTCATCTTTTGCAAATTATGTCAAGTAATAATTCTCATGAGTTGGGTGATGATTTTAATTATAAGTTTATACGAATTAACAATGAGTATGGCAAAACAGTTAATAAACTGACATTTAACTTACCTTGTACATACTCAATTTCATATAACCCAATAGCGAAGGTGGTGATTGCATAATGAATACTTCTTTATATGGTGGTCTTATAGAAATAAGTCCAGATGGACAGCCTATTGCACCTGATCTCGTATTGGCTTATCGTGGTGGGACAAAACAAGGAATTATTCATAATGTTCAATCACTTACCAATAAAAATGATCTTGCACAAGCTGCTGAAATTACTTTTGATGTTTATAAAAAGGTTGATAATGTTACATGTGAATTATGGAACGACATTAGAGACTTTAGATTGATCTATATCCCACATCTTGACACAGCATCTTTTAATCCGTGGTATGAACTTTCCGTTGAAACAGATGAGGATGATGCTACTATAAAACACTGTCAAGGTGTTCATTTACAAGAAGCTGAACTTGGACAGCTTAGTTTAAATGATATTGAAATCAACACAGAGGATGATATTGCAAGGGACGATTACACCCCTACTATTATATATGATCCAACTAATCCAGAAGGATCTGCATTAGATAGAATTTTAAAAGATAAAGCATCCCATTATACAATTGTTCATGTAGATTCCTCTATCGCTAATTTGCAAAGAACATTTTCATGGGATGGTTCTACTATAAAAGGCGCATTTGATGATATCGCAAATGAAGTAGAATGTTTGTTTGTTTATGGCGAATCTGTCAATAATGATGGAAAAATCCACAGGACAATTTCTGTTTATGATTTAAACGATGTTTGTATGGAATGTGGAGAACGTGGAACATTCACAAACAAAATGTGTACCAAATGTAACTCTGCTAATATTAAATTTGGATATGGTTCAGATAGTGGTATCTTTTTAAGCCATGAAAATTTCGCCGGAAATATTTCGTATTCTTCAAATAAGGATGAAGTAAAAAACTGTTTTCGTTTGGTCGCTGGTGATGATTTAATGACAGCCACAATTAGAAATATAAATCCAAGCGGAAGTCAATATATTTGGTATTTTAGTGATTCTGTTCGTGCCGATATGTCAAAAACATTACGTGACAAATTATCTACTTACGAAAAAGAATATGCTTCATATTCATCAGATAAAAAAATTGATATTCCATCTACTGTTATTAGTGATTACAATACACTAATCAATAAATATAAGTTGTACGATAGTTCTTTAATGAATGTGAAATATCCAATTGTAGGGTATTCTTCTTTAACAGATTTATATTATTCTGCTTTAAATTTTTACAGTTTATTAAAAACTACTCTTGCACCAGTCTCAGAACGTGGGACGAAAACAACGGCTGCACAAGAAATCAAGAAATTGACTACCAATACGCTTTCACCTCTTGGTATTCAAAATGCCAATAAAGCGTCTGTATCTACGGTTACTTTGGCTCTACAAAATTATGCGAAAGTTTTTGTAGACACATCATTGTATAGAATTACAGCAACAAATGATTCATACAGTGGGAATGTTTGGAAAGGAACTATCACTCTATCAAGTTATGCAGATGAGAATGATAAGGCAACCACATCAATTATAACAATATATGTATCAGATGCTACATCGGATTTTATTAAATGTCAGCTTGAAAAAGCAATGAAAAAAAATGATGTTGATGCTACTGGAACAGTTGCTTTATTTAAAAAGGACGAGGCTGAATTCAAAAAGGCTTTGTCCTTTTATAGTGTCGATAATTTGAATATTCTTGCAAGTATTGTAAGAGGTTGTTTAGACATTCTAATTCAACAAGGTATTGCTGATCCAGAAAATGATATGTATGAATCAATGTATTATCCATATTACAGTAAAAGCATATGGATTGAAGATGAGTTGAGGGAACGTGAATCTGAAATTCTGAAATTGCGTGGTTCTAAAAGTAATCCAGAAGGTGTTCTTGATTATATCGAAAAGCAGCGTCAGGTTATTGCGAATAATTTGGATTTGCATACTTATCTTGGGAATTCACTTTGGACTGAGTTTTGTTCATTTAGACGTGATGACACATATAAGAATGATAATTTCATTTCTGATGGATTGTCAGACAAAGAACTTATTATGCAAGCCAAAGAATTTATCAAAAATGCGGAACGTGAAATTGTAAAATCTGCTACTTTGCAACACACCATTAGTTGTAATTTGAGTAACTTTTTACTCGTAAAAGAACAAGATGTTGAATCATCTCCTGTTCCAATTGTTACTTTGGCTGGTGTAAATATTGTGTCACACGATCAATTATATTTCGTGAAAGGTGATGCAACATTTTCTCCACTCTTAGTAAATTTTGATGTTGGTAATTGGGTTCGTATAGAGATTGATGAAACAATTTATAAATTGCGTTTGACTTCATATAAGATTGATTATGATAATCTTGATTCTTTGAATGTAGAATTTTCTGATGTAACCTATGGATTAAATTCTGCTTCTGATATCCAGAGTATCTTATCACAAGCTCAGTCTATGTCAACATCATATTCAATGGTGCAGCATCAAGCGAATAAGGGTAATAATGCCAACAAACAAATCATGGATATGGTTGAAAATGGATTAAACCTTACTAACAAGAAAATTGTAAATGCTGCAGACAATCAAAATATGGTTGTGGATGAGACTGGTTTGCTCATGCGTGAAAAAAATGAGTTTGGTGATGATTACAGTTCTGAGCAAACAAAAATAATCAATCATGGCTTTTACTATACAAACGATGGTTGGAAGACTGTTCAAACTGGACTTGGTAAGTATATTTACTTTGATCCTGAATCTGGTACATACAAAGAGGACTATGGAATTATCGCTCATAAAATTGTCGGTAACATTATTCTCGGAAATAAAGTTGGAATCTATAACACTTCTGGTTCAGTAAAAATTGACGAAAATGGTTTTACTGTTACTTCGGACGCAAACGTTACAAATAAAGATTTGTTTACTTTGCAACGAAAGAACGAAGATGGATCTTACACTAAATATGTATATGTCGATGATGATGGAAATATCAAAATTAACGGCAAACATATTCAGATGACAACCAGTGATGATCTTGGCTCTTATATTGATAAAACAATCAAGCAAGAAGCATCTGCTCTTGTGGTTCAACTTGACAATGAATATATAGGCATTACGACTGATTCCAATGGTAATGGTGGTAATTTTACGGATTGCTATACAAATGTAACTGTATTTTCTGGAAGCACTGATATCACAAAGTCATCAGACTTATCTTGGACAATCACTGCAACAAGTGGTGTTACTGGTGAATGGGATAAAACTAAATATCGCTACACCTTAAAGGGACTGTCTACCGACCGTGGAGAAGTAGTATTTGATCTCATTTATATGGGTAAAATTGCCATAAGTAAAAAGCTGCGTATTGCAAAACTTAAAGCTGGTGCAACTGGTGGACAAGGAATACAAGGTATTCCAGGAAAAGATGGTAAGGATGGTATTAGCACTTATATTCATATTAAATATAGTTCTGTAGCAAATCCTACTGATGATATGTTGACAGAAGTTCCGGCTGCGTACATTGGTATTTGTGTTGATACAAATTTAAACGATCCTATTACTGCAAGTTCTTATACTTGGAGTCGTTTTTCAGGTAAGGACGGTGCTGATGGAACACCTGGTTTAGATGGAAAAGATGGTGAAGATTCTTTTGTGCATTTCGCATATGCTCAATCTGCCGATGGAAGTGTAAACTTTAACGTTTGTGAGTATGAAGGTGCAACCTATATAGGCGTATATACTGACAATATCAAAGCAGACAGTACAGATTATAAAAAATATGCATGGTCAAAATTTAAGGGCGATGATGGTAAAGACGGAGATAGTATATATATTACTTCTACGGAAGTTGTATATATTCCTAGCGATAACGGAATTACACCACCGCAAGCAAATTCTCTTGCTACCAGTGATGGCAAAAATATTGTTGATAGTAATGGAAATGAAATTGCAACGAATAAATGGTTATCTTCTATTCCATATGTAATTGAAGGTTCTTATCTTTGGACGAGAACTACTGTAAATTATTCAGACGGAAATTCGACCGTCACATACAGTGTATCGAGACAAGGTATTGATGGAACTGACGGTAAAGACGGTATCAATGGACGTGATGGTAGAGATGGTTCAAGTAATTATGTCCATATAAAATATTCTGCTTATCCAAATCCTACAGATGACCAAATTTCAGAAATTCCTTCTGATTATATAGGTATTTGTGTCAACGATGTAATAAAAGATCCTGACTCTGCAAATTCTTATGTATGGTCTAAGTTCGCTGGTAAAGATGGTGAAGATGGTATTCCAGGTAAAAATGGTTATGTCCATTTTGCTTACGCCATGAGTGCTGATGGTAAGGAAGGATTCTCTAAATCCGAATTTACTGGTGCAATTTATATTGGAGTATATTCCGACAATACACAAGCAGACAGTGGAAATTATAAGGATTACACTTGGTCAAAAATCAAGGGTGATGATGGTAAAACACCAGTAAAAGGTGTTGACTATTTTGACGGTACATCTTCATATTTATGGATTCGTTACTCCGCTAATTCTGATGGAAGTGGTATGACTACGACTCCAAGTGCAGATACAAAATATATAGGTACTGCGACTACCACAACAAACACTGCGCCAACTACAATAAGCAATTATAAATGGTCGAAATATGTAGGCGAAAACGGAACTCCTGGAAAGAATGGATATGTTCATATTGCTTATGCTGACTCTGCCGATGGCAAAACTGGATTTAGTAAAACAGTTGGAATGGGTAAAAAATACATTGGTCAATATACCGATAATATTGAAGCCGATAGTGATGATTCGACAAAATATACGTGGACTTTAATTAAAGGAACGGACGGAAAGACACCTATTAAGGGTGTAGATTATTTCGATGGTACATCTTCTTACCTTTGGGTACGTTATGCTACTGATGCAAATGGTACTGGAATGACTGCAACTCCATCATCAACGACAAAATATGTTGGTATAGCATCAACTACCACTTCAATCGCACCAACAAAATCAAGCGAATATAAGTGGTCTAAATATGTAGGTGAAAATGGCGTTCCTGGTGAAAACGGATATATTCATATAGCTTATGCCGATTCCTCTGACGGTAAAACTGGTTTTGATACAGTTAATGGAACAAATAAAAAATATATCGGACAATATACTGACAATATTGAGACAGATAGTAAAAATCCCACAGATTACACTTGGTCAAAAATCAAGGGTGATGATGTTACTATCACTTCTACTAAAGTAGAATATATCACCACAACAGAAAATTCTTCTGTTCCTCCAGAATCAGTTGAGCTTGTTACAAATGATGGAAAATCATTGATTGATAATTCTTCTAATTTATTCGTAACGAATAAATGGTCAGATGAAATCCCTGATTTAGTAGATGGCATGTACCTTTGGACAAGAACAACCGTTCAATATTCAGATGGCAACTCTACTGTCTCATATACTAATGCAAAACAAGGTGATGTTGGTGATGCCGGAAGAACTTATTTCTTAGAACTTGATACAAGTGCTGTAAAAATTGACGGAAATAATATTATCACACCAGATACGATAAAAGCAAAAGGATATTATAGAGATGGGGATGGTGATCGAGTTGTTTACCCATGCCGTTTTATTATATCAAAAACTTATAGTGATAATCGTACAGAAGAAATTATAAGTTCATCAAATAATATTTCCGAACAAATATTTACTATTTATGGTGAGGCTAACATGCCAGCTTTTTACACTATAGAAATGCACAAAGCTAATCAAATTCCAACTGAAGATAATCTACTTGATATTCAGACAGTTCCTATCTTAGTTGATAGTTCAAACATGCTTATCGGAGCAAGAAACCTGTTGAAGAAATCGAACCAGCTTGAAGGTTGTCATTATTATGGAACTGACAAAGTATATTCTATTTCTGAAGCTGAAATTGATGCAAAGCGTGTAATCAAGGTACAGCCTGGAACTGGCTCAAATGCTGCCAAGGCTGTGTACTACGAAGTATATACGGACAATTTGGTTGCTACGGAACTTGGAACGAAACTGACGGTATCAATGAATGTATATTCTCGTCAAAATATGACACTCAATGTTTGCCTTGCAAATACGAATGGTGTAATGCAGACAACTGATATGCAACAGATACAGCTTACATCTGGATGGAACAAGGTTTACACCGTCCTGACTTTAGAAGATACAGAGTTTGATATTGTATCTGACAATCGTGACATGTTTGTTACATCTTCAGGTCAGTTGATTTCTACTGGCAATGTTGGGGTGACATCAAATGTGCTTAGAATTACAGATAACATGAACAGTAATGACTATTATGCAATTGATTATATCCAGTTGGAAAAAGGAAACCGTCCTACAGACTACTACCCTGCTCCAGAGGATTTAACAGATTACGCAGATAAGATTACTGGTGATATGTCTGACGAATTGAAGAAGATTATCTCTGATGTAATCAATGATGTTGTTTCAAATAGAAAAGACTTTGATGATTTGGTCGGCGAAGATGGGCGTATAGAAGAAATCCGGAAAAGTAATGTCACGACACAACAACAAGTTGATAAGGTACAAACTGATGTCAATACATACATTGTTCGTGTTGATGCCATAAACGGAAGAGTTGAAAGTATAGAGCAAACGACTGAATGTTTCTCTATGGAAGATGCCGGACTGCGTATTACAAGAAAGATTTCTAGCCAAGATCCGTCTATGCAGTTATCAATGCTGTTGAGCGAGCAAAAGTTAAGTTTCTACCAAGGAACAGATGAAGTTGCTTATTTCAGTAACAATAAGCTGTATGTAACGGATGCTGAAATCTTAGATAGATTGCAACTTGGAAAATTTGCTTTTATCCCACGTTCAAATGGCAACCTGTCATTTAGGTACTTGGGGGGGCAATAAATTCTTAGCCATAAAGGAGGTGGTATTGTATGGCTTTAAGCGGAAGTTTTACGACCAGTGGATACGAAGGAAGATGCTGGAAATTCAGCTGGACTGCTTCACAAAATGTTGGCGCAAATACATCTACAATCTCTTATACTGTCGAAGCTATAGGAGGTAGTGCTGGATGGTATATGACTGGACCATGTAAGGTAGTTGTTGCCGGGAACATAGTTTATAACAACACTGGTCGATGGAAACAATATAAAGGAAAGCTGTGTAGTGGATCTGTTACTGTTAGTCATAACAGTAATGGTACGCAATCTTTTTCAGCAAGTATTTCTAGTGCTATTTACTATTACGCAGATGGTACTGGAAACGGAAGTGGTAGCTGGTCTCTTGACACCATACCAAGAGCATCGCAGCCCTCTGTAAACAACTGGCCTTCAAGCGTATCTTCGGTAAACATTGGCGATCAAATAACCATACATATGAACAAGAAAGCGAACTTTACACATAAGGTAACAGCTACATTCGGAAATAAGTCAGAAGTAGTAACGAACTCTTGTGTGGATAATGTCGTATGGAATGGATTTACGATAGCAAAATATGCTGGTCAGATACCGAATGCGACAAGCGGAACATTAACATTCACTGTTGATACGATGAATGGAAGCACAAAGATTGGTACGAAAACTGTGTCAGTTACTGCTTATCTCCCGGCATCCGTAGTTCCTACATGCAATATTGCATCGCTTTCCAATACGAATAATACGTTTGGATGTTATGCGAAGTTGCTTTCTGGAGTTAAGGTAAAACCTACTGCTTCTGGTGTGTACGGGTCATCCATAAAAACACTGAAGATATCCGTTACTGATATGTCAGATAAAACAGCATCAAGCGGAACGGAATATACATTCGATGCGTTTACAAAGACAGGAACAAAAGTTGTCAAAGTATCTGCTACCGATAGTAGAGGTCGTTCTGCATTTGTTGCATTAGATGTTACGGTAGTTGATTATAGTCTCCCATCCGCTTCTATCACAGCATCTCGTGGTACTGGAACAACTACCAGTAATTTCGTATCAGACGATACTGGAGATCATGCTAAAATCGTTGCCAAAGGTTCTGTAAGCAGTATATCCGGCAACACGCTCACTCCTGTCCTACAATACAGAATTGCAGGGCAATCCGCTTGGACAAACCTAGATATCAGTACAAGTTCCTTATCTCTTAATGATATTCGTGTTATCGCTGTTTCGGACACTGAAGCATACGATATCAGAATTGTCATTCGAGATAAAGCAGGTCGTGAAGCCACAGCCACAATGACATTATCAAACGGCTTCGCAACTATGGATTATAAAGCTGGTGGTGATGGTATTGCGTTTGGAAAAACCGCTAATCGCTCTGGTTTTGATTGTGCTATGCTGATGCGTATTTTTAAAGGTGTAAATCTAATGAATGAAAATACACCCGGTGGATATGGATGGTCTGATTGGTACTATAATAATAATGGAACTCAAGGAAAACGTGGGCGTATCTACGCAAATTCTGATGGTATACATATCAAAGCAGAAAATGGAAAGGGATTTCTTGATGGAACATGGAGTGGTTCACTTTCAGATAGAAGAATGAAACGTGATATTGAACCAATTGTACAAAATATCATAGACGCAGTAGGAGAAGTGCCGTTCAAACAATTTAGAATGTCTGCACCAGATTATGACCATGAGGTACTTTATGTCGGTATTTTGGCACAAGATCTACAACGATCATTTCAAAAACATGGAGTAGCCGATAAGTTACTTATGTTAGATACAAGAAAACTTAATCCTGATGATGAAGATGAGTATTACTGTATTGAGTATACTCATTTTTTAATTGTCCGATTACTTTATGATGAGATGAAATTACAAGCGTATGACGAACGCTTAAAAAATATCGAAAAGATACTTGGTATATAAAAATGGAGGAAATATATTATGGCAAATACTACTCGAATAAAAGATCTTTCTAGTGTTACTACCCCTTCCGATTCTGATGTCATCGCTGTCGATGGCGCAAATGGGACTAAGGGTATCACTTTGGCGAATCTCGCAACAACAATTTTAAACAAATTGTCTTCAAAAACTTATGGACTCGATCAAGGTACAAAAACGTTACCAATGGCTGTTAATGAACTTTATAAAAGTTCTGTAGGAAACAGTGCTGCTGGTCACAATTCTATTTTCAGAGGCAAGAATCTTGGGACTTCTTATACTTCGGCTATGTCAAAAGCTATTCAAAATGGAACTTTTGATGATTTATATGTTGGAGATTATCTGACGATCAATGGTACTGTTTACCGAATTGCTGGTTTTAACATTATTAAAAATTGTGGTGATAATGTGTCAATTGGTAATAACATGTGCCTTGTTCCCGATTCTGCATTATATAACGCACAGATGCACAATACAGATAGCGGTCAGTACACGGAAGGCTCTGCTGCAAATACAACAACCGGTGCATACGCAAATTCCGATATGAGAACATCAAATCTTGCACAAGCTACTCAGAAAATTGTAAATGATTTTGGATCTTCTCATGTTATATCATACAGAGATGTTTTACCGAATGCTACTGCTGACGGACAATCTTCGGGTTGGGCGTGGTACGACTGTAAAGTTGAACTGATGTCAGAAGTAATGGTATATGGAACTAAAGTATGGGCTAACAGTGGTTATGAAGTTGGATGTATTAACTCTCAGCTTCCATTGTTTACATTAGCACCAGAATACATTCACCGTCGCTTCAACTATTGGCTTCGTGGTGTGTGGAGTGCGACTGGCTTCGCTAATGTGAACTACGGCGGTCTTGCGGACTCCAACGGCGCCTCTTGTTCTTATGGTGTTCGCCCGCTCTTCTTCGTTAATTAAGATGTTGACGGAAATATAAAACAATATCTGTAATCCCATCCACCTTTAGGTGGGTGGTGTTACAGCTACAAATCGAAGGAGATTAAAATGTCGGTACTAAAAGCTAATCAAAAACCCTCTCCTTTTGAAGTTGAACATCATGCATATAAAATTAGAACTGTAATAACTGATTTAGCACTTCGTAAATTTGGATTAAAAGAATACGCTGAAAAGCCTAAACCAGAAACATATAGTAAATGGAGTCAACAACAAAAGGATGGTTATGATAAATCTGTAGCAAAGAATAAGGAACGCTATGAAGCGTTCATTGAATGGTTCATACCAGATGAACAAAAATCAATATTAGATTTATGCAGAAATATGATTCATGAAATATTTCTTGCAAATGAAATATATCCACAACATCTTTGTGAATGTGATGAACGTAGACTTCACCAAGATTTAGCAATTGGATATTGTGAAAATTTGATTCAAGAATTGCAGTATGTTATTACTACTCTTCATGTAAATATAGAAAAATATGAGACAATCACAAAAATGATTGTTCATGAACAAAATCTTATTAAAGGATGGCGTAAGTCTGACAATAAGGTTCGTAAGAAAATTCTTGAGAAAGAATTGACTGGGCAATTTACTGAAAGTAAGTTGCGTAAATCTTATAATTTGTTAAAAGAATTATGGGTGACTATCATAACGCCTGATTTATCAACCTCATAATTCTGTTTTATTAGGGCTACTTCTACATGTTTATGTACTGTTTTGTCGCTTCAACTATTGGCTTCGTGGTGTGAGGAGTGCGACTAACTTCGCTAATGTGAACAACAACGGTAATGCGAACAACAACAACGCCTCTAATTCTAATGGTGTTCGCCCGATTTCTTCTGCCTGTTTAACTATGCTATATGCAGATACAGGAAACGAAGAAAGGAGAAGTTGTCCTTGCGTGTGTTGTATAATACGCAAAAAGATAAAGACGATGCAATTCGTTACGACTGATTGCTATATACGTCAAATATAAATAAATATGATTATGAAAGAAAAGATTATGAAATGAATAAAGAAAATGCTCAAGACAATGTAGATAATATTGTATATGATTTGAACTCATTATATTCTGCATTTCTCGCAGCCAAGAAAGATTCTGATTGGAAACCACAAGTACAAAAGTATGAAATTGACTTTTTGCCTAATATTGTATCAACCAAGGATTTGTTAAAGAATAGAGAATATCATTCAAAACCATCTTCTGAATTTATTATCAATGAACGTGGTAAAGTTCGACCAATTACAGGACTACAAATGTCTGACAGAGTAATTCGTCATTCTCTTTGTGATAACGTTTTATCTCCATCTCTCATAGATTATCTTATTTATGATAATGGTGCTTCTCTTAAGGGCAAAGGCATTGATTTTAGTCGAAAACGCTTTGAAGAACATTTACATAAATATTATCGAATGTATGGTAATGACGGATATATTTTATTGATGGATTATAGTAAGTTTTACGATAATATTCCACATGATATAGCTTATCGAGAAATTGCCAAGCATGTGAATGATGAATTTTCTCTTTGGTTGTTACAACAGATTTTTGATAATTTTAAAATTGATGTTTCGTATATGAATGATGAAGAATTTTCAAATTGTATGAATGTTCCATTTAATTCAACTGAATATAGATTGAAAATTCCTAAGTCTGCTCATACTGGCGAAAAGTATATGCGCAAATCTGTAAATATTGGGGATCAATGTTCTCAAATTATAGGTATCTTTTATCCAACACCTGTAGATAATTTTGTAAAAATTGTAAAAAGTCAGAAATTTTATGGAAGGTATATGGATGACAGTTATGTTATCCACCGTGACAGAGAATTTTTAGTACAGCTTGAAATAGAAATTGCAGAAAAAGCAAAAGAATTAGGTATGACTCTCAATCGCAAAAAGACAAGAATCGTAAAATTATCAGATTACTATAAATTTCTGCAAATCACATATTCTCTTACCGATACTGGTAGGGTTATTAGAAAAATAAATCCAAGAAGAATTGTTGATATGAGGCGAAAATTAAAGAAACTTAGTCTAAAAGTTATACGTGGAGAACGTACACAAGAAGAAGTTGAAAATATGTTTCGTGCATGGATGGGCGGTCATGCTCATTTAATGAGTAAAATACAACGAGATAATTTGAATCTTCTTTATTTTGATTTATTTGGAGGTTTTATAGATGGAAAATACTATTTACAATATTATCCTCGCAGACAAAACAGAGATTCACGCCACAATGAATGGAAACAATTATATAACAGACGATGTGGTTAATATGGAACTTTTGTCTGATGACAATTTAACAACAGTTAATATAGGTGGCGTTGACTATGCCGATATGATATGTACAAATATTTGGCAAGAAGACGGTCATATAAGATTTATCATTCGGGAAATGACAGAAATGGAAAAAATGAAACGCTGCATTATCGAAATGAGTTCTTTATTATAGGAGGGATTATATGATTCAATTAACAAATTTTTGGACTAACCTTGTTAAAAATGGAGAAAAAAATTTAGATGATGTTCCTGATAAAATAAAAAGCTCTGTTGTCAATGAACTTATTAAACTTGGAATAATAACAGATGAAAACATTGATGCTGTAAAAGAAGCAAAAATTGCTGAAATGAGTATTGTTTGTAATGAAATAATTGTGCAAGGATTTGACATAACACTATCTGATAATCAAAAGCACCATTTTAGTTTAGAAGTTTCCGATCAATTAAAGATTTCTAATGCTGGTGTTACTGTTCTTCCTTATCATGCAGATGGTGAACCTTGTAAATTTTATTCAAAGGACGATATTGTGACAATCAATACCAAAATGGAGAATTGCATAGAATTTCAAGTAACTTATTTTAATTCTTTAAGGGATTATATTCAAAGTATGACTGATCTAAATAGCGTATGTAATGTTGAATATGGCATGGTCATACCAGAGGAATATCAATCTGAAGTATTAAAAGCATTATATGCACAAACAAGCTAAAATAAACGAGTGACAAGGTGTTCGTTATGAAATATATAAGTGAACGAGAATTTAACTCAAAAATGAGAGTGATTCAACGTAGGAATGAATCAATTGATAGATATAACAAATTAAAAGATGAAAAGAAAAAAGTTTCTATCAAAAAACCAACAACAGATAAGTTAATCGCAATTTATCTGTTCATTATATTAAATGTAATCCTTGTGTATTCTATGATAAGCATGTGGAATTTTGCAGATTTATCTTGCCTGGGTGTTTTAATTACTGATATTGCTGGTCAAGTAATTACCTATTATATATATGCAAAAAAAGCCACAGCTCAGAATACCAAAGGTGGCATTACATACGACATGGCGATGTTGGAGCATGGATTATCAGACGTAAATAATGGTGTTGGTGCATCTGATAGTTCTGCACAAGGTTAGGAGGAAGCGTTATGCAGGGAGTACAGAACTTTTTGCAGTTGTTAAATGACAACTGGATTACAATTCTTGTTTGTCTTGGTTGTGTTGCCGGAATTGTGAGAAAAACTGTTGATTTTTTCTCTAAGTCAGATGACGAAAAAATAAAAATCGCAAAATCTCAGATTCAGGAAACAATCTTGAAAATGATTTCTGATGCAGAATGTGAATGGGAAGATTGGAATGCTGCTGGTTCTATTAAACGTTCACAGGTTATCGAAGAGATTTATAGAAAATATCCTATTCTTTCAAAGGTTAAGGATCAGACTGCTTTGACAGAATGGATTGATAATCAAATTAAAGAATCTCTTAAAACATTGAGAGAAATCGTTGCGACAAACACAGAAGATTCTAAAACTGAATAAGAACTGTTGATTGAGGGTGGCTGATAACCACTCTCTTTTTTATAAGGAGTAAATTATGAGTTTACATGGAAATTCTGTAGAGGAAAGAATATGGAATTATCTTTATGAAAAAATCGGGAACAAATTTGGCGTGGCTGGTTTAATGGGTAATCTCTACGCTGAATCTGGACTCATTTTTAATCGTGTAGAAATGCTTTGTTTGAAGCGATTAAAAGAGAACGGAAAAACCTATACGGATGCCACTTATACTGCTGATGTTGACAGTGGAAAGATTAGCAGAGCTGAATTCTTAAATCCACTTCCAGGCAAAGTATACGGCTATTCAATTGCTCAATGGACAAGTACCAATAGAAAAGCCGGATTATATGATTCCGCAAAAGCTAAAGGCGTTTCTATTGCAGACGAAGAAAACTGTTTGGAATTTTTATTAACAGAGTTGAATGGTTCTTATAAATCTGTAATGTCCGTTTTGAAAAATGCAAAATCTGTCCGTGAAGCATCTGACATTGTATTGAAGAAATTTGAAGTACCAGCAAACATGGGTACTTCTGTTCAGGAGAAACGTGCTAGTTACGGACAAAATTATTACAATAAATACGCCAAAATAAATGGCGTATCATCATTAGGAGGTAACACTATGACTGAAAGCGAATTAAGACGTAAAGTTGCTACTTGGCTTGACAGCTATCTTGGTTGTGCTGAAGGCTCTGCTAAACATAGAGAAATTCTTTCTATCTTCAATAACAGTAGACTTTGCACACGATATACCATGACAGTAAATGATGCTTGGTGTGCTACTGCTGTTTCTGCTGCATTTATCGCATGTGGTTTGACAAGTATTTTCCCATGTGTTGAATGCTCATGTAACAACATGATTACAAAAGCGAAAAACGCCGGAATCTGGATTGAGAATGATGCCTATATTCCAAAGGTCGGAGATGTTATTCTCTACGACTGGCAGGATAATGGTGTTGGTGACAATATGGGTTCTGCCGATCATGTTGGTATTGTGTACAGTGTTTCCGGCAATTCATTTGTAGTAATTGAAGGAAATTATTCTAACACAGTAAAGAAAAGAAACCTTGTTGTTAATCAGAGATGTATTCGTGGCTTTATCGCACCGAAATATTCTTCAAAAGCAACATCTTCTACTCCGTCTACACCTTCTACCCCTTCCAAACCTACAACTTCTACTTCAACAAAATTGAATAGTATAGTTAAATGGAAAGGTACTACTATCACAGAACTGAATGTAAGAAAATGGGCTGGTACAGAAAATGCTACATGTTCATTTAGTCCGCTTAAAGCGAATGTTTCTGTTGATGTGTGTGATTCTGTAAAAGCGAAAGACGGATCTACTTGGTATTACATTAAGTATAACGGAAAATATGGTTTCGTACATAGTTCATATGTAAGAAGCACTTCTGCTTCCGCTAGTTCACCAGCTACATCAAGCTCAAAGGTTGAGGGGGCACAGAACTTCAATAAAGCAATCGCCGGAACTTACAAAGTAACTTCAAGTGATGGTCTGAATCTGAGACTTGGTGCAGGAACTTCAAAAGGTAAAATCCTTGCTATTCCTAGTGGTGGTACAGTGAAGTGCTATGGCTATTACAATGTATCTGGTGGTGTAAAATGGTACTATGTTGCCTACAAGACATACACTGGATATGTTTCAAGCCAGTATTTGAAAAAACAATAAGAAAGCTATGATGGTGGTGGGTTTTCTGCCACCATCTAGTATGGAGTGAAGAAATTGATTGAATATATAGAATATTTGAATGTTCCAACAAAGGTTGCACTCTCCATTGTTGCATTGTTCTTGATAACGCAAGTTGTCGGTGAATTGATGGAAGTGCAAGGAAAGGTTGTTCCTGAGTTTGTGAAAATTCGTAAATACTTTTCTCGCAAAAAGCAAGAAAGGGAAATCCTACGTCAAGTTCCTGAAACATTAAGGGAAGTTCAGCAGTCACTCAATGAATTCAAATCTCATTACGATACGGATAATATTCGTATGAGAGATAATTGGATTAAAAGTGTAAATGAGAGTCTGAAAGAAAATGATAAATGGATTAAGGAATTTGATAAGAAACTAGATAAAAATAATGCCGATACTCTGTCTCTACTCATAGAGAATAAGCGAAATACTGTTATTGCTTTTGCATCGAAAGTTGTTGACGAAAACAGTTCTGTTACGAGAGAGGAATTTACCCGTGTATTCAAGCTGTACAAAGAGTATGAGGATATTATCAAAGACAATAATCTGACAAATGGTGAGATTGATATTGCATATCATATCATTATGGATGCTTATGAAACCCATATGAAAAATCACTCATTTGTTGAAGATGTGCGTGGATATAATATTTAATTGCATATCTGTTTAATAGAGCGGAAATTTGACATCCGCTCTATTTTTTTATCTCAATAAGGAGAAGTATAAATGAGTAAAAAAGTATATAAAAATGTAATTTTATTTATTGTTGGCTTCTGCCTGTATATCACTATAGAAGTATTGTTTAGAGGATATTCATATCCTCTCATGGGTGTTTGTGCAGGTTTAGTAGTTGTTGTGTTGGATAAAGTCAACGATCATATATCATGGGATATTGATATTCTATTACAGTGCATGATAGGCATGTCAATGATTACGGCACTTGAATTGATTATAGGGAACATTTTCTTGAATACTGATTTGTTGCCTGTAATGTGGGACTATTCAAATTTGCCACTCAATTATAAAGGAATTATCTGTGTGCCGTTTATGCTGCTATGGATAGTTCTTTCTTTTTTGGCAATAATCGTTGCTGATTCAATAAACTATTATGTCTTTAATGAAAAACCAGCACCATACTATAAACTGTTCGGACGTACAATCATACAATTCAAAGAAAAGTAGGAGAAAGTAAATGAAAAAGTTCAAGAAGAAATATGTGATAGCTGTTGCGGTTATTGCATTGGTGATTATTTTGCCATTACTTTTTCTTTTTGGTCGGAATGATAAAAGAGAAAGTAATGGTATTTTATGGAATGGAAAGCAAACTATAGAGACTGACTATGAGCAGTCTTCTATTGCTATTCCTGGATTCACAAAAATCTCATTTGAAGCGAATTCAACCAATCAGAAAATCAATTTATATAATCCAGATACAAATACTTGTAGTATGGATTTTAGTATCTTAATGCCGGATGGTTCTGTTCTATGGTCAGAAGAAAATATTCAACCCGGTTACGGATTATACGATATACAACTCAATAAAGAATTAGAAAAAGGGACTTATGAAGAATGCACTTTTACAATAAGATGCTACAAAGATGGTGTAGAATTAAACGGATGTAATATTGCATTTACTTTATATGTTTATTAGGTGAAAGATATGAGAAATTTTGTAAAGAAAGTTAAAATAAATATTGCATGTATTCTTACATCTCTGATGTTATTGGTTAGTCCAATTCAAACACCAATGATTGTGCAAGCTGCAGAACCTCAGTTTGGAAGTTCCACACTTACATATACGGTAGACGATTATTTCTATGTACAGATTCCAGAGACTATCAATGTCGGAACTGAATCTGAAATCTATGCTATGGAAACTAATATCTCGCCAGAGAAGTCAATCTATGTAAGAATTGAAGGTCTTGATTCTAATGGTGCAATTCAACTTCACAATGATAATGATTCTTCTAAAACAATAAATGTTTTCTTCGTTGATAAGACTGGAAACCGATGTAATTCTGGAAACAACATAATTGCACAATTTGGTTCTAGTCCAGACGGACAGATTGCTACTTTTAATACGGAAGTAGATGTTGATCCACATTCTGCATCTGCCGGTTCATATAGTGGACAGGTATATTTTAGTATAATGTGTGAATAAATTTTAAGGCTGTAGAATAATCTACAGCCTATTTTTTTACGCTTTAGTCCACTAAATTTCTATGCCAATGCTTCTCTCTCGCTAATGCATCTATCTCATTTATCATTTCTTGATTCGCAAATTTCGCCATATATGGCAATGCTCTTATGATATTTTCCTTCCATTCACTTGTAAGTTTATGAATTTCTGACACACGAATTATTTCACCGTCCGTTTTTTCTGCTTTCAATTTTCTATAAGCCCACACAATAATCCTCGCATGATATTCGTCATCCGTTTCTGCATATTCATCAATACAAGCCTTGCAAAGTGGCATAAACTTAATCAAAGTATGTGTAATTCCAACTCTCTTGCATACTTTAAGTGCAGACACCTTCATCGGTCTTCCTTTTGCATGATAATGACCACTATATATCAACTCACATTCTCTTTTAACAGATTTCAGATAATTTCGATCCATCAGATCACGATTGATATTTGTATTATTACGGTCACTGACATAGTGGCTACATTCCTCATCTGCAATATCAAAATCACTAACAACTGGATTCAGTAACTCTTCTGCTGTCACACCTAAAAAGTACGCTGTTTGGATAATGGCAATAAACGGATAATTATACTTTGCAAATATTGTCTGTAATGTTGAATAACACATTTCATAAGATACGCCCATTTCCTCATAATACTGCTCCATATCTTCTGACATAATCCCTAAAAGCCGTTGTCCTAGTGTCCGGTAGCCTTTTTCTTTCAGCTTCTTGTATAACAGAGCTATAATCTTTTTTGCATCCATCCCGTTACAAGGGGCATTGGCAATTTCCCACACATAATTATAATATTTCAAGCAATGCGTGTTTTCTACCATTTCTATTTCCGAATCATTACACCACCATTCTGCCGGAGATATCATATCATTATGTTTTGAACCAACTCTTATTTCGGATTCTTTTAGCTTACACCTGTGTTTCAAACAGATATCTATACCTTGTATTTGGTGGGATTTATGCCAGTAGCATTCACCGATAGATTCCCGTTCTTCTTTAACACACAAAGGGCAATAACTAAGAGAATGCCCCTCTTTTGATTTCTGCATTCTAAATAATGTTCTAATATCAAAGGAATCTGTCTGCAAAAGCTCCCACACATTATTTATTTCTTCCTCAGTATAGAAACGTGCTTCTTGTCCGTATAGAGTATGATTTCTTATAACATTCTCAAAACCAAATATTTTTTCAATGTCATGGCGAAACTCTGCTTTGAATGGTGGCACAAACTCTTTATTCAAATACAATCTGTTGTTCCCGGTTACTTCCTCTATAAAATGAGAATTGGACGTAAAACCTTTTGCCACATAATACCGGCACAGCCATGAATAAAAAAGCTCATCTTCGTATAACTTTGGTACAATCCCTAACATGCAATCACCTCTACCATAAATGCCACATTCATTCTATTTATCATTTCATCAATATCCATTGCCCCCTGTTTTACGATTGTACTTAGGTCTGAAATTAGGGACTCGTTTTCGATGCAAAGAATTTCACTGCTGATTTCTGGCATCCTTTTTTTTCTTTTCTGGCTGGCTTTTGCTCCCATATTTGGCTTAATATATCCGTGTAACATAGATAACCGGCTTTTATATGTTTCTTCCAATATCGTCAAATCTAAGGTGTCATAGCCACTCATAATTGCCATTTCCTGACTATCATGCAGCAATGTTATAAGAATAGAAACAACACCCCCACAATGCTCATACAGCCAGTACGTGACTTCTTCTGTAAGTTCTACGCATTCTTTTACATATTGATACTGCCATAATACTTGACATAAAAATTTGAAGTAATCGCCATATTCCATTGCTTCATATCTCAACCCTACACTTCTACGTGCCAACTGCATAGCCTGTTCAAAGAATGGCACACTTTCTGGTGTTCCCACCATGCAGATAGATATACCGCTATTATTGATTAACTGTGTTAGTGATCCAATGAGGCTTTTCCCATTCTTAGAATTAACCACATTTTGTATTTCGTCCACGATCAAAAGTCCTATGTGATTTAATGCAATCGTACTGACCGAACCAATTAAAACATCTGTTGTCGTATATCTTGATTTTTTAGCTGACTCATAATAATTCGTTTCAAGCATCTCATCTGTTTTTCTGAGAATTTCCAGAAGCAAACTTTTTACTGAGCTGTCAAAAGGACACTGTACAACCAGGCAAGGAATAACATTCCCTATCAGTTCATCATCCTGTATAATGGCGTTTTCTGTTAAGAGTCCAATGGATTTTTCTATAGCACTACTCTTTCCAATACCAGATGAACCAATAATAGTGAATGAATCCGAACCACCGATTATTCCCACAGAATCCATTCGTTTTATCATTTTTGCATTCTCATATCTTTGTTTTACTGCTGCTGCCGTGAATTTCTTTTTTATAGATAGTAATAGTGCCAGATATAATTTATTATATATTTCAATACTCATTTCAGATGGCACATACACCCTATATATATCCGACAATGCCAGTAATCTGCTTGCTTGACTTTGTTCTATTATTGTTTCATTATACGCTGGAAGATACCCAAGTTCTTCAATTAAACGATCTCCCGATAACACTTGTGGTAATAATTCGATAATCTTATTTTCTTGTAGCATATTTCTTTACTCCCTTCGTAAAATCAATATGTGTACGAGTTTCTTCCTTTGTACGGTTTTCACGTATTTTCTTTATAGGGACAGATTTTGGCACTGATCCAGCCGTTATGACTTCAATCGTTTTTAGCAAATTTATTTTTGCTTGCTTGTTTTCATTTTCCGCTTGTTTGATAACTTCTTTTTTCACATCGTTTATTGAGGCAACATTCGCCACATTCATGTGTTCATATCGACTTTCAATCAGTTCAAATTTTACATATTCACCATTATCAATAAGCCAAACATCAGAAACAGAATCCGGATTATAAGCAACAGTAACCTCCCCACCTTTCAGATACATTTCTGTATAGTTAGGGTGCTTATATCGTAATCCGTTCACCTTTAAGCCGTTTCGGGCAAATTTGCCGATGCATCTAGGCAGCAGTGTCATAATAACTTGCTCTGCAGATACATCTATCAAGTTTGCATTATTACGGTTTCTGCCATAATTCCAAACTTCACAAGCAAATGGTTTTATGTTAGCAGAAAGCATCTCTTCAGTAAATGGGTAATTTTCCAGTATGCGTCCACTATTATAATAAATGATGCAATGTAACAAGACTTTTTCGAATATTTCCAATGTGATACAAGCATCTTTTCGATAGTCGTGTGCGCCCCTTTCTTGAAAATCCGGCTCTATTACACCTTTTCCTTTTAACACGGTTTTGAAAGAATTCTGTATAAGGTCAAAGAATTTTTCGACTGATCCTTTTAGCTCTGGTCGGTATGATGGTAAATCAATCAACCTTATTCCCAGTTCTGTGATTTGTTCAAAGTTTTCAGATATATATTCTGATCCTTTATCTGTTATCATTACCCCTGGCATTTGGTGGCAATCCCACACATTATCAGCAATATCAATACCAAATTTTTTACAGTGTTCCTTTTTATCTGCAACGATATTAAGCATTAGTCCCTTAACACTATATATTCCACCTTTCCAACCAAGCGAATAACCTAAACACATACCACTATACCCATCTACACAAGCCGTCAATATCGGTCTTCCTACAACTTCCCCTGCATCATTCACAAGGTAGATATCGCAAATTGTAGAATCCAACATGCCAAAACCTACATTTGGGGCAAATTCCTGTACACCATCACCAAGCAACGGTCTATGATTTTTCTGATAATCCTTTAAACCGCCACGACTGATATATAAATTTTGCAGCTTCTTGGTCTTCTGAAAGTAATAGCGGAATTGATGAATAGAAGGATGATCTTCTTTGAGATGACCAGTTTCATCACAGTATTTCTCTTTCAGCATCATTGTATAAACATCTGAAATACTGTGTTTCTTTGTGGTGTAGTAATATTTGTTTAATGCCCACCTCATATTTTTTTCATCATTGGTCAAGTTTCGTTTTTCTTTTTTGTGTGGCAGCAGGACTGTAATATCTTGATAAACTAAATATAAACATAAATTGTTACGTATTGTCTGCTTAGTAACTTTATATAATTCAGCAATCTCACGGATAATATAGCTTCTCGTTTTCTCATCATCAATAACGCCCAGAACACTAGCAAACAAGCTGTAATGCTCATTCATATACTTTTTCTCTTTGGTTGATAAAGTGTTTGTATCAGTCGGATAAATGCCAGTAGTCACCCATAAAACGCTTTCAGGCACGTTTTCAAATTCAGCCAAACTTTCTATCCATTTCGGCATAGTACGCTTAATACAATCAATTACAAGCCATTCTGAGTCACGTTCTTGTAATATACGGTAAATCGTGCCATCTTGAATTTTGATAAGATTATTCTGCATCTATAACTAACCCCCAATCTTCTACACCATGATTTCGCCAATAGTTCCTTGAATCGTCCAATAACTTTACTGTCATTGGTTTAGTGAGAAATTTCCGATATACGCATTCTCGCACCATTAAACCACCATCATTCTTAACACAAACAAAGTCTGACATATAATCTGGCAAGCTGTCTAAAACGATATTCATACGGATTTCTTGAATGTCGGAATTTGCTTCTAATTTTTCGAGATAGCTTCTTTGTAGATCATCGTAGGTTTTACAGATTGATTTTGATTTTGTGACTGTGATTTTTTCACATCGCCCTTTGAAATTCTTTTTTCGCATATGAATCTCCTTCCCAAAAATATTTCCCAAAATCAGAAGTAATTGCCAAAAACGTGTTTTGTTTTTGGGAAAATTGGGGCGAAAGTGCCGATTATGTGAGATTTAAGCCATTTTCCCCAAAAAGATATATTCCCAGAAACGTAAAACAAAAATACTATATATCCTTTCGCAAACATGATTTTTCTGTTTTTCGTAAAAATCGTTATCCTCTGTT
>ERZ839767.2219-NODE-2219-length-26103-cov-4.396345_pt1 | contig 26103 bp, 21 predicted proteins | sample MGYA00519879_ERZ839767 | MGnify/ENA primary metagenome ERZ839767 (study PRJEB31850, sample SAMEA3708852) | human gut metagenome | biome: human gut; feature: human-associated habitat; material: faeces | place: China | collected 2014 ... | reverse complement strand
GCTTTAAGTGCGGCAGTCATTATTGTGATGGCTCTTGCGATGAAGGTTCTGGAGGTGAAGGCGATAGTGATGTGAAGAAAGATGGTATAGTATCGAATGCAGAAGAAATGAGGGAAAAGTTAAATCAAGATAAAAATTTTCAGAAGAGGGTGATTGATTTAGCCAAAGCAATGAGAACAAGTACTAATGAACAAGGATGGCTAGTCACTTCGGATGGTATTATTATCAAACCGGACAGTGAAAAGGAGCATAGTTTAACTTTTGAATACAATACCTATATCGGTAAAAAAATTAAGGAGTTTACTCATGGTCATCACTTATTGAATTATCCTTCATTCGCTGATTATCGTAGTCTTGAAACCTTTTATGAATATGGTGTTTTGGGAGACCAATTTACCATGGTATTGGTTACTCCTACTGTATGTACGGTATTGACGGTTAATGATGAAAGTAAGTTCAAAATGTTTGTAGATAAGATACAAAAAGATGATGGAACTTTGGAAACAAAATATTTGGAATCTTTCCGAAATAAATTGAATGAGATTGAAAGATTCGATGCAATGGCCACATTTTACAAAGAACAATCTGCAGGTCTTGACATCTCATATACACCTTATAAGAAAGATACGGAAAATTGGGAATGGAAAGGTTTAGAAGCGTATAGTAATGATTAAACAAATTGCAATTATGAAAAAGTTATTAAATATCAGTATATTATTATGCATGAGCGTAATGCTATTTGCGCAAAAAACTCAGTATGAAAGATTAATGGGAACATGGACCTATCAAAATGGCGATACGATTTTTAGAGTACAAATTAGTAAAGTGGTACCTTATGATTTAGAACCTGGTCAAAATAAGTATGTAGCCATAGGAAACTATCAATTAAGTGTGAAGGGAAAGATGGTTCAAAATTACTTTAGTGATGAGTTACCGGATCGGATTACCGCAACTCCAAAAAGTGAAATTGGAAATGTGACTCTTTATCTTTACTATTCCAAATATACTCCAGATTTGTATGCACTTATTTTCTATGACATGGAAAAAAAGCATTATGACATGACAGGAATAGGTATGTGTAGTGTGGAAGTCTTATCACCTACCCGAATCAAGTGGACATTGAACGAACTTGACAGTTGGCTTACTTTGTATGAAAACAGCGGTAAGGAATACCACCCTATTGGCTTCTCTGTTCCGGATAATGTTATTTTGACTAAAGAACCATAGAATATCTTTCTGTTAGCTGAATTAGAGAGGTATAACTAATCAGCCAACAGATTGCATTTATCCGGGTGAAGTTTCCAAGTATCAGAAATAATCAATAGTGTCTAACATTCGGGGAGATTATTCCCGAATGTTAGTTCTTATCGGATGCGGAGGAAGGAGCCAGAACTAAAATAGTAGGGCCATTCCCTACAGATATAGACGCGTTAAAAGATGGAGAAATAGGATTCGTCTTGGATTATACAGGGAATTATGATGGAAATTATAGTGAATATATTCTATATTCCGGACATGCGGAAGATTCTCCAAGTTCCATATATGTGTATAACAAGACCGGAGTCATAAAAAAGCAAGCATTTAATCCTTAAAACATATCAGTTATGAAAGTGTATTTAATATTATTAGTTATTTTATGTATGGGGCTTCCCCATTTGTACGCTCAGAAACCATTGTCGGAATTATCGGAGAAGGAAAGAGACGAGATATTGGTGGATATAGCACAAACCGCATTAAAAGAAAACTATCCCAAATGGTATAGAAAAAACATCCGTCCGGTAATTGAACAGCGTATATTCAAAAAAGTAGAAGATCAAAAAGAAGGTCCTTTAGCATTACCTGATTATGTCAAAAATGGAGATGTTTTTTATATGGTATATCTCTATTATGACAAGTGGCGTGAAGAGAAATTCGAGTATGAATATACTGCGAGAGTCTTGGTTGTAGATAAAACGAGAGAAGCTTTAAGCCTTCATTTAGGAGGATGTAATCTGATTTATTCTCTTTTAAAGAAGAAAAAGAAATAGAATGGCATAACAGAACTGGTGGCAGAATGATACAGCCGGAAGTGTAAATCCGGCTGTACTATTCAGAGAAAATTCAGTAAGGAATGAATTTTTATGGCTATGCGTGATTTGCGGGGCGTCAAGTTGTATAAGCATAAACTATTTGCTTGCAATACGGAATGAAATCCACTGTTCGGTAAAGAGTTCATCGATTACGTTATCCAGCTCAAGTGTATATGAACTGGCATCTTCAATATTTATAATCTATTCAAAGAATTCATCCAAGCCTCCCGATTCATTGCTTCCGGTTACATCGTTGCATGGGTCGAAGTCTTCGGGGAAAATAAATTTCTCGTCTTGAGAATATCCTAAGCTCTTGTCGGCATACACCTTATTCATATAGATAGCCCATATAGGAAGGGCCATGGAAGCACCTTGTCCAAATTGCATGGTGTCGAAGTGGATATCCCGGTCTTCGCCTCCAACCCAGACTCCGGACACCAGTGAGGGAGTAAAGCCCATAAACCATCCGTCGGAATTATTATTGGTGGTTCCGGTCTTACCGGCCATATCGGCTTTAATGCCATAACGGAAACGAACTCGTGCGCCTGTACCTTCATTAATAACGGCCCGTAACATATCCAGCATTTTATATGAACTCTCTTCACTGATAACTTCTTCCATCAAAGGAGATAATTCGGAGATAACGTTGCCTTCATTATCCTCTATGCGGGTTACAAATAACGGAGCCGTACGAATACCTCTGTTAGCAAAGGCTGTGTAAGCACTAACCATCTCTCCTACGGAAATGTCACAAGGACCTAAACATAATGACGGAGTTGGCTGTATATCCTTATTTAATATTCCGAAGTTATGCAGCAAGCGTACGAATGCATATGGATTAAGTTTGCTCATTAAATAAGCCGATATCCAGTTGTTTGAGTTTGCCAATCCCCATTTTAAAGTAACCATTTCACCGTATCGTTTATTGGAAGAGTTACGGGGAGTCCAGGTCTTTCCGTCTTCCGTAATGATAGTCTGTTCTACGTTACGGGTTTCGTCACAAGGAGAGAAGCCGTTTTCCATGGCCAATGCATACAAATAGGGCTTTATGGTAGAACCTACCTGGCGGCGTCCCACCATTGCCATGTCATATTGGAAGTGGGCATAATTAGGTCCGCCTACATAAGCTTTTACATATCCCGTACGCGGGTCCATCGACATGAAACCTGTACGTAAGAAATGTTTGTAATAGCGGATTGAATCCATCGGAGTCATTATCGTATCGATGCTTCCATTGTATGAGAAGACGCTCATTTCGCATTTTGTATTGAATGCTTTCTCTATCTCTGCTTCAGAGAATCCCTCCTCTTTCATGGTGCGGTAACGTTCACTTTGTTTCATCGCCCTTTTTAGGATGGCGCTTACCTCTGCATCTGTCAGCTGGTTGGTGTAAGGAGCCGTTTTACGGCCTTTCTTCGTTCTGAAAAATTCGGGTTGCAAATAATCTACAAGATGCTCTTTTACTGCCTCTTCAGCATATTTCTGCATGCGCGAATCAATCGTCGTATAAATCTTTAATCCGTCGATATAAATATTGTACGGGTCGCCGTTCTTCTTGAAGTTTTTGTTGCACCATCCATAAAGCGGATTCTTTTCCCATGCAATAGAGTCTTCATAGAACTTTTGCATCTGCCATCCGCGATAATCGCTTCTATATGGCTTTTTCGCCGTCATAATGGTTCGTAAATACTCACGTAAATAGGTGGCTAATCCCTCTTTATGGTCAACTCTGCGGTATTTTAAAACGAGCGGTAAAGCCTTTAACGAATCGGCTTCCGCCTGGGTCAGATGCCCGGCTTTTCTCATTTGGTCTAATACCACATTACGGCGGTTGCGTGAACGTTCGTTGAAGCGCACCGGGTTATAATAAGAAGGGTTTTTACACATACCTATCAAGGTAGCGGACTCTTCGATGGTTAAATCTTTCGGCTCTTTAGAGAAATAAGTATTGGCAGCCGTTTTAATACCTACGGCATTGTTCAGGAAGTCGAAGTAATTCAGATACATCGTCAGAATTTCCTCTTTCGTATAGAATCGCTCCAACTTAACGGCGATAACCCATTCGATAGGCTTTTGCAACATACGTTGCAAGGTGTTGCTGGCCACGTCCGAATAAAGTTGCTTCGCTAATTGTTGCGTGATGGTACTACCTCCACCCGCACTTGTTTGCATGAGTATACCTCTTTTTATAATAGCACGGACTATTGCTTTGGCATCAATGCCGGAATGTTCTTTAAAACGGATATCTTCCGTATCAATCAGGGCATTGATAGTACCGGCAGACAGCTCATCGTATCCGACAAAGATACGGTTCTCTTTGCTATACGACCATGTTCCCAGCATCTTGCCGTCTGCTGAGATAATTTCGGAAGCAAATTTATCAATCGGATTTTCCAGTTCTTCAATAGGAGGCATATAACCAATCCACCCTTTTGCTATGGCAGTGAATATAAGGACTGTAGCTAAGGTGAGGAATAAAAGTCCGCACCACATGATTTTTATAATCTTTTTTCTCATAGTCGAATTCGTGAGCTTGTGTAATTGCTGCAAAAGTACAACAATTCTTCTAATTCATATCAGTTTCTAACAAACTTCAACTAAATATATGGCAAAATAAGTGATGAATTATGTGCTCTGAATAAAAATAATATCTAATTTTACACTCCGTAGATAAAAGTCATATCAAACACCTTATTATTATATGGAAAATAGAAGTCTTGTAACTATCGCAGAACATTCTAAAGAGAAGATTCTTTATTTGTTGGAGATGGCGAAGCAATTTGAGAAGAATCCTAATCGTAAGATTTTAGACGGCAAAGTGGTTGCCACGCTTTTCTTTGAACCCTCCACCCGTACTCGTCTTAGTTTTGAAACTGCTGTAAACCGTCTTGGCGGACGGGTTATCGGTTTTTCGGATGCAGCCACTACCAGTTCATCTAAAGGAGAATCCCTGAAAGATACGATTATGATGGTAAGCAACTATGCCGATTTAATTGTAATGCGTCATTATCTGGAGGGAGCAGCACGGTATGCCAGTGAGGTGGCTCCGGTTCCTATTATTAATGCCGGTGACGGAGCGAACCAGCATCCTTCGCAAACCATGTTGGATTTGTACACTATTTACCAAACACAAGGGACGCTTGAGAATTTGAATATCTTTTTGGTTGGTGACTTAAAATACGGACGAACCGTTCATTCCTTACTTATGGCAATGCGCCATTTTAATCCTACCTTCCACTTTATCGCTCCGGAAGAACTGAAAATGCCGGAAGAGTATAAAATCTACTGTCGCCAACACAACATTAAATACATTGAACATACGGATTTCACGGAAGAAACCATTGCGGACGCGGATATTTTATACATGACCCGCGTACAACGCGAACGCTTTACCGACTTAATGGAATATGAGCGTGTGAAGAATGTCTATATCCTCCGTAATAAAATGTTGGAGAATACCCGTTCCAATCTTCGTATCTTGCATCCGCTTCCCCGCGTAAATGAAATTGCTTACGATGTGGATGATAACGAAAAGGCCTATTATTTTCAGCAGGCGCGCAACGGATTGTTTGCCCGTCAAGCTATCATTTGCGATGTGTTAGGTATTACGTTGGATGAAATTAAGGAATAGAAAATTACGATTATGGAAAAGACAAACAAACAAGCGTTACAAGTAGCCGCATTAAAAAACGGCACGGTAATAGACCATATACCTTCGGAGAAACTGTTTACCGCCGTGTCACTGCTGAAACTGCAGGAGATGGACACGAACATTACAATCGGTTTCAACCTGGAAAGCAAGAAGCTGGGAAAGAAAGGAATTATTAAAGTGGCCGACAAGTTCTTCAGTGATGAGGAAATCAGCCGTCTGTCTGTGGTAGCTCCTAATGTGAAGCTCAACATTATTCGTGATTATGAAGTGGTTGAGAAGAAGGAAGTGCATATGCCCGATGAAATCCGCGGTATTGTGAAATGTGCCAATCCTAAATGCATTACCAATAATGAGCCGATGACTACCCTCTTCCATGTAGTAAACAAAGAGCAAGGTATCCTGAAATGCCATTATTGCGAGAAAGAGCAGAATAAGGAAAATATCAAACTTCTTTAATTCGAAAAGGAATGAAGCAAGATTGGAAGCCGGGGACGATGATTTATCCTCTCCCCGCCATATTGGTGAGCTGCGGAAGTTGTGAAAGTGAATACAATCTGATTACAGTGGCTTGGACGGGTACTCTCTGTACCAACCCTCCGATGTGTTATATCTCTGTCCGCCCCGAACGTCACTCCTATTCTATTATTAAGAAGAATATGGAGTTTGTCATCAATCTTACTACCGAGGAGATGGCCTTTGCTACAGACTGGTGTGGAGTGCGTTCCGGTAAAGATTATAATAAGTTTGAGGAAATGCACTTGACTCCGGGAAAAGCGTCAGTCGTAAATGCCCCTCTTATCGAAGAATCTCCCCTTTGTATTGAATGCAGGGTGAAAGAGATTATTTCGCTGGGTTCGCACGATATGTTTATTGCCGATGTGGTAAATGTGAAAGCGGACGAACAGTATTTGGATAAAGAGAACGGAAAATGGGATTTGGCTGCCAGCCACCCGTTGGTGTATTTGCACGGAGGCTATTTTGGTTTGGGAAAAAAGATAGGTAAGTTTGGTTGGTCAGTAGAGAAAAAGCGTTAACTTTGCCACCCTCAGAGTTTAAAAAAATATATAAACCTCACAGATATAGAGTATGAAAAGAGACGAACTGATTTTCGACATTATCGAGAAAGAACATCAACGCCAGTTGAAAGGTATTGAATTGATTGCATCGGAGAACTTTGTTAGTAACCAAGTCATGGAGGCGATGGGTTCGTGTTTGACGAACAAATATGCCGAAGGATATCCGGGCAAACGCTACTATGGCGGTTGCGAAGTAGTGGACCAAAGTGAACAAATAGCGATAGACCGTTTGAAACAAATCTTTGGTGCGGAATGGGCCAATGTACAACCTCACTCCGGAGCGCAGGCTAATGCGGCTGTCTTTTTGGCTGTATTGAATCCTGGAGATAAATTTATGGGTCTGAATTTAGCTCATGGCGGACACCTTTCTCATGGGTCTTTAGTTAATACTTCCGGTATCATATATACTCCTTGCGAATATAATTTGAATAAGGAAACGGGTCGTGTCGATTATGACCAGATGGAAGAAATTGCTCTCCGCGAACGTCCGAAGATGATTATCGGTGGTGGCTCTGCTTATTCTCGTGAATGGGATTACAAACGTATGCGTGAGATTGCAGACAAAATAGGTGCTATCTTGATGATTGATATGGCTCATCCTGCCGGATTGATTGCTGCCGGATTACTTGATAATCCTGTAAAATATGCACATATCGTTACCTCTACTACTCATAAGACATTGCGTGGCCCTCGCGGCGGTGTGATTATGATGGGTAAGGATTTCGACAATCCGTGGGGCAAAAAGACACCTAAAGGTGAAATTAAGAAAATGTCTCAGTTATTGGATTCTGCCGTATTCCCGGGCATCCAGGGTGGTCCGTTGGAGCATGTCATTGCTGCTAAGGCCGTAGCTTTTGGAGAATGTCTGCAACCGGAATATAAAGCTTATCAGCAACAGGTGCAGAAGAATGCAAGCGTATTGGCGCAAGCTTTAATAGATAGAGGTTTCACTATTGTATCAGGTGGTACGGACAATCATTCAATGCTGGTAGACCTGCGTAGCAAATATCCTGATTTAACAGGTAAGGTTGCAGAGAAGGCTTTGGTTTCGGCCGACATTACGGTGAATAAAAATATGGTTCCGTTTGATAGCCGTTCCGCATTCCAGACATCAGGTATCCGTTTAGGTACTCCTGCTATCACTACCCGTGGAGCGAAAGAGGATTTGATGCTCGAAATCGCAGAAATGATTGAAACGGTTCTTTCCAATGTGGAGAATGAACAAGTGATTGCTTCCGTGCGTGAAAGAGTAAACAAAACCATGGCAAACTATCCTATCTTCGCCTATTGATTTTAAAGATACAGAGAGAGTATCTGTCGATAAATTATCAGAAGGTAAGAGCAGATACTCCCTCTTATCTTCTGTTTTTTATATATACACTACCCTGTTGACTGCAATAATCAAATGCATATTGCTTTTGGTTCAGCCGACAAATAAAAACTTTAATATACAAATACCATGAGTAAGAAAAACATGAAGGAATGGGTAAGCCGGCTCATTCAGGATAAAAAAGTGGCAGCATTGCCCATTATGACTCACCCGGGCATTGAAATGATTGGAAAAACGGTGCGGGATGCCGTTACAGACGGACAGGTGCATTATGAAGCTATCAAGGCTTTGTATGACAAGTATCCTTCTGAGGGGGCATGTGTTATTATGGATTTAACCGTGGAGGCGGAAGCTTTCGGTGCGGAAATTGTTTTTCCGGAAAATGAAGTGCCGAGTGTGGTAGGACGTCTTCTTCAAGATGAATCTGCGATTGATTCATTACAAGTTCCGGGTTTGGATAAAGGACGTGTTCCTGAATACCTGAAAGCAAACAGACTGGCTGCTGAGGCCATTCAGGATAAACCGGTCTTTGCCGGATGTATTGGCCCCTATTCTCTGGCCGGCCGTTTGTATGATATGTCTGAAATCATGATGCTGATATATATAAATCCGGAAGCAGCGAATACTTTATTAAAGAAATGTACGGAATTTATAATGGATTATTGCCTAGCGTTGAAAGAAGCAGGCGTTGACGGCGTTGTGATGGCCGAACCGGCTGCCGGATTGCTTTCCGATGAAGATTGCCAGACTTATTCATCCGTATTCGTGAAAGAGATTGTAGAGAAAGTGCAAGATGAACATTTTGCAGTGATTTTACATAATTGCGGTAATACGGGTCATTGTACGAAAGCAATGGTTTATACGGGAGCTGCCGGATACCATTTCGGTAATAAGATAAATATGGTGGATGCGTTGAAGGAGGTTCCGGCCGATGCTTTGGCTATGGGTAACCTCGACCCGGTAAGCGTATTTAAGATGGGTACTCCGGAGTCAATGCATAAAGATACGTTGGAGTTGCTCGAAGCAACAAAAAAATATTCTAATTTTGTGCTTTCAAGCGGTTGTGATGTTCCACCTCATACTGCATTAGAGAATATCGATGCTTTTTATGAGGCTTTAAAAGAATTTAATGATGGAAGAGTTTAAGCTTTCATTTGATGAGTTGCATATCTCTCTGCCGGAAATATATGAGGCGATGGGATATGGTTCTGCCGAACCGGATGATGCCGTGAAGCAGGAGACTCAAAAACTTTTATCGCGGGTAGCTTCGGTTACCCGCCCCCTTTTCTCTTTCTTCCTGGCGGAAGGCGAGCTTTATATAGATAAGGAAGAGCTTAAAGTTTCGGAAACTGTTTTTCAGGTAGGTAAGATTATTACCAGACAGTTGCGCGGCTCCCAGGCTTATGCTTTCTTTGTGGCAACAGCCGGACAGGAATTTGAAGCGTTGCAACATTCTTTGAAAGAGGAAGGCGATATCGTAGCTATTTATATGGCCGATTCTTTAGGAAGTATCATTGCCGAAAAGGCGGCCGATTGTATGGAACTGGCCTTGCAAAAAGAGATAGACTCCCGAGGTTGGAAACATACGAACCGTTTTAGTCCCGGATATTGCGGCTGGCATGTGTCGGAACAACAAAAATTATTCCCTCTCTTCCCTGCCCCGCATCCATGCGGCATCTCTTTAACAGACTCTAGCTTAATGCTTCCTATTAAATCCGTAAGTGGAGTGATTGGTTTAGGAGAAAATGTTCGTAAGCTGGAATATACCTGCGGATTGTGTTCGTACGAAAAATGTTATCGTAGGAAACAAAAGAAAGATGTGGTGCTGATATAGTGCCGTTTTGCGTTCCTATATTCTCTTTTTTACTTTATATCTTACCGTTATAAACCCATAGCAAATTATAGCTGAGGCTATTTGTTTTTCTGCTATGGGTTTGTTGATGGTATCAAAGAATACCGGTAGCTTGTCTAATCCGTTCCGACTCCAAATGAATATCCTGTTCTATAGTGGATAAATAACTGGGAAAAAGGAGGTTGACTTTCTTCTCTTCTCCTGCTTTTCATTCAATAATTCATAGAAAGCTTGTATCTTACTCTTAAAGATATACTTTTTTTCTTTTTGTGGTTCGAATCTTTCCTGCTATCTTTGCGAAACAATCAAACAAAATAACTTTTGAACTACGAATAATGAATAAAATTGTTGCAAAAGAACATTTCTCTGAGAAAGTTTTTAAATTGGAAATTGAAGCTCCTTTGATTGCAAAGGCACGCAAAGCGGGCCATTTTGTGATTGTCCGTGTAGGCGAAAAAGGAGAACGTATGCCACTTACCATTGCCGGGGCTGACCCTGTGAAAGGAACTATTACATTGGTAGTTCAGGAAGTAGGATTATCTTCTACCCGCTTGTGTAACCTTCAGGTTGGAGACTCTATTACGGATGTGGTGGGTCCATTGGGACAGGCTACCCACATAGAGAACTATGGAACAGTGGTTTGTGCAGGAGGGGGTGTCGGTGTGGCTCCTATGCTTCCAATCATACAAGCATTGAAAGCGGCAGGAAACCGGGTTATTTCCGTATTGGCTGGCCGTACCAAAGAGTTGATTATTTTAGAGGAAGAAGTACGTAAGAGTTCCGATGAGGTAATCATTATGACGGATGACGGTTCTTATGGTACGAAAGGTTTGGTAACGGAAGGAGTTGAAAGCATTATCAAGCGTGAAAAGGTGGATAAGTGCTTTGCTATCGGTCCGGCCATTATGATGAAATTTGTTTGTTTGCTGACAAAGAAATATAATATTCCTACAGATGTTTCCTTGAATACAATTATGGTAGACGGCACAGGTATGTGTGGCGCTTGCCGTATTACGGTGGGAGGAAAAACGAAGTTTGTATGTGTTGACGGTCCTGAGTTCGACGGGCATCAGGTTGATTTTGATGAGATGCTGAAACGTATGGGAGCTTTTAAACCGATAGAACGGGAAGAAATGCATAAGCTCGAATCGGCCGAAACGGTTGAAGCAGATGCCAATGGACGTAATGCCGCATGGCGCGAGGAACTGCGTAAAAGCATGAAACCCAAGGAACGTACGGCTATAGAACGGGTAAAGATGAACGAGCTCGACCCCGTTTATCGTTCTCATAACCGTAAGGAAGAAGTCAATCAGGGTTTGACGGAAGAACAGGCTCTTACCGAAGCTAAGCGTTGTCTCGACTGTGCGAATCCGTCTTGTATGACAGGGTGTCCGGTAAGTATCGATATTCCGGCATTTATAAAAAACATAGAGTGCGGAGAATTCCTGGAAGCTGCAAAGGTATTAAAGCAAACCAGTGCTTTGCCGGCCGTTTGTGGTCGTGTATGTCCTCAGGAAAAGCAATGTGAATCGCATTGTATCCATTTAAAAATGGGAAAACCGGCTGTGGCTATTGGATATTTGGAACGTTTTGCTGCCGATTACGAACGCGAAAGCGGACACATTTCCATTCCTCATTTAGCAGAGAAGAATGGAATGAAAGTGGCTGTTATCGGTTCCGGACCTGCCGGACTCTCTTTTGCCGGAGATATGGCCAAGTTAGGTTATGAGGTTACTGTCTTTGAAGCGCTTCATGAGATAGGCGGCGTGCTGAAATATGGTATTCCCGAATTCCGTTTGCCCAATAAGATTGTAGATGTGGAAATCGAGAATCTGGGTAAAATGGGCGTTACCTTTATTAAAGATTGCATTGTTGGTAAAACAGTAAGTGTGAAGCAATTAGAAGAGGAAGGATACAAAGGTATATTTGTAGCTTCGGGTGCAGGTCTGCCTAATTTCATGAATATTCCGGGCGAGAACTCTATTAATATCATGTCGAGTAACGAGTATTTGACACGTGTGAATTTAATGGATGCAGCCAGCGAAGATTCCGATACTCCCGTCACTTTTGGTAAACGGGTAGCTGTGATTGGTGGCGGTAACACGGCCATGGACTCTGTCCGTACGGCAATCCGTTTGGGAGCCGAGCGTGCCATGATTATCTACCGTCGTTCCGAAGAAGAGATGCCGGCGCGTATTGAAGAGGTGAAACATGCGAAGGAAGAAGGGGTTGAATTCCTCACCCTCCATAATCCGATTGAATATATTGCCGATGAACAAGGTCGGGTAAAACAGGTTACACTGCAAAAGATGGAACTGGGCGAGCCGGATGCTTCCGGACGTCGTAGTCCCGTGGCTATTCCCGGTGCAACAGAGACCATTGATATCGATATGGCGATAGTCAGTGTAGGAGTCTCTCCTAACCCGATAGTGCCTAAGTCGATAGAAGGTTTGGAGTTGGGACGTAAAGGAACGATTGCTGTAAATGAAAATATGCAATCTTCTATTTCTACTATTTATGCGGGAGGCGATATCGTTCGCGGTGGTGCTACCGTTATTCTGGCTATGGGTGACGGACGCCGTGCGGCAGCAGCCATGCATCAACAATTAACTCAAGGCTTATAAGAGCTGATTCATAGTTAAAAACCATATCAAAAGAGACGGGATTGAAGGCTTTGTTTTATATCCTGAATCTTTTGATATGATTTTTATGAATAAGGCTTTATGCAAGAACAGATACATCTAAATATACAGAACGGGAACGTAAGGAGCAAAGAAGAGTTTGATTTGTTCTTTCAAAAGTACTATAGTCTATTTTTGTCTTTTACTTATCGCTATCGTCTGAGTCAGGAAGAGGCGGAAGATATTGTTCAGGAAGTCTTTATCCATTTTTGGGAACAGCGGTTCAATTTCTCCGATATCATTTCCATTAAAGTGTTTTTCTATCGTTCCATCCGGAACAGATGTCTCAATTATTTTAAGCATGAAGAGATAAGGGAACGTTATGCGGATAGTGTGGCGAAGATTGAAAGTGAGGATTTCCTTCAGGAAAATATTATTCGGGAAGAAGTCTCTTTTTTCATTCGCGAAGAAATAAAGCAATTGCCCGAAAGGGAACAGCAAATTTTAATCTTATCCTTGTCCGGTAAAAGCAATCAGGAGATTGCGGAACAGCTATCTATTGCTATCACCACCGTCAAAACGCATAAGACACGCGCTTATGCCCAGTTGCGCAAAACCCTTTCCGAATTACGTATTATCCTGACTATCCTTGCCCTTCATTAAGAATCTTTATTAGAATTTCAAATTCCTGTTATTCAGCATTCTATCACGGCGTATAATAACTAACTATGTTATGCTGCGTAACTAACTATGTTACAAAAATAACTCTTAATGTGACGTCGTCTAACATTAAGAGTTATTTCAGTAGAAATATGGCTTTGAACTTCTTTCGGAGAATGCACGGTTTATAAATGGATATTTACCGGTTATCATTTATAAAATGCTCGGGGAGTTTAAGGAAAAACATATAGGAAGTTAAGCACAAACGCCTATATACCTAAGGATTTTTATAAGGATGTGTAAGGCGAAAGACGTACAGCATTCGCTTGGAAGAAGTAGAGCATCGGGTAAGTAGACGTACTGCATCAGACGAGAAAACGTAGTGTAACAGGATAGATAATAAAGAGTGCAGAAATTCCTGTTAGGAAGAACGGATAGGTAAAGATACGAAATAAACGGGGAATTTCCAAATAAAGAGGTATGTATTGCTCGGTTATTCATACCGGTAAATAAAGTAGCCAATAGCTTAAAAACAGTTATATGGGTAGGGATAACCGTAATTTATCTACTACCCGTAATCATAAGATTCGGTATTCATTACCGGAGCTGATTTCCTGATAGACGGTGGTGCAACAGCCTCTTTCTTCTACGGGCCGTTGAAACCGGGAGAATAACGTTAAGTGATAGTGCCGGTGCTTTGAGTGAGCATCGGCACTTTTATTCATTATAGAAGAGTTACTTACACCAAAAGTGCAGAAGTGAAAGTGAGTGGAAGTAATCGTGAATAAATAGATAAAAAAGAAGCCGTCTCAGGTAAAAATGAGGCGGCTTCTATTATTATAAGACTTACTACTTAAAATCCGTTGAAGAAAATATAAAGTCCAAGCATTACCAATATCAGTAAAGCCCATAGAATCACTACGGACATGGCCGGTTTGGCAATCTTTCCGTAATCCAGCGTGTTGCCTTGTGGTTTCTTATCCAGCAAGCTGATAACAATCATGCCGATGCCGATGGCAATAAACAAATCGAAGGACAGAAGCATGAAGTGAGGCCACATATCATACTTCTCAGCCGGAAATACCCATAAGTAAAGTATACCTACTCCGATGCTGAATATCGTTCCGGCAGTAAGGGCAAAATTAGCCGCGCGCATAGTGGTACGTTTCCAGAAGACACCGAATAAGAATACCGCTGCCATAGGAGGCGCGATGAATCCTAATACGGATTGGAAGACATTGAACAGGTTCAATCCTTTTATACTATCGATGGCTACGGTGATGATAACAGAAATTAAAGCTCCTACTACCGTTACGATTTGTCCGATACGGATAATCTCTTTGGTACTGGCTTCGGGTCTGTATTTCTTTACGTAGATATCCATTGTGAAGACTGTACTTAAAGCATTCAGTGCCGAACCGATGGTGCTGACTAGCGCAGCTGTCAATACAGCTAAAACCAGACCAACCATTCCGATTGGGAACAGGTTGGTAACCATCGTCATATAGGCTTCGTCCGGATTTTGTAATGTCGGGAATAAAGCCAAGCAAATGATACCGGGAAGGATGTACAAAGGAACATCCAGAATCTTTAGCCAGCCGGTAAAGTTCGCTCCCAATTGTCCTTGTTTTAAACTTTTGGCTGCCAATACCGGTTGTACCATCGACTGGTCGGTACACCAGAACCATACTCCCATAATAGGATATCCTAAGATGATGGGTAGCCATGGAAAATCCGCGTCGCTGTTCGGACGGAACAAGTTCCAGTAATCAGCAGGCACAGCGGCTGCCAGTCCTTCAACTCCTCCCACTTTGTATAAACCGACAATGGTTAAGGTGGCGGAAACAAAAATTAATAGCAGCATTTGGAATACGTTGGTGTAGGCTACCGCTTTCAATCCTCCTGCCATGGTGAAGAAGGCCGAGATAATTAAAAGGATTAAGGCCGACTGCCACATCGGTATATCAAATATCTGACGGATTAAGATACCTCCGGCAAATAGAGTCAGTGCCAGCCATGATATTAAGATGGTGACAATGGTATACCAGGCCAAAATATTACGGGTGGATTGTCCGAAACGGCGTCCCATAAATTCCGGTAAGGTGGTGACTCTTGCACCTAAATAGCGTGGAGCAAATACAAAAGCCAATAAGCAAATAAATACAAAAGCATACCAGGCATAGTTACCCGATACGATACCTGTGGTGAAGCCCGCACTGGCAGAAGCAATCAACATAGAAGGTCCCACATTGGTTCCCCACATGGAAAAACCGATGTGATGCCATCCGAGTGAATTTTCTGCTAAGAACAGACTACTACCTTTTTTTCGTTTTAGACTGGCCCATACGCCTATCCCCATCAGTATGAGAAAATAAGCTATTAATATGGTCCAGTCTAAAGATTCCAGTGAAATGTTTTGCATGAGTATTAGATTTAAATTTTTACATTAGCGGGCGCCAATCAGTTGTTTGGCTACAGCTACGGCCGAGTTGGCATTATCGCTGTATCCGTCAGCCCCGATTTCGGTTGCAAATCCTTGGCTGACAGGTGCGCCACCTACCATTATTTTTACTTTATCGCGGATTCCGGCAGCTTCTATCGCTTTGATGACCTCCGGCATATAAGTCATGGTAGTAGTTAATAAAGCGCTCATGCAGAGAATATCCGCATCGTTTGCTTTCACTGCTTCCACAAACTTTTCGCAAGGTACATCAATACCGATATTAATCACTTCGAAACCACATCCTTCGAGCATAGACGCTACCAAGTTTTTACCAATATCGTGCAAGTCTCCCTTCACTGTTCCGATAACCACTTTTCCTAAAGTAGCCGAGGCGTTTCCTTTTAATAGCGGTTTCAACAGTTCGAGGGCGCCTTTCATAGCACGTCCTGCCATAAGCAATTGCGGAACAAAGGCTTTTCCGTCTTGGAAACGTTGTCCCACTTCACCCATGGCTTTCACCATGTAATCATTAATAATTACTTGAGGTTCTACTCCTTCAGCGATTGCTTCTTTAGTTACTTCTACTGCGGGTTCTAATTTTCCCGCAACAATTGCGTCATATAATTTACTTAACTCTGCCATAGTTGTTAAATTTGAAATGAATATTATCTATATTTTTCTATAATTTTTAATGCCTGTTCTACTTCTTTTTCGTTATGGAAATCCATAGAAAGAAGTAATCCGTCGGTACCTATGTTATCCAGTAACGGTTGTAATTCTTCTAAAGTGACCCAATTTGCCTGGATTGATTTTCCTCCTGCAAGAATACGTTTGTATAAATCGTACCATTTCGGGTCGCCTCCCTGAGGCTCTCCTACTCCCGGAGTCCATTGAATGGCGTTCAGTTCTTCTATTTCCAATAAGGCATCCAGGTGTCTGATAGCTCCCACACCGTCTAAATGATATAAGGTATAGTCTATTTTCTGACATTGTTCACGGATATAGGGCTGTACAAAACGACGGTAATCGTCTTCGCTAATCATAATGGAGATATCGCTCTGTAGTTTGCTGACCTTGCCCGGTCCCCAGATGGAGAAGTAACAGAAAGCCATGCCGTCATCTTCACGAATAATATCATATAATTCGTCGAACACTTTAAAATAGATATCGTTAACCTGCTGCAACTGTTTGTCTAACAATTCCGGGTTCATGACGGTATCCATTAATACAGTATCGGTTCCCCGTAGTGCGGCAAGAATGTCCAATCCTTCCATCAGGTCGGGCATGCCTACATAATAATTACCGTTTGCTTGTTTTTTGCATGCGGTTAACAGGTCTTTATGAAGTTGCCAAGCTGCATTGTTCGGGTCGAAAATGATATCTTCTTTCGGGTTCGGGTCCGGATGTATCCAAATGGTATCCTCTCCTCCTTCGAAAACACCTCCTAATACGGCTGCCAGAGAGCCCGGTCCCAGTTGAGTATTGGCTACCGGCGGGATATCGGCCATTAAAGAGCTATGTGCCACATAATAATCGAGCTGTTTCGCTCTCCATTCCGGGTCGAACCAACGTTGATTCAGGTCTTTTGCCGGAGCCGGAGCTTCCACATTAGCGTGTGGTGTAACTCCTTCTTGGAAGTGTTCCCACATAGTGAGTACGATTCCTTTATGGTTCCACCAATCAAGATATCTTTTTTGGCTTTCTTCCCAATTCGTTTTCCAAGTTTTCATAATGTATGATTAAGTTGTTATTTATTTTAATAATCTTTCATCACAAACATACAACCTGTTTTTAAGTAAAAACAATAGTTGTATGCCTGCGATAAAATTGACTAACCCTTTCTTCTATCAATGGACTTTATATCCATCCATTTTCTTTATTTCCATATACCTTTAAAGGTATTGTCAATGCGTAGGATTTCACTTTGGTTTAAATCCATTTCATCTGTGCAATCCACTTCTTTATTATATACGGATATGGATGCGTTTTCCCTTACATAAACCGGCATTTCTTCGAGAGGAATTTCCAGATTTTTCAACCATTGCCCTCCTTCATAACGTTCTCCGGTAAAGAAGTTGACCCATTTTCCTTCGGGTAAATACACATCTCTACGGTTTTCACTGTTCATAACCGGAGCTACAAGGAAGTCGTCGCCGAAGTAATATTCATCATCAATATGCCAGCAAAGCTTATCTTCCGGATGGTGGAAGATGAGGGCACGTAATACGGGGTAGCCGGTTTCCGTAGCCTTTTTGCTTTGTTCTACAATATAAGGCATGAGTTGGTAACGTAGTTTCCACCATTTCTTCACCATTGGAGCAATGGCCGGATAATGCCACGGTTCGCGTTTGTTTGTTCCGTGATAGCGGATATGAGATGAGAATACACCGAATTGAGTCCAGCGCATATAGACGTCATCGGCTACAATGGAATTCATAAAGTTGGGTAATGTATGGAATCCGGGAACATCGTGACTCCAGAACGCAAATCCTGAAAGTCCGAAATGAAGTCCGCCCTTCAGTGAACCGGCCAATCCATCCCAGGAGCTGCATGAATCGCCGCCCCAATGCAGGGGATAGCGTTGGCAACCTGCCCAAGCGGAACGTGCCCAGACAATACCGTCGCCCGTTACGTCTTTTGTTATTTCATAAGCCGCTTTTTGATAAAGCAGAGCATACAGGTTGTTCAGCAGTTCCGGCTTCATTCCTTTGTATTTGGCATCCATGTGAATGTTTTCGCCAAAGTCCGTCTTGATGCAGGTAACGCCCATATCGAGTAAGTTCTTTAGCAATCCTTTATACCATTCCGTTGCTTTCGGATAAGTGAAATCGATGGTTCCGGCATAATCCAAAGCGGAGAAGTTGGAACCTTCGGATTCTTGTTTCTTTGTCAGCGGAGCAATATAGTCATTTTCTTTTGCTTCGTTAATTTGCTCGGCGTCTTCGGCTACATAAGGTAATTGCCATAAGGATACGCGATATCCTTTTTTCTTCAGTCCCTGTATAAACGCTTTGGGATTGGGGAAACGTTCTTCATTGAATTTCCATTCGCAGAGCCAGTCTGTTTTGAACCATCCGGTGTCTAAGTGAATGACATCACACGGATAGTGCTCAGCCCGCATCCGGTCGCAAATCTCATTGACTTCGTCTGCGCTGAAATAAGTCATACGGCTCATCCATGTACCGAAACTCCAGAGAGGCGGCATGGAAGGATATCCGGTCAGGTCGCGGTATTCGCGGAGGATTTCCTCGGCCGAATCGCCGGCAATGACAAACACATCCAACATAGCCTGGTCGCTCAGGAATTCTACCGAGCGGGTAGAACAGTCGGCCAGCGAGAGTTTGCTATGCGCGCAAGTATGGTAGAATGCACCGTACATGCGGCTCGACAGATAGAATGGTATATTCTTGTAAGTGCGGCGGTTGTTTACTCCCTGTCCGTCTTGGTTCTTTAAAAAGAAGGTATGTCCGCTCAAGTCCATTTTGGTGAAGCGTTCTCCGGTTCCGGCAAAACATTCATCGGCTTTGCATTCGAAAGAGATAGTAGCCCGTTCCTTTTGTCCGTCTTTCAGGCAGTAAGCCAAAGGAAGCGCGTCATAACGGGGAGGTGAGAAATGGTCATAAGCGGCCAGGCGTATTTCTCTTTTTCCATCGGGATAGAGCGTGATGTCGAGAGTTTCCTGCGGGTCGGGAAGTAATTCGCTCCAGCGGTCAAGTACAGGCTCTTTTACATTAATAACGGCCCGGCGTACTCCGTCGGCTGTAGAAATAATCCATTCTCCCTCTTTCCATGTTACTTCCAATGGAACTTTTTTTACGGCTTCACTAAACTGAAGCATTTCCGATTCGTCGGTTATGTTTAATTTTCCGAATCCCGCAAACAAACGGATAATCTTGTTACTGTATTGGCGGATTAACAAAGTGGATTCCTCTCGGGGAACACTGGTGTCCGCCGCCATATCGTTAGCCAATTGTTGTTTTTGGAAAGGTACGGTAACAAGGATGTCGCCGTCCTTTTCGCAAACATGTGTTGGTTTGCAAGCTTTCCATAAAGATTCGTTTTTCGACAAATTCTGGTCGAAATCAAGAAAATCGAATAGATGATAATTCGTTGGTTTCATATTACTATTTTAAGGTTGACATTATTTTATTCTTCCTGCTTTAAGCTTAATGGACTCGTCTACGGTGGGTCCGTTTGTTTTCCATACATTATTGGGACCCGGTTGGTTCGAATCGAAACGAGTTTCGGGACACCAGTTATTTTCTACCGTATACCCGTCTGTCGCTTCATCGAAATAAATATAGAAAGCACGGTCGTTGGTAGCGTACGGAGCATCTGTTAGCGCTTCGATACGGTTGTTCGCCATGATTGAATTCGGTTGGTTGGATAGCGTATAGAGTCCTCCGGCATCGTAAAGCCGACGGGCGAAATGATGCACATAATTGGCTTCTATACGGTTGTTTTTCATTCCGCTTTCGAGTAGAGTCCATCCCCACCCGATGCAGATGCCTGAATAATTAACATGGCATACCTCATTATGGGCAATCGTGATGTTCTTTACATAACCGGCGCCAATCCCTACACAGCCCCAATCTTCGTTTGTCACTTCGGTAATCAGGTTATTCTTTACCAGTATATCCGAGCATAATTCCTTTTCATTGATAGGTTTAAATGGTACATGCGTTTCGAATCCGCCATCCGGAAAAGCTCCTATCTGCAGGGCTGTTCCGCCTATATCGGTAAACAGGCAGTTTTCTACCTTGGAGTGGGTTACCGCCCATTCATAATCTAAACCGGTAGCTCCCATGTGCTGGAAGGTACATCCATTAAAATCAATGTGGCTTCCTCCTTTAATACGAATAGCCGTTTCCGGACGTGCAATCCATGCTTGATTTTCTAAAGCGGCCTTTTCGGGAAGACCGGGTATGAGTAACTTATAAGCATCAAGCAAACGGAAACCTCCTTGTAAGGTAACGTGTCCTTCGTAAGACGGACGGTTCCATGAAGTATGTTCGAACTTGATGTTTTTAAAAGAAAGATGATGGACCGGACGTTCCAGAGAACCATCGATATGGATAAGTTGTTCCAGAGCCGGTGCGATGACCGAAACCTGATTCATTTCCTCCCCTTCCCGTGGGTAATAGTATATTTTTCCGGAAGGGTATTCTTGAAACCACTCGCCGGGTTCATCCAATAATTCCAGTGCATTGGTCAGGCAAAAGGATGAATTCTCTTTTGATTCTCCGATAACGGGCTGTGGCCAAGGGTGAGCAAATTCCAATTGACTTTCCGGATTGTGGAAGCTGACAATCGTTTTATTTCCTTGTATATCGAGCTTTTTAACACGAAGAATGGCAATAGCCCAACGTTGGTGTACAATCATTTCTAGTTGTTTGGCTTTTTCCAATCCTTTTATTTGGGGAGTCGGGATGGTGATGGTCTCCTTTTCTTTATCGAAATCAATCATTCGTTCCATTATCCCATCCTTAAATTGAGAGGCGCGCTGGGCTTTCTTTCCATTGACCCATAATTGCCGGAACTCTAAATGCCTGTTTCCTACAAGGGGAGCATCTGTCACCCATAAATTAGTATCTGTTTTTTTCCATCCTATTACCGGTATTCCTCCACTGATAATAACCTCCTCTCCTTCTGCCGCTTGTATAGTGGTTGGTGAACTTTCCGTTCCACTGTCTTCCGGCCGGAAAAATAAAGTTTTTTCTTGTGGATAAGTACCCTGCTGTAATATAATATGGATTCCATCCTTTACTCTCGAATCGTTTAGCCGGCGCCATTCGCGAGCTTGCTTCACGGCTTGTTGTACGGTCTTTAAGGGAGCTTCTTTGGTTCCTTCCTGTAGGTCGTTTCCTTGTGGTGAAACCCATATGTCACCGGCTATTAATGAAGTACTGCCGAGTACGGCAAGTAAGATACTACAAATTCTTTTCATGTTAACGAGTGTTTTTTATGGTAGCTTTGTTATTGTTGCAAATATATAAAAGAACTTGTGAAAGGGAGATAAAACTCGGAAGATATATTTTAAATTATTACTTTTGTTGCTCAATTTATAGAAAAATTTAGAAAAGAACGGAAATATGAAACAGCTTATTTATGGTTTAATGTGTGTCACATTGGTGACTTTGTGTACTCCCGCTTTAGCTCAAACAGTAAAGCCCGATGAGGTTGGTTATATCGTAAAGGTCGGTCAGACGGCTCCTGATTTTACGATGACTCTTGCTAATGGAAACAAAGTGAAGCTTTCCGATTTGCGTGGAAAAGTAGTGATGTTGCAGTTTACAGCGAGTTGGTGTGGTGTTTGTCGCAAAGAGATGCCTTATATAGAAAAGGATATTTGGTTAAAGCACAGAGCAAATCCTGATTTTGCTTTGTTTGGCATAGACCGGGACGAACCGTTGGAGGTGCTGAAGACCTTTGCTCAGCAAACAGGGATTACTTATCCCCTTGCACTCGACCCGAATGCGGATATTTTTGCACGCTATGCAGACCGGAAGGCGGGTATTACACGTAATGTGTTGATTGACCGGGAAGGCAAAATTGTGATGCTTACCCGTTTATATAATGAAGAAGAGTTTGCTTCGTTAGTGAAAAAGATTGATGAATTGCTGGCCCGGTAGAACTGCTTGAGATGAAAAGAATTATATTGATTACAGGGGGACAACGTTCCGGGAAGAGTTCGTTTGCCGAACAGAAGGCGTTGTCTTTTTCTTCTCATCCGGTATATATGGCTACGGCACGTGTTTGGGATGACGAATTCCGTCTTCGGGTAGAGCGTCATCAGAAAAACCGGGGTCCTCAATGGACTAATATTGAAGAAGAGAAAGAATTGAGTAAACATGCGTTGGATGGACGTGTTGTAGTGGTGGACTGTATTACATTGTGGTGCACGAATTTCTTTTTTGATTTGAATTCGGATGTGCAGGCTTCTTTGGCTGCGGTGAAATCTGAATTTGATAAATTAGTGGCTCAAGAGGCCACTTTTCTTTTTGTTACGAATGAAATCGGATTAGGTGGGGTTTCGGAGAACCGGCTTCAACGTCGTTTCACCGACTTACAAGGTTGGGCAAACCAGTATATCGCTTCGTTTGCAGATGAGGTGTATTTAATGGTGAGCGGAATTCCGGTGAAGATAAAATAAGGGCATTATAAAGGCTGTCGGTCTTTAACTTCTATGCCGGTTCATCGGATGATAACTCTTTATTTCTCCTTTATATTACCAGTATGCGAGACTTGATACGTATAATATAAAGTATGTTGCGTTTAGCTCTCAAATGCGTATCTTTGTGCTTTGAAGATAATAGTTGTTGAAAATAAAAGAGTTGTTAGAAGCTTGTCTATTTCCATTTAACTCCTGTTATTATCGGTTCGCACTAACTCCCGTTATTGCATGCCATACATGAAAATTAAATTTATAATTATACGATGAAACAATTTACTATTGAAAAACCGGATGAGGCCATTCGTCCTCTGTTGATGGATAAAATTAATAATTTGACAAAGCCTAAAGGTGCATTGGGCATATTGGAAGAACTGGCTTTACAGATTGGTTGGATTCAGCAAACACTCTCTCCTACTTTACGTTCCCCTCAGAATATTCTTTTTGCCGCCGACCATGGCATTGTAGAAGAAGGAGTAAGTAAATCTCCGAAAGAAATTACCTGGCAGCAACTTAGTCATTTTCTGCATGGTGGTGCGGGCGTTACTTTTTTCTGTCACCAGCATGGCTTTAAACTCAAGTTGGTGGATGCCGGGGTAGATTATGATTTGCCTTATGAGAAAGGTATTATTAATATGAAAGTGCGCAAAAGTACCCGTAATTATTTGCATGAAGCCGCTATGACAAGAGAGGAAATGGAACTTTGCATAGAACGGGGGGCACAAGTAGTGCGCGATAGTTACAATGAAGGATGTAATGTGGTGAGCTTTGGGGAAATGGGGATTGCAAATACCTCTTCTTCTTCTCTTTGGATGCATGCTTTGACTGGTATTCCCTTGGCACAATGTGTGGGTGCCGGAAGCGGATTGGACGATGAGGGTGTTCGTCATAAATATAACGTGCTGAAACAGAGTTACGACAATTATCAGGGGGACTATTCTCCGGAAGATATTATCCGTTACTTCGGTGGTTATGAAATGGTGATGGCTATTGGCGGCATGTTGCAAGCTGCGGAGCTGAATATGGTTATATTAGTGGATGGCTTTATCATGACCAACTGTATGTTGGCGGCATCTAAACTTTATCCGAATGTGTTGCACTATGCTATCTATGGTCATCAGGGAGATGAAGCCGGACATAAATTGGTATTGGACGTTTTACACGCTAAACCGTTACTGAACCTTGGACTTCGTTTGGGAGAAGGCACGGGAGCTATTTGTGCCTATCCGATAGTAGATTCCGCCGTACGGATGATTAATGAGATGGATAGCTTTACCAGTGCGTCTGTTACTAAATATTTTTAGGAGATGAATACCTTATTGGCTGCCTTGATGTTTTTTACCCGTTTGCCTTTTTGGAGAATTAAAAAGGTTCCGTCGGAATGTTTTAAGTCAGTGGTAAACGATTGGGCTTATGTCGGTTGGCTTACCGGAGGGGTGATGGCTTTGGTCTTATGGTTAGCTTCCTTCGTGTTGCCTTTTCCGGTAGCGGTGTTATTGGCTTTATGTAGCCGTTTACTTGTTACAGGCGCTTTGCATGAAGATGGCTTGGCCGATTTTCTGGATGGCTTTGGCGGTGGAACAGACCGTACGCGTATTCTTGCTATCATGAAGGATTCGCATATTGGCAGTTATGGAGTCATCGGACTGATTCTCTATTTTCTACTCTTTTTTACAATGCTCTGCCAGCTACCATTGCATTTGGCTTGTATGGCTCTCATAGCAGGAGATTCCTGGTCGAAATTTCTAGCTTCCAATATAGTGAATGTGCTCCCTTATGCCCGGAAAGAAGAAGACAGTAAAGCTAAAACCGTATATCGGCGGATGAGTGTAGGAAACTTCTTATTTGCCGCTTTGGGAGGTGCTTTATGGGTGGTCTGTTTATTACCGGAGTGGTATTGGTTGGCTTGCCTGTTACCTTTAGTCGTGTTCGGAGGGCTCATGTTGTTCATGCAAAAAAAGATTCAGGGCTATACGGGCGACTGCTGCGGAGCTACCTTTTTACTATGTGAATTTTCTTTTTATTTAAGCATCAATATTCTTTATTCATTATGAAAATAACATTAATACGTCACACCTCTGTAGGAGTTCCTCCCGGAACTTGTTATGGACAAACCGATGTGCCTTTGCGTGAAACGTTTGAGCAAGAAGCACAGGTTACGCAACAAGGTCTTGCGGCTAAATCTTTCGACAAAGTGTATACAAGTCCTTTAAGCCGCTGCGTGCGGTTGGCTAACTATTGCGGATATCCGGATGCTGAGCGCGACAAGCGGCTGATGGAAATTAATTTCGGCGAATGGGAGATGCAAAAGTTTGATGAAATAAAAGACCCTCGCGTAGAGCTGTGGTACGAAGATTATCATCATGTGGCGGCTACGGGAGGTGAGTCGTTTGCTATGCAGTACCAGCGTGTTTCCGCTTTTTTAGAAGAACTTCGTGGAAAGCATTATGAGCAGGTAGCTTTGTTTGTACACGGAGGGGTGATTATTTGTGCACAGATTTATGCGGGAGTATTGAAATCGGAAGAAGCCTTTGAGCAATTGACTCCTTATGGCGGTATTGTAGAGATAGAGATTTAGCTTGCATTATTCATAACAGGAGTTAAAGGAACTAGAGCTGACACGACTGTATTGTCAGCGTAAAGCTCTCGGTTTTCACTACTATGCTAACATGTTGCTGATAACTCCTTTTACTCCTATAACTTTTGGGTATGAATGATTCAGGTAGTACTTCGTACTCCTTAAAAGATTGAATAATGTGAGTTTTGATAGAAAGCGATGGCAAAGGTATGTTATTGGCTTACTTTTACTTGTTTATTTAGCTCTTCGAAATGAGATTTATGAATGGATGGAATTTAGGGACAGTATCTTAGATACAATGTTTCCATAATGTTGTATTTCCATCAATTCGAGAGCCGGAAGTCTTGCTTTCGTTTGATTTACAGTAACTTGGAAGAATAATGAAAAAAGTGCGTCAAAAATAGCTGATAACTCTAAGAGTTACGCATGACAACTTGGCAGTTTTAGAGATTAACTAGCTGATTATGAGCTCTGCGTCAAAAAATTATATACCTTTAGAAACTAAATAAATAATTGAGGCCTTTCGCACAATATAAGATAAAGAATTTATGCAAAGACATAACGCAGTAATAAAACAATTCCTATCATAAGAATCTCTGCTTTTTGGTTAATGCGGATTGCTTTTTGCATATCTTGTGTAGTAAGAGGACG
>ERZ839767.2213-NODE-2213-length-26152-cov-8.224470_pt1 | contig 26152 bp, 25 predicted proteins | sample MGYA00519879_ERZ839767 | MGnify/ENA primary metagenome ERZ839767 (study PRJEB31850, sample SAMEA3708852) | human gut metagenome | biome: human gut; feature: human-associated habitat; material: faeces | place: China | collected 2014 ... | reverse complement strand
ACGAATTATTTCCAAATGAACCTGAAGAAAACTATATGATGCACTGCCCTGAATGTGATCATAAAATGATTGTAAAAAAATAATTCAACAATTAAAGACGAATACAAAATGTTGGCTATTTTTCAATAGTCCTTTTTGTCGTTCCTGATAATTCATATCTTGTGATGTTTTAGCACTATTTCACATGTCGTACTTCTCTGTTCCGAAGCCAAAATCTTAATATATAAGAAAACCGTTGGGTAGTAATCCAACGGTTTTGTCTTTTATCACAATTACTCACGAATTTTAAAAATGTTCAACACACGTATTTAACGAAATTCACAAATGTTTATCTGTATATTTTAACGAAAATGAGAAATGTTTCATTGAAACATTACGGTGATTCCATTGTGACTTTCAAAAAGCCAATTTCATTAAGCCGTGTATCGCATCAAGAGAACGCTAATTTCTTTCATTAAAAGTTTACTATTTTTCCTTTATTTATCATCACAAGAAGAAAAAAAGACTCACAGAAGTGAGCCATTTATTAAAATTGAGATTTAGGATTCTTTCCTTGAATAAAATCACGAATATCTGAACATAATTCATGAACATTATCTTCACCAAGATAAATCATGTGTCCACTTTGGTATCCTTTCCAGAATACACGGTCTTTTGGAAGTCCTGCATGATCCATTGTGTGCCATGCATATCCAAATTCAGTACATAGATCAAACCATCCATTCGCAAAGAATGCTCGCATTCCTGGTCTTCGCGTCATTGCATAACGCAATTCTTCTCCGGTTGTACCTTTCTTTTCTTCTTTATCCCAATGCATATAATAATCGGTTCCTGGAATAAAGTTACGATCTAATTTTACATTTAATTTTGGAAGTAGATCTCCTGTAAAAGCTGCATAGAAGAAGGTATCATAACGATCGGCTGTCGCATCATCCCACAATGCCTTTTTAATTTCATCTTGTTCTGGCTCTAATAAAGGACGAGTGACACGACCATCATAACGAGATACAGCTTTTCCTATTGTCTTTAACACTTCTTGACGATAATCATCATCATCAATTTTTAAACCATGACGAATCAAGTATTCTCTAGAAACACCTGTATAATAACTTACCTTTTCTAAGATATGTTCTTTTTCTTCTTCTGAAATAGCTTCTCCTTTATAAAGTGCAAGCACATAATCACGATCAGCGAAAGCCTTAGCTTCTTTTACCCAGTCTTCTACACTTTGATCGGTTGGATGATTGTGATACCAGTTTACACCTGCATATGTAGGGAAACCTAAAACGCTTGTTTCAACCGGTAAGCTTTCACCAAAGTATTTACCTACAGTAACTGTATTTCCAATAAATACAATACCATCAAAGGCAATACCATAGCCTCTTTCTCTTCCCATAGTTGCGGCAATACCAGCGGCAACTGCACTACGAGTACATCCATAACTTTCACCACATAAATATTTTGGTGACAAGCCACGATTATAACGACGAACCCAAGCTTCAAGCACTGTCAATAAAGCTTCTGCATCTTGTTCAATACCAAAGAAATCTTTCTTCTTACTTTCATCAATCAATACACCATATCCAGTTCCAACAGGATCAATCAATACGATATCGGCAATATCAATCAAGCAATCTGGATTATCAATGACTTTGTATGGTCCAAAAGCACTTTCACGATCCACCTCATCATACTGCATACGACGTGTTCCTAAAAAACCTGCATGTACATACATACAACTAGATCCAGGACCTCCATTATACGCAAAGATAACAGGACGATTGGATGTATCTTCTACATCACTTCTAAAATAGGCATAAGTAAAAATAGATGCGACTGGATTTCCATCCGGTCCATAGATAACATTGTCTTCACAAATTGTATGATATGGAATTTCTTTTCCTGACAATGTAATTTTTCCATCCGACTCAAAACGAGCTGGTTTAAAAGTATCTGGTTTAAAGCTTTCTGTTTTGTACATAATTCGTTTCCTCCACAATAATTCCATTATAGAACGTAGTGAAAAATAGTCAATGTAAATTATTACATTTTTGTAAATAAAAATGAAAAGAGAGAAACTATTCATTTCCCTCTTCATCATATGTATCTAAAAAATGATGTCTTGCGCTATCATCTTTATAGGCAATTACCGTTTTAAGACTTACATTTTCGACACTCTTAAATATATTCTGTTCTACAAACGGATTGACTTTCTTCAATTCCTTGATTAAGTTTTTCATTTCTAAACGCTTCGACTTAGACTGTGTTAAACATGTTTCATTGGCACAAGCCTCAGTAAACTTGCATGCGCATTGAATGAAATACAGATTGTTATGTTTAGCCCAAGTCTTAATATCCTCTTCACGAATCAAATATAAAGGGCGAATGACTTCCATACCCTTAAAGTTATTTGAATGTAGCTTTGGCATCATCGTTTGGATTTGTCCACCATAAAGCATCGACATTAAAATGGTTTCAATCACATCATCATAGTGGTGTCCCAAAGCTATTTTATTACATCCCAAATTCTTGGCATAGTTATACAAATGACCTCTTCTCATTCTTGCACATATGTAACATGGATTTTTTTCTATATTAAAAACATTATCAAAAATATCACTCTCAAAGATTTCCACTGGAATATTTAGCTTTTTGGCATTCTTTTCAATAACCTCACGATTCTCTTTTGAATAGCCTGGATCCATCACAATATATTTCACATCAAAATGAACAGGTGAATGTTTATGCAGTTCTTGAAAACATTTCGCCATCAACATCGAATCTTTTCCACCCGAAATACATACCGCAATACAATCGCCTTCTTTGACAAGCTCATAATCACGGATAGCCTTCGTAAATTTTGACCAAATCTTTCTTCGATACGTTTTAATAATACTTCTTTCGACTTGAGCACAAAAATCATCTGATACATTTGTGTTCATCTTATCCATAACGATCGAAACATACCCACCATCTACACTATATGCATCATATCCTTTTTCCTGTAATCTTTGTGCAACAATATCACTGACATAGCCTTGAGCGCAAACGACAATAATCTTCTTGGTTGAATCAAAGTCCGTTTCCAATGCACTTTCTCCACTTAATACAACACTGTTCTCGATTGGATTTTTAAAGGCTTCTTCGGCATCACGTATATCAATTAAGATATATTCTTCTTTATTTAATTGTTTTAATTGTTCTACTGAAATTTTCATGAAACCATTCTAACATATTATTGAAATTTTGGTTAAAAAAGCACAAAATAAAAGATAAATTAATAAAGGAAATTTGATTATGACACAAGATATGACACAAGGCAAAATCATGCCTATGCTAGTTCACTTTTCCATTCCCTTAGTTTTGGGCAATTTATTTCAATTAACATATAATGCCGTTGACAGTATTATTGTAGGGCACTTTGTAGGAAAAGAAGCTTTGGCCGCCGTTGGAATTTGTAATCCAATTACGACACTCTTCATCCTGTTCTTAAATGGACTTTGTATGGGCGCAAGCATATTGATTGGCATGTATTATGGGGCTAAAGAAGAAGATAAACTCGCTCGTCAAATGAGTACAACCATGCTTGCAGGACTTGTATTTTCACTTGTATTAACACTAATCTGCATATTTTTTTCACCACAAATTCTTAAATTTATGCAGGTAGATCCATCCATTTTAAATATGACAACTACCTATCTTCAAATCATCTTTGCAGGTTTAGTCTTTACCTTTCTATACAACTTTTTTGCGAGTACACTACGCGCTTTAGGCGACAGTAAATCACCCCTATATTTCTTAATTATCAGTTCCATTCTAAATATCTTTGGAGACTTATTCTTTGTGGTTGTTTTACATGCAGGAAGTAAAGGATGTGCCATTTCTACTGTGATTAGCGAAGCTTTATGTTGCCTATTCTGCGTTCTATATATACAAAAGAAAGTGCCACTTCTACAACTTGGTAAAAAGTGGCTAGTATTTGACATTTCATTATTAAAACGCACCATTGCGTATGGCTGGACAAGTGCTATGCAGCAGGCTACTGTGCAACTAGGAAAGCTTGGTATTCAAATGATTGTCAATACGATGGGTGTATCGGTTGTAGCTGCCTTTACAGCCGTCAATCGAATTGATGATTTTGCGTATACTCCTGAACAAAACATTGCCCACTCCATGACGGCTTTAATGGCACAAAATAAGGGCGCCGGAAATAACAATCGTATGCAGGAGGGATTTCGTTGTGGAATTGTTTTAGAAATCATCTACGGCATCTTTATCTTTCTAGTATGTTTTATCTTCGCAAAACCATTGATGTGTCTATTTGTACAAGATGAAGAAGTTATTATGCATGGAGTGACTTATCTTCATTTAATTTCCATCATGTATATTCTTCCAGCCTTCACCAGTGGAATCCAAGGCTTCTTTAGAGGCATTGGCGATTTAAAAATCACCCTCATTTCAAGTCTAGTGAATATGACAGTTCGAGTTATCGTCGCTGCTCCACTCGTTTTAAATTTCCATCTTGGCATTGAAGCTTTACCATACTCATATCTAGCCGGATGGATTGGTATGTTGATGGCTGAACTTCCATTGCTTATTCGTACATACAAAGCTTATGAATAAGACTTGTGTATAATTGACACAAGTTTTTTGTTTTCCTTTTATATAAAGCATTTATTACAATTTGCACTATTTTTCCAACCCATATTTTTATATTTTATCCACTTTTCAAACCTTTTTTATGCCATTTTTAACAACTTTTCCAACTTTTTGATTCAATTATTTAGAAAACTTTAAGATTTATCACTAAAGAACCTTAATAATTATTCGTTATAGTAATCCTGGTGATAATTTATGACAAATAAAAATATACAAAACATAACAAACTTTGGATTTATCCTTATGATTCTTATTTGTGTTTATTTCTTTTCCCAAGGATACTTCACAAATCCACAGCTTCTACAGGCTACACTGTTGAAAGCCGGAATTTTAGCACCCCTACTTTTTATTCTTCTACAAATCATTCAAGTGATTATTCCCATTATTCCGGGTGGTGCATCGAGCGCCTTGGGTATCACAGCTTTTGGAGCAATCAATGGATTCATATATAACTATATAGGTATTTGTATCGGATCCATATGTATCTTTTTACTTGTTCGTAAGTATGGTCAAAGAATCATTCTAAAATTATGTAAAAAGAAAGATTACGACAAATATATGAAGTATACATATGATCAAAACAAATTTGATACTTTCTTTATGTTAGCTATTTTCTTACCTTGTGCACCCGATGATCTCTTGTGTATGCTTGCAGGACTGACACATATGTCACTCAAAAAATTTGTCTGGATTATTCTTCTGGGTAAGCCCTTATCTTTGATTGCTTATTCTTATGGTCTTACGCAGTTGTTTCAAATTATCGAAAGGTGGTTATAATTATGTTATACATTGGAATACTATGTGCATGTATTGGATTTTATTTACATTATTAAATTAAAAGGAGAACTTTATGGAACATACAATATTAGTGGTAGAAGATGAACAAGGGATTCGTGAAGCCATTGGAATTTATATGAAGAATCAAGGATACAATGTGATTCTTGCCGCAAACGGAAAAGAAGGCTTAGAAAAGATTGAAACAAACGATATTCATTTAGCCATCGTAGATATTATGATGCCTGTTATGGATGGTATTTCTATGGTGATGGAAGCTCGAAAACAACATGATTTTCCGATTCTATTCTTAAGTGCGAAAAGTGAAGATATCGATAAGATCACAGGTTTAAATATTGGTGCCGATGACTATATCACAAAGCCATTTCAAAGTATGGAACTTGTCGCAAGAGTGCGTTCTCATTTAAGAAGGTACGAACAAATCTTAAATTTAAAGAATGAGACAAAGAACGAAGATGAATATGTGATTGGTGATCTTACATTGAGTAATACGACAAAAAGAGTGACACTCAATTCAAGGGATATTAAATTAACGCCAAAAGAATTTGATATTTTAAAACTATTGATTTCACATCCAGGACAAGTCTTTTCTAGTCAACAAATCTATGAATTAGTATGGAAAGAAGAAGCTATCAACACAGAAACGATCATGGTTCATATTCGTAAGTTACGTGAAAAGATTGAGGCCAATCCTAAAAAGCCTATTTATATCAAGGTGGTATGGGGTCAGGGCTATAAAATGGAGAATATACAATGAAAAAGAAGAATATTTTTTTAACAATATTATGTGCTTTATGCATCATTAGCTCTTGTGTAGTGACAAGCTTTTATCCAAATGTTTCTACGGCTACACCAACAAAGCTTCCTGAAACTTTAGAGCAGAATCTTACAGCTTTTATTATAGCTAAAAAATTGGAACAAGATCCAAAGTATGAATATATTACGTTCGAGAAAGATACACCGGAAGACATTCAGAAGGATATAAAAAAAGGATTAAACTTATCTTTATCTACCGCAAAAAATATTTTTGAGAATGATCCAAACTTCTTTTATACGTGTGATGTAAACAATAAAATCACTTCAAAACAATTTAATGTGAATGTAAAGAAAAAAGATACTAGATATTATGAAACATTAGACTCTAATACTCTAAATGCGACGGATGATATTGTGAATCTTATTAACTATAACAGTGAAAAGTATTATGAATACTGTGGTGGCACATATTATTGTGATGGAGAGCCATTTCCAGGCTATACACTTCATATGCCAAGTGATGTCGTATTAACATTCTATATTCCAGCTGTTTTAAATTATGATAATACAAGTCTAGTTGACTTCTTAGATTTAGATGCCGATCAATATACCTATTTCTTCATGACTTCCTTCTTGATTTGTAGCACTATTATTGCTCTATATGTCTTTCTTAATAAATATACATATGAAAAGGAAGCTTATATCTTTAGACATGTGAATAACTGGTTATTTGAACCTGCATTCCTATTATTTCTAACAATTGATGCACTGCTAGCCAGTGGTACATGTATATTAACTACCTATTCAATTGAGGGAACTTTCTTAAATATCTTGAATCGATATCATATTGAGTTTAGTCAACCTATCGTATATTTTACGAACATTCTTGCGTGGTTCATCACGCTATTCTTTATTGGATTATCTGTATATTGGCTAAAATGTCAATTTACGACATCTATAAGAGATTGGTTCTTCCATAGAACTTTGGTTGGTAAATTTATTCTTTATTTCTCAAATAAAGTAGAAGGAATTATTTCTACCGATTTATCAGATGAAATCCTTAAAAAATATATTATTTTCTCAACTTGTTTGATTGTGATCCTTGCATTTATATCCTTGTTGAACATTCCATTCTTCTCTTTCTTTATCGTTGTTGCAGCCTTAATTGGTATCAGCGTTGTGGGCTATAAGAAAATCAAGAATGTTCAAAATCAATATCAAGATATATTACATATGACAGAAGATCTATCGAGTGGTAATTTTGAAAATATCAAGCCTGCAGATTCTGGATTATTCCAATCTTTAAACAATAATATCTATCAAATTAAGGATGGTTTTGAACAAGCTGTAAAGGAACAAGTACAGTCACAAAATTTAAAGACCGAATTGATTTCAAATGTATCGCATGATTTAAAAACACCATTAACAGGTATTAAAAATTATGTAGAGTTATTAAATGATCCTAGTATTAGTGAGGAAGATAAAAAAGGTTATTTAGAACGATTGAATCAATATACAGATCGTTTAAGCATTCTAATCACAGACTTATTCGAGGTATCTAAAGCCAATAGTGGTAATATTGATTTAGAATATTCTGATATCAACATCATTGAATTTATTGAACAAGTTTGTGCTGAAAACGAAGAGCTTCTACAAGCTAAAAATCTTCAGCTTGTGACAAATCTTCCAGAAAAAGAAATTCATGTATGTTTGGATGGAAATAAGATGTATCGTATTTTTGAAAACTTATTCACGAATATTTCTAAGTATGCACTTGAAAACACACGTGTATTCTTGGATGTGAAAGATATAGGAAATTCAGTTGTGATCACAATGAAAAACACTTCGAAGGCACCGCTTGATTTTGATAGTGATATCACAGAACGTTTTGTGCGTGGCGATAAATCAAGGCATGAAACTGGCAGCGGTCTAGGTCTTGCGATTGTAAAGAGTTTTACCGAAGTACAGAATGGCACGTTTATGATTGAAACGGATGGTGATCTCTTCAAATCGATTCTTAGTTTCCATAAATCCTAAAAATAATTATAAATGAAATAAAGTGGTTAAAAATCCTAGATCAAAGGATTTCAGCCACTTTTTTAGTTTTGTAGTCAGAAAAAGTATAGAAATCCAAAAAATAATGATTAGAAAATTCATTATGTCTTAAACTGTTAATTAATTAGAATACGATACATGAATTCGTGTATAATAGAAGAAGTGGACTTTTGGAGGTTATTTATGATTTTAGAACAAATTGATAAAGACTTATTGAAAATGGCAGAGGAATCGGATGTCGTTTTAAAAGATATTTATAAAAAAATTGATGATGTATGTTTATACAATTCAGATCGTATCTTAGCTGCATTTATTGAGAACCACGTTTCTTATTCTGACTTTGCGGATATCAACGGATATGGTAACTATGATGAAGGTCGTGATAAAATCGAACGTATTTTTGCGACAGTACTCGGATGTGAAGATGCTTTGGTACGCCCTCAGATTATGAGTGGTACAAACGCTTTATACTTAACTTTATCTGCCCTATTAAAACATGGAGATACAATGATTTCCATTTCTGGTGCTCCTTATGATTCTTTGCAGGAGATGATTGGTTTATGTGGTGATTCTACACAATCCTTAAAAGCCAATGGTGTAAAGTATGAACAAATTGATTTAGTAAATGATGATTTTGATGATGATAAGATTGTTGAGCGTTTAAAAGAAAACAATGTAAAATTAGTGGAAATCCAAAGATCTAGAGGATATGCTCACCGTTTATCATTAACCATTTCAAAGCTTGAGCGTATCATCAAAAAGATTCGTGAAGTAAACAAAGACGTTATTATCATGGTGGATAACTGTTATGGTGAACTTGTTGAAAAATTAGAACCAGGACATATTGGTGCTGATGTTGTGGTTGGATCTTTAATGAAAAACTTAGGTGGAGGAATTGCCTCTACTGGAGGATATGTAGCTGGTAATAAAGAATGGATCAATATGGTAGCTGAACGCTTAACGGCTCCTGGAATTGGTAAGGATTTGGGTGCAAACTTTAACTTAAACAACTCTTTCTTTAAAGGGATCTTCATGGCACCAAATGCTGTTAAGAGTGCTTTAAAGACAGCCGTTTTTACAGCCTATATGTTAGAAAAATTAGGTTATAAAAACGTATCTCCTGCTTATAATGATGAAAGAACGGATATCATTCAAACTTTAGAACTGGGTTCAAAAGAAAATCTTGTTAGCTTTACACAAGGCATTCAATCCACAAGTCCAATTGATTCATTTGTTCGTGTTATGGCTGCTCCAATGCCAGGCTATCCATTTGATGAAGTTATGGCTGCCGGAAGCTTTACACAAGGAAGTACCATTGAATTAAGTGCGGATGCTCCAGTCGTTGAACCCTATACTTTATATATGCAGGGTGGATTAACATTAGAATATGGAAAACTTTCTATTCTCCTTGCCCTAACAAATATGAAAAACAACTAAGATGCCAAGTGCATCTTTTTTCGTTTCAAACGATTGTTGAATCGTTGCATTATTTTGTGCAACGATAGTAGAATCGTCGCAAATTGATTCAAACGATACTTCAATCAATAAAGAATAAAAGTGGTCACCCCCCTTTAAATATAGGGATTTAACCACTTTTTTAACAGCTACCCATCTGTCCACCATCAATACGAATGATGGAATTGTTGATGAAGTTAGCTTCATCACTAATTAGAAAACGAACAAGATATGCCACTTCTTCTGGCTTTCCATAACGTTTCACCATGATTTTTTCTGTTTCTTCCTTTAAGAACTCTTCGTCATAGCCATCTAGTTCATTATCGGTTCCAATAAATCCGGGTGCAACACAATTCACGTTGATATATGGTCCAAATTCAGCTGCAAGATTGTGTGTCATTGAAATCAAGGCTGCTTTTGAAGCATCATAATCGATACACATTGGATAATATGTGTTAATTCCATTGGTACTTGATATATTGATGATTCTTCCATATTCTTGATCCAACATGTGTTTATAGACTCTTTTACTACAGTTAAAAGCACCTACTACATTGACATCTAATGTTCTTTTAAATTCTTCGGCATTTTTTAAATGAAACAAATTAGAAAGATCTACAGCCGCATTATTAATTAATATATCTACGCCACCCATCTTCTCTTCAATTTCACTAACCATAATATTTACTTGATCTACATCCGATACATCTGCACATATAGTTAGGCAGTGAACATGATATTGAGATTCAATTTTTTCTTTTAATTCTTTGGCAGGCTGTTTCGAAGTTAAATAGTTAATGACAATATCATAACCATGCTTTGCGAGTTCCAATGCGATTGCACTTCCAATGCCACGAGCACCACCTGTAATTAAGACAACTTTATTCATAGTTAAAAAAAGAAGAGCGATTAAGCTCTTCCTGCATATTTTCCATCTGTTGAGAATACAACGATTTTTTCACCTGGTTCGATGAATTGTGGAACTCTTAATGTTAATCCAGTATCTGTTGTTGCATCTTTAGTTTGGTTAGATGGTGCACCTTTGATTGCTGGATCTGTTTCAGCTACTGTCAATTCAACTTTTTCTGGAACAGAAACAGATAATAATTCTCCTTCGAAGAACATCAAAGATACTTCAGCACCTTCAACAATGAAATATTTGTTGAAGTCAACTTGTTCAGCTGTTAATTCATAAGTATCGTATGTTTCTAAATCCATGAAGTAATATGTAGAATCTGCTTCATATGAGAATTGAGCTGCTTTTTTAGAAATGTTAGCTTGTTCAAATTTAGTTGAAGCATTGAAGTTTCTTTCTTGTGTATTACCTGTTTTTAAGTTTTTCATCTTAGTTTTTAAGATAGCCGCACCTTTACCAGGCTTAACATGTTGGAAATCTAATACTACCCAAGGATCACCATCAACGATTAAAGTTAATCCTGTTTTAAAATCACCTGCAGAAATTGCCATAATTTTTCACTCCTATTTTCTATAAATTTTTTTTACACGCTTTATTGTACCATATCCTCATCATTTTTAGAAGAATGAGTGTGATACTTTCACTCTACTTTATTCTCTTTAAATAATTTCATCATTTCATTCGTTAAACTAAATTCACCTGGTTGAAGAATAATTTCATCTCTTTGAACCCAATCTGCATATTTCAATTCATTCGTGTCCATGTTAATTTCATCATTTCCCTTCACATTACAGAAGAACCCTAACAAAATATCATTGGCGCTTCCCCAAGGCTGTGATTTGTAGTAACGAATATTATTCACTTTGATTCCAGCCTCTTCCATAACTTCACGTTTTACCGTTTCTTCTACGGTTTCACCAATTTCAGTAAAACCTGCAATCAAAGCATTATACTTAAATCCCGTACGATATTTTGTCAGCAACAACTTATCCCCGTTGATTACACCCACAATAACAGCTGGCATAATTCTTGGATACACTGTATTATGACACTCTGGGCAAACCATAGCTCTTTCCTTTGTTGAATGCACCATTTTATGTCCACATCTTCCACAGAATTTAGTATCTCGATACCAATCTGCCAAATGCTTCCCAGTGATTGCCGCAAATAAATTGTCTTTTGGGCCAATCCCTTCAATACGCAAACTTCTCTCTTCAACATAACCATATCCTGATGGAATCTGATTGTCTTCTAATCGCATATCACATAAGAAATATTTCGTACTATCAATTGAAAACAAATAACGATACTCTACATTTTCAACTTGTATATCACTTACTTTAGGAAAAACAACTTCCTTATTCTCAAAACAATTTAAATGAATTAAAATCTTTCCATTCACAACACACAACAATACATCCTTTTGTGTTGCCTGTATATTGGGATCAAATTCATTGTGTAATTTATGTGGATAAATATCTTGTACCATTTTTTCTACCTCGCGGATATCATTCTATCACATTTTTATTTTCCATTCTCTTTAATTCTGGCATGATTGTTACTAACATTGTTACGAAACAAAGAGTTCCACCAATCACATTCGATACAGGTTCAGCCAAGAATACACCATCTGTTCCCATATGAAGGTAGAGTGGCATAATATATGTAAGTGGCACGACAATAATGACTTTTCTTAGTATAGAGAAGAAGATGGCTTGTTTCTTTTTATTTAATGACTTAAATACATTTTGACCAATATACTGCAAATCCATGAATATGAAGGCCGCAAAATATTGTTTCAAAGCTGGCACTGTATTCCTTATTAATACAGGATCGGAACTAAAGACTTGAATCAATATATGTGGAATCAAAATAATAAAACTCCAAACTATAGCGGTATAGCCAAAGACAAGAATAGATATTACACAGATTGCCTTACGAATACGACTTGCTCTTCTAGCACCATAGTTGTAGCTTAAAACAGGAGAAGAACCATCATTGATCGCATGAATCGGTGTTTCCACTAATTGCCTTACACTTGAAATGATGGTCATCACCGAAATATAAATATCTCCTCCTGTAACAGATAATACGTTGTTGCAACAAATTGAAACCAAACTGTTTGTGAGTTGCATAATAAAACTACTGCTTCCTAAGCTAACAATATTTTGCGCATACCTTTTACAAACGATCCATTCCTCTTTTTTAAGTAATCTTACTTTTAATTCCGAACGATTCTTTAAAAACCAATACACAAATATAGCTGAAACACATTGAGAAATAACAGTTGCGATGGCAGCACCTTGAATGCCAAGTCCAAATAAGAAAATGAATATAGGATCTAACACTAAATTCATAATGGCACCAATCAAAACTGAACACATACCTGCCGTTGAATAGCCTTGTGCATTGATAAATGGATTCATACCCAAAGTAAGCATAGAAGGTAGTGTTCCTATTAGATAAATCATCATATATGGATAGGCATATTTCATGGCTGATGAGGATGTTCCAAATAAGGTTAATATAGGCTTCAACAAAGGATAAAGAACAATCATTAAAATAATCGAGCACAATACTAACATCGTGAAGGATGTATTCATGACTAAGTTTGCCTTTGTACTATTCTTTTCTCCACGACTAATGGAGAATAATGGAGCTCCTCCACTGCCAAATAGATTTGCGAATGCATTTATTATCACAATTAAAGGAAAACATAAGCCAATAGCTCCTAATGCATATGTTCCAATATTTGGAATACGAGCAATATAAATACGATCCACAACGTTATATAACAAACTCATAATTTGTGCCACCAACAAAGGTAAAGCAGCATTTATAATATTTTTTGTCACTGTATCATTTTCAAAATCAATCCGTTTCATAAAAACCTCACTAACGACTAAGTATATCACTTAATTTAAGATAAGTTTAAGAATTTTATCATTGTTTACTTATGCTTTGAATGGTATAATCTGTGAACTACAAGGGAGAGAGCATATGTTTACTACAAAACATTTTATATGGATAGGAATTTGTATTCTATTTATCCTAATTATGAATCACTATGCGAAAAAAGAAGATTTCACGCTACAAAACGCTTGTTACTTCTTTATGTTTATATGTTTATTGAGCGAAGTCACAAAAATGATGTCAGATATGATTCCAAGTACACATGGGGGAATGCATTTAAATCCGCAATCCCTTCCATTCCATATCTGCAGTATATTATTGTTTATTGCGGCCTACATTACTTTTGGAAAAGATGGCCCATTGAAACAAAAAATGATCAACTTCTTTGCGGTTGTTGGTACTTGCGGAGGAATCGCGGCTATCTTGATCCCAACGTATGGCGTTGAGTTTAACGTAGCCAATGTATATCAATGCTTCATGTACCATGCAGCACTTACATGGTTTTCTTTATATTTGATTCGTTTCAAACATGCAAACCTAGGTATGCAGGCATTTAAAGACAATTTAGTCGTGTTATTTGCGTTATTGATTTTTAACCTATATATGAATTCTATTTTGTCGGTCTATGATACAAACTTTATGTTTATTGTAAGACCACCATTAGAAGGACTTCCATTCCTTAACCTAAGTCATGGATACTATATCTATTTATTTAGAATCATCATGCTTGGAGTGATTGGACTTAGCCTATTCCATTTACCATTCATAGTAAAAGAAAGAAAAAGCTGTGAGACAGAAAGTGATTTTAACATCGCTTAGTCCACAGCTTTTCTTATACCAAGAAAAGCCTCCATTTTATGTAGGAGGCCTATATTATGAATCAATAATTGAATCCATATTAAATGTAGGAACTCACCTCATTGATGATGGATATGATGAATTCATTATGATTACAGCAGATCCACTACACATTTAGAGCGTACAACTGACTATCTGCATGCTTTAGAAACAAAAGGAAAAGAATGCAAAACCCACGTTGTAGCCGATGATGTAACAAGTGATACATTACGTGATTTACTATATAATGAATTGCGTTTTGGTGTTCGCACTCTAATCTTTGTAGCCAATTGCTTCTTATTACCACGTGTCTATTTGACATTAAAAGATTACCGTAACCTAATGCCAGATACAATTGGATTAATTGGCTTTGACAATACAGAATGGACTAACTTCTCAAGTCCAACTGTAACAACGATCGTACAGCCAGCCTATGATGAAGGCTATCAAGCTGCATCGATCTTAATTGATTCATTAAAAGGAACCAATGAACAGATTCCAAATCAAATCTTAAAGTGTTCTGTAAACTGGAATAAATCAACCAAACAACACAATTAGAGATTTAAAATGATACCCATATTTTCTTATGTTTTTTTCTATCATCAAGAATTAAATTCGTATCTTTAATTTTTCGTTAGTTTTTACATTTTATCAGTTATATCTGATAAAATTATATTTTTTATACTAATTATCAGTTATAAACGTGATATACTATAGTTAACTACAAAAGGAGGCTGAGATTTATGATCAAACGTGAACTATATATGAGTCGCATCCGTCCATTCATAGGAACAGACTTAATCAAAGTCATAACTGGTATTCGTCGTTGCGGAAAGTCCGTCATGTTAAAGCTAATTCAACAAGAGCTCACGGAGTCTGGTATCAGTCCAAAACAATTTATCTCTATCAATTTTGAAGATATGAACTACTCCCACTTACAAACTGCACAAGCACTGCATGATGAAATCCTTGCAAAAGCCTCAGAAATGGAAGGCAAAGTTTATCTATTCTTTGATGAAATACAAGAAGTCAAGGACTGGGAAAAGTGTATCAACTCTTTTCGCGTATCATTAGATTGTGATATTTACATCACAGGCTCAAACGCAAATCTACTATCTAGTGAACTAGCAACTTATTTGGGTGGTCGATATGTAGAATTTGTGATATATCCATTTTCTTTTAAAGAGTTCATGGAACTATATCGTTCGATTACTCCTGACGCATCCATTCAGCAATGTTTTCAAAAATACCTTATTGTCGGAGGTATGCCTTACCTTTCAAACATTCGTTATGCAGAGGCTCCGTCTAAACAATATCTTCAAGATTTATTCAACTCTGTCCAGCTCAAAGACATCATGAAACGAAATAAAATTCGCGATGTTGATTTATTAGAACGAATCATTGCCTATGTGATTGCGAATGTGGGAACAACTTTTTCTGCATCCTCACTCGCAAGGTTTTTAAAAAACGAAAAGCGAACTGTATCTCCGGAAACGATTTTGAACTATATCAAGTACTGTTGTGAAGCTTATTTATTCTATCAAGTGAAACGAGAAGATTTGCAAGGTAAGCAAATTCTTTCTTCTAATGAAAAATATTATATTGCCGATCACGGTATCCGTGAGGCTATTTTCGGTGGTAATATGCGAGATATCAATCTTATTTTAGAAAATATCGTATATCTAGAATTATTGCGCCGAGGATTTGATGTAACTGTAGGAAGAAATGGCAATAAAGAAATAGATTTTGTATGCAACAAACAAGGCGAAAAAATATATGTTCAAGTCACTTATCTATTGGCATCCCAAGAAACAATTGATCGTGAATTTGGTGCTTATGATCGTATTAAAGATAATTTTCCAAAGTACGTTGTTTCTCTTGATGAGTTTAACATGAGCCAAAATGGCATCAAGCATCGAAACATACGTGATTTCCTACTAACAAATGAATGGAACTAAACACAAATCTAACTTTTAAAAGGTCTCAGTCAAATGTTGTCCGAGCCTAATCTCATCTACAAACCATTTTGGGGTATATGCCGCCCCTTAAATTCTTGGAGAGCAAATTCACCTAACCCCATCCATATTTATTGCGCCATTATAACGTGAATCTTACGTCATAGAATACTCAGCCTAAGCCTTTGACTATGCCCTTAGCGGTCCATTTGCGAACTTGTTGTCACTTAGTTTCCACCAACCTAAGCTCTCTTTAGACACATTTTTTCGTTTGATCTCCGCTTCATCGGTTTTGTTGGGATTATAGTAATACAAATGAAAACGTTTTTAACCAATTTTACATTTTTACAATCTCATCGACAAATTATTAGATGAATTCTTTTCTAGTATAAAGTTGTTGTTCATACGAATAAAATGATATAATCTGATAGGTTGTGAGGTGTGTGAATATGTTATTTAAAGAAATAACTGAAACTGAATTTAAAACATTTTCTAAAGAATGGCCAGACAACAACTTCTGGCAAACTACAAATATGGCGCACATGAGAGAAAGAAGAGGTTGTACAACTTCTTATGTTGGAATTATGGACAACGACAAGCTAATTGCAGCTAGCATGTTGTCATTTGTTCCAGTTTTCTCTTCTTATACTTTCTGTCAGATTTTAAGAGGCCCATTACTAGATTATTCAAACTTAGATTTATTTACTTTCTTCCATGAAAATCTAGTTCAATTCTGTAAAAAGAAAAAATGTCTATATTTCCATATGGACCCTTATTTAATGTATAAAGAAAGAGATATTCATGGTGATATCGTAGAGGGTGGAATCGATAATTCTCCTATCTTTGATCACATTATGTCACTTGGGTATACACATGAAGGATTTACGCGTGGAATTGACAATGATAGAGAGCCTAGATGGATTTATACGATTGATACGGAAAATATCACAAAAGAAGAATTGTTAAAAAAGATGGAGCGTAAAGCTATGCGTTCGGTTCAACATGTTCAAAAGTACAATATTCAAGTTCATGAAATTGATGGCGATCATTTAAAGGTATATGAAGATATCATTCGTGATACATCTTCTCGTCGTGGCTTTGAATTTAGAAGTGATGATTACTATAAAAATGTATATGAATGTTTTCATGATGATGGGTATGCTCAATTCTTGTATGCTGACATGGATATGAATGACTATATCAAGAGCTTAGAGATTGATTTAAAGAAAAATCAAGATATTGTAGATCAATCGGCAAAGCGATTAGAGCAGCAAGAAAGTCCTAAGATCCGTAGAAAAATGGATTTAGCAAATGAGCAAATTCAGGGTATCAACAAAAAAATTGATCATGCACATGAAATCATTAAGGAGGATGGAGAAAAGATCATTTTAACTGCTGGCTTATTCTTCACATATGGACAAGAAGTATTATGTTTAATGAGTGGTGTATATGAAAAATATATGCAATTCTGCTCTCCATACGCTCTTCACTGGCACATGTTGAAGCATTGTATTGATAATGGATTCAAGCGCTATAATCTTTATGGTATTAGTGGAATCTTTGATGAAAGTGCTCCAGACTATGGTGTTTACTTATTCAAAAAAGGCTTCAATGGAAATGTCATTGAATTAATGGGTGACTTCGAATATGTTGTGGATTCAAAGATGTATAATGTTTATCAAACATTAAGAAAGATCAAGCATACAATCAAAAAATAGCTCGAACAAAGAATCAGTCTAATCACTGATTCTTTTTATTTAACTACATTATTTTATTTGGCGCTTACGATATTACTTAAAAAGTAAAGATGATTAATAAGATTAGGTAAGAAGAAGTTAGCCCAGACCCATCGGATTAAACTAGTGTCTTTACATCAGATAAATTCAGAGGAACTACTTTTTCCAGTAGTCTTTCTGTATCTGTATTATAGGTATTAATTTGGGCTTAATTTTTTAAAATTCATAACTTCATTTCATACACATTTCATAAATGATTGCTAATATAGTGTCGGATAAGGAGTTGGTTGTTTTGATACATAATGCTTATGCATATATCACAAGAAAAAAAGTAAGAACGGGTATCTTGTTTTTGATACTTATGGTTATTCTAATCAGTCTTTATGGATGTTTGAGTATACTTTCATACAACGCACAATCAGAACGGTCTTTATATTCTGCAAGTCATAGTTCGATTGTAGTACAAAAAAAGGATGGTTCTGAATTTGAACATACATCTTTTGAAAATTCTGTGTATGAATATGAATTTGTTTCTAAATTAAAAGAAGCTAAGGCTGTTTCTATTAAGCAGGGTGTAACACTGGATTCTTTGCCTGAAGAATATAAGAATGTGGTTTCAGTAGTTGGAACTAATAACACTTCAAAAAATGTTTTATTTCGTAGTGGCGTGTTTACTTTAACTTCCGGAAAAAATATTGATTCTAAGGATAGAAACTCTATTCTTATTCATTCGGATTTAGCTAAGAAGAATCATTTAAAAGTAGGGGATACAATAGTTTTAAATTCTCATACTTATACCATTAAAGGCATCTTTGTAGGTAAGAAACATGAAACCTATACAGGTTTATCTTCCGATTTAAGTGAGAATACTATGTTTGTGGATTATAATTCTTTGGATACTAAGATGGTTACTAAATTGACTATAGATTCAAATCGTTTAAAACAAGTTCAATCCTTATATCCTTCAAGTGAATATATTGTGTCTAAAGATACGAAAGCCTATGAAGTGGCATTAGAATCAGTACAAAGTGTAAAACACATGATTCAAATTCTATCTTGTTTCATCATTGTGTGTGGACTTGTTGTCTTATCTTTAGTCTTAGTTCTATGGCTAAGAGATCGCATCCATGAAATTGGTATCTTGTTGTCTATAGGTAAAAGTAAGGTGGAAATCATCATCCAATTTATATTCGAACTTGTATTTATATCTATTCCAACAGGAATCATTCTATGTGCTTATAGTGTAATCAAACATAATGCGTTATGCTTCATATTAAGTTATGGCTTGCTGATGAGTATTATTATCGTTTCTGTACTAATTGCGAGTCTTATGATCATGATCAAAAAGCCAAGGGAAATATTATCAAAATTGAGTTAGGAGAAATAAATAATGAGTATATTAGAAATAAAAGATGTAACGTATGGTTACACAAAATTAGAACATATTTTATTTGAAGTGAATCAAAACTTTGAGTGCGGTAAATTTTATGCGATTATTGGAAAATCAGGAGCTGGTAAATCAACCTTATTATCTTTATTAGCTGGACTTGATGAGCCAGACTCTGGTGAAATTTTATTTGAAGGAGAAGATATTTCAAAAACGGGATATACAAATCATCGTAAGAATCATATTTGTCTTGTGTTTCAAAATTACAATTTGATTGATTATTTAACACCATTAGAAAATGTACGCTTAGTCAATTCTAAAGCTTCGCCTTCCATTCTTTTAGATTTAGGACTTGAACAATCCCAAATCAATCGTAGTGTAATGAAACTATCGGGAGGGCAGCAACAAAGAGTTGCGATTGCCCGTGCCCTTACAAGCAGTGCACCTATTATCTTGGCAGATGAGCCAACGGGAAATCTAGATAGCGATACGGCTAGTGAAATTATTGATATCTTAAAGGCCCGTGCTAAAGAAAGAAATAAGTGTGTGATTGTAGTGACACATAGTAAAGAGGTAGCAGATGCTGCTGATGTTGTATATGAATTAAAAGATAAAAAGTTAAAGAAGAGGGGGAAATAGAATGTTTAAGAATGCATTTAAATATGTAACTCGAAAAAGTATGAAGTCAATGATTCTATTTCTTGTTGTTCTAATTATGTCAAGCCTTTGTTTAGTCGGACTATCTATTAAAGATGCAACAAACAAAGCGTCCAATACATCATTAGGCTCGATTACCAATAGTTTTACAATGGAAATTAATCGTCAAGTCAATTTTGGCACACCTAGAGGTGCGGGCAATGTTAAGGGGAAGGACATTGAAAAGATTTGTGCTTCTAAAGACATTGACTCGTACGTGAAAAGAATCAATAGTGTAGCTGACTTAGTCAATCATGATATTGTTTTAACTTCGAATGAAAATAAAGAGCGTCTTTCTAAGTTTAAATCAACAGTGATGCTTACTGGAGTAAATGAATCAAAAAAAGAAACAAAGTTTGTATCGCAAGCCTATAAATTGGTCGAAGGCAAACATTTAAATAATAAAGATAAACATCAAATCTTGATGCATAAAGATTTAGCTAAAAAGAATCATTTAAAAGTTGGAGACAAGCTTTCTCTACGCTCAAATATCTATGATGCAGATAACGAAAAGGGTGCGGATGAAACAGTAGAAGTAACTATTAAGGGTTTATTTGATGGTCATAATCAAGGTGGTGTTACAGCTGCACAAGAATTATATGAAAACAATCTAATCACGGATTTGGATACGGCTGCCAAAGTCTATGGCAATACACCAAAAACTGCTGTATATCAAGATGCCACATTCTTTGTGAAAGGAAATAAAGATTTGGATCAAGTTATTAAAAATCTAGGAAAATTAGATATCAACTGGAATGAGTATGTATTGGTAAAAAGTACATCCAATTATCCGGCTCTACAAAAATCAATAAGTGGTATGTATAGTATCGCAAATAAAATGTTTATTGGATCTTTGATCTTTGCGGGTATCGTTGTTACTTTATTGTTGCTCATGTGGATGAATGCACGAAGAAAAGAAATCGCAATTTTAATGGCTTTAGGCATTTCTAAAACGAAGATTTTTATTCAGTTTGTTCTAGAACTATGTATGGTAACCATTCCTGCCTATATTTTTGCGTACTTTATCGCTAGTAAAACAGCATCAGGTCTAGGCACAAAAGCATTGAATCAAGTAAGCACTAGTGTTGCCAAACAAATCGCAAAAGAATCTGCCTCAAATCAACTTGGCGGTGGAGCTGAAGTGGATGGTTTTAATAAGATGTTGACGCATATTGATGCTACTGTTGAACCAAAATATATGGTGTATGTTATTATATTTATGTCAATTGTAATGTTAGTCGCACTTATTGTGGCTACAACACACTTGTTAAACAAGAACTGTAAAGAATTAATGAATGAGGAAGAATGATGAAAATATTGGTAGTGGAAGATGATACACTGATTCGCGAAGGATTAAGTGAATTTCTATCGGAGTCTGGATATAGTATTATCCAGGCAAAAGATGGTAAAGAGGCATTGGAAAAGTTTAATACAGATATTCATTTGGTGATATTGGATATTCAAATTCCATATATCAATGGATTGGATGTGTTAAAAGAAATTCGTAAAAAAAGTGATTTGCCCGTTTTAATCTTAACGGCTTTCAGCAATGAAGAATTCAAAATTGATGCCTATACAAACTTGGCTGATGGCTATATTGAAAAACCATTTTCACTACCCGTATTAAAAGCTCGTATTGACGCGCTTCTTCAGAAACAGGATATTTTTGCATATAAAAATGTTTGTGTGAACTTCAAAAGCTATACGGCTAAAATAGATGGTAAAACGATTGATATTAATGCCAAAGAACTAGAGATATTAAAATATCTTTTAGATAATGCAGGGATTGCCTTAACTAGAGCACAAATATTAGATCATGTTTGGAAAGATAGTGAAGAAGTTCCTTATGATCGAGTTATTGATGTATATATTAAAGAATTGCGTAAAAAACTAGGCTTAGATTGCATTACGACCATTCGTAATGTGGGCTATAAATTGGAGAAATAATGAAAAACTTAAAGATATTTCCTAAAATATGCATACAAACATTCAGTGTCATCGCTATTATTGTCTTATTTATCCATCTCTTTGTATATTTAATTTTTCCAAGAACCTATTTGGATGTAAGAAAAGAAGAAATCTATACTAAGGCCAATGAAATTACAGAAAACTTAAATGGCAAATCTGAAGACTATATTGAACAAGCTTTAGATTTCTATTCCAACACTAATGAAATCAAAGCGTTTATTAAAAAGAATACTTCATCAAATGAAGTAGAAATCAAGAATGATTTAAATGTCGATTTAAAGAGTTCTAATAACTCTTTAATTATTGAGGAAAGACAATTAAAGCTAGATACAGGAAAGACCATTCACCTCCAATTTGTTTCAACGGCAGACATGCAAAGCCAAGCCAAAAATCTAAGTTTACAATTTCTTCCTTACTCATTAATCATATCCCTATGCTTTTCGGCCATTGTCTCTTTGGTGTATGCCAAATCCATTAAAAATTATGTGGTTGAAATCAAGAGTGTAACCGATCAAATGATGGCATTAGATAAGAAGGCTCATCTAGAAATTGATTCGAATGATGAGATTGGTCAATTGAAGGCACAAATTAATGATTTGTATGAAACACTTCTTGATTCCATTTCCCATCTAGAATTGAAAAATAAAGAGATTCTAAGATTAGAGAAAATAAAATACGATTTCTTTAAAGGGGCCAGCCACGAATTAAAAACGCCTTTGGCAAGTCTTAAAATTATCTTAGAAAATATGAAATACAATGTGGGTAAATATAAAAATAGAGATTTTTATATTGATGACTGCATTGATTTAGTCGATCACTTAACGAAGAATATCCAACAAATTTTATCGGTATATTCCATTGAAAATCTAAAAGACGATGAAGAAATTGTTTGTATAAAGAATGAATTAAGTCGTGTACTTCAAAAATATGATGTATTGATTCACCAGAAGGAATTAAGAATTCAAAATGATGTAAAAGATGAAACAATGTATATTGGTAAGACGGCTCTAAATATAATTTTATCCAACTTAATTAGTAATGCGATCAACTATACGCATGAAAAGAGTATGATTCAAATTGGAATAGAACAAGACTATTTCTATATTCAAAACAAACTAGATCCAACCCAACCAAAAGGAAATGGTCTAGGATTATATATTGTTCGTAATCTATTAGATAACTATAAAATGAAATATGAAGCAATTGAAGGAGAAGACTTTATCTTCAAGATTCAATTTAAGCAATAGGTCTTTTAAATTTGTTGGATTTCTTTTATTACATTAATTTAAATTCTATACACCTGAATTGAATACAGACAATCAGCACCTTTATCATTCCAATCAATATCCTCTTCATCATCAAACCAGAACCATTTTTCAATTACTTTAAGAAACCACTTTGTTTTTGGTAAATTACATTTCAATATGCTAAATGCATTAAATCCACTTTCATCTGATGCTATATATGTTCCTTGTTGATTTGCATGTACACCATATTTATTCATGACTTTATCAATTACAGTAAAGCATTGCTTTTTAGTTAAATTGTTCTGTTTCAATTTATGTTCATTAAATTCAAAATACATCATCATAGGCTATACTCCTTCTTAAGATAATCCTATTTTAGAATGGATGGCATATTTTTGAACAAGAGAAATAATTACATGAGTACCTTTTTGCGTACCTCAAGGCATTGAAAAAGCTAGAATATACTTTATATAAAGCATATTCTAGCTTTTATTTTTTTATTCGAACTCGGCAAGTCCAAAGATATTCTTAAATATATTTGTTTAAGTTTCGTATCTTTTTCGCTAGTATTTTATTTCTGTTGCCATTTTGTTGCCAAACTTATTATAATTTACAGAAAAATATTTAGCAATATTATTCTGAGAACATCACATCTATTCTACAAATAAAATACCGTCTGAATCCCCAGATGATCACTACTTGTCTTGATGGGAACACTTTGCACAAAATCACTTTCTATGCCAGCTACTAAAGCATAATCCAAACGCTTATCATGCCATGTGGCCTCTTTTTTACAATCAGTATCTTTCATAGCATTATATAATTTTTTAAATTCCTCGATACAACTCGTTGTCTCCAGGTCAACATCAGAATTCATATCCCCACCAACAAACAATAATGTATTTTTATTATCTTTTACATATTTATTGGCAGAACGAAGCATTTTCTGTTTTGTTTTAACTCGATTGGCATTATAAGTTTGTGGAACATACATCAATAGCATTTTTATTATTTTGTTTCCTACATCTATATCAACGCAAATATGTCTCAGTGTCAACATGTTTTTTAATTCACTCTGCCTATGACTATTCACCTTCGTTCGTTTTATAGCAAAAACGCATGCAGCATATAAATTTTCATTATTTTTGTCACTTTCTAACAATGAAATTGGTGGAATAAAATCATACTCTTTAAATATTTTCTGTGTAATATCATACATTTTCCAATAATAAAATTCTGTAAAAAATACAATGTCTGGCTTTTTATCTCTTATTTTTTTTATTAGTTGTTCATAATCCTGTATGCTCCAACTACCATCATATAGTTTTTTTCCACATACATTTTGTTGTATCATCATTAATTCCATTTTATATAGTGCCTCCTATTTCAAACTATACTATAGCTTCTCATTTTACATTTTCAAGCATTACAAAAACACTTCTGTATCCGGTATATATTCATTACCTACAACCTCCACAGGTATCTTCTACTCCAAATCAATCTCATAATAATAGTGCATCATTTCCTTTTGTATCTTAATTGGAATATATTTATCTCCAGTAAAAATAGCATTTTCTATATATCTGTTACCTTTTAAATATGTCCTCTCTTCAATGATCAATTTTGTCTCTGCATAATATCTCCATGTATCCGACTGCAAAGAAGTCAGCTTTCTTCCTACATTAGGTTCAATTGCCAAAATAGTAAAATAGTAATCTGCACCAAATTCATCATTTCCATTAATATACTCTTTCATTGTCGGATACTCTTCGTTCTTCAGTGCTATAATGTGCCCATTTTGACCTAATAATCTGTCTGCTATATCTTTTGATTCTCCTATCCTAAGCATGTTTCCTTCTGTATCCATTATTCCATATATGCCAGCAACACCAGAATACAGCTTAATTTCATCTACTGACTTTAAGCAGATATCAACTCTATCGATACTAATTTTTACATTCTGTAACGCTAATAAATCTCCCAACACCTTTGGATAATTAGTTTCATGTGTGGTATTCCCGCGACGGGACCATGATAGACCAGAAAACAAAGACGCTTCTAGCAACATAGAATCTGGTATTCCAAAAACCATACCCAAATCACGTTTGAAAATATCTAATTGTTTATTGATATAACGGAACATAAACGAATCTATCTCCATTAGGTCACAAGCAATTCGTTTTCTATCTCCCATAGCAGAATTTATATCTCGATATATATCCTTTTTTACTCTTTGATCATCATTCTCACCACTCAATTCCTCAATACCAACCCCTAGTGCTAATGCTATTTTTTTTAATGTGCTTGCAAAAGGTTTAGCCATATCTGAAGTCTCTATCTTGTTTAGAGTTACAACTGATATCCCGGCTTTTTCCGCCAACTCATATTGCGTTAACCCTCTTTTCTCCCGGAGTTTTAATAATTTAATTCTATCATACATTTGTTTTCCTCATTTCATTTTTATTATATTCTTTTCATTTTTATTTCATTTTATAGCAGTATATACTATTTTTCAGACCAAGTCAATACAATCTCTTTTTCCACAATCTCCTCCGTACAAGCTCGGATATTGTTCATTCTCCCAACCCATGTCATCTGATTCTGCATCTTCAGTTCTTCCGTCACTCCATACGCTTCTTTCATCTGATCCACCAGTCTGTCCATCATCTGATTACATTCCTTGTCAATCTGATGCAGATGCTCATTTAACTTCCCGGCAAGTACCAACTCCAGATATAATCCTTTCCGATGCTCCTGCAAATATGACTTTCTCAGCA
>ERZ839767.2199-NODE-2199-length-26332-cov-6.505157_pt1 | contig 26332 bp, 20 predicted proteins | sample MGYA00519879_ERZ839767 | MGnify/ENA primary metagenome ERZ839767 (study PRJEB31850, sample SAMEA3708852) | human gut metagenome | biome: human gut; feature: human-associated habitat; material: faeces | place: China | collected 2014 ... | reverse complement strand
CGCAAGTCAGCCGAAGTTGGCCTCTAGCCTGCCCAATAAGAGGCCTTCCTTTTAGTCGGCTGACCGATTGGGGAGGTACGGTGCCTTGCGGCGCCATTTTGTATGCCGCCTGTCGGCGGCGGCCCCCTTTTGTGGCTGACGCCACCACCTTCCCCCCAGCTTCGCTGGTGGGACTATGGGTACTCAGCATTGTGCCACATGACTCTACAAGGAAGCGGAGAGCTGACCTTCCCCTCCGGGGGAGGTGCCGTAGGCAGAAAAGGTGCATTTCCACGGGCGAAGCCCGGTTTGCTTGTTTTCCCTTCGCGCCAAAGACGCGGTTGTTTGGTTTAATCATAAGAGGCGGCCTACATCATTTATAGGCCGCCCACCACCGCCGCCGACTGGTATTTACCGGCATTTGCCTCATAGGCTGCCTGCACCGAGATTCTTCACTTCGTTCAGAATGACGCGTAGGGTGGGAAGGGAATCCCGTAACGCTGTCTTTATAAACATAGCCGCGAAGCGGCTATCCACAACCCTCTGAACCTGAGCCGCAGTGCGGCTCCAATGGCGCCACCACAACCTTCGGGCCAAAGGCCCGTCAAACCTAAGAACCTTTGGGCCCAAAGGGCCCATCAATCTTAAGAACCTTCTGCTCTCTCTGAACCCTCTAAACGTTACCCCTCCGCCATCTGCTTCAGCCCGTCCCTATCTGCAATATGGATTTTCTTCCCTTTCCGGCTGATGAGGTTCGTTTCTTCCAGCAGGTGGAGTTTACGGGAGAGGGTTTCGGGGGTGGTGCCCAGGTAGGCGGAGAGGTCTTTCATTTTCATGGGGATTTCCAGGTCCGCCGCGCCGCCGCTTAGGAGGTAGAGGCTCAGAAGGTAGGCGGAAAGTCTGGTTTCTACTCTTTCCATCATGAGGAAGCGGGTCTGGTTTTCTGTGTCCGCCATGCGCTGGGCGTTGATTTCCAGAAGTTTCAGGGCCAGCTTTGGGGTTTTCTCAAGGAGGGCGGTGAAGTCGCTTTTCCGGAGGAGGCAGGCGTCGGTGGCTTCCAAAGTGTCGATGAAGAGGTCCTGGGCTCTGGCGCCTAGGAGGGCGTTGGCGCCTTCGTAGCTGCCGGGGGTGAGGAGGCGGAGGAGCTGTTCCCTCCCGTTTCCTGCAATCATGTAGACTTTCATGGAGCCCGATGCCACGATGATGAGGAGGGGTTCGTCTCCCGGCTGCCAGACGGTTTCGCCTTTGTTGAAGTGGCAGTGGATGACGAGGCTTTCGATTTTGTCCTGTTCCTCTTCGGAAAGGTGGTTGAAAAGGGGGACGATGGATGTGCAGTGATGTTCTTTCATGGGATATCCTTTCTTATTTCTTTTCTTCTATTATACATGAAAAAAAGAAATATTTACATTTCTTGATATGTATCAATGTTTTAGATGCCCCGTTTCTTTATACTATTTACAGATAAAGAAATCCGAGCTTACAGAGCTCCAGTGAAACAGGAAAGGATGATTCCAATGATGGACACAATTCAGGAAAACGAAATTTTCAATCTGGCAGACAAGGTGGATTACAGAGAAGGCACTTTCCATCCGCAGGCGGCCCTCCGCAACGACAAGGCAGAGCTTTTCCTTATGGCGGTGGATGCGGGGGTGCTGATTCCGGACCATAAAGCGCCGTCGGACCTTATTTTCCAGGCCCTGGAAGGGGAAGCGGTGATTCAGATTAACGGCGTTGACCATCCGGTGAAGAAGGGAGATTTCCTTTACATGAATAAGGGTACACTTCATCACCTGCAGGCAGTATCAAAGTTCAAGTTCTCCATGGTGCGTCTTTATAAATAATTTCCAAACTTCATCAATCGGTACACATATAAACAGGAAAGGATGATTACTATGATTAACACAATTCAGGAAAACGAAATTTTCAACCTGGCAGACAAGGTGGATTACCAGGACGGTGCGTTCCATCCGCTGGTGATTGACAGCAATAACAGGGGAGAGCATGTGCTCATGGCGGTGGATAAGGGTGTGCTGATTCCGGAGCACAAGGCGCCGTCGGATCTCATTTTCCAGGCCCTGGAGGGGGAAGCGGTGCTTCATGTGGGAGGAAAAGACCTCAACGTGAAGAAGGGAGATTTCCTCTATCTGAAGGAAGGCACCCTTCACCATCTGCAGGCGGTGACGAAGTTCAAGTTTTCCATGGTGAGAATCTACAAATAAATTTCAAATTTCATCAATCAATGCTCGTATAAACAGGAAAGGACGATAATTATGATTAACACAATTATGGAAATGACAGCGATAAAAGGTCTGGCGAGGAAAGCGGCCCTTGGGCTGGCGGTGGGAATGCTGCTGCTGGCGCCGGTGGCGGCGGAGGCCCACTGCGATACCATGGACGGGCCGACGGTGAAGGATGCCCTGAAGGCCATGAAAACGGATAATGTGAATTATGCGCTGAAGTGGGTGCAGCCCCGGTATGAGGGGGAAGTGACCCGGGCATTTAATCTGAGCATGAAGGTGATGGATATCAATGCAGATACCAGAAATCTGGCAGAGCAGTATTTCTTTGAAATCCTCCTCCGGGACCACCGGGCCGGAGAGGGGGCGCCTTTTGAAGGGGTGAAGCCCCATGGAACGCCGATTGATGAGAGGGTGAAGGCGGCGGACAGGAGCATTGAAGAAGGAAATCTGAAGCCCCTGGAACATCTGGTGGATAAGGATAAGCAGCCGGAGCTGGAGCGCCGTTTCCAGCGGGTCATGGCCCTCAGGGATTTCGACGTGAATGACCTTGAGGCGGGCCGGGAATACATTGAGGCCTATGTGCAGTTCTTTAAATTTGCAGAGGGAGAGGAGGACGAACATCACGGAGTACATGGCCATGGCGGCCATGAAGCCCTGCATGGACAGGAATAATAAAAAAGCACCAGTCGGAAGACCGGTGCTTTTTGCTGTGTGCGATACTTGATGCCATGGGCTTTTGAGGGGAAATCGGCGCTTGGCGGTATTCCCGAAGGTTGACGCGGCTTCGCCGCGAGGGTTGATGGCGCCGCCGGGCCTGCGGCCCTGGGCGCCAAGGGTTCTGCCTGTGATCGGCTTCGCCTTCCGGACGGTTTGAGGGCTCCGCCCATTTGAGGGCTCCGCCCAGGGGAGTTATATAGTACCGCTCTGTGCGTATCCCGCATGGGATACGCAAGTCAGCCGAAGTTGGCCTCTAGCCTGCCCAATAAGAGGCCTTCCTTTTAGCCAGCTGACCGATTGGGGAGGTACGGCGCCTTGCGGCGCCAATATAAATGCCGCCTTACGGCGGCGCCCTCCTTTGGTGGCTGGCGCCACCACCTTTCCCCCGCAAGCGGGGGCACAACAACCCGTGCTATACTTAGTGGCTGTTAAAAAACCACCCTTTGCAAAAATAACCTAAAACACCCTCAAAATGTGAAAATTCACCCCTCAGAAGGCATTTTTGACCTTGAGAATGCCTTGGAACCTCAGTCTGCTAACTCCATATAGTGCTGAGACTCTGATTCTGCCCCTGAATCCACAAAATAGAGCAAAAAAAGAGACTCCGTGGGGATTCTGAACAGATTCCCCACAAGAACAGACATGGCGATAGAAGACAACGTCGTCTCCAACAGTTTAGTCATGATAAGACCGGCACCATAGCAGTGCTTATCTAAGCTGAAGAAGCGCTCAACCTCGATTCTATCGACATTGTCCTGGTATTCTTCCTTTGTTGGCTTCTGTTTCTCTTTTGGCGGACGCCCTAAGCGAGGCCCGGACATGCGAATTCCACGCTGCTTGCAGAACTCTCGGTTTGTGCGAGTGCGATAAATCTGATCGACCAGCACCTTCGTAGGATAATGGCCGGTACGGGTTTTATACCGTTCCACTGCATCAGTCAGAATGCCGCCTTCATTGTAAGGGTCGAACGACAGCTTTTCCATCCGGGCGTGTCCCTTTTCATCAATGCTCACATCGTACTTGGCGCCAAATTCTACCGGTGCCTTGACCTTGCCGCGTACAATGGGCCTCAGATGGGGCTGACGCAGGCTGACAATCCTATGCTCGATTCGATGTGTCTTGTGGCCATACATGTACTTCTGCTGCTCATACAGCTTCTGAATGGTCTGGTACAACTGCCGATACTTGTCCGGAAGCTCATAGCCTGCCGCAAGGTACTGTTCAATATAGCGCATATCACGGGCAAGATTGAATAACTCCCGCCGAATCTGCATTCTGACAGCTTTTGCAGACCTTCTCTTGGACTTTGCCAGCTTCAGATAGTCCTTTCTTGCGATTTCCCGGTAAGTCCTTGGCTTAGCCCAGGGATGGTAGGTATCATTGAAATAGTCAATCATCCCCTCCAGATGCTCCCTGGCTTCATTGAGAAGCGAGAAATCCTGAGGATACCGGATATTCGAAGGAGAACAGGTCGCATTCAGAATCAAGGTCCCCATATTGTCGGGGAGAGCAGTGCCATCAGGCACCTCCAACTTATCCTCCCTGTGTTCCGGCGTTACATCAGACGCTGCCAGAATCATTTCATTGACTTCCATAAGGAACTCAGGCGTGAATCTCTTTCTAAAATAAACCATAGCAGAGTAGGTGAACGGGCATTCAGGCTGAAAAGATGGGAGCCCAAGGAAATACTGATAATATGAATTTTCTGCAATGAGCTCACATAATTTCCTGTCGGAAGCTCCGGTTGCCTTCTGGATAATATATGCGCCAAAGGCAATACGAAAAGGAATTCCCGGACGTCCTGTTTTAGAAGGGAACTGTTCAGCATAGCGTTCTTCATACTTGTTCCACTCAAGGGAATCCGCCAGCTGAACCCATCTATTGTCGGAGGAAAGCTGGAGCCCACCCGGCTGATTGAAGTCAAAAATAGAAATTTGCTGGTACTGGGGAGTGAGTTTATACATGAATAGAGCTCCTATGTGCAAAGAAAATCTGGGGATGCTAAAATTAACTATGCATATATTATACAATATTACATGTTAAATCTCAGTAGTTATCTAATATATTCTATCATAAATAGTTATTCAGCATGCACTAAATAGAAAGGACGCTCTATGAACTACAGAACCGGAAAGATTCTGCTTATCACATCCCTCCTGCTTCTGCCGGCTGCATTTTCTCCTGCCCGGGGAGAGGAACCGGCTTTTTCTTATACCCATATCCATCGGGAGGGCTCTGTTTCCACCGCCGAGACAGGCAGGGTGGAGACGAGGGAGAAATCATCAAAAAAGACCACCCATTCCGATATATCGGTGAACCTGCCTTCTTCGCCGGCGGCGGGAGGCCTGCTGTATCCCTACCTGGCAAAGAACGGCCTTCCCGGTGATGTTCACCGGCGCAGAGGGGAAAGTGATGTTTATGGCTATGGTGTCACCGCTGCGTTTCGGGATAAAAAGGGCTGGGGGCTCCTGGATCGGGAGGGACATGAAATCGTTCCTGCTTTCTGGGATTTCATTTCCTATGAAGGAAATGGGCTGTTTCAGGTGAAGAAGGGAAAGAAGATTTCCTATATCACCGCAGACGGCCGCGTGGCGTCTCCGGATAGAGAAGAGGGACCTTCATTTTACAGGGAAAAGGGGAAATACGGTATTCTTGATGACCGCGGAATTCGGGTGACGGCGCCGCTGTATAGGGAGGTGCTGGCGCCTTTCAGCGAGGGCATTGCTTTTGTGCAGCTTTCCGACGGACGGAAGGGCGGCATCGACGGGTCGGGGAAACTTCTTTTTACCGCGGAATTTGACAGCGTGGGACCCTATGAGGATGGTTTGGCGGAGTACCGGCGGAAGGTGAACCGTTTCAACTGGGGCACCCTGGCAGGGGCCGTGCTTGGGGGCCTTGGCGGCAGCGGCGGAGGCGATGAAATGCTTCCTCTTTCCTATGACGGCGTGAAGCGGGGCTATCTGGACCGGCAGGGACGTATCGTGGTGGACAGCCGCTCCGACGAGGTATATCCCATGACAGAATGGGGCACCTTCGTGAAGGACCACGGCCTTCTGGGCTTCGTGAACCGGAAGGGAGAGTACATCATCCCGCCGGGGCGCTATGACCTTTCCGGCGGCATGCTCTATGAAGAGGAAGGGCTGGTGACTCTGAGGGATAAGGAAAAAGGAAAGATGGGTGCCTTCCGTCTGGAGGACGGCAGGCAGGTCATGGATTTCCTGTATGACCGGATTACATTCCTCGGGAAAGACCGCGTGCTTTATGAAATGGGCGGTAAGACGGTGCTTTCCGGAGAAAGCGGCGTCATTCGTGAGCTTCCCTCCGGCGCCGTCATGCAGCCCTATTCGGAAGAGGGGCTGGCCTGGCTGGAAGAGGGAAAGAAAATCCATGCCCTGGACCGGGAAGGAAAGATTCTTTTCACCCTTCCGGAAGGAGAGGCGGCGCGGCCTTTCCGACATGGCCTGGCACCGGTGAAATCCCACGGACTCTGGGGGCTTGTGGATATCCACGGGCAGTGGGTGAAATCCCCCCTGTATAAGGATGTACAGATGATGTGACACTGTACAGGCTGTGTTACAATATAAATATAAAAGACCATAAAAGGGCGGCATTCTTTGCGAAGGCCGCTTCTTTTCTCAAATCGATATAAGATATTTCATTCAGAAAGGAGTCTTTCTATGTATGATGAATTGACAGCGGAACGGGAGAAAAGTATTTCCATCAATATGCCCGGTCTCATGAAGGATGTGTATGCCTGGATGGCCATCGCCCTGGTGGTGACGGGATTCAGCGCATGGTTCGTGGCGGATAATGCCCTGCTCCGGGGGCTTTTCATGGGAAGCCGCACCGGCACCCTGGTGCTCATCGTGGCCACCTTTGCCCTGGTATGGCGTCTGTCCTCTGCCATGGGGAAAATGTCTCTGAAAACGGCGGCGGTCATGTTTCTGGTGTATTCGGTGCTGAACGGCATTACCCTGTCGGCGGTATTTTTGACCTACACCCTTTCTTCCATCGGCGGCGTGTTCTTCATGACCGCCGGCACCTTCGGCATCATGTCGGTGTACGGCTATGTGACGAAGGCGGATTTGTCGAAGCTGGGAAATATGTGCCTCATGGGACTTTTCGGCATCATCCTGGCCACGGTCGTGGGTTTCTTCTTCGACAGCACCCTGCTGCAGATGCTTATTTCCTACGCCGGCATCCTGATTTTCACGGGCCTCACCATTTATGACACCCAGTCCATCAAACGCCTGGCCCTCACCTATCATTCCCGGGCCACCGACGAAGGACAGAAGATAGCCATCATGGGCGCCCTCACCCTGTACCTGGATTTCATTAACATCTTCATTTACCTCCTCCGCCTCTTCGGCGAGAAGAAATAGGGACATCAAAAAAGCGTGGAGCTTCGTTTCCACGCTTTTTTGAATGCCCGTATTTGGAGTGAATGACCGTCGGCAGCCCGCCGTCTCTGTCATTTCGACCGGAACGAAGTGGAGTGGAGAAATCTCACTCCGAAATGGGACAAGCTGCATTGTGGCGGGAGATTTTAGGGCTCAGAGTATCAATAGGACACAGACCATTTGCCGCCAAAACCGACATGCAGCCCCGCTAAATGACAGTAGAGGGGGGCTGCACCTGTGCCATTCTGCTTCTTTCAGAGATGCCTGTACACAGCCCGCCGCCCCTGTCATTTCGACCGGAAAGAAGTGGAGTGGAGAAATCTCACTCCGAAACGGGACAAGCAACATTGTGGCGGGAGATTTCTGGGCTCAGAGTATCAATAGGAAATAAAACACTTACCGCCAATACCGCCGTGCAGCCCCGCTCAACATGACAGTAGGGGGTCGCAGGTGTCTGATTGTCTGACCGTCTGAAGTCTGACTGTCTACCTTCTATCTTCTAATTTCTATTATCTATCGTCTATCTTCTATCATCTCATCCTCACCATCCGCTCTTTTTCCAGAAGGAAGGGATGAAAATGGAGAGGAGGGTTACGGATTCCAGCCTTCCGAAGAGCATGGACAGGCAGACGATGACCTTGGAGAAATCCGGCAGGGCTGCGTAGGTGCAGGTGGCGCCGAATGCACCGAAGGCGGGGCCGTCGTAGCTCATGGTGGAGAAGGCCACGCCCAGGGCGTCCATGAAAGCAAGGCCGTCAAACATCATGGCCCCTGCCCACAGGGTGGAGAGGGCCATGTAGATGAAGAAGAAGGCCAGCACCTAGAGTACCGTATTCCGGGAGAATTTTTCCTTTCCCACGGTCATGTGGAAAACCGCCCTTGGGTGCATGTGGAGCTTCAGAATGGCGGAGAAGCATTTGAAGAGAAGAATGAGGCGCATTACCTTCAGCCCGCCGGCGGTGGAGCCGCCGCAGCCTCCGGCTATGATGATGAGGAGAAGGATAAATTTAGCAAAGGAAGGCCATTGGTCGAAGTCGGCGGATACGTAGCCGGTGGTGGAGGACAAGAAGGTGGACTGGAAGAGGGCTTCCCGGAGGGATTCCGGAAGGGGCATATGGCCCTGAAGTACCAGGGAGGCGGTGATGAGAAGGACCGCCGCTGCCACCATGAGGAGGTAGACTTTGAATTCCGTATCCTGCAGGAGTACATGGAGACCCCGTTTCCAGGCGTCCACGTAGAGGCCGAAGTTGGCGCTGGAAATAACCATGAAAAAGGTGAGTATCATTTCCAGGGAAAAGCTGTGATAGTAGGCAATGTTTTCATTTCTGGTGGAAAAACCGCCGGTGGCAATGGTGGAGAAGGCATGGTCCAATGCTTCCCAGAAACCCATGCCCCATAGCATTAAGGCCGCCGTGGCAGCGGCGGTGAAACAAAAGTACACGCAGAAAAGGGCCAGTGCCGTTTCTTTGATGCGGGGGAGGGGCTTGGAAGAGGTGGGTCCTGTGCTTTCGGCATTCACCATTTTCGTGGTGCCCCGTCCGGCCTGGGGGAAGAGGGCCACGAAGATGACGATGATGCCCAGACCTCCCAGCCAGTGGGTCATGGCGCGGAAGAAAAGAATGGACGGCGGCAGGGGCGAAAGGTCATTGATGACGGTGGCCCCGGTGCCGGTGAGGCCGGACACGCTTTCCACCAGTCCGTCCAGCGGGGAGAGGGTGCCGGAACAGATATAGGGAATGGCATAGAGCAGGGACACGGCAATCCAGGAAAGGGCGGTGATGGCGCGGTGCCCTCCCGGGGCGTGAGGCTCACATTGGGAGATAGATTTCTTCTGCGGAGAAGAAGGTAAAGAAGAAGGGACAGCAGGGCAGGGATGAGGAAGGAAAGCACCGGCCCTCCGTAATAAAGGGACAGAAGGAGGGGAAGAAGGAGCACGGCGCCGGCGCCCAGAAGGATGCGGGAGAGCATGGATTGGATGATGCGGATGTTCATACTAGTCCCTGCCTTTGAAATAGGAAATCACGTCCTGCGCCCTGTCCGCCTCTGCAATGAGAATGACGCTGTCACCGGCGGCAAGGACGGAATGGCCGTCAGGAATGTAAACCCTGCCATCCCGCACATAGGCGCCTACCAGGCAGGACTTGGGGAGATTCGCCTTCATGAGGGGCTTTCCGGCGGCCTTGGAACCTTCGGGAATGACGATTTCCAAAGCCTCTGCCCTGGCCCCTTCCAGCAGGGACACAGAAACCACGCTTCCGCTCCGCACAAAGGCAAGCACCTCACCGGCCGCGAGAAGGCGGGTGGACAGGACGATGTCGATGCCCACCTGCTGCATGAGGGCGATGTATTCCGTGCGGGTCACCCGCACCATGGTCTGTCCGGCGCCCAGATGTTTTGCCAGAAGGGCCATCATGAGGTTCAGCCTTTCGTCCTTGGTGGTGCAGATAACCGTGTCCGCCTCCGATACCCCTTCCTGGGTAAGCATGTCCATGTCCGTGCCGTCGCCGCAGAGGACCATGCCCTTTTTCAGCCTTTCCACCATCTGCTGGCAGTGGTCTTCATTATTGTCGATGACCTTCACTGAAATCCCCTGCTTCTCCAGCATGGGAGCCAGGGCCTGCCCCGTGCGGCCGGCGCCGATGATGAGGGCCTTCTTCGTTCGGCGCTGGTACTTGGCATGGCCGTGGGATGAAATTTCTGCAAGGGATTCCGGATTTCCAAGGAAATACACGTTGTCCAGCGGCAGCAGCCTGTCACTGCCGTGGGGGATAATCATGTGGTGGTCCCGGAGGATGAGGGCGATGAGAACGGATGGCGGCAGGGTGATGTCCTTTAATTCCTTATGGGCAAAGGGAGAGCGGGGACTGAGTTTCATTTCCAGAAGACGCACCCGGCCTTTTGCAAAATCCTCCACGTTAATGGCGGAGGGCGTCATCACCAGCCGGCTGATTTCACGGGCCGTAATGAGCTCCGGACTCAGTACCAGGTCGATGTCGAAATTCTCCTTGATGTAGTCCACCGGCTCCGAGAGGAATTTCGGATCTCGGATGCGGGCGATGGTATGGGGAATGCCGTTCTTCTTCGCCAGCATGCAGGCGATAATATTGACCTCATCCATGGCCGTCACCGCCACCAGCAGGTCGCTCTTCGAAGCATCCCGGCTCCGCATAAAGGAAGGACTAGTGCCGTCGGCATGGATGGTAAGCACATCCAGGTCTGGGGCAACAGCGATCTCGAGGCAGAAAAGTCCAGAACCTTTGATATCGGCCTTGAATTTGAAAGAGGAAACGGCGCTGGCAAGGTGACCTATTTCCACAATAAGATCAAGAACATGATCAATTCCCAGCTGCTCGGCCGCTTCGGAAGAATCGTCCGCTACCAGTACGTCAATATCGACAATGCGGTCATGGACGGCGTCGAAGGGGAATACAGCTACCGCTTCAACAAGCACTGGGATGCCAAGGTGAACCTGACCTACCTGGATGCCAGAGACAAGGAAACGAATGCCCGCATTTCTGAAAACGCGCGCATGAACGGCCTCGTGCAGATTTCCTGGACCGATGCGAAGGAAAATCCGTGGACCGCATCTTTCTACAACCTCTGGTACAAGGATTACCTCGACGGCGAAGGAAAGAACTACACCTACAGCACGACCAATTTCGTCGTTACCAAGGACATCTCCAAGTCGACACAGATCTATGCCGGCGTCGACAACATTTTCGACAAGACATTCTCCGATGACGATGATTACTCCATTTACGGACGCACCTGGAGAACCGGCGTGACATTTAAATTCTAAGGGAGGACTTCATGAAAAGTATCGTTTTATATTCGACAAGGACCGGGAATACGAAGATGGTGGCAGAGGCGATCGCTTCTGCGCTGCCGGAGGGGACGCCCTGCCGCAATATCCGCGAGATGAATGAGTCTCTCTCTGATTATGACTGCGTCTTCATGGGCTTCTGGGTCGACAAGGGCACGGCCGATGATGCATCCAGAAAGGTTCTGGAAAATCTCCATAACCGCCATGTGGCTGTCTTCGCGACGGCCGGCGTCAATCCGGCCAGCAGCCATGCACAGGACTGCCTCAAGAACGGCGCCTCCCTTCTTCCGGAAGGAAAGAAACTGGCAGGCACATTTATCTGCCAGGGCAAAGTCGATCCCCAGCTGATCGAAGCGATGTACAAGCGTTTCCCGGCAGACAATCCGCATGGAAGAAATCCGGAAAGCGAGGCGCGCCACAAGGAAGCTTCCACGCATCCGGATGCAGCAGACCTTGAAAATGCAGCCGCTTTTGCCCGGAATGTGATGAATTTCATCCAGGTTGAAAAGTAAGGAGAGTGCGATGGATTTAAGAAATTATTTTGACCAGCTGACGCCCGAGAAGAGGGTGATGCAGTTCGGAAGGAAGACGGATGAGCCGCTCCGTCTGGCTTTCGACAGCAAGAGGGTCGTCCATGCCGCCATGGGAGGGAGCATGGTGCCGCCTCCCATGGCGCAGAAGGTCTGGCGGGATATCATGGCAAAGCCCGTGGAAGGGCATCCGACGCAGATGGCTTATATCCATATTCCCTTCTGCAAGACGAAATGCCTCTACTGCCCCCTTCTTCCAGAACGGGACGAACCAGGACGAAGAAGACCGCTACATCGACCATCTGGTAAAGGACATCGAGATGGGTGCGGATTCCCCGCGACTCTCCAGCGCGCCGATTCAGGCCGTATTCATCGGAGGCGGCACACCGACCTCCCTCTCTCCTGAAAATGCAGGCCGCCTTCTTTCCACGATCCAGAGATGTCTGCCGCTTGCCAATGACTACGAACTCACCTTCGAAGGCCGTGTGCATGACCTCGTCCCGGAGAAGATGGACGTATGGTTCAGAAACGGCGTGAACCGCATGTCGCTCGGCGTGCAGTCCTTCGATACGAAGGTCCGTCAGGCCGTGGGCCGCATCGACGACGGGGAGACGGTATTCTCCCACCTGCAGGAGCTTCTGTCCTACAACCAGTGCGCTGTCGTCATCGACCTCATGTACGGGCTGCCGTACCAAACGATGGACGTGTGGCACAAGGACGTGGAAACGCTCGTGGAATCGGGCATCGACGGTGCTGATCTCTACCAGCTGAATGTCTTTGAACACAGCGACCTCAATCTGGCCATCCAGAGAGGGAAACTCCCTCCGGCCGCACCGACGCAGGTGCAGTCTGCCATGTTCTCCTTCGGCAAGAATTACCTCGACGCACAGGGATACAAGCGCCTCAGTTTCTGCCACTGGGCAAGGAACAACAGGGAGCGGAGCCTCTACAATACGCAGGCCCGCTTCGGTACGCACCTCTTCCCTTTTGGCTGCGGGGCTGGCGGCCATGTCGACGGTCTTTCCACCATGCTCGACCGCAGGCTTCCGGCCTATGAAAAGGCCATCGATGAAGGAAGAAAACCGATGATGTTCCTGATGAACCAGTCGCCCAATGCCCATCTAAAAGAAGATATCCAGGGGCAGATGAATCAGAGCAGGCTCGACCTTGATAAACTGATCCAGAGGGAAGAAAAACCGGCCAGCATGGAATTCCTGGGACCATTGTCGGAAGACTACGGCCTTTGGAAGCATAACGGCTACCTGTACCAGCTGACCGAAGCCGGTCAGTTCTGGCAGGTCAATATGACGCAGACACTCCTTGAAAGCGTGAACCATCTCATGGGAGAAGAAACGGAAATCCAGCACAGGAGAATCGCCGCACAGGGATAGTGCTGTTTCCTGACAGGCGGTTCGCCTGGAAACATAAAATTGGGGCTGTGGCAAAATGTGCCATCATTTTGCCGCGGTCCTTTTTGATGGGATATATTCTAGCGTTCAGCCAATTAATCAACTTGGATGGCAGATGATAAGCTGAAGGGGAACCACAAAACCGCAGCTCCGCTGCGAGGTAATCAACCCTATCCGCCCTTCGGGCACCTTCCCCGTCTGGGAAGGCAAGTATTAGCGGCACTAGGGAACGCGCATTTTCCGGGATTTTCTATGCCCAAGCCCCATGCCCATCGGTTTGCTATACAGGGGGCGAAAAGTTATAATAGATACACTGTATGGTAAAATACAGCATGGATGATAAAATGATTCTTGACGAAAGCAGGTGATCTCATGGAAGTACATGAAGCAACGGAAATGTATATGAAGACGATCCTTGTATTGAAGAAGCGCCTTGGAACAGTGAGATCCATCGACGTGGCCAATGAAATGGGGTATTCCAAGCCCACGATCAGCATTGCCATGAAGAAATTTCGCCAGGAAGGCTTGATTACGGTGGATGAATCCAACTGCATCCATCTGACGGAGGCAGGACAGACGATCGCCGAGCGGATCTATGAAAGGCATCAGGTCCTTTCCTACATTCTGGAATCCATGGGCGTTTTCGAAAAGCACGCCCTCGACGATGCATGCAAGATCGAGCATGATATCAGCGATGAAACCTTTGCGGCCTTGAAGAAGGAATATGACAGGCTGAAAAAGGAAGAAACGCAGAAATAAAGATTGGACAATAAAAAGAACTATTGCGAAGTGATTTTTCATTTCACAATAGTTCTTTTTGCTTTTACTATAGGGTTCCTTAGTCTCTGGTAAAGAGGTCTCTGGTGTAGACTTTATCCTTGACGTCTTCGAGGTCTTTTTCTTCGCGGTTGGTGAGGATAATGTCGCATTCATCCTTGAGCTGCTGAAGGTCTTTGGTGACGGGGATGCCCATGAAGGAGTCTCCCTTGTAAGACGGTTCGTAGATGAGAAGGGGAATGTCCTTGTCCCTCAGACGCTCGATGACGCCCTGAATGGCGGAGGAGCGGAAGTTGTCGCTGCCGCTCTTCATGATGAGGCGGTAGATGCCGGTTTTCTTCGGATTTCTGGCGGCAATGCGGTCAGCGATGAAGGATTTCCTTGTCTCGTTGGAATCGACGACGGCGCGGATCATGGTTTCCGGGATGCCTTCGAAGCTCGAGAGGAGCTGGCGGGTGTCTTTCGGCAGGCAGTATCCGCCGTAGCCGAAGGACGGATTGTTGTAGAAGTCTCCGATTCTGGGGTCGTAGCCCATGCCTTTGATAATGTCAGCGGTATTCAGGCCCTTTTCTTCGGCATAGGTGTCGATTTCATTGAAGTAGGCAACGCGGATGGCGAGGAAGGTGTTGGAGAAGAGTTTGATGGACTCTGCTTCAGAAGATCCTGTGATAAGGACCGGGATGTTCTCGCGGACAGCGCCTTCCTGTTCCAGGGCTGCAAATTTTTCTGCTTCGGGGCGGAGGGCTTCTTTTCCTTTCGGGATCCCGACGATGATGCGGGACGGGTAGAGGTTGTCGTAGAGAGCTTTGCCTTCACGGAGGAATTCCGGCGCGAAGAGAATGGAAAGGTCAGGATAGACGGCGGAAATTTCCTGGGTGTATCCGATCGGGATGGTGGATTTGATGACGACGATGGCCTTGGAGCCGACGCGCTGGATCTGGGAGAGGATGGCTTCGACGGCCGATGTGTCGAAGTGGTTCGTCTCTGTGTCATAGTTCGTCGGAGCGGCGATGACGATCAGGTCTGCGTCCCTGTACGCGCTGTCGCCATCCATGGTGGCGGTGAGGTCGAGATCCTTGTGCGCCAGGTAGTCTTCGATGTAATCGTCGACAATCGGGGATTCCTTCCTGTTGACCATATCCACTTTTTCCTGGATGACGTCCACGGCAGTAACCTTGTGGTGCTGGGAGAGGAGGATGGCATTGGAGAGGCCGACGTAGCCTGTGCCTGCAATTGCGATTTTCATGGTGAGCCCTCTTTCTGAAGAAATTATCCCTTTTATTATACACTCTTTTCTGGCCTTTAGCAGGAGAAATAGAATGAAAATCGTTAGGTTTTAACGCTTATTCAAGAAGAGAGGGGACCTTATGAAATACTGCGATTTTATCTAAATAAAAAATTGGTTTATACTATAGATGGCAGGAGATGCAAACAAAGTGCATCTATCAGCGAATCCTTCCCGGGTCAGGCGTCCTGCCGAAGGACCGCCCCGCGGCCGGACAGTTAAACTTACGTTTTCACTCCCCGGTCCGCTGCGGGACCATCCATATTGCCCGTCTGCTCCCTCCCTGGATGAACCTTCCGCCTTGACGGCTGCGTCTCCATACCGCGCAGCCCGTAATCCCGGCTGCAGACGGGTGTGCCATCGTCCCACTCTCCATCATGGACGACGGCGGTGAAAAAGACTTCTGGTTTCCGACTAGGAGTCTTTTTTGCTGGGATTTCTTGAAGATGGCACAAACGCTTATAGCAGGCTGGAAAGAACCTATTGGTGATTACGATTTCTCTTGAAGACTGATTTCATTTATACTGACAGCAAGATTTGGAAATTTCCGTACACTCAAAGACGGATGCTGCTTCAGATATTAAACTCGCCAGACAGGAAATCCTGATCCGGAAACTTATGGCAAAGACCGGAGTGACGGAATAAGGGAAAACGCCTGAGAAAAAGATTTTTCCAGATTTCCATTCTCTTGGGCTTTCCATAATATGGCCATCAAAAAAAAGCTGTGACAAAATTAGGTAAATACTGCCTTTAGCATTTCTCGAACGAAGTTCGGTTTAAGGGTTTTTTTGAGCTTGCCCCGTAGGGGGAGCTGGCGACAGAGTCGCCTGAGGAGGTTCATTTCCTCAAGCGAAGCGAGGTTTTTTGGTATTCAGACAAAGCCGGCGCATATAAGTGCTGGATAATCCGATAATAGAATATTCCAATAGAAAAAGGACTGTGGCGAAATGATTGTACATTTTGTCATATCGCTGTCCCTCAGCTTACCTGGGGGCCTTTTTCGTTGAAGTTCTGATACTTCTGATATCCATGAAATTACCGTTACTAATCAGAATCTGTTATAAGCGAGTAAGGGAAGATTATAAGATGCGCGTATGAAATGACGGGCTCATTCACAAATATTTCTATGATCTGCTGAAAGAAGATCGCAAAACGAGTGTCCGCCTTTAGGGAAAATAGGGAATTAGTATCTGATTTTAGGGAAAACAAGTGTATTTTTGCAGCTGAAAAGAGGAAACCTATCGCAGGAATGCATAGGAGTAAAGGAAGTTAGAACAAACCGATCGACTTATAATAAAAGTATAAACTTCTTATCTCTTATTAGTATTTCTTATAATTTCCCTTTTATTATATATTGAAGTCAAAGAACGGGAGATTTAAATACGCTGATAATTAACGGAGATCTTTCATCAAGGCAGATCCGAGGAGACTGGGGAGTTTCCAGGGAACGGCCGGAAGATCCTGCATCAGCATCCCGATCAAGCAGTGGTCCGGGGGACGGACGTGAATTTTCTTTCGGGGGAAAGGGAATCACCGTAACCACTGCGGCGATATACTCGCAAGCCGCCAGGGGGGCTCTTACGATTTTGAAACGTTTTCAAAGCACCTTTTTTCGCAGCGAACGCCAGGCAAGGAAGTCCGTCTTCTTCCCCGCGTTTGACTGCGATTTTTGTTTTTTACGGCAGAGCGCCAGCCCAGGCTGATCGGCTGCCGGCATGTACCGGGAACTTTCTAAGGAAATTTTTCATTCATCCCATACGGGAATCAGCATCGCATGAGGGGGCACATCTATCTCCAAACTCCAACCTTCCCCTCTCATTGGGCATTCCATATAGTTCGTCATGACCTTCCCAATTAAAGACCGGTCCGACCCCCTTCCCATACTAGTCGGATGGCCGCATGACGGACAGTCGAAAGGCAGAACCTGCTATTCAGGCCTATTCGAGTGAAAAGGACTTCTCTCGTCAAGGAAGTCCTTTTTGCGTGGGATGGGGAGCATGGAAAAACATGAAAAACCATGAAAGACCATACAACCGCAGCTTTGCGCGTGGAACCTTTTCATATTTTAAAAACCAATGAATACTGCACCCCGATTTTAGAAATTGCACCTTTAAAAACCATACAACCGGACTCTGTCCGAGGAAATGCAACTCATCCGTCGGCTCCGCCGACACCTTCTCTTCCAGGGCAAGGTCAAGACCGGCCTACGGCCCTTTTTCCCCGTCTGGGAAGGCGAGGTTAGCGGCGCTTGGGAAATGCGCGGTGTACCATTCGTCAGATCATCTTCCCATCCATTTCCTTTATATCCTCTAGTATCCTATTCATTTCCTTTATCACTCTATCAAGGAATCACATAAGATACACGTACAGCAGGGCGGATGTGTCCATGAAGTTTTCTATATGTTCCTAAAAGAAGAGTGCGTCCGTTCTTGAGGGTTTCTCATAAGACCGAGTTATTTTTTACGAAAAGTGCCGAATCCAATCGCGGAACGATGGGAAGCATATAACGGAATGGGATAGGACACTTAATTTACCCTGATTTCCTTGATACCTATAACAAAAGTGTCAACCTCTTATCTCTGACTCGTATTCCTCTTAATATCGTAATTACTATATATTTAAGACGAGAACGGGAGATTAAAAGCGCGCGTTTGAGGGGGATTCTCTATCAACGAATGCGCCGGCCTGGAACCAGGGAATTTCAGGCGGTTCATGGAGCTTGTCACTGGCAAACGCGGCGCCCCGATCCGGCAGTACGCCTTGAAAGGACTCTTTCGGGGGAAAGGGTCCATGGCGGCTGCTTAATTTGGAAAGGTATCGTTTGTGGACCGCCGGGGGGATGTACTATGATTTCGAAGAGTAGTTTTAATGCACGTATTTCCAGACGCAGCAGATGTCAGGGGAAAAAGGTACGCCTTTTCCTTGCTTCTGTCTGCGCCTTTTTGCTTTGTACGAGTGCGGCGCTGCCTGCGCAGGCTGCACCCTCCAATGATATCGTAAAGGGCCAGGGGGCATTTATCTAATATGGCATGGATCCGGTCAATACCCGCCCGAAGGGCATGAGTATCGCCATTGGAAATAATGCGAAGATCGATCTGGGCACACGAACGGAGGAGGCACTCCTTTCTTTCGGAGATGGCAAGGAGAGAGGCAAAGATGATGACAGATTTGGTTACACCATAGCTGGCAACACGGAAGCGAAGGAAAATCTGCCGGAAGGAATTGCCATCGGCACGAATTCTTTCGCAAGGGCAGGATCGATTGAAATCGGCGCGCATAATCTGGGAGCGGATGTGGAGATCGGGGATACGAAGGGATCGGAATTCAGCACGTACGGCTTCAGTCCTGCAGCCGGCAGGCAGCTAGGCGTGGCCTCGACGACGGTCGGCACGAATTTGTATGCAAACGGCATGTTCACGACGACCTATGGCAGCTACAATGTGCAGTCGAGCCAGTATCAGGAACTCCATGTGGTCGATACCATTCTTGATGGATATAAGAATGCATTTGGCACTGTCGTCGGTTCCTTGAACTCCAATGAATCGATTGCCGCCTTTCCTCATTCCGGCGCGGAAAACTCCATCATCGGGACGGGAAACCGTGTCAATAACAGCAGCGGAACCATCGCCATCGGCACGGGCAATGAGGTGAAAAATACATGGGGAGTCACTTCGGCAACGATGATTCTGAGCCAGCCGCTTGATTCTCCAAAAGCCATGCAGGATGCAATCATTGACGGAGCCAAAAAAAATCCAGGCGGCGCTGTCATGGCCATCGGCAATGGGAACAAGGTCGACAGCGTATCCTTTGCCCAGGTCCTTGGTACAGGGAATGAACTTAAGGGCCAAAACGGCCTCTTTGATAGCGACAAGTATGTCATGATCGACGGATACAACAATAGTTTCACGAGAGCAAACAATACGACGGTCATCGGAACGGGCAGCAAGGGAAGCTATGTAACAAGCTCCATTGTCATGGGTGACAACGCCAATGTGGAGAACACCAAAGGCAGCGTCATGATCGGTGATACAAACAGCGCTTCTTATGTCAATTCCTCTCTGATAGCAGGCGCTAAGAATTCCATCACCGGGACAGAGAAGACGCCAAGCGCATCCAATATCTTGTCCGGCGTGGGAAATACGGCATCCGCCGTGCAGCATGTTTCTGCCATTGGATCTGGAAATACCGTCAACAATACCGCGACAACCCAGATTCTTGGCGATACGAACACCGTCAGCTATGCAGCTCTTTCTTCGGTAACCGGATCGAATAATACACTGACTGGTACGGCAGACAATGTAAGCTCAGCTAATATTTTGGATGGTTCAGGAAATACGGCGTCCAATGTAAATCATGTTTCTGCCCTCGGCGCTGTCAATGGCGTGACGAATGCAGATAAGACGCAGGTTTTGGGCGATAGGAACCGTGCAACGAATACAAACCTGTCGCAGATGTTCGGCGTGAATAATGTTTTGTCCACTACGGATGGTGCAGCAGAAAATGCAAAAGATATCCAAATCGGTTATGGTAATTCAGCCATCAATGTGCAGAATGTCACTTCTATAGGTTCAGCCAATACTGTTCTTGTTTCGAAGATGTCGCAGGTCATCGGCGACAACCGTTACCTTTCCAACGTTGACCGTTCCGTCGTCATCGGGTCGGCAGACAGCAATGCGACGCAGATGACAAGCGATGATATCGTCGCTGTCGGTTACAATTCCTATGCGACAGCCTCTGGCAGCGCGGCCTTCGGTTCGGGCTCTGTGGCAGGTACGGCAGCTGGTTATGCAGGCTATGATCCTCTGACAAATCTTCTTTCCCTGAATACGTCCCCGGCCTGGAAATCGACAAGAGGCGCCGTTTCTGTCGGCGATATTTCCAAAGGCATCACCCGTCAGATCACGGGCGTCGCAGCTGGCACGCAGGACACCGATGCCGTCAACGTGGCGCAGCTGAAGAAGGTTGTCTTCGCCCGGCAGAATGCGACGCAGCCAAATATCAAGGCAGGCAACGGCATCCAGGTCATCAAGACGTCTGACGGTATGTACACCATCAGCGCGAATATCACAGGCACCACATCCGAGACGGGCCATACATCCGCCAGCGTAGGAAATACGGCCGCAGGAACGAATACGAAAACAGCAGTCACGACGCATTCCAGCCTGGCCACTGCAGACACGGCAGGCACTGCGGGCGCAGGAAATACAGGAACATCGGGCGCTAATTCCGGCGGGACGACGATTCTTCCAATTACCCCGGACAGTAATACAAGTGTCGATAATGGTGAAGTCGTCGTGATCAGGAACGTCACGGACCCGACCAGCTTCAAGGCAGACGACGGGAACAGCGCATCGATTTCCCCGAAGGGCACCCTCTCGATCCTTGGGGACAGCACGAATACGGAAACCAGTATTTCCGGAGATTCGCTGAAAGTATCGCTCAAGAAAGACATCACCGTCGACAGCGTCAAAGCAGGAAATACTACCATCAATAACGATGGCGTCACCATAAAAGGCGGTCCGTCCATGACGTCGGGCGGCATCAATGCAGGCGGCAGGAAAGTGACAAACGTCGCGCCTGGAGAAATTTCCGCATCGTCCACGGACGCCGTCAACGGCTCGCAGATTCATGAACTCAAGGGCAGCATTACCAATAACACGACCCACCTGACACAGCTCGACAACCGCGTAGGCGACCTCGATCACCGTGTCAATGAAGTCGGCGCAGGTGCAGCCGCTCTGGCGGGCCTTCATCCGGTCGACTATGATCCGGACAGCAAGTAAAACGTCGCCGTCTCCGGTGGTTCCTACAAAGACCAGCAGGCCCTCGCCCTCGGCGCTTTCTACCATCCGAATGACGACACGCTTCTCTCTTTGGGAACGACCGTAGGTTACAACGACAACATGGTTACCGTCGGCGCCTCCTTCAAAGTCGGTGAAAGAGGAAATGTAAAGAAAGGTCTACCCAGGTGAAGCAGCCAAAGAACTGACAAGCCTCAAGAAACACGTCGCTGAACAAAACAAGAAACTGGCCTCTCAGGATCAGAGAATCGGCCAGCTCGAAACCATGCTCAAAGAACAGAAGGAAATCAACGAAAAACAGCAGCAGATCATCGCAAAACTTGCCGCGAAAGTCGGCGTATAAAATAATAAAAAGCCTGACTCTGAACAAAGGAAAAGCAGAAAAGCCTCCCAAGTGCGCGGGAGGCTTTTTTGTGTGGAATTTCATTTCGGAAGGCTCGTGGAAATCAAAACTCAGTACATCGCAGTGACATGGCGGTACGTGCCGGTGCGGAAGGTTTTGCCCTGCCTCAGCGGGGAAGGGCGGTCAGCCTATCATTTAACTGTTGCTGACGAAAGGGGTGCAGTATTCATTGGTTTTTATAAAAGGTTCATCGAGCAGAGCGAGGTTGTGCGGTTTTAGCATTTTATATGAAAAAGATGAAAAACCATACAGCCGGCTTGCAGCCTGGGAGATGAACCACCTCATAAAAATCGCAAAACCAGCCTGGCGGCTGATGGAACTACATCTCATTCGTCAGCTACGCTGCCACCTTCTCCTTTCGAAGCAAGGTTAACACCCTTAAACCTCGCTTCGCTCGTGGAAATGCATTTTCCTCCATCTTCCTCTCCCATTCCCAATATCGTTTGCTTTTTTCATAGCTCTGTGATTTCTTCTATCAATCCCTCTCATTTCATAGGTTGCAGGATATACATTAGTTTTAGTCGATGGTATTCACCTAAATGAAAATGGAGACTTTGATCTGATTTTTTGATAAAGTCCGGTAAAGACGGGGCTAAGATGCATAGACTTTACGCGAAATGTCTGATTCTAATTGATATTTTGATAAAAATGATTCGGTACTCTTATTTTTAAAAGAGCCTATATAGAATATGCTGCATTTAGGAATATCAAGGAAATATTTCAAACTATAACGGGAATACTGGCTTTTATTCTAAAACATAATTTTCAAATAGATTTAAAAAGCGACGTCATCTTGATAAGGCCGTATACTTTCTGACTGTTTATCCAGAATAAATTCAAACAAAATAATTCGATTTTTGACTTTATTGAGAATGGGAATTTTATTTCTAACATGCGTATTCTTGCATGGAAATGATGAAAAAAGGGGAGATTTAAATCAAATATTAATGTATGGTATATCATATTGACTGCTTTTGTAAAGAAAATGTATACTTAGTATCAACGAAGCGTCAAGACATGGCCTTGCTGCTTATCCCGGGGGAAGGCGGCAGGGGCGGGCCGTGTCATGCAAGGACGCGCCGACTGTTTCCTGCCAGCGGGTTTCGTTAGTCAGAAGGAGAACATCCACAAATCGTCCGCGGCGTGCATCGGGGGATGCGCCGCGCGGGGGACGGTTCCTGCAGAATGAGAGCGGCTGTCATGGAAGCTCTTGTTCTATGCAGCGGATGGAAGATGACATGATGAAATGGCGAAAGCTCATTTCTTGAAATAGAAAAACTGGTACAGGGAATGAGTCCAATGAATCCAGCGGCGATCCCCGCTGGATTTGAAGGGCATTCCATAAAGTCCATCCCTATCTACCGGGCGGTGTCTTCGCTTCACTTCCCTTCTCGAGGGCGGAGACGCGGCCGGGAGAACCTCCCCTAGGGCTGGGCAGCAAAGGTGCCTGCAACACACCTTAAAAAGGACTTCCTACGCCTGCGGAAGTCCTTTTTACATGGAGGCTCTTTTGAATCCCTGCACATGCGTTTTAGTTATTTTGTTAACATCGCACATTCAAACACCTTGACAAAAGAGTCCTGTTACTATTAAATAATAGAAAGAAATAAAGTAGATATATGGAACCGGAGCGATGCTTCGGCATATTTTTTACCCATAAGGTTGGCAATAATAACAATGCAAGTTGACAAAGGAGACCGTAAATGTTGTACAGTGTGAAGATGCGTTCGAGCCTGGGCGGGACCCATGGCAAGGGCGGGCGCCACATTTCTGGAGCGGAGCGGATTGTTTCTGAGGATCTGGTGGATGAGACGGTGATTTCCATGATGCGCCGTGCAAGGGAGCATGAGAGAGGATGCGCGGATTTCATTCAGGTGAAGGTGGAAGAGGTGCCGGATGCGGCGGTTTCGTACTGCCTGATGCTTCCGATTTACCAGATCGACACGAGCGAGAAGTCCGAGGGACACAGGGCAGCGGAGGCTGAGCTCATCCGCGCGGGTGTTTCTCCTTTGGCGGCCAGGCGGGGCATCGCTTCTCTGGAAGCACTGGAAGACAGCATGAGGGGCGCAATCGTGATGGATGCGGAGACGGGCGAAAGGCTCGATGGCCGCGGAGAGCGCGGGGTCCGCTGCAGCAATATGGACAGCGCTGACACGGCTGAGTATGAAGCAAAGATGCGCGGCAAGGGTCTTGGCGGCGATCATCCGCGTGAAGCGCTTGTCCTGGCATCGAAGGTGGCTCACGGACCCGGCACGGTAGCCGAGCTTTGCTGGTCGGATGATCCGGACTATGTGACGGGCTACGTCGGCTCGCCGCTTCACGGCTATGGCCGCATTACGGTGATGAAGGACAAGGGCGACCCGGTCGGCGGGCGCGTTTTCTTCGTGAAGCACGGGACAGATGTTGCTCTTTATGAAGACTATATGCAGAATCAGACGGTATTGGTGAGGTTATCAAATGAAACTTGAAAATATGGGAAAGGCGCTGGATGAAATCCGCGAAGGTGGGCGCTTCCGCAAAGTGCAGGATCTCCGCATGGTGACGGCGTCGAAGGGCGTCCGCCGCGACGGTTCGGAGTGCATTGTCTTTAATTCGAATGATTACCTTGGCATGACGCATGAACAGGAGGTCCAGGAAGCGGCCAGGGATGCCGTACGCTGGGGCACGGGCTCGGGCGGCGCGCGTCTGACATCGGGTGCTGTCTTTGAACTCTCGGATCTGGAAAAGGAGCTCGCTTCCTTCAAGCATGCGGAAGATGCCGTCATTTTCAATACAGGCTACATGACAAACCTGGGCGTCCTCTATGCCCTCGGCGGCAAGGACGATATCATTTTCTCGGACGCACTGAACCATGCTTCCATTGTCGACGGATGCAGGATTTCCCGCGCCCGCACGGTCATTTATCCGCATTCGGATATGGCTGCTCTGGAAGAACTTCTGAAGAATACGCCTGTGAGCGGGCAGCGTTTCATCGTGACAGACGGGGTGTTCTCGATGGACGGGGACATCGCGCCGGTCCCGGACCTGATCCGCCTTAAGGAAAAATACAATGCCTGCCTCATCGTCGATGATGCGCACGGCGTCGGCGTGATCGGCGAGACGGGAAGAGGCTCTGCGGAGCATTTCCACGTCTCTGGCATAGATATCCAGGTGGGGACGCTGTCCAAGGCGCTCGGTGCTGAGGGCGGCTATGCAGCTGCTTCAAGGGAAATCTGCGATTACCTGAGGAACGTTTCAAGGCCGTTCATTTTCTCTACGTCCATCTCAGCCGTGACCGGGATGACGGCGCTGGCAGCTTTACGCCTTCTGGAGCGCGAGCCGGAGCGCTTCGTGGGACGCTTGATGGAGAATACCCGGTACATGAAGGAGAAGCTGGCAGAAGCGGGGATTCCCGTAGAACCAAGCGACACTCCGATCATTCCCATCATACTGAGCGAAGAGGAAAAGACGCTCGCATACGCCTCCCGATGCATTGAGGAAGGCATCCTTCTCTCTGCTATCCGTCCGCCGACGGTGCCCGCCGGGACGAGCCGCATCCGCCTGACCGTGACCGCGGCTCACACGAAAGAAGAACTGGACCGCGCCGTTGCGGTCATGAAAGCGCATTTCCCCCTGCCCTAGCCATCGAAAGGAGCACCTTATGACCGTGACAGGAGAGAGACAATGGATCGTGGATATCTGTGAGACAGCGATGCTCGCCGTTCTCATAGCCGTCAGCGGAGTCTTCCGCATCCCGGGCCTTGTCCCGGGGACGGAGTTCCAGCTCTCAGCCCCGATTGCCGTCGCCATCTGTGGCGTCTTTGGATTTAAGAAATACCTGATTGCAGGGATCCTCGCATCCCTCTTAAGCATGACGATGGGGACCGCGACCATCCTGAACGTCGCCGTCGCCATGACATTCCGCGTCGTCGTCGGCCTTGTATGGCTGGCGCTTGGAGACAGCCGCGTATTCTACGTGATTTCCGGTCCCGTGGGAAGCGCCGCTGCCCGCGTCCTCATGTACTTCCTCCTGGGGAAGGGGCTTGAAGTCATGCTCATCGCAGCCGCTCCTGGCATGATCTATACCGCCGCTACCGCATGGCTCTTCGGGAAAATCTTCATGCGCTGTCGCCTGGAAAGACGATAAATACAGTAATGCACAGTACTTCCATTTCTGTAAGGGAAAAAGCAAAAGGGATGGGTAATTTTCATGCTATCTTTACGCTTTGACAAAAAAGAATTTGCCGAAACGCCGGATAGACAGTAAAATGGGGAAAGAATTCCCCCCAAGGAGGCAAATTATGATTACACCAATGGACATCCATAATAAGCAGTTCACGAAAGCCACCGTCCGTGGTTACAGCGAAGAGGAAGTCAATGATTTCCTGAACCAGATCGTCGCTGACTACGAACGCATTTACCGTGAACACCGCGAAATGGAAGAAAAACTTGACCAGATGAAAGCAAAACTGGCCAATTATGAAAAGATCTCCGAAACAATGACTGCCACCCTGCAGCTCGCCAAAGACACCGCTGAAAACGTGAAGAAGAACGCGCGCAGAAACGCAGACATCCTCATCGCCAACGCCAAGGCCGACAGCGAAAAGCAGATCAAAGACGCGCAGGACTACCGCCGCACCCTCATTCACAACATGATGCAGACCGAAGGCAACATGAAATCCTACGTAGGCAAGATCAGAAAAGACCTCGAACTCGCCCTCGCAGCAATCGATGAACTCGACCGCATGAAAGCCCCCCTCGGCGACGGCGCAGCACAGGAATCCTTCGCAGAAGCTGAAACAGAAGCAGCGGAAGACGAAGAAAAATAAAATCAATCAAAAAAGACCGCAGAGATGTGGTCTTTTTTTGATGGTGAGGGCGGGGGAAGCTCTTGCCGTTGGATCCGCTCTTTTTTTTAGGTTCTTCACGCTTTCTTGTGGGATAAAAATAATAACATATAAAATTGGCATTGAAAAAGAGCATTATCTA
>ERZ839767.2182-NODE-2182-length-26504-cov-4.777005_pt1 | contig 26504 bp, 16 predicted proteins | sample MGYA00519879_ERZ839767 | MGnify/ENA primary metagenome ERZ839767 (study PRJEB31850, sample SAMEA3708852) | human gut metagenome | biome: human gut; feature: human-associated habitat; material: faeces | place: China | collected 2014 ... | reverse complement strand
CTATTCACCAAATTTATAACGACTTATAATTCGTCGAACTCACGTTAAATAACTACTTTTGCAGCCAAATTACAAAAAACGATAAAAAATATGGATTGGTTGCAAAGTCTGTTGTTTAATGAAGACTCTATTGCGCACATTGTGCTACTCTATTCGTTTGTGATAGCGGTGGGGGTTTTGCTGGGTAAAATTAAATTTTTTGGAGTTTCCTTAGGGGTTACTTTTGTCTTGTTTGTCGGCATTCTAGCCGGTCATTTCGGATTCACCGGAAATACGGCAATTTTGAATTTTATACAGGATTTCGGCTTGATTTTGTTTGTATTCTGTATTGGTTTACAAGTGGGTCCATCTTTCTTTTCTTCTTTTAAGAAAGGGGGTATCACGATGAATATGATAGCGGTAGGTATTGTGGCGCTGAATATTGCCGTAGCGCTTGTGCTGTACTACTCTCTTGGAGGACGGGTAGATATTCCTATGATGGTAGGTATTCTTTGTGGTGCTGTAACGAATACGCCCGGTCTGGGTGCTGCCAATGAAGCGTTGAGCCAGTTACATTATAATGGTCCGGAAATTGCGATGGGATATGCTTGTGCTTATCCGTTGGGAGTTATCGGCATCATTGGTTCCATGATTGGCATCCGTTATCTTTGCAGGGTAAATTTCAAAAAAGAAGAGGAGCAACTTCAAGAAGAAGAGGCGGCCAATCCACACATGAAACCCTACATGATGCATCTGGAAATGCACAACGATGCATTAGAGGGAAAGACTTTGCTGCAAGTAAAAAATTTCTTGGGACGAGAATTTGTTTGTTCCCGTATTCTTCAGAACGGTCATGTGAGTATACCTCGTGCTGAGACGGTCTTTCACATGGGCGACCAGCTTTTTATTGTTTGTGCCGAAGATGATGCGGAGGCGATTATTGCATTTATCGGTCCGAAAATAGAAGTGGATTGGGAGAAGCAAGATCGGCCGATGGTATCACGCCGTATATTGGTTACTCAGTCGAATATGAATGGTAAGACGTTGGGAGAGATGCACTTTAGTAGTATGTATGGAGTGAATGTAACCCGTGTAAACCGTTCCGGTATGGATTTGTTTGCCAATCGTAACCTGACGCTTCAAGTGGGCGACCGGGTAATGGTGGTAGGCCCTCAGGATGCTGTAGAGCGGGTGGCGGCTAAGATGGGTAACTCTTTGAAACGTCTCGACCATCCGAATATTGTGACTATCTTCGTGGGTATCTTTGTAGGAATCTTGTTTGGTAGTTTGCCGATAATGGTTCCGGGCATGCCTACTCCGGTAAAACTGGGTTTGGCCGGTGGTCCGTTGATTGTAGCCATCCTTATAGGACGCTTCGGATATAAAGTGAAGTTGGTAACCTATACCACCATGAGTGCGAACTTGATGTTGCGTGAAATCGGTATCGTATTGTTCTTGGCAAGTGTCGGCATCAAGGCCGGAGGGAACTTTGTGCAGACGGTGGTCGAGGGAGACGGATTACTCTATGTAGGTTGCGGTTTCCTGATTACGGTGATACCTTTATTAATAATGGGTACGATAGCCCGTCTGCGTTACAAATTGAATTATTTCACTTTAATGGGACTGATTGCCGGTAGCAATACAGACCCGCCCGCATTGGCCTATTCGAACCAAACAGCAGGTAACGATGCGCCGGCCGTAGGCTACTCCACGGTGTACCCGTTGGCGATGTTTCTGCGTATCCTCACCGCGCAACTACTTATCTTGATATTAGCAAACTAATTAAGTTGAGAGTGGAGAATTGAGAGTGGAGAGTTACCCATCCGGATGGAAGCCTAACTTTTCACTCTCAATTCTCAACTCTCAACTCTCAACTTCATAAAAGTATGATTTCAATCGATGGACTAGCCGTAGAATTTGGCGGAACCACCTTATTTAGTGATATATCTTTTGTTATAAACGAGAAAGACCGCATTGCCCTGATGGGGAAGAACGGAGCGGGGAAGAGTACCCTGCTCAAGATTCTGTCGGGTGCGCGCCAACCGACACGGGGCAAAGTGTCCGCCCCGAAAGACTGTGTGATTGCTTATTTACCACAGCATCTGATGACGGAAGACGGACGTACGGTGTTTGAAGAAGCGTCTCAGGCTTTTGCACAGCTGCACGCCATGGAGGCGGAGATTGAGCGGATGAACAAGGAACTGGCCGAGCGCACCGATTACGAGAGCGATTCGTATATGGAGCTGATTGAAAAAGTGGCTTCCATGAGCGAGAAGTTCTATGCCATAGACCTAACGCATTTCGAGGAAGATGTGGAGAAAACACTCTTAGGGCTGGGTTTCGAACGCTCCGATTTCAATCGTCAGACAAGTGATTTCAGTGGTGGATGGCGTATGCGCATCGAATTGGCTAAACTCCTGTTACGGAATCCCGATGTGCTCTTGCTCGATGAGCCTACCAACCACCTGGACATTGAATCTATTCAGTGGCTGGAGGATTTCCTTATTAATAATGGGAAGGCGGTGGTGGTTATCAGTCACGACCGTAAGTTTGTCGACAACATTACCACGCGCACCATCGAGGTAACCATGGGACGCATCTACGATTATAAGGTAAACTATTCGCAATACCTGCAACTTCGTAAAGAGCGTCGCGAGCAACAGCAGAAACAGTACGACGACCAGCAGAAGATGATTCAGGAAACGAAAGATTTCATTGAACGTTTTAAAGGAACGTACAGTAAAACCCTGCAAGTGCAGAGCCGGGTAAAAATGCTTGAGAAGCTTGAGTTGGTGGAAGTGGACGAAGAAGACACCTCTGCTTTGCGGTTGAAATTTCCTCCTTCGCCCCGTAGCGGTAACTATCCGGTCATTATGGAGGGAGTGGGAAAGACGTATGGCGATAAGGTTGTTTTCCGCAATGCTTCGTTAACCATTGAGCGAGGTGATAAGGTAGCATTTGTAGGCCGCAACGGTGAAGGAAAGTCCACTTTGGTAAAATGTATCATGAATGAAATAGAGCATGAGGGTACGCTCACATTGGGACATAATGTGCAGATAGGCTATTTCGCGCAAAACCAGGCTTCTTTGCTGGATGAGAACCTGACCGTGTTCCAGACCATCGATGATGTGGCAAAGGGGGATATCCGTAATAAAATACGCGATTTGCTCGGTGCTTTTATGTTTGGTGGCGAAGAGAGCACGAAGAAAGTAAAAGTGCTTTCCGGAGGAGAACGCACTCGTCTGGCCATGGTTAAATTATTGCTTGAACCCGTCAACCTGTTGATTCTCGACGAGCCTACTAATCACCTCGATATGAAGACCAAAGACATCCTGAAACAAGCCTTGCTGGATTTCGACGGTACGTTGATAGTGGTGTCGCACGACCGTGATTTCCTTGATGGTCTGGTAACGAAAGTCTATGAATTTGGAAACCAACGTGTACGCGAACATCTTTGTGGTATCTATGAGTTCTTGGAGACGAAGAAGATGGAATCGTTGCAGGAACTGGAAAAGAAATAGGCCAATTATCACCCGTATGTTTTTATTTTCTGGCAGCACTCCAGCACCTTTTTTCTAAGGTGTTGGTTCCTTGTCCCTTATGGGTGACGGCAAAGGGTGCTGGCAGGGTGTTGGCAAAAGGTTTGCCAGCACAGATTAATTGCTTACCTTTGCACCCGGAAAAAGCGAAGATAGGTGAAAAAGAGGCTACGGTTGGCGCTAGATGCAAGCTGTTTGATGTCCGGCTTTTGTTTGCGCTTTCTTCGCTATAGGAAAAGGTAAAATGATTCAAATTATAGGGGTATGTGGTTATTATTAGCTTTTACATCGGCCGTGTTGTTAGGCTTTTACGATGTTTTCAAAAAGCACTCATTGAATGGCAATGCCGTCATTCCTGTGCTCTTTCTGAATACGCTTTTCTCCAGTCTTATCTTCTTGCCGTTTATTCTTTTTTCCTTGTCGGGGACGAGTGTGCTTGAGGGTAGCATCTTCTATGTGCCACAGGCCGGATGGGAAGTGCATAAGTATGTGTTGCTGAAATCATTCATCGTGCTCTCTTCGTGGACATTCGGCTATTTTGGCATGAAGCATCTTCCCATTACTATTGTGGGGCCTATTAACGCCACCCGTCCCGTGATGGTGCTGGTGGGAGCTTTGCTTGTGTTTGGCGAACGGCTGAACCTGTATCAGTGGATTGGTGTGTTGCTTGCAGTCTTGTCATTCTTTATGCTCAGTAAATCGGGGAAGAAGGAAGGGATAGACTTTAAGCACGACAAATATATCTATTTTGTGGTACTCGCCTCGGTGCTTGGTGCTGTGAGCGGACTTTACGATAAGTATTTGATGGCTCCTCTAAGCGAGGGAGGCATTGGGCTCGACCGTATGATTGTGCAGTCGTGGTACAACATCTACCAACTCTTTATGATGGGAGCGGTGATGATGTTTCTTTGGTATCCGAAAAGACAGACCACTACGGCTTTTCATTGGGATTGGTGCATCATTCTTATTTCCATCTTCCTGTCGGCGGCCGATTTTGTTTATTTCTACGCATTGAGTCTCGACGGAGCCATGATTTCCATTGTGTCGATGATTCGTCGGGGAAGTGTAGTGGTTTCATTCCTGTGTGGAGCCATGTTCTTCCGTGAAAAGAACTTAAAGAGTAAAGCTGTAGATTTAATTTTGGTGTTAATAGGAATGATATTCTTATATTTGGGCTCGAAATAGTCCGGCTCGTTCTCTCTGACGGTTTGTGTAAGTTGCAGAACCTGAAATAGGGTTCGCTTTGAGCTTTCAGTAAGCGTATAAGCATTAAGAAATCAAAACATGCATTAGCTCATCGCATAAGGGATGTGGGCACTTCCGGAAAGAATCATAAGTTTAGAAGTATTTCCCCGGGACTGGGATGAGGCGAAGCAGATAAAGTAATAAAAATAAGATAGGATGAAAAAGAAAATAGTAGGCATGATAGCTTGTATGCTGTGGGTTGGTTGGGCTCAGGCGCAAGAAATGAAGGACGTATTTATCAATATGCCGGATTCCATATCAGGTGTTTTGACCAAAGTGAACCGTGAGGATTGTGTGGATTTCCTGGCCAGCAATATGAAAGCGCAAGTAACAAACCTCTATGACCGGCAGTCAGAACTCACCGCATTGACCAACGATTACTTGTTTCTGCAAGCAACTCCTGAAAGTTCGTGGGAAATGAAACTCCTTCCTGTAAACGATTCCACCAAAGTAGTTTGTTTCATCCGTTCGGTTTGCGCTCCTGTTTGTGATAGCAAAGTAGAATTCTATACAACCGATTGGCAACCTCTTGCGAAGAGCAATTATTTACAGCAACCGGTAGCCGATTCCTTTTTCCTTCCAACCGACTCCGTACACGCCGATAGTTTGGCTACTTTGCGTAAAGAGGCCGATTTGACTTTCCTGAAAGCCTCTTTGTCTCCTGATGACACATCCCTTTCGTATGCCTATACCACTTTGGATTTTGTAAGGAAAGAAACTGCGGATAAACTGAGAGCATATATTCGGAAGTCTCCCATCCGATATGAATGGGTCGGAGGGAAGTTTGTGGTAGCGGAATGATAGAAATAAATAAAAAAGCAAGCGGAAGGTTTACATGAACCTTCCGCTTGCTTTTTTATTTATTAGATAATCTCGGCCATTGACTTATATTTAGTTCTTTTTCTACAGAATCTTCAATTTTGTCGGGTAGGTTGCAGAAGAAGTCTATGCCTGTTAATTCTTCCAATTCATCAACTGTGATAGCATGGCTTCTAACTGTTTCTGTAGAGCCATAGCTTTTGTGTTCAAACCAGAAAGCAATAGCTTTGTATGAGGAACTGTTATTATATTTGCATAAAATAGCCATGAAATAATATTTAGGAACAGTTAGTCCATGTTTGGTTGAAGCTAATCTTTGCCCGTTTTTAATAGTTCCACCTTTTACAACATATAGAGTATCTCTAAAGCTGTCATCATTTTTTCCCCAGTTTTGAACTAACCCCTCTAGATCTTTCCAAATACCGTCATTGAAGTCGTGTAATTGAGGACTGATATTTGAAAGATAAAAGGTTTGTTCATTCGCGTCCTTAGAATATAGACGGTCTGCTGATGCGCAGAGATGTCCTTTGTCGTATCCGTCTCCAGCATGTTGTTCATCTTTGATTTGGTAACTTTCAGGTAACAGAGGGTCTACTTGGAAAGGGTCTCCACCCCATTCTGTTTGCTTCCAATTCTTTCTGTTCCATTTGTCTGCTGATATGGATTTGGTAAAAGTAAAAGCAATCCATACGGAATGACGATAAGAGTCGTTATATTCCATAGAGTAGGTGGTCATGTCTTTTCCATCATAGATTGTGGAATGTCGGATGAATCGGTTATCTGAATTCAATTTAGGAATCTCTAACCCGTAAGCGAATGCATTACCTTTATTAGCATTCACATTTACATTTTCCGGAGGTGCCGGTTCTTCGCCGCTTCCATTAGAGTTACTTCCGCCACATCCATAGAAGAAAGCTACACAGAGATAAAGAGCAAGTGTTGCGAAAGAACTTGTTTTGAGTTGAAGAGAGGCTAGGTTCTTTTTCATAATTATTTTCAGGTTTATTGTATGGAGTAGAAAAAAGGTGAATAAAGAGAAGTATTAAACTCGCTCCTTATTCACCTTTTGTTTTCTCTTATCTCTAATTAAAGAAGTGCTTTTACTTTAATTATTTTTTTCTAGCGTTACCGTAACGGCTCATGAACTTATCAACGCGTCCTGCTGTATCTACTAATTTAGACTTTCCAGTGTAGAACGGGTGAGAAGTACTAGAGATTTCAAGCTTTACCAAAGGATAAGTCTCGCCTTCGAATTCAATTGTGTCTTTAGTGTTACAAGTTGAACGAGACAAAAATACATCGCCGTTTGACATATCTTTAAATACTACCGGACGATAGTTCTCTGGATGAATACCTTTTTTCATTGCCTTATTGTTTATTTAATTGTTATATCTTTAATTTATTGCTGGTAACAATAATGTGTAATGGACTCAATTCGGGTTGCAAAGGTAATATCTTTAGATGAAACAAAAAAGTTTTTCAGTAGAAAAGTAACTGAAAAGTAAATACTTTCTTGCAGGTATCAAATAAATTCCATTATTTTGCTAAAAACCGGTTATGTAATGAAATCAACTTCTGAATATGTTGTGCTATTGAAACAATAAAAAAGATTTGCCTTCTTTACAAACAATATTGTCTACTATTAAAAATTCGTATAACGTAATGAAACCTTATAGAACCTATTTCTTGTATTCACTTAAAAATATACAATAATATAATTAAAGATAGTCTACTATGAAAAGATTAATGTTTTTAGCGGTCATGTTTTTGCTTGTAGGAATCTCTTCTTATGCGCAAGAACGCAAAGTAGTTCTCTATGGAATTGCCTTTTATAATCAGGAAAATCTGTTTGATACGATTCATAATGAAGGAAAGAACGATTATGAGTATCTTCCTGATGGCCGAAACAAATGGAACACAGAGAAGTATATGGCCAAATTGAAAAACATGGCTCAGGTATTGAGTGAATTGGCTACGGATAAGACTCCTGACGGAGCGGCAGTGATTGGATTAGCGGAGGTGGAAGACCGTCGTGTGTTAGAAGATTTACTTAAACAGCCGGCTTTGGCCGATAGGGGATATGAAATAGAACATTATGAGGGTCCTGACCATCGTGGAATCGATTGCGCCCTGTTTTATAATCCAGTCTATTTTCAGGTGGATTCCAGTAAATTACTCCCTTATGTCTACCCGGATAACGATACCATTCATGCTACACGGGGTTTTTGGGTTGTTAGTGGGAAAATGGCTGATGAACATGTGCACTTTATCGTTAATCATTGGCCTTCGCGTGCGGCCGGTTCTGAAACGAGAGAGTGGGCGGGAGCGCAAGTGAAAATGATTAAAGAGGCATTGGTACAGAACGATCCTTCTTGTAAAGTGATTATTATGGGCGATATGAATGACGACCCGATGGACAAAAGCATGAGGGTGGCTTTAGGCGCCAAACGTAAAATGGAGGAAACCGGTCCGCATGATTTATATAACCCTTGGTGGGATACCTTGGAGAAGGATGGGCATGGCACACTCTGCTATAGAGGAAAATGGAACTTGTTCGACCAGATAGTGTTTACAGGAAATCTGCTGAATGAAGACCAGAAGAAGCTTTCATTCTGGAAACATGAAATATTTGTGCGGGATTATCTGTTCCAGAAAGAAGGCAAATATAAAGGTTATCCTAATCGTACACAGGCTGGAGGTGTGTGGTTAAATGGATATAGTGACCATTTGCCTACACTTATCTACTTACTTAAAGAGGTACAATAGTGGAAATAAAGGTTTGCTTGTGGCGAATTCGTCTAAGGATAACCAAGGGGTGAGCCTCTTCTTTATAGGAAATAAAAATTCGTCATCGGAGTTTACCTGTATTATTCATAGCGGGAGTTAAAGGTGTTAGAGCCGATATGGCTGCATTATCATAGTAAAACTATCGGCTTTAATCACTAAGTCAACTTGTTGGCTGATAACTTCTTTTACTCTTATTAATTTCCAAGTATGAATTATTCAGGTTGAGGCTATTTCCGGCTTTATCTTTATAAGTTGGTAAGGGATGGGATGACCATCCGTTCCTGATGAATTTGTTAATTTTGAAATATAGAGATTACAATATGATAAAATATCTCCCTGTTATGAAGAAATAACTATTAAAATACGAGAAAAAAGGAGATAAAATTGTTTGTTATCCCTAGAAAGTAAAAACTATTATCATTAACTTTGTGTCGGATTTAAAAAAAGAAGTTTATTAATCATTAAATAATTAAGAACATGGTAAATTTTAAGGAATTAGGTCTTGTTAATACAAGAGCTATGTTTAAGAAAGCTGTTAAAGGCGGTTATGCTATTCCTGCTTTCAACTTTAATAACATGGAACAACTACAGGCTATTGTTCAGGCAGCTGTGGAAACAAAGTCTCCGGTTATTCTTCAAGTATCAAAAGGTGCCCGTAATTATGCTAACCAGACCTTGTTGCGTTACATGGCCGAGGGAGCTGTAGAATATGCAAAAGAATTAGGTTGTGCACATCCTGAAATCGTGCTTCATCTTGACCATGGAGATTCTTTCGAACTCTGCAAATCATGTATTGATATGGGATTCTCTTCTGTCATGATTGATGGTTCTCACCTTCCGTATGACGAGAATGTGGCTCTTACAAAGAAAGTGGTAGAGTATGCTCATCAGTTCGATGTAACAGTTGAAGGTGAACTAGGCGTTTTGGCTGGTGTGGAAGATGAAGTAAGTGCAGACCACCATACTTATACTAAACCGGAAGAAGTGGTTGACTTTGTAACAAAAACCGGATGCGATAGCTTGGCTATTTCTATCGGTACGTCTCACGGCGCAAACAAATTCAAACCGGAACAGTGTACTCGCGATGCAAACGGTCGCTTGGTTCCTCCTCCTTTGGTATTCGATGTATTGGAAGGGGTAGAAAAAGAATTGCCGGGCTTCCCTATTGTACTTCATGGCTCATCTTCTGTTCCGCAGGAAGAAGTGGAAACTATTAATAAATATGGTGGTGCATTGAAAGATGCTATCGGTATTCCGGAAGAAGAATTACGTAAAGCTGCTAAATCGGCTGTATGTAAAATCAATATCGACTCTGACAGCCGTTTGGCTATGACTGCTGCTATCCGTCAGGTTTTGGCAGAAAAGCCGGCTGAATTCGACCCACGTAAATATCTTGGTCCGGCACGTGACAATATGAAGAAACTGTATGTTCATAAGATTGTAAACGTATTAGGCTCAGACAATAAGTTGGAAGCTTAATAGGCTAATATAATTTAGAAAGAAGGCTGTCTCAAAATAAAAATGGGGCAGCCTTTTTTATACTCTGTAAGTTGCAATATTAAAGTATTCTTCCTTCAGCTCTATTACTTCCTCCTCCTTCTATATTATAGAGAATCGAATGTTTATCTGTTGTTTTTTATACATAATAATAGTCTTTTCTACAAAAAGTAAAGGTGCCTTGTTGGGTAAGTGAACGGATAATTCGTACGGTGGCATGGGAAGATATTTTTATACGGAACACGAGGGTAATAAGAGTAAGGCGTTTATGTAGGCGGAATGGATAGTGACTTATAGAAAATCCTGTTTCCCCTTGAAGCTGTATGGTATAGCTTTCGGTAAGGGGAAACAGGATTTTATGTAAGTTTGTTCCTAAATGGAATTGTTACTTCTTCTATATAATAGAATAATGTTTATCGGGCAGCAAAGAACGTATCGCCCATGATGGTACGGCGGGCAGCCATCACACCTTGTGCGTCCATATTGACATTCATGTATGAACCGTTTTGCATGTTCAAATCAACTGTACCGTTGCCGTTCATCTTCATTATTTCATAAGATTCTCCGTTGCTGATTACATTCCAGCTCTGAGCTTTTTCGTCGAATTTCAGTTCAATCGGAGCTTCTTCGCCTTCTTTAGTAATAGTGTAGCCCTCTTTTGTGGTAGTAACCAAGTATTTGCCGTTTTCACCTTTCACTTCTTTTACAGTGCCCACTGCTACGGGATTGTCACCGGTCCAGAATTCAATGGAGTTGATAACCAATACATCGGCTAATACAGAAACTTCGTATACCGGCACAATGTGCAAACCGATAAAAATGAGTTCGTTTACGAAGTTGTTATTAGTTAATTGTTTGTTCCAGGCAAGTACTTTATTGGTTAAACCAAAGGAACCGATACATGAAGTAAGCGCTACGCTACTTGCTAACACTACACATGCGGTAGTCAATTTTAAATGTTTCATAATCTTTTTAATTGATGAATAAATAATTAAATTGTGATGATAAAATCTCTATTTGTACCTCTTTTTATTTATTTTATCTCACAAATGTATGACTTTTATTTTAGATGAAGACACTTTTTATGCAAAAAAAACTATTTTAATAGTTTCGTGCCGGCCGAAATGTCTCTTTTTCTTTGTCTATAAAGGGTAGCGTATTTTTTATTTTTATTGAACACACTTATTAATATGAAATTTTTGCGTAAGTTTGCAATATATAAATAATGAAAAATAAAACCATGACAGAAAAAGTTACTAAATTGATGAAAGATGTGCCGGCCATTAGGTGGACGGCACTTGTATTATTAGCTTCCGCAATGTTCTTCGGGTATATTTTTATGGATATATTGTCGCCGTTGCAGGAATTGTTACAAACTCACCGGGGATGGGACCCTGCAGCTTACGGACATTATGCCGGTTCGGAAACTTTTCTGAACGTATTTGTCTTCTTCCTTATTTTCGCCGGTATTATTCTGGATAAGATGGGCGTGCGCTTTACAGCTATCTTGTCGGGTACGGTTATGTTCTTAGGAGCTGCTGTAAACTACTATGCGGTAAGCGATGCTTTTATTGGAAGTGGCGCCGAAGCTTTTATGAACGGATTTCTGAACCTTCCTTCCGAATGGTGGAACATTACTCCGTTCTTCGATGGTATGCCGGCTTCGGCTAAAATGTCTGCCATTGGTTTTATGTTTTTTGGTTGTGGTGTGGAGATGGCCGGCATCACAGTTTCCCGTGGTATTGTGAAATGGTTCAAGGGAAAAGAAATGGCCTTGGCTATGGGTATTGAAATGGCTATCGCTCGTGTGGGAGTAGCTGTGGTGGTATTAGGCTCACCTGTATTAGCTAATATTACTCCGATAAGCGTTTCTCGTCCGGTGGCTGTAGCCGTTATTTTACTTTTAATCGGCCTTATTTCATTTATTTGCTATGCTTTCATGGATAAGAAACTGGAGAAGCAATTAGGTGAGAGTGGGGAAGAGAAGGACGACCCCTTCAAGATTAGTGATTTGGGTAAAATCTTCTCTTCTAAAGTTTTCTGGTTGGTAGCCCTTTTGTGCGTGCTCTATTATTCGGCAATCTTCCCTTTCCAGAAGTATGCGATTAATATGTTGCAATGTAATCTGGGATATACGGCTGAGCAAGCAGGGTATGTCTTCTTTGTATTCCCGTTGGGTGCGGCTGCCATTACTCCGTTTTTGGGTAATTATTTGGATAGAAAAGGTAAAGGTGCTACCATGTTGATTTTGGGTGCTCTTTTAATGATTATATGCCATTTGTCTTTTGCATTCCTTCTTCCGGCTACCAAATCGATGGCGATAGCTTATGCCGGTATTATTCTTTTGGGAATTTCATTCTCATTGGTTCCCGCAGCTTTGTGGCCATCGGTTCCTAAATTGGTCGATAACCGTTTGTTGGGTTCTGCTTATGCCGTTATTTTCTGGATACAAAACATTGGCTTGTATGCGTTCCCGATGATTATCGGTTCGGTTTTGAAATCATCCAATCCCGGTGTAACCAACCCGTTGGAGTATAACTATACGAATCCGATGCTTGTGTTTACCTTGTTAGGAGTTTTGGCTTTAATCTTCGGCTTCTGGCTTAAATATATAGATAAGAAAAAAGGATATGGTTTGGAAGAGGCTAATATAAAGGAATAGATACTTATATATCTGTTTCCTGAAAATAGCTTACCACGGATGATACGTTGAGGAGAAGCATGCGGACTTCTTATAGCCCCGTTTGTTTCTAACGTATCATTCGTGGTACTTTTTTTGTTTTCTTTTGAGGGGGTTCTGAAAGTCAATCTTTTGTGTTTAAACTTCTGCGGGTGATGATATTGTTTTTGATTCAACGTTACATTACTTTCCGGTTCAACCATCTGCAATCGTATTTCGCTACTTTGTATAGCCGATTCTCGACAGAGATTGTTGGTACTCTTCTTTCGTTCCGGAAGATTTTTCTTTGCTTTGTATGTAAATATTTGGGCTTGTACATGTTCCCGATATACAAATCCAGTGGTTCTTATTACAGCATATTTGATGCAGTAAACTTCATAAGTCCCCAAAATGAACTTACTTGCCCCGCGAAGTTAACTGCATTGGCTCATGGATAACTTCATTAATGAAAAGATAAATACATGCCGTTTTGGGGAGGACTATATTAAACTGACGGTAAATAGAAAAGAAAGAAATAGCTGTGTAAGGCTGAATTCTTGCCTTTGTATAGTCGATTATTCCCTTATTGAAAGGCTGTGAAATAACTCTTAATGTTAGGTCTTCCCACATAGTTAGTTATTCAAATAACTAACTATGTGGGAAGACCTAACAAGTAATGTGGCGTTATACCGGTTTATTAACGGTCTTTCTGTTCTTCGTTTATTTTGTATTCGCTTGGAGTGCAGTTCATTACTTCTCTAAATACGCGACTGAAATATTGAGGTGAGGAGAAACCGCTCATATAGGCAATCTCAGAAATGCTATAAGCTCCGGTATCTAATAGTTGCACGGCTCTTTTCACCCTCATGTCTCTTACAAAGTCTTTGGGCGAAACGCCTAATATGGATTTTATTTTCCGATAGAATACAGTCCGGCTTAGGTTCATCGTATCGGCTAAGTCTTCTATCTTAAAGTCCTGGTTCTCTAATTGTTCTTCTACACTGTGGGCTATCTTTTTAATGAATTCCTCATCATAATTGGTAATGAGCGGTGCCGAAGGGAATAAGTTCTGTAAAGGAGTGTCGGCCGGTTGAATTTGTTGCTCTTCTTCCGGTTTCAGCCTATCCGTAAAGAATTTCCTCAATGTATCTCTCTGCTTCAGCAACGATGCGATGCGGGCTTTCAGATATCCTGCACTAAACGGTTTGGTTATGTAATCGTCCGCTCCATATTCTAATCCTTTAATGCGGTCTTCCAAAGTGACTTTTGCCGATAACAAGATGAATGGGATGTGACTTATATCGTGGTCTTTACGAGTTTTGTCGAGCAACTCTATACCATCCATACGTGGCATCATAATGTCGCTGATAACTAAATCGGGAATTGTTGATTTCAGTTTTTCCAACCCTTCCACTCCGTCGGCCGCAGCTATCACCTGATACTCTTCTTGCAAGATGTTTACGATAAAATGTCTCAGTTCTTCGTTATCTTCTACAATCAGTATGCTCAGCTCCTTATTGGCTCCTTTTTGTGTAGAGGTGGTCGGCTCTTCTACACTCTTCCCATTTCCATCTTCTAAGATGAATTCTGCGTTTTTGTCCTCTGCAAAGGCGTTGTGGTCGGTCGGTATCGAGACGGTAAAAGTACTGCCTTGCCCTAATGCACTCTCTACCTTGATGGTACCATGTATTAAACGAACCATCTCATTGACCAGCGAGAGCCCAATGCCGCTTGAGTTTGACTGCTTGTGTTCTTCTAGCGTTTCAAAACGATTGAAAAGGATATCTATTTTGCGCATGTCGAGGCCTCGTCCTTCGTCTTTTACCTGGAAGAGTAACGTGGCATCCCGTTTCTCTATAATAAGTTGGATACCTTTGCCGTCAGGAGTATATTTGAATGCATTAGACAGCAAGTTGAATAAAATCTTTTCCAGTTTATCCACATCCGTATAGATGGTCAGGCTTTCCAGATTGGATATAAAACGGAAATCGATAGACCTTTGGTTGGCCAAGCCGATGAAATTGTCGAACGTATGTTTGGAAAGTGCTATCACATTAGTCTGTTCGATGTACAGTTTCATCTTGTTATTCTGTATCTTCCTGAAATCAAGCAGCTGGTTGATAAGGCGCAACATACGGTCTATATTCCGTTTGGCCACCACCATGTTCTCGTGCCCCTTCGAACTCAATTGCTCTTGTGCCAACACCTCTTCTACCGGAGCGGTAATCAATGTCAACGGAGTGCGGAGCTCGTGTGAGATGTCCGTGAAAAAGCGAAGCTTTAAATTGGTCAGTTGTTGTTCGAAACTTACTTTTCTCTTCAGGTTGAAGATGTAAGTCAGGATTCCGGATATCAGTAATATAGAGAGGATGGTACCTATAATATAAATACTCCACGCCCATCCGGTTTCCCAGAAGGTGGGTAATATCTGCATGGACAGTTTGGTTACATTCTCCGTCCAAACCCCGTCTCCATTCGTTGATTTCACCTCTAGTGTGAAATTGCCGGAAGGCAGGTTTACGAAACTGGCGGAGTGATTTTTGTCAATATAAACCCATTCGTCACTCACTCCCTTTAAACGGTAAGCATATTGTAAATTTTCCATATTGACGAAATCGAGGGCTGCAAAGGTGATGGTTGCATTTCGTTCGTCTTTTTCCAGCACTAATGTATTATCTATAATGGGAACTTTTTTAGACGAGCTATCGTCTTTGCGTACACTTACTTTTGTGAAAACGATAGGCGGAACAAATGTACTTTTTCGTAATCGATTCAGGTTCACGTACAACGTTCCCTGGGAAGTTCCTACATACATGGTTTGTTCCTCGTCGATAACCGGTGGAGCTTCACTGATTGATGAATGTGGATTCAGAGTGAAGCGGTCGTACGTTTCGAATGTGTTTTGTTTAAGATTATATTTGCAAATACAAGTTTCAAAGCTTATCCATAAGTTTCCGTTTTTGTCTTCTAATATGGCATAAGCTATATCCGAGGGAAGCCCTGTTCTTTTATTTAAGTGTGAAAACCGGATATGGTTGGACAGAAGATTTTCTGATTTTATCTGACTGATTCCACCACTGTATGTCACCACATAAATCTCTCCGGTACGACTTTCGAAAATGTATAAGACGTCATTATTGGCCAAGCTTTCGGCACGTGTCTCTTCACAATGGTTATAATGGAATGCAATTTGATTAGGAGACTGAAAATCGGAAGAAAAAGTAATCAGTCCATCTGTTGTTCCCACCATTATTATTCCCTTTGATGTGCAATGGACGCTTCTTACATTTAAATATTGCTGTTGTTTCGGAGAATAATTTTCCAATTCGTTTTGTGGATGTATAAAACGTAAGTTTGGGAATGTGCCTTCCACTAAATTTAATCCTCCTCCGTACGTACCTATCCATATATGTCCTCTGTTATCTTTATTAATAGAATAGATGGAATTAAAATTAAGGCTGTACTTTTCTTTCTTATTATGTAAGTAGTGTGATATTTGGTACCCCTTTCCGTTCGGGTTCGCTATATATAATCCATTTTCTTTGCTGCCCATCCAAATACGCTGTTCTTCATCTTCGAAGAAACAATAGATATTGGCGCCAAATGTGACCTCTTTATTCTTTACCAACCGTCCTGAAGAATCCAAATTGCCGCAATAATTCCGTTTATTATCATATACCTCAATCTTTCCATCTTTATCTCCAAGCCATATACGTTTTTGAGAATCGATAAACAATCCTCTTACTTCTATATGACTTGTTGAAGGAATATAATTGTAGTTCCCGTCAGGAAAGGATATTTTATTAAATCCGCTTTCGCAACAATGCCATAAATTTCGTCGCGAATCAAGCAGATATTTTCTAACTTCCGCTCTGTAAGATGAAAAGTCGTAATATTTTCTTTTTCCGTCTTGGTATGTATAAGCGGGCTTAAAAAGCTTCTCTTTCGGATTATAGCAAGAGAGTACCCCGTATGTTGGGAAAATCCAAATGTAACCATATTCATCTTCATGAATGAATGCCGAATTTTTCTGTTCATTGATTATTTTGTAATTGATAAATTCTAGTTCTCCTGTTTCTATATTGCAATGGATAACATTTTTATAACCATTAAATGTCCATAGAGTACTGTCTTTAGCCTGATAAAAAACATCCGGATAAATATTTTCTTCTTTTTCGTCAAGCAATATTTCTTTGAATTGTTTTGTTTCGGTATTGTATATAATGAAGCCCCGGTAAGTGGCTATGCCTAGCTGATTGTTATAAAGTGGAAATAAACCTCGTAAGCCATTTATTTTGTAAAGTAATTCGATACGTTGTAGTCCTTTATCCGGAGTATAAGTGCTAAATTCCCCTTGATAAGATATCATGTAAAAGTGTCCGCCTACTTTTGTATGGAAACGAAATCGGGTGTTACCGGAGAGCTCTTTTTTTCCATGTACAAAATATCCTTTGTCCGTAAAAATCCATTCATTTCCATAAGCATCTAATCCAATGGTATAAATTCTCTCTCCATGATACTTTGTAGAACGAGGCGGATAATAGATTAACCCTCCTTCTTCTTTATATTTGTTTTCGTCAAATCTCCATAACTCTCCATTATTTCCGGCTACCCAAAATACATTATTCTCTAAAGCTATCGTTCGTTTTATGCCTGTACATTCTTTAATATGTGGATGGTAGGCAGATACGTTTTCAAAGACCTCGCGTTGCGTGTCGAATAAATAAATTTTATCGTCGTAAGTTTGGCACCAAATAGTATGTTTGCCTCCTTTTATAAGCTGTATTAAGCGATTATATCTGAGTTTTACTTTATCAGTGGGGTATGATTTATAATTTTTGAAAGTATAACCATCGAACTTTTCTATACCATTTCTGGTAGCGAACCAAATATAACCTTCATCGTCTTGAATCATATTTTGGATAATATTCTGAGATAATCCGTTCTCGGTGGAATAATGCTGCACATTGATTAATCCTTGAGCAAAGGAGGATGCTATTATAGCTTGAAGATATAGAATTATATATAGTCTTAGTCGCATATTTGTTTTTCTCGGGTAAGGTTACAAAAGTCATACATAAATTATTTGTATTTCCTCTTGTTTGCAAAAATAATATATTTGCGAGTAAAGGGAAAGAAGTTATTGTTTTTTTCTGACAGAATTCTTAAATGAGAAAGACTATAGATGTGAATGAGTGTCTTTTTTCTGATACAAATGAGGGAACTTTTAAATTTCATACAAGAAGGGAAAAATGAAAAGAGAGTTATCTCACGACAACTCTCTTTTGTGCCTTTTATAATTTAGAATGTTAACTCTAATGTAAAGGCTATCTAATTAAACCCGAGAAAAACATTTATTCAACAGTTAATACTTCATCATCCTGCCATTCAATGGTTCCGGCTGCACCGTTTTGGTCAGTCCATCCTTTTGTTTGTCCGAGCCAGGAATTCGCATTTAAAGCGGTGGAGTTCAGGCCATGGATATAATAATTGGGTCTCCATAGAATGGTGGCCGGATTATTATTTGCATCTTTATCAGCAGGAGTTGTTGGGTCTCCAAATTGGAAATACGTTTCATAGAAATCTGCCAATTCTTTGATTTGATTATCAAAGTTTGCATCGCCTGGCAATACGCCTACTGTTGTACGAAGCACTTTCAAAGCATCAGTACTTCCTTGGGTATATTTAGTATCTTTCAAATCTAAATATTTAGAAATACGTGCTGTACCGTTGAGAGGAGTTAAACCTAAAGCTGTACAAGTATTGGTAGTACTTATCACATTAATTCAATTATAAACAATCAAATATAAAACCTTATGAAGTACATAAGTTCATCATTTGGCAACAAAATCGGCATGATGTTACTATTCTTAATGTTCGGTTTATTAGCCAATGCACAGTCCCGTAAAGTTACAGGACAAGTAATCGATGATAAGGGAGAGCCTATTATCGGTGCCAATGTTGCAGTAAAAGGTTCCAGTGGAACAACCGGAACAATCACTGATTTAGATGGTAATTTTACAGTAAATCTTCCTGAAGGTGAGAAATTAACAGTCTCCTATATCGGTTATATTACACAAGTAATTACTCCAAAAACGAATACGATAAAAATTACTTTGGTAGAAGACACAAAATCGCTGAATGAAGTTGTCGTAATAGGTTATGGAACACAGAAAATGAAGAATGTGACAGGTTCTGTAGCGACTATTTCTGCAGAAGAACTTGAAGACCTCCCCGTATCGAACATGGCCGAAGCTTTGCAAGGTATGATTAATGGTTTGGATGTCGTAATAGGTTCTCCCCGTCCGGGTAGTGGCGGTAGCCAGGTTTATGTTCGTCAAAATAGAACTCTAGGAGGTTTATCGAAAGATGGAGGAAGTACTATCCCTTTGATAATCATTGATGATGTGATGCAATTAGGTGATGACGGTAATCCAAGTATGGAACAATTCAACCTTTTAGATCCTTCAGAAGTTGAGTCTATTACGGTTCTGCGCGATGCCAGTGCGGCTATTTACGGTTCACGCGCTGCGAACGGTGCTATCTTAGTAAAAACGAAACGTGGTAAATCCGGAGTTCCACAAATTTCTTATGCCGGTAAATTTGCGTGGAATGATGCAATTAGTCACTCTAAAGTTTTAAAAGGTTCTGATTATGGTCGTTTTGTAAACGCCTTCGCTATTGGAGCCGGCAAAGTGGCTGATTATACTGAATTAGATAATATCTATAGTGATGTTGAAATAGCAGAAATGGATAACCTCAACTATGACTGGTTAGACAAAGCAGATTGGCAAACAGCTTTCACCCAAACACATACATTAAATGTGACTGGCGGTAGTGAAAGAGCTACTTACTACGCAGGCGCAACGCTTTATGACCAAGGAGCCAATTTAGGAGAACAAAGCTATAAAAGATATACCTATCGTGCAGGAGTTGATATCCGGTTAACAAACGACATAAAGTTATCCGCTACGGTATCGGCTAATGAACAAAAAACAAATCAGATTTATACCAAAGGCGCGCGTTTCAATATGTACGGAATCAGCCAGTCGTCTAAATCAGATTACAATGCATTGCACCACATGCCGAATATTATGCCATGGAGTGTTTCCTTGCCCAATGAAAATGGTGAGGAAGAGGAATATTGGATGGGACCTATCACCAATCCTTTCTCCACTCCTAAGTTCGACCGTAGCAGTCCTACTTCATGGAACTACTTTGCATTAAATGAAAGTGGTTCATACAGCAAAGGCAGGGATAATAGCTGGAATGCAAATATCTCTCTTACGTATGATGTGCCTTTCATAAAAGGATTATCTTTACGTGCAAACTACTCGTCTTCACACTCTAATAAAGTAAATGAATTAGCCAGTTTCCCATACGAAATTGCTTATCTTGGAAGACAAATGGGCGCAAACCAACATTTAGTATACACCATTCCGAGTAATGCTTTTAAAAAAGCTACCTTTACTTCTAATACACAATTAGCTTTCAAAGACAACGCTTCTGAAAGCAGGCAGATGAACTTTTATATTAACTACGACCGGACTTTTGGTCAACACAACGTATCTGCTATTGCTGCCGTAGAACGTCGTGAAGCTTATAACGACTCACGTACTATGATGTATGAAGACTTGGCTGCTGATATTTCTGATACATTCCTGGGGGTAGGTGGTCCTTCAATCAGTAATTTGAAGGGTTCGGGAGCTTATAGTAATGAGCATAGCGTGACCACGAAAGGTGAATCCGGTTCCCTCTCTTATTTGGGACGTATTAGCTATAGCTATGCCGACCGTTATATGTTACAGTTTGTATTCCGTTCCGATGCTTCAACTAAATTTGCTCCGGAAAACTATTGGGGATTCTTCCCAGGTGTATCGGCCGGATGGATTATTTCTGAAGAACCTTGGTTTAAAAAAGCATTACCGTGGGCCGAATATGTAAAGATTCGTGGTTCGTGGGGACGCACCGGTAGAGATAACATTAAGATGTGGAAATGGAAACAGCAATACAAAATGGACCTGAAAGGTTTACAGTTTGGTCCGAACGGAGGTATCTTCGGAACCAATCTTACGACACAGGCCTCTCCAAACCGCGGAATGAAATGGGATAACTCAGACAAATTCAACCTTGGTTTCGATTTCCGCTTCTTGCGTGGACGCTTAAGTGCTACACTTGATTTGTATTATGATATCAACGACAATATTTTGAACCAATACATGGCAAGTCAACCGGGTATTCCTATTTATGCAGGAGGTTCGTATGCTGAAGAAAACTTCGGACGAGTAGATACGTACGGAGCCGAACTTTCTCTTAATTGGCGTGACAAAATTGGTGAAGTAAGTTATACCATAGGTGCAGACTTCGGATTGGATGGTAATAAAGTAAAAGAATGGGTTCCGGAATTAAGATATAACCAATATCCATGTAATACAAGCTGGGAAGCCGGACATTCTACCATCATGCCGGTATGGGGCTATAAAGTATGGAGAGGAACTTCTACAGGTGATGGAATCCTTCGTACCCAACAGGATATCGACAACTATTGGAACTATTTAACACAAAATGCAACAGAAGCCGGAACAACTCCTAAATATTTGAGCGTTACCGACAAAACAGGTATGAAACTCGGTATGCTTGCTTACCAGGATTTAGGTGGAGAAATGGTTGACAATGTTCAACAGAAGCCGAACGGACAAATTGTAGAACAACAAGATTACGGAAAACTTTGCAACAAGAATAAGACATACGGCTTTACTACCAAATTAGGAGCAAGCTGGAGAGGTCTCTCTTTCCGCGCCAATATTTATACTTCATGGGGAGGGGCTCGTTTTACAGACCTTGTAATGATTAAATCGGACCAGAGCAATATGGCATGGGCACCAGACTCATTCTGGAGAGACATGTATGACCCTGAAAAGAATGTAAACGGAAAATACCCGAACTTAGGTGTTAACAGTGTTGTGGGAGGTTCAGCTATCGCACAATCCGATTTCTGGAAAGTAAGTTCATTCCGTTGTTATGTACGTAACCTTACCATTGCTTATTCTCTTCCAAAAGATTGGATTAAGCCATTGAAGATGCAAGCAGTACGCCTCAATTTAACCGGCAACAACTTATGGGACTTCTATAATCCGTATCCTGACCACTATCGTAATATGTATGATTCTTCTACAACCGAATATCCTACATTGAGAACATGGTCGTTAGGTGTTAATGTCACATTCTAAAATTTACAAAACAATGAAAAAGAAAAAATTAGTATATATTACTGCCCTTACTTTGGGTTTATCCGTGTCTGGTTGCAGCGATTCATTTTTGGATATGAATAATTATGGTTCCTATGATGATTTCAACTCCGAAACAAAAGTAAACTGGTATCTGGCTGGTTTGTACTATGACTATTTCAAAGGCTATACACAGCCCGGACAACAGATGGTTGCTATCTATGGCAATTTAAAAGGTGGAATTGCAGATTGGAATTACTTGACTGACGAGCAATGGGGTATCAAGACTGCCAGCAAGATAGACCCGTCAAGCAATTATCAAACAATAGACGATATAAAAGCTTGGCCTCTAGGTGGTTCTTCTTCCGATTATATTGACCCGCTAATTAGTGGATATTTTGGTGAGAAACTAGGTTCAAGTATAACAAATAGTGCCTATACTCGTATACGTAACTGTAACATTATGCTTCGTGATATTGACGCTTCGAAAGTGGATGATGAATTAAAGCGTCATGCTAAAGGACAAGCCCTGTTTTTACGTGCCTTACAAATGTTCCACCTTGTACGCCATTACGGACCTGTACCAGTAGTAACATCTGTGCTCAATGCGACTGCTAACGGAGAAAAAACTCCTCGTAACTCTGTTACGCAGTGCGTAGAACAAATGGTAAAAGACCTTAATGAAGCTTCCAAACTATTGCCTTTAGCCTGGGGAGAAGCTGACTATGGACGTCCTACTAGCGGTTCGGCATTAGCACTTAAAAGCCGTATCCTATTAACTTATGCAAGTCCAATCTTTAATAAAGACTGGGATAATCCGCAAAACATTCGTTGGCAAAAAGCTTTAAAAGCAACGTTGGAAGCTGAAAGCTTAATGACCGAAAATAGTTTGGAAGGATGTAGCGATGCGCAAGGTTGGGGTGAATTATTAGCTAAAGATGACAACAAAGCAAATAAGGAAGCTGTATTTGTGAAATTACTTACCGGTGAAACTGCTGCGGATGGAACAGAAAGCAATGGTTGGGAACTTTCTGCTCGTTTAAGTTCTCAGAATGGTGGTGGCGGCAAAACCGTACCCGTAGAGTTAATAGATATCTTCCCTATGGCAGACGGAACTCGCCCGAAAGCTGAAGATAAGATTGCAAACGGTAACCTCCGTTTTATCGAAAACCGTGACCCACGTTTCTATGAAACCTTTGCATTCAACGGAATGATATGGGGTTTCTTAGAAGAACCTAATGATACGGTTTGGGCATATCGCTGGGTTAAATCAAAAGCAGAGGACGGAAGCTACAGTTACTCATATAGCGATGGAAACAATGTAGCCAGTCCGGTATTTGTACGTAAAATGACCGGTAAGAAAACGCCTACGATTGATGGTAAATCTGGTATTGATATTTATGAGTATAGATATGCTGAATTAATTTTGAACTTAGCTGAATGTTATGCAGCGACAGGAGACCTTGCTAATTGCAAAAAAACACTGGCTCGTCTACGTCAGCGGGTAGGAATGAAAGAAGGTTCGGAATATTATGGATTAAATACCACTGTAACTGATAGGCATTCAGCCATAGAATCTTGTTTATATGAACGCCGTATAGAATTAGCGTACGAAGGAAAGCGATATTGGGATATTTGGCGTTGGTTATTATATGATGGAGGACAGGGAGAAAATTTGAAATTAAGTACTACCAATACTTATCAATAAATTTCTTGTTTTTTAATGTCTTAGAGACTTATAATCTAGTTCCTCCATTTAATGGCTCCGGCAGAAGTAGCTCCCCCGAATTGCCCTATAATTTTAAAGTTTCCTTCTTGAGGATTTGTAAACATACTTGTTTCATTCATTCCTGCATCGGCTGTTCCGGAGAATGGACAACTGCTATCCATTAGGAAGTTTGTTGCCCAGCAATTTGTAGTTTTGCTAGGAGTGTATCCTTTAGAGTCTGTCATACGCGATGCTTGTGTTCCGCTAGTATTGGGAGAAATACCGCTTCCTGCTGCAACCGGAGGACCAAAAATGGTGTTCTCGAAATTCAGCACAACCGGGTTTTTACTGATACGGATTAATTGGTTGCCTGTACCTTCTAACGGGGCATAACAGAATGTACAATTGAGAATGTTTAAAGTAGGTAAATTGGCCGTTGTACGCAAATCACCTAGTAAAACAACATTGGTAATGGTACAATCTTCAAAAGTAATGTTATCCATTATTCCGCCTTTTCCGTTTGTAGATACCGTTCCTTGGTCTCCTGTTCCATTGATGGTACAACCTTTAAAAATCACATTTTTAACTCCATCGTTAGCAGCTTGCAGACGTACTAATGCACGGAAACTTCTAAAGCCACAATTGGTGAAAGTAAGTGTGTTTAAAGTGGTGTTTGAGCCATTTTCATTGAACACCTGTTTAGCACTAAAACTTTTGTTTGTCTCCGTTTCTACCGGACGAGTCTCAAATTGGTCATTTATAGCTCCTTCAAAGTCTATATTCTTAAATGACAGGCTCTCTACATTCGTTGAAAGGGCAAATGCATTCCAGATAATGAATTTAGCATTCTCACCTAAAGTTAATCCAGTAGCGAATGTGACGGATTTGTTTAACGCTGTAAATGTTTTAGCACCGTTCTGTTCACCAAAGTGGAAATTAACACCTCCGGCAACAATGATGGCAGTTCCTTCTTCTAATGAATTCCATAATTCAGGATTGGTAAAATATAAAGGGTCGGTTACATCACGGAGGTCCTTCCATTTACCTGCGCCGTATTGTGCATCATAGTCTTCTGCGGCAACGGTTTCAATCATTACGCGTCCTTCATACGTAGATACACTTTGTTCGCTTCCTGAGTAGGCACAAACTTTGTATTTTGTTTCGGGAGTTAATCCGTTGATAATAGCTTCGCCCGATGCATAATCCACATCTGTAAACGTTTTTACTTCACTTCCATCTTCAGCAAAAACTTTCAGTGCGGTAATGGTGTTTCCGCCTTCACCCCATGTTATTCTTGCTGCATTGTCAATGGTTTTTGTTTCTCCGAGTTTAGTAGGGTAGCTCACTGCGATTTCTCCCGTTTCATAGTAAGCTGACTCTCTATCAGAACTGGAACTCTTTACTTGCAACTTGTATTTCTCATCCCAATCGAGATTTTCGATTGTGTAAGTAGTCTGATCGGTTGTGTAAGTTTGGTAAAGTTCATAACCGGTGTCAGTAGACCTGTATAATTCGATAATGTATTCCGTGGCATCCGGTACTTGTTGCCACTTTAAATTTACCGAATTCTTCTTCGATTCCATTGTAGTTACTGGACGTAGTAATACAGTGGATTTCGCATCATCGTCGGAACAACCTGTGAAAAGAGTCATTCCTGCACTTAGTAAGATACCAAGTGCCACAAGGCTTTTAAATCTCATAGTATTCATTAATTTGTTTTAGGGTTTTTATATGTTAAATACATACTCATGTTAATCATTCTTGCATGGGGAAGAATGTGTGATAGCTATTTTGCCTTTTAAAGGCTCTTAAAGGCAAAGGCCTTCCTAAATGGGAAAAATTAGAAAGGAAGTAATCGATGGACAAAGACAGTGTTTGGAATGAGTATATTATATATCTCTTTCCATTTGTTAAATAGTCATTTCTGTTTTTCATAAAAGTTAGATTCTTTGGGCTTTAAATAACTAAAATGCAGAGGTATACTTACCTCAACATTATATAAGGCAAAGATAGGTTAGGAGATGTTAATGAAACGTGCACTTTTTGACTGATTACGTATAAAATTTATCCATCCTCGTTTTTTATTTCTTTCAGAGATAGCAATAAAGCATACCGTATGAAGAGCATCTTCACTTCTTTACTGTTCGTGTAATGACCTTGTTGTCAGCCAATAAAAGTGCCGATGCTCCTTTTTAGCACTTTTACTGCGAGTTCCTTTTCGTTTTTTCCTTTTTCATAACCAATCGGATATGAACTCAACAAACTAATCATGTTATCCTTTTCCACATTATTAGTTAGTCTAATTACCCTTAACGTGGGAAATTTAATAAGTTATGCGGCAAAAAAAGATATAGGAAGCTAAGCAAAAGGATAAGGGAAGGTAAGGTAAGGACACGTGACTATACACCTAAGCAAAAACATAAGGATGTGTAAGACGAAAGACGTAGAGCATTGGCCTGGAAGACGTACTGCATTAGGTAAGTAGACGTACTGCAACACGAAGGAAGAGGTAGGGTATCTGATAAGAAAGAAGAAAAGCCTTGAAAAAGGCTATAACAAAAGGCGATAAACGAATAATTAAAGATACGAAATAAACGGGATATTCCCAAACTTATGTGCGTAAATTTATCTTATTATAATAGGATATGCCAACGAGTAATTTATTCTGTATGATGAAAGGCTCTGTTGCTTCGAAAACGATTATATAAGTAACTTTCGAAGGGGCACAAAGTGGGTGAAGCCAGCTTCCGTTGAACCTCCTCAACGTTGATAGCGCAACCTCCTCAACGTTGATAGCGCAACCTCGCAACGTTGATAGCGCAACCTCACAACGAGTTACTATCAACCTCAATACAGGCAAGAACGTGGTTCTGGTAGATAGCCTCTATTGTATATGAATGGCTGTAAACCAGAGTTTTAATATCTATTCTAATTGTATTGGAAGCTATGGCTATAACGATACGACAGAGTCCAGTGTTCTTTTCTGCGTGGAGGTCGTAATTTGAACTGTGTCAGCAAAGAGACGAAATAAATTATTAACTTTG
>ERZ839767.2176-NODE-2176-length-26563-cov-4.665648_pt1 | contig 26563 bp, 19 predicted proteins | sample MGYA00519879_ERZ839767 | MGnify/ENA primary metagenome ERZ839767 (study PRJEB31850, sample SAMEA3708852) | human gut metagenome | biome: human gut; feature: human-associated habitat; material: faeces | place: China | collected 2014 ... | reverse complement strand
ATGAGTCAGCAGATGGTAAAAAGCTGGACGGCTCTATCAATTTCAATGAAGATTGTATTATAGGTATTGCGCGAGTAAATGCTCCTGAGCCAAGTAAAGAATATAAAAATTTATATATTCCTTTTGTCTATCGCAAAGACCCTGATCGTGAAAAGTTATCAAAAGGGGAATATTATATGGCAGTAGTATTTTCATCGAGCCGGAACGGAGCTTATTTTGAAGGTGCCGTAGGTAGTACACTGATCATAGATGAAGCCAAATTAATACTTGAAGGTGATAACGAATAATACAAATATAAAATGAATAAAAAGATAATTTCCTTGTTACTTCTGCTTAGTATCGGTTGCTATACAACAATAGTACAAGCACAAGAGGAAAGAAACCAGAGTATATTAAAATCGTTGACTAAAGGATTAGAATATCGATTAAAAGCCGGATTTAACATTGGAGGCACTTCTCCCCTGCCCCTACCGGCAGAAATCAGAAAAATTAACAGTTATAATCCTACAACTGCCTTTTCTATTGAAGGAGACGTCGTAAAGACATTTAATAATAAATGGGGAATAAGTACCGGAATACGTTTAGAAACAAAAGGTATGAAAACCGATGCTACCGTAAAAAACTATCATATGAAAATGATAGCCAGTGACGGAGGGGAAATGGAAGGACAATGGACTGGTGGAGTAACTACTACCGTAAAGCAATCTTTACTGACAATTCCAGTTCTGGCTATTTATAAAGTCAGTAAACGATGGGAATTAGAGTTAGGTCCTTGGTTTTCTTATCTTACTTCCGGAGAATTCTTCGGAACTGCTTATGACGGCTATATCAGAGATGTAGATCCTACAGGTGAGAAAGTTAATGTTCTATCCGCTACCTATGATTTCAATAATGACCTACGTTCTTTCCAGTGGGGACTACAATTAGGAGCCCAATGGAGAGCATTTTCGCATTTGAACGTAACTGGGAATGTGACATGGGGAATGATGTCTATTTTTAAAAAAGATTTCGATACTATCACATTTGATATGTATCCGATATATGCGAACTTAGGATTCGCCTATGTGTTCTAAACATAAACGTTTAAAAAGAATTATTATGAAACAAAAATTACTTAAAGTAATGATTGCTTTTATTGCAATCGTAATGCCTAATCTTAGTTATGCACAAAGCCAGGAAGCTGCTGGTACGTACAATGGTACATTGGGGGTAAAAGTAGGAGGAATGCCCGCAGGGGACAGTACGGAAGACATTTATATCATAGCAGAAGATGCTAATCATATCAGATTAGAAATCAGAAATTTTAAGTTTTCTGTCGGGGGTTCAACCATAGAACTCGGAGATATCATAATCCCAAGTGTAGAATTACAGAAAGACGGAAATACAATCGTCCTTCTTCCCAAAGAAGATGTTAAAGTCAATTTACCGGACCCTATCGGTGAAGTTAGTGTAGATCTAAACAGATCCACAATAGTAGATAAAGAGATATCATTGATTCTTGTTGTAGAGACGACATACCCCGCACAATTAATAGTCGACGTTACATTTGAAGGAACCCAAACAAGTGGAAGCGGAATACAAAGCACTACTACAGAAAAACCAGTTGTGTATTACAATGCTGAAATAGATGCGCTTATCGTAGAAGGAGCAGAAAATCAAAAATATAACATTTATAACATAACCGGTGTACAAACTCTATCAGGTATCTTAAATACCAAAGAGATCAATGTAACAGCTTTACAAAGAGGTATATATCTGATCAAAATAGGAGATAACACGGTGAAATTCATAAAAAAATAAATTTCACAATCATTCCCAAATCAAGCTCCATCACAGATTATAATTACAATCTGTAGATGGAGTTTGACTTTTATAATCATCCACAATTAAGAATAGATATGTCATACAAAAGCACTCTCTTCAAGGCCCTTTTCTTTACTTTGGCCATCCTTCCTATTATTCTATCCGCCCAGTCAATATCGCTCCCACAGCTTTCTGAAAAAGCTTTTGTTTCTGTTATTACCTGTTCGGCTACTCCGGATTACGAAGGAGGTTTTGGACATAGTGCACTACGCATTCAAGATGCCACTTTAAATATAGATGTAATCTTTAATTTCGGATCATATTCAGATAAACAGTCTTTCTTCGCGTACAAAATCCTCCAAGGAACAGTTATATCATATCTAGATGGAGAACCTTTTAAGAAATTCGCCGATCGATATAAAAACGATGGAAGAGGCATTAATGAATACTATTTAAATATCAGCAAAGAACAAAAACAAAGCCTATGGGAAGAATTAAACCGAATCCTCATTAGTGGAGATCGCTTTTACAAATTCAAAGTTCCAACAAACAATTGTAGCACACAGTTAAGAGACGTGTTATTCAAACAATGTAAATGGGATAAGGATGCTTTTCAAGTGAATAACATCAATCAGACTTATCGAGACATCGAGCAATCAGATCCATTACAAAATAGCTGGTTACATCTATTATTTAACGTTGTGATCGGTCCTAAAGCAGACGATCCAATAAGTTTATACCAAGCAGCCTTCAATCCTGGCGGTCTAATAGAGCTCTTGAAAGAAGTACGTCAGAATAATGAACCAATACTCATGGCTTCGCACAAGATTTGTTCTCCTACCGTATTCAAACAAGCACCCAATACTGCCATTACACAAAGTTTTTTTTCTCTACTGCTATTGATTGCATGCATCCTTTCTTATTTACAATTAAAAAAAGGAAAACAATATATATGGTTTGACAGATTGTTATTTTTTCTCAGTGGAATATTCGGATGTCTCTTGATCAGCCTCATCATTACTTCAGAAATAGAATTAGTAAACAGTAATTGCAACATTTTATGGGCATTACCTACTAATTTAATGTTGGCATTCGTCTTCAAAAGAAACAGTACTGCCAAATGGATAAAAATATGGCTAAGCCTCACTTGCTTGTCTCTCCTTGCATTTCCCATAAGTGTTGTTATTAGTGGTCAAATTATCCCTATCGAGATATATCTATTCGCAGCTACAATCTTTATCAGAATATTATCTGATTTAAAAACATATATTTAATATTACCAATAACTTTCATATCAGTTCTGCAGTAATGAAACTATTAGTTGCAATACGATGAAACTAATGGTTCCGTATAGTAGAAACGAATAGTTTCATCCATATGGAACGAATGGTTTCAATACATTACAACAAAAAATATCCCTCAAGTGCAAAAATGAAATGCACTTGAGGGAATTTTTCTTTTATAATATAGATTCTAAATCAGTTTTCTACTTTATTTTTTAATAAATTTAGTTTTACCTGATTCTGTTTCAATAAAATACATACCCGTCTTAAGACTACTAACATCTACTTTATTAATTAAAAGAGTTCCTTCATCAATAGCTTTACCGGATATATCATAAATTACATATTCGCTATTCTCGGTTACTCCATCAATATAAAGAGATTCAACTGCCGGATTCGGATAAACGGAAATCGCATTGTTTGCCGTCATATTTCCAATACCTACAGCTTTTAGAGTAGTCACTTCTATTGCTTCGGAAGCTAACGAAAGTTTATCATTATAAACTGCCTTGACCGTATACGTATAAGCTGTATTCGATTTCAGACCTTCAACTTTATAACTTGTTACTATTCCAACCTCTAAATCATTATATCCTTCTACGATAGCATCGTCTTCTTTCACTGTGAGCAAGTAGTTGGTAGGCTCCATAGAAGCAGGAGTTTCCCAATTAGCTACAAAAGTTGTAATATTTATTTCTGTTGCAGCCAATGCTTTTACAGCAGGCACCAAAGTGGTAACTTCAACTCTATTAGATTCTTTCGAAACCTGTTCACCATAAACAGCTTTTACTGTATAAGTATAAGCCGTATTTACTTTCAAGTTTTCTACTTTATAAGTTACTACAGTTCCAACTTCCAAGTCATTGTATCCTTCTACTGCGGCATCACCTTCTTTCACTGTAAGAAGATATTGGGTTGGTTCCATAGAATCAGGAGCTGTCCAGTTAGCAACAAATGCATTCTCTTCGATTTCAGTTGCATCCAATGCTTTCACTGCAGGTACCAATGTAGTAACAGTTATCTCATTAGAAACCTTAGATATAAGTTCACCGTAAACAGCTTTCACAGTATAAGTATAAGCCGTATTTACTTTCAAGCCTTCTACCTTATAGCTTGTTACAGCAGCAACATTTAAATCTTTATATCCCTCTACGACTTCATCACCCTCTTTCACCGTCAAAAGATAGTTTGTCGGTTCCATAGAAACGGGAACTTCCCAATTAGCAACAAAGGCATTTTCCTCAATATCTGTTGCGGCTAATGCTTTCGTTGTAGCGACTAAAGTTCTCACTTCAATCGGTTCGGAAGCTTTCGCTACATTCTTACCATAAACGGCTTTTACGGTATATGTATAAACTGTATTCTTTTTAAGACCTTCTACCTTACAATTTAGAACAGTTCCAACCTCTTTCTCCACATAAGCTTCTACCACAGCATCCCCTTCTTTCACTGTCAGTAAATAGTTAGTAGGTTGTATTGAAACAGGAGCTTCCCAATTAGCAACAAATGCATTTTCTTCAATGTCCGTAGCAACCGCTCCTTTTATAACAGGAACAGTAACCACCTCAATAGCTTGTGAAGCACCTGATGTTACCTTATCATAAACAGCCTTCACTACATAAGTATAAGTGGTATTTTCCGTCAAACCTTCTACATTGTAGCTTGTCACATTTCCTACTTCTTTATCATTGTATTCCCCAACAATAATATCGCCCTGCTTAACAGTTAACAAATATTTTGTCGGTTCTACGGAAGGTACTTCCCAGTTAGCAACAAATGCACTTCCTTCAATATCAGTAGCAGCTGCCACATTCACTGCAGGTACTCCGGTAGCAACACAAAACTCTTCAGATACCATCGGATAGTTGGTAGTAACCACACGAACTTTATAATTGCCAGCCATCAAATCCTCTTCTATATCAGCAATAAGTTGCCCGCTCTTATCTGTTACAATTTCAGTCAGAACTTTCGGATTTGCAAAGCTTCCTGTTGCATCAGACAATTCCAATGAAACGACATTAGCCTTCTTATCTATATTGGAAGGAGACATTGTACCCACCAAAGTATAATCAACAGTTATCTTTTCTCCCGGTTGATAAACACTCTTCGTTAATTTCAAGACCGGTTTATAGATAAGCAACATATCATCAATCAATACCTGATCTCCATCTGTTCCTTTACCCGGAGTTGAATTTGTGGCAAATGTAACCAACATATAATCAGCAGAAGTCGGTCTTTCAAACTTATCTACTTTCAATGAGTCTTTCCAATATTGACTATTATTCATCTTCTCATAGAAAGCATCAAAATTTTTCAATTCATAATCAAAAGGAATAGAAAGACGTTGCCAGCCACCACTCGGAGACACAGCCGGATAATTCATCTCCGCTTTTGCCACAGCGTGCAAAGAATCTAATGTTGCAGACGGATCAGCATAATTATACGCATCGTGTATCGTAGCTGCCACACGAGCCGTCCATGCAGTACTGCCGCTATAAGAGAAATTCACCCATACAGTTAACGAATCTGGGCGAGCACCATTCAATGGTTGATTAAACTCCGGTTCCTCCATTATAGTTCTGTTATGATTGGCCTGATCAGTTGCTACCATACTACCGGAATTGATTTTACCGCAAGTCAAATTACCATTAGCAGGAACTCCGAATACGGCTTTCGTCCAAATACGAACGCTCTGACTGCCATTACTTCCCGGACGCACAATCTCAGATTTCTCCATATGCACATTCTTCGTAAATCCAGCCAAACTACCACCACCACTCATAAATGAGTTCCATCCTACAGGTTCGGCTTCATCCCCTTCTTTTTCCCAAGCTTCAAAAGTACTATTTGTTAACTGAGTTCCATAATCTACTCCAGTAGTTACCGCAACCGGCAAAGAAGTAGTTATAGCATCACCTTCCTGATTGTAAGCGACAACAACAAGAGTATAAGTTACAGAAATATCCAATCCTCTAAACAAGTATTCACAATCAGTTGTTTCCACACTGCTAACCAGACCCGACTTACCGGTAATGGTAGCGCCATAATGATCAGCACCTTCAACAACTTCCCAAGCAACCAAAACTTCCCGTCCATCTACCGAAACCACTTTTGCAGACACTTCACCCGTAGTCACAACTATTTCATTTGAAGCCAAAGAAGTTGTTTCACCTTTTACAGATTGTACAGTATAAGTATAAGTCGTATTTTGTCTCAACCCTTCTACAATAACAGAAGTAACATCTCCTACAGCAAGTGCATTGTAAGCATCCAAGACAACACCTTCTTTTTTCACTGTGATCTTATAACCGGTCGCTCCATCCACCTTGTTCCATTTTGCAACGAACGAAGCACCTTTTATATCTTCAGCCGGGAAAGCTACAATACTACTGGAAGAGAATGCTTCAACTGAATATGTAACATTCACGTCGCTGGCAGGCATTACAAAAGTAGAATAATTCACTAATTTTGTACCAGTTACAGCCAAATCTTTAATAAGATAACCGTCTTCCACTGTAGATGTCAAAGTCACAGTTTCGCCTGCAGAAGCGTACTCCGGACCATTCACAACTCCATATTCCTGTTTTTCCGGATAACCTATTTTGTAAACAGCAGAAATATTTTCTCCAGCAAATACTGGCATACTCTCACCTTGTCCCCAAGTTCCTGCATTGCCATCAGCTGCATTCAGTAAATAAGCCACTTCACCAGAAGCAAAGCTTGCAACCGCTTTTGCCTGCACTTGCTCTTGAATTCCTTGTTCCTGATTTGAATTTACTGCTCCCAAATAAATTTCATTTTCCAAATAATAACAATTGGAAATCGTTCCATTAGATTTTCCCGCAATATTTCCATAAATGGTATCATTGGAAGCAGGAAGAGTAGGTTCATTATTTATCACATAGCTATTGACAACCGTACCCGATTCGATAACACCGACAAGTCCGCCTACCAAACCATTTTGCTTAGCCAAATTATCAGCTCCTTTATCAAACGGAAGATGCACAGTCCCCGAAAATCCGCAATTAGATATTACACCACTCCCTTTTAAGATAGAAGCAATACCTCCTACAGAAGGGCAGCTGGTACCCGATTTTTCATTAGCAAAAGTACTTCCGGTTATTACGATATTTTTAACAGTACCTCCATCGATCGTATGAAATAACCCCCAAGCCTTAGCCTGGCTTTCATCTTTATACGACATAGCAGTAATGGTATGTCCCATACCATCAAATGTACCTTTAAAGCCTGCTGCACCGAGAGACACCCATCCATATTTCGACATGTCAAGGTCTGCTGCTAATTTCACTGTTTTACCTTCGAATGCATCAGTTGCACTTGCTACCGCAAAAGCCCCCATTTCTGCCGGAGTAGAAATCGTATATTCTGAAGCAGTAGCATCATACCATCCTGTGTCATAAGCATACTTATTTCCATAGTCCTTACCGCCATCTATCCAGTTTGTCAAGTCTTTATTCCCGGCATAAATGCTCTGGAATGCACAAAGAAAGACAGAAACAACAACAAAAAGTAATCTTCTTTTATTCATATTCTTTCATTATTGATTAAAAACGCTGCAAAGTAACAACAGTTTCCATTTTTAAACAAGGTCTATTTCTACTAATTTATATCCTATTACTAAAGTATCCCTTCTTTTTTAAACTATAAATCATTAGTATATGGAAATATATCTTTCTTCTTTTATGTTCTATAACTCAAGTAATGTAGTCTATTTATAAAAATATACCTATATTTGTGCATCAATAAACCAAAAGATTATGGAACAAGAATTACCTAAAATAGACATAACAGAAGATTTTGTTATAGGTAGTAATGCCGATATTGATCTTAATATATTGAACTTATACACACGATATCCGTGTAGACTTAAGGCTGAAATATTTGTATTGTGCATGAATGGTAGCATTGAGGCAAGTATTAATTTGTCCGAGTATACCATAAAGAAGAATGATTTCGTAACCCTTTCACCAGGAAGTATCATCCAGATAAACAAAATAGAAGGAGATCTAAAACTTTATTTCATGGTATTTTCTTCTGAATTTATCAATGGGTTAAACAAAAACAAGTCTATTATCGACCTAATTTATATTACAAAGAGCCATCCGGTTTTGTCACTGCCTGAAGAGTTTGCCTCTATCTACGAAGAGTTTTTTTGGCTCATGATGAAAGTATATTATAAAAAACGGTCTCCTTACAATCCTGAAATTTTAAAATGCATGCTTCTTTCCATTCTATATAGGTTGAGTGATATGTATCATGAACAACCCATCCGAAGCGAAACAGGTTCAAGCAGAAGTGAGGAAATATGTAAAACATTTGGTCATCTGGTTATCCAGCATTATACTCAAGAACGAAATATTACATATTACGCAAAACAAATGAATATAACGCCTACTCACTTGAGTAACACTGTAAAACATGTTACAGGCAAGACTGTTATGGATATTATCTCGGAAGTTGTCATAGTAGATGCCAAAGCACAATTGAAATCGACTAACATACCGATACACGAAATTGCAGAATCTCTGAATTTCCCGAACGTATCTTTCTTTGGAAAATATTTCAAACGCCTGACAGGTATGAGTCCGCAACAATATCGGAACAGCGATAAATAAAAGCAAAGGTAATAACTTTAGTGTCGGATAAATTGTTATATTTGCAATATACAATTTCTTAAATCACACAACATCATGTTTAATTCATTTGGAAATATATTCAGGCTAACCAGTTTTGGAGAGTCACATGGAAAAGGTATCGGTGGAGTTATAGACGGTTTTCCGGCAGGTATCAGGATCGATGAAGAGTTCGTACAGAAAGAACTCGACCGTCGTCGTCCCGGACAATCGGCTATCACTACCTCGCGTAAAGAAGCGGACAAGGTGGAATTCCTATCGGGCATCTTTGAAGGAAAATCGACCGGTTGCCCTATCGGCTTTATCGTATGGAACGAAAACCAGCATTCCAACGACTACAACAATCTGGAAAATGTATATCGCCCGTCACATGCGGACTATACTTATAAGGTGAAGTATGGCATCCGGGATCATCGCGGCGGAGGACGCTCATCGGCCCGTGAAACGATTTCACGCGTTGTAGCCGGTGCTTTGGCCAAATTAGCATTAAACCAATTAGGAATTCATATCACGGCTTATACATCACAAGTAGGCCCTATCAAGTTGGAAGGGAATTATACAGATTACGATCTGGACTTGATTGAGACCAATCCGGTACGTTGCCCGGATCCGGAAAAAGCAAAAGAGATGCAGGATCTTATCTATAAAATAAAAGGAGAAGGCGATACCATTGGCGGAGTACTGACTTGTGTTATCAAAGGATGCCCCATCGGACTGGGACAGCCGGTGTTCGGTAAGCTGCACGCGGCATTGGGTAATGCCATGCTGAGTATTAATGCAGCCAAAGCGTTTGAATATGGAGACGGTTTCAAAGGCTTAAAACAAAAAGGATCGGAACAAAACGATGTATTCTACAATCATAACGGACGCATCGAAACGCGTACTAACCACTCAGGAGGAATCCAGGGTGGTATTAGTAATGGACAAGATATTTTTTTCCGTGTCGCATTTAAACCGGTAGCTACTGTGCTTATGGAACAGGAAACCGTAAACATCGATGGTATCGACACCACTCTGAAAGCACGCGGACGGCATGATCCCTGCGTTTTACCACGTGCCGTTCCTATCGTGGAAGCAATGGCTGCCATGACAATACTCGATTATTACTTATTGGATAGAATGACACAAATTTAGGAGTTAGGAGCTGGTAGTTAGAATCTATGCAGCGTGTTGTTTGAAGACCAACTACTGACTACCAGCTACTAACCACCAACTACCAATTCCAGCTACTAACTACTAACTACTAAAAAATGGCTTATATTAAAGATTATATTGCAGTAAACGAACCGAAGATGATGGAAGATTTGTTCAGCCTCATCCGTATCCCAAGTATCAGTGCACTACCGGAGCACCATGATGATATGCTGGCATGTGCACAACGTTGGACACAATTGTTACTGGAGGCGGGGGCTGATGAAGCTATCGTAATGCCTTCTCAAGGAAACCCGATCGTATTCGGACAAAAAATTGTAGACCCGAATGCAAAAACAGTGCTTGTATATGCCCACTATGATGTGATGCCGGCCGAACCTTTAGAATTGTGGAAAAGTAAACCGTTTGAGCCTGAAATACGCGACGGACATATCTGGGCACGTGGCGCGGATGACGACAAAGGGCAGGCATTTATTCAAGTGAAAGCTTTTGAATATCTGGTCAAAAACGACTTATTAAGAAACAATGTGAAATTCATTTTCGAAGGGGAAGAAGAAATTGGTTCACCCAGTCTTGAAGCCTTCTGTGAAGAGCACAAAGAACTACTGAAAGCAGATATCATATTGGTATCGGATACCAGTATGCTGGGCGCCGACCTGCCCTCATTAACCACCGGCCTACGTGGACTGGCTTATTGGGAAATAGAGGTGACCGGACCAAACCGCGACCTTCATTCCGGACATTTTGGTGGTGCGGTAGCCAATCCTGTCAATGTGCTCTGTAGCATGATAAGCAAAGTGATAGATGCCGACGGTCGTATCACTGCCCCCGGTTTCTATGACGATGTGGAGGAAGTACCTCAAGCAGAACGGGAAATGATTGCACACATCCCATTCAATGAAGAGAAATATAAAGCTGCTATCGGGGTGAAAGAATTATTCGGTGAAAAAGGATACAGCACCCTCGAACGTAATAGCTGCCGTCCGTCATTCGATGTTTGCGGTATATGGGGAGGATATACGGGTGAAGGCTCCAAAACAGTTCTTCCTTCGAAAGCATTTGCCAAAGTATCCTGCCGGTTAGTTCCCCACCAGGATCATCATAAAATATCAGAACTGTTTGCAGATTACATCCGTTCCATTGCCCCGGAAACAGTACAAGTTAAAGTGACTCCGATGCATGGCGGACAAGGGTATGTATGTCCGATTTCCCTTCCGGCTTACCAAGCTGCTGAAAAGGGATTCGAAGTTGCATTCGGCAAGAAACCGTTAGCAGTACGCCGTGGAGGAAGCATTCCTATCATCTCTACTTTCGAACAGGTATTGGGAATCAAAACCGTATTAATGGGATTTGGTTTGGAATCAGATGCCATCCATTCTCCCAATGAAAATTTCTCATTGGATATCTTCCGAAAAGGAATCGAAGCGGTAGTAGAATTTTATAAGGAATACGGAAAATAGTGAGGAGTTGGTAGTTAGGAGTAAGGAGTTAGAAGTTCCATGCGGCATATAGCGCAGCCTACTACTAACTACTTACTACTTACTACTAACTACCAACTACTAACTATCAACTACTCCCTGTCTACGGAAGTCTGAACAGGAAATTAAAGCCTTTGCTTTCCTTAAAATCCTTATTCGCTTCACCGGCATAAATTTCGCCATTAGTCAGTGTTAACTTCTTCACACCAACTTTCGGACTAAAGTCTACCTTCTTTAAATCAATCCAAAAAAGATTGGGAGTCAATGTCGACTCAAAGTAATAGACCCGATCCTTTTGGTCGGAAACAGAACGCCAACGGGTAGACGAGATATGTGGCTTATCCGGAGTAGAAATACCGAATGGCACAGATACATTCCGCATTATGCTCAGTACACTGGGGACTGCTATTTTCGGATCGGCAGTCTGCGGTATGGCATGTACATAAAATGAAGCACGCACAAAACGGTCGCTCGAACGATTGGTACCGGGCAACATTTGCAGACCACCCACTTCCTTCCAATAATCATTCACAGCCAACTGAAGATCATAACGTGGTGAATTAGTCATCACTTGATATTGTTTACCTTCGTGAATAATCAGATTTCCGTCGATATACTCTAAAACAGCCGTATTACCCGTTTCATCGGTAATTGCCATGTGCAACGTTGAAGCCGCTCCATTGGGCAGATGAGGTGCATCGATACGGAAAGTTTCTTTTTTCAATTCTGCCACAGCCTCACTCACTGTAGCAAAATTATCAAGCACATATTGAGTCCAGATACTGATTCCCATTACCGGACGGGTATCATTCGGACGCGTATAAATTGATTCCGGCAAGAAAAGCAGACTTGCTACGAGTCCTTTCTCATTCATTCCGTCACAAATACCGAGATCATAGGCAGAAGCAACAATACTTCCATATTTGGAAGTCCAGTTCACCACCTCTCCCTTATCATAACTGACCCGCTTTACACCACGTGGAAACAAATAAAGATTGGACATGATCTTCTTTCCAATCCATTGTACGCCCGGTTATCACCATATTATCCGGTCCAAGATACACCGCACGTGTACATGCTTCGGACTTCTGTGCAAACATTAAAAATGCAGCAGCAAGCGCCATCAAGGCCGCCATTCCTTTTTTTGATTTCTTCATCACTTTACTATCTTTATTAAATCTTTAACCTGAGTCCGACATAACTCTTATCCCGCATGGCTTTCCCTCTTTCCGGAAAGGAGGAGAAACGATGCAGCATGATTCCTTATATCGAATTAACGTTATCTTTAATAAGAACAAATGGAAGGAAGAACAAGTTTTCGAAAAGATAGTTTTATTTATACAATCCGTAGGTGGTACGCAATACTTGGAACTCGGTACGGCGGTTAATCGCATTACATATTTCCTGCTGCTCCGGAGTAAGTGTCTTAATGAATTCCTCTGTCAGCACATTCCCCTCTTTCAAGAAAGGAGCTGTCTTCAGCACCGACTTATTCACAACTTTCGGTTTGCTCTCTCCGTATCCTTTTGCCGTAAGGCGATCTTCGGAAATACCTCCTTTAATCAAATAGCGAACAACCGATTCCGCACGTCTCTGCGAAAGACGCTCATTGTAAGCGTCATTTCCTTTATAGTCACAATGAGCAGCAAGCTCGATGGTTACATTCGGGTTATCGTTCAACAAAGCGATCAGTTCGTCAAGCGCAGTAGTCGATGCAGGGGTAAGGTCTGCCCGGTCGAATTCATAGAAAATATTCTCGATTAGCACCGGACGGGTAATGGAGGCCAATGGGAATTCAACCTCATAACTGCGGTCAACTTGGGCCGTATCCGTTACAAGTTCCTGTTTCCCGTTCAGATAACCACGGCAAGAGGCCAACATTACATAATGCTGTCCGGAATTGAGACGTTGAACGAATGACCCGTCTCTCTTCACATCTATTTTCAGATAAGTACCGTCGTCACCGACTATGGTTACCATAGCTTCCGGCAGGGCATCGCCTTCTTTATCATATACCCAGCCGGTAAGAGTATGATTCACTTCCGGCAATTCAAAGCTATAAATATGATCCCATCCGCGCGCATCTCCCCGGTTGGAAGAGAAAAAACCACGCTGCCGCCCCGGCTCATAAGTCATACCGAAATCATCTCCGGCAGAATTAATAGGCGAACGCATATTTTCCACTTTCCACCGCCCGGATACAGAGTCGAGCACTGCACAGAATATATCGAGCCCTCCCATACCGGGATGCCCGTTCGAAGAAAAGTATAACTCCCCCTTAGGGCCGAACGTAGGAAACATCTCGTCACCGGCCGTATTGATATCAGGCCCCAGATTATCCACATATCCGAAACCGTCCTTCACTACATTGATGCGCCACAAATCAAGTCCGCCGAATCCGCCGGGCATATCGGATACAAAATAAAGAAAATCTCCCGCCGGAGACATGGCAGGATGAGCCACTGAAGAAAGAGAATCATTCAGAATGGCACATTTAGTCGGTGTCCCCCAATTGGCTCCGGTACGTGCGGAAGCAAATATCTCGGCATACACAGGTGCCTCGGGCGATGTCCGGCAACGGGTAAAATACATGGTTTTACCATCCGCCGAGAAAGAACAGGCACCATCTTCAAACTCGCTGTTCACTTCCGACTCCAACGGTTCGGGCTTTTGCCAGTTTTTCTTCTCATCACGTTTGGAAGAGAATATATCGGCACTTTTCATACCGGTGATACCGTTCAGATCATTCCCTTTTGCCTCATTCCGGGTGGAAGTAAAATAGATGATATCCGTATCGTCTCCGGCATACATCGGGGAATAATCGCTGCGCCGGGAGAAGAAAACGGCTTCCCGTTTCACTATATGTCGTGTAGGGTGCTCCTTCCATTCCTGTGCCAAAGTGCAGGATTGCAAGCCATTCAACGCCAATGTATCATTAGGACGATATTGGAGATAGGTTTTATAGGAGGCAATAGCCGGTTTATACTCGCCATTCTTCCGCAAACTCTCTGCCAGATAGAAATGGGTTACCGAATCCGGATAGTGATAACGGATGGCATTCATGTAAGCCCCTTTGGCACGCACATTATAATTGATGAGACGATAACAGCCGGCCATCTTATAAGCGATCTCTCCACGCTGTTTCCGTTGCTTCGGGGGAGTGGCCGCATAGGCTTTCCGATAATATTTGGCTGCATCAAAGTATTCGCCGCGGGCATAACTTTGCTCGGCTCTCTTCAAACTGCGTCCTGCACCACAGGAAGCCAGCAGGAAAAGTAGAAGTATATAGATAAGTTTGCGGCACATAATCTTAGTATATAAACAGAAAAAAGAGAGGTTTATTGTAAACGGTTATCATCTTTTGCTATAACGATGTGATCATTCGGTATACCTGCCGGATGTTTTCCGTATTCGCTCCTTTCTTCAAAGCGTTTCACAATTAAGAGACGCATGTTTCACAATTATGAAACGATCGTCACACAGTTGCGAGACGCACGTCTCACATCCATGAAACGTGCAAAACTCCCAAGTAATTGTAAAGCTATCTCAATCGAATGCCCTTCTAAAAGTACACCCATTCTTCCATTCAGAACAACCATAAGCCGCCTTCCCCTTGATAATAGTGCCTTTACCGCACACCGGGCAAGGCTGACCGACCAAGAGATCCGTCTCACCGGTAACTGGCACTCCCTCCTTTCCGGATCCTTCAACTGCCTTTTCCGCACTCTTCTCTTCCTGCTTCTTTTCTTTTGGAGCAGCCGGTTTGCGGGTACGTTTTTTGGGCTCTTTCTTCGGCTTTTCTTCTGCTATTTGTGCCGCAGTTTCCTGTATGGTAATGCGACGGTTGGTATTATCAGACAATACACTTGTCACAATCTCCGAAACCATCTGTTTCAATTCTTCCAGAAACTGCCGGGCATCATAAGTTCTTTTTTCAATCTCACGAAGTTTCTTCTCCCATATACCGGTCAATTCGGCAGATTTCAGGAGTTCCTCATGGATAAGTTGTATCAGTTCCACACCCGTAGGGGTAGCTATCAGATTCTTTTTCTCCTTACGGATATAGTTTCGCTTGAACAGGGTCTCGATAATGGCAGCGCGTGTTGACGGACGGCCAATACCATTTTCTTTCAAAGCATCGCGCAATTCGTCGTTATCCACCAATTTACCGGCAGTCTCCATGGCACGAAGCAGGGTAGCTTCCGTATAGGGTTTCGGAGGTTGTGTCCACTTCTCATTCAAATCCGGCACATGCGGCCCGCTCTCTCCCTTCACGAAAACCGGCAATACCCGCTCTTCATCCCCCTCTTTCTCCTCAACCTGTTCTTTGGCAAAAACAACCCGCCAACCCGGTTCAAGAATCTGTTTACCGGTCACCTTAAACTCGATCTTATCCACTTCTCCCAATACGGTGGTAGTAGACACCTTGCAATCGGGATAGAATACCGCAATAAAACGGCGGGCAATCAAATCGAACACCCGGTGTTCCATATCCGTCAGATTCTGTGGATATACTCCGGTCGGAATAATAGCGTGGTGATCGGTCACTTTCGAACTGTCGAATACTTTTTTGGATTTTGGAAGCTTGGCACCGTCCAACGGTGCAGTCAAAACTTCATAATCCCTCAGCCCCTTCAGAATAGCCGGACACTTCGGATAAATATCATCACTAAGGAAAGTCGTATCGACACGCGGATAGGTAGTCACTTTCTTTTCATAAAGCGACTGGATCAGTTTCAGAGTCTCATCAGCGGAATAAGCAAACTTTTTATTGCATTCCACCTGTAGTGAAGTAAGGTCGAACAGACGGGGTGCATACTCCACCCCTTTCTTTGCCGAAACATCCGTCACCACAAAATCCGATTGTTTTACCGTTTCCAGAAACTCCAGTCCCTCCTCTTTGGAAGTGAATTTTCCTTTCGTCGCCGAGAATGTAGTTTCACGATAGACCGTTTTCAATTCCCAATAAGGCTCCGGCTTGAAGTTTTCAATCTCCAACTGCCGGTTGACGATCAATGCCAGCGTAGGAGTCTGTACACGGCCGATAGAAAGAACTTGCTTGTTCTGCCCGTACTTAATAGTATACAAACGGGTAGCATTCATCCCCAACAACCAATCTCCCATTGCCCTGGAAAGCCCGGCTTCGTACAACGACTGGAAGTCCGATTGATCTTTCAACTTCGCAAAACCCTCTTTAATAGCTTCTTCTGTCAATGAAGAGATCCAGAGACGTTTCACCGGACAACGTGCTCCGGCCTTTTGCATCACCCAGCGTTGAATCAATTCCCCTTCCTGCCCGGCATCACCACAATTTATGATCTCATCAGCCTGTTGCATCAATCCTTCGATGATATGGAACTGCTTCTCATAAGTAGGATTCTCTATCAGTTTTATGCCAAAACGCGGAGGAATCATAGGGAGACTACCCAAGCTCCATGATTTCCATCCGGGGGTATATTCATGCGGTTCTTTCAAAGTGCAAAGATGGCCGAACGTCCAAGTCACTTGGTATCCGTTTCCTTCGATATACCCTTCTTTCCGGGTTCTGGCTCCTAAAATATCAGCAATATCACGTGCCACAGAGGGCTTTTCGGCAATACAAACTATCATTCTTTTGTTTTTAAAATCATGCAAAGTTAGCAAAAACAGGGAAAGTTACGAGAGGTATAGACATAAAAAAAGGAGCAACGCCTTGCTCCAACCTTTGTTAACCTTAAATCTAATACTATGAAAAACACATTGCAAATGTACGCACTTTTGTGAAATCTGCAAATAATCCAAGAAAAAAAGTATGTTTTATAACATTGATTAAGAGTTTTATTTCCCGATTCTATTTTTATTAAGGTTTTCTGCTGTTAACTAAATATTTTTTAGTTGGGCATTCTGAATTCATTTGGCGAACATCCTGTGATTTTCTTGAATAAGCGGCTGAAATACTGTGAATTAGAGAACCCTAGTTCTTGTGCAATCTGGCCGAGCGTTTTATCCGTATTTACCAACCATCCTTTGGCTATCTCGAAACGTTTGAACTGGATATACTCTTTGAACTCTTTTCCTATTTCATATTTCAGTAAATCATTAAAATATGCAGGCGATAAATGCAGGAGATTAGCACAATATTCATCGGATAACACATCAGTTGATAGGCTTACTTTCACATTGAAATGATTATCAAGCAGATGATTGAATTCTCTGAACACCTTTTTATTGACTTCGCTACGTGTGATAAACTGGCGTTCGTAGAAGCGAGTACAATAATCCAGCAAAAGTTCAATGTATTTTGAAATGATTTTTTTGCTGTGTCGGTCAATGCAGCGCTCAAGCTCTTGCCGAATCCTCTCCAGGAACTCCAGAATAATCTGTTTTTCGCGTAGAGAGAGATGCAGTGCTTCCTCCGGACAATAAGAGAAGAAAGTATAATTGTGTATATTGAGTCCGAGCGGAGTCCCGCAAATCAAGTCGGGGTGAAAGGCCAATATCCATCCCTTGGAAGGAAATTCCTTGTTGTTCTCCTTCATACTGATTGACTCTCCGGGAGTCAGGCAAACGAGAGTTCCGTCCGAGAAATCACAACATTGGTGCCCGTATGCATAGGCCTCACACTTACATTCACTCAACAGAATCGTATAGAATCCGAATTTAATGTCCGTATGAGGAGATAAGTCAGCCTTCGAAAGGTCGATGACACTGACTAGCGGATGCAATGTCTTACTTCCCAGGCAACAATTACATTGATGCACGGTTCCTATTTTGAGTACTTTATCTCCCATGACGTTAACGATCTCTCCGGTGTATGTTCTTAGTTCTGCTGTTTATATTCATTCGGTGTATATCCGACATGTTTTTTAAATAGCCGGCTGAAGTGTTGAGGATACTGGAATCCCAGTTCATAAGCTATCTGGCTGACCGTTTGCGAACCCTCCAATATTCGTTCTTTGGCAAGTTCAATGATACGGCACTGAATATATTCCTGCGCAGTTTTACCAGTTTCTTTTTTTATCAGGTCGCCGAAGTAATTAGGAGAAAGGCATACCTTGTCTGCAAAATATTTCACGGAAGGCAACCCTTCGGTCAGTGCTACCTGCCCTTGGAAATATTCATCCAATAGATGTTCGAACCGCACGATAATGTCTTTGTTTACCTGATTGCGTGTGATAAACTGCCGTTCATAGAAACGCATACAATAATCGAGTAATAGTTCGATATTGCGGACAATAAGTTGTTTGCTATGCTTGTCGATAGCATGTTCCAGTTCGATTTGTATTTTATGTATACAGTCCGTTACAATTTCTTTTTCCTGGTCGGATAGATGCAAGGCTTCATTAACTTCATAAGAAAAGAAAGAATAATTCTTGATATTCTGTCCCAGAGAAGTTCCCCGGATCAGGTCGGGATGAAACAAGACCCCGATCGATTTTGTACGTTGAGGAGTTTTCTTCCGGTTATCTATACCAATCACTTGACCTGGGGCCATACAGACGACCGTTCCTTCCTGATAGTCATAATAGTTACGCCCATATTTAAGGTCTCCGCAATTAATGTCTTTCAAAAACAGAGAGTAGAATCCGATATTCATGTGATAGTATTCTACTGTTTTTGTCGCTTTTGAAAAGTCGATCACATTCACTAAAGGGTGCAAAGTTTCCAGTCCGAATAATTGGTCGTACTGATCAATAGTTTCAATTTTGGTAATTTCATCCATACGGCTTACAGTTTTATCATAGGCAAAGATAAAACTTTTAAGAATATCTTATCTATATCATATTTGCAAAACAGTAATATAGGTACAAGAATCAGTAATTTGTATACAACGTTGGTAGTCAAAGGCAGAATTAATATCTTTGTGGCAGATCTTAAAGCGTATCCTTGACGGAAAGCCTGTGATTATTCCCGGTGACGGAAGTTCGTTATGGACACTGACACATTCTAAGGACTTTGCCAAAGGATATGTCGGTTTAATGGCAAACCCTCATGCTATCGGGAATGCTTTCCATATCACAACCGACGAAAGTATGACTTGGAATCAGATTTATGAAACCATTGCCGATGCATTAGGAAAACCGCTGAATGCGTTACACGTAGCTTCGGATTTTCTTGCCGGACATGGAGAAACTTATGATTTCAGAGGGGAACTATTAGGTGACAAGGCTGCCACAGTCGTTTTTGATAATTCGAAGATCAAGAGACTTGTCCCGGATTTTATCTGTACTGTATCAATGGTGGACGGTCTGAGACAATCCGTGCATTATATGCTTACACATCCTGAGAGTCAAACGCCTGATCTGGAGTTTGATAAGTGGTGTGATAGGATAGCGGATGCAATGTACGCTGCGGATAAGGCTTTTAAATCAGGCAAATAGTAAACCTAGCCTTCATATATATTAGTAAGGACCGTTTCGCCCTTGCTGTACTTCAATCCGTATACCGAAATTACCGTTTGCGGATTTTAGTTCGAATGCTCCCCGGAAATTATTCTTTTCCCAAGGCATGGCACTTCGGTTGGGCACTCTCCAACCGTCTTTGTCATAATCTCCGTACGTATTAATCCTCATACCGTTTTTCAGCTTAAAAGATCCCATTTGCATGAACTGTGGAGAAGACGACAGCCCCCAGCCATACCCGTATCCGAAACCGGAAAAGGCAGAAGGAGAAAAAGCATCAGAGAATCCTTGTGAGTATGTGGCATCCGTATTCAGACGGAACAATTGATTATAGTCTTTACTCATATTCGGCACATCCAGGCTGAATTTAGGAAGTTTGGGAGGAGCTACATTCATCAATCCCATATCCAATAAAAAGCCGCCAAACTCCTTAATATTAGCCGAGGGGGCACGACGAATACTATCGGAAGGGATTTCTGACTGTGCGGATGCAAAACCGACCGATAATATCAGCGAAAGAAATAAAATCAGTTTTTTCATCTTCGTAAAGGTTGATTTATGACAAAGATAGAAATTTTCATCCTGACTATTCGTTTCTGTTATATTTTCTTAGAGAAAAACTCTTTAAAAATAGGATGACAACATTTGTACATACGTTTAAGTAGCAATTAACGTGGATACTTCCCGTTTCAAGTAACAAAAGACATGACATTGAGCAAAGTTCGTATCTTTCCTCCCTCATTCATAAAAAGGAACGAGGGAGGAAATACCTTTTAGCGTATGGAAGCCTTCCATACATTAGCATACTCTTCCAGTACACGCTTGATACTCTGCCCGATTTTTACATAATCAGCTTCGTTCAAGTTGGCAAGTGATACACGGACACTCCATTTCGGTCCGGCAAAGCCACCGCCGTTCAGCAATACGAGCGAAGTCTCATTTGCCAGGCGAAAGACCACATCCAACGGATTATATGTCTTTTGCAGATAAGCAACAAAATCATCCCCATAGAATTTTTTCGCCCATACCAGCATATCAATTTCCGAGTAATATCCGGCACGTAGAGGGTCTTCTACCAGTGTGAAACCCGTATTGTCCCATAATGCATGAAGGCGGCGGTGAATGATTTCCTGCATTCTGGTTTTGTAACGGTTTTCCTTATCCAGAATAGCAAAAAGCGAGAACAGGCTCATCTGCATCTGCTGTGGCAGCGAAAGACCTGCGGTATGATTCAATGCGATCTGGCGGCTGTCTGCCACCATGCGGTCAATAAACTTCAGCTTTTCCGGATGCAAATCGATACTGGAGTAACGTTTGTTCAAGATTGCTTTTTGCTCCTCCGACAGGCGGGCAATCATTTTGTCGTAGATGTTGTCTTCGTGTAGCGCGATTACGGCATTTCTCCAGCCTGTTGCACCGAAATATTTGGAGAAAGAATAAACGCAAAGAGTATTGTGAGGCAATTCCGCCATTAATGACCGGAAATGAGGTATAAATGTTCCATACACATCGTCCGTGATAATCATCAGGTTCGGATTATCATTTTTTACGATATTGACAATCCGTGCGGCAGTCTCCGGGCTAAGCGCATAACTGGGCGGATTGTTCGGATTCGTAATGAAGAGCGCTTTAATCTGCGGATTTTTCAGTTTGTCAATGTCTTCATCCTTATATTGCCATGTATGTAATCCGTCGGCTGTCATCTGATCGGCTGATATTTCAGTCACGTCAAATTGATAACGTCGTAGCTGCGGGATCTCTATATAAGGAGTGAAAACCGGAATCATCAGTGCAATAGAATCTCCCTGGTTCAACAGGAAATTCTCTTCCAGCGAATCGAACAGATAACACATGGCGGCTGTGCCTCCTTCGGTGGCGAACAGGTCGAATGTCCCTTTCGGCGGACGTCGGTCACACATCTCTTGTGCCAGATAATCCTGTACGATCTGTTCCGTAAAATACAGAATACGGTCGGGCACAGGATACTGGTCACCGATGACGGATTCCGCCCATTCATGTACCAGTGTGTCCGGGTCGGCAGCATGCTCCATTAGCATATAGTTGTAACCCTCTTTCAGCAGATTGGCACCGGGAGCCTTCTCATTATCTTTCAGGAACGCCTCAAAACGGGCAGCGATCCCTGCCTTTTGAGGGATACCGGCGATTCCTTCTTCCAGTGAAAACGCCCGGCGACATTCACAAAGTCCGAATTGTCCCAACAGGAAAAAAGCTTCACGTGGTTCGGTAGCAATCCAGTTCGGATTACCCCGTCCTGCATTCAGCATGGTATGTGCTATCTTCTTGACACTCTCATCCGCCATGTCAATAAGCTTGTTTTTCAGTTCGAACGGACTGATCGTTTCCATTTTCCTGGCATAACTTTTGGTAATAGCCGGGCTATTGTCTTTTTTTTCCATAATGAAATCTATATTAGTTAGAATAGTAAATAAGTTGTCAAAAGTATTGGTTTCACGTTTACATCAGCAATACGATAAATACTCCCCAGATAATCAGCAGTGTGTTGCCGACAGCATACGTTACGGTATATCCTAAAGCCGGGGTCTCACTCTCCACCGCATCCTGAACAGCTCCCAATGCAGCAGTGGTAGTACGTGCTCCCGCCGTACATCCTAATGTCAGTGCAGGGTGGAATTTGAACAGATATTTGCCCATTAGTAACCCGCTGAGAAGAGGAATGGCCGTAGCCAATGCCCCGATAATGAACAAGCTGAAACCGACCTCCTTAAATCCGGCTACAAAACTGGGACCTGCGGCAATGCCGACTACTGCAATAAACATGTTCAATCCCACATTATTCAATACCCAGAGTGAAGGTTCGGGAATACCTCCGAAAGTAGGATGTTTACTGCGCAGCCAACCGAATATCAGTCCTGCAATCAATGCACCTCCACTGGTGGAAAGACTGATAGGGACACCTCCCAGATGCATAGTCAACGCACCGACAAGGCCACCGACCAGAATACCGAGTCCGACAAAAATCATATCTGTCTGATTCGTCGGCCGATCAACATATCCCATTTGTTTAGCGGCAGTTTCCACCTCATGTTTCATTCCGGTAAGTTCCAGAATATCACCGGCGTCCACCACTGTCCGGGCAAGTACCGGGACATTGATACCCGCACGTTTGATACTACGGATACTAACCCCGTGCATAAATTTCTGTGCCCGGATTGTCGATACCTTTTCGCCGGCGAAAGTCCGGTGTGTCACCATAACCGGCAGAGTTTCTGCCGGAAAGTCCAGTAGTTGCGCATCGATCACTTCCGGGCCGATCCAGTCTTCTTCGCCAATCACAAATTCGCGTCGTCCGCTTAGTACGATTTCATCCTCCGGCTGAAGAAGCATATCCGGTTTGACCTCTTTTACAACTCCCCGTTGTCGGACTCGTTCTACAAATAACAGCTTCTCCTGTTCGGATAGATACTTTTCCAGTTCACTCACCTTTTTTCCTTTGCCAAACCATTTATTTGTGATCTTATACGCACGGAACACTACCGGACGAAGGGCAGGGGAGAATCCGGGTTCATCCATTTCTGAAGTCCCCATTTTAGATTCCAGTTCTTTACAATCAGCTTTTACTTTATCCAATCCGCCGAGAAGCTTCGGACCGAGAGAAGCCAGAATCCAGGCAGAACCAGCCGTACCGAAAATATAAGTGACGGCATAAGACACAGGAATGGCATTAATATATGTTGCCTTCTGTGCTTCGCTGATGCCCAACTGGTTGATCGTATCGCTTGCCACGCCGATAACGGCAGATATCGTTTGTGAGCCTGCCAGCAATCCGACAGCCTCTCCGATATGATATCCCATAATCTTGGCAAGTATCCATGGTGCTACCAGACTGACGATACACATCAATACGGCGAACCCCACCTGTGGCAGTCCGTCTTTTTTCAGTCCGCGAAAGAATTGCGGACCTACCTTGTAGCCAACGGCAAACAAAAAGAGTAGAAAAAATACGGCTTTTAACGGACCGTCTACTGTAATGTTCAATTGTCCTACCAATACTCCTACCAGAAGGACGCTGGTCACTGTACCTAAAGAGAATTTCCCTATTTTCAGTCTTCCCAGCCAGAATCCCGCGAAAAGTGTGAGGAAGATAGCAAGTTCAGGGTGTACCCTTAGTTGATTGATAATCCATTCCATAATTAAGTTGTTGTTTTAGGTTATGCCAATAACAACAGTTATTGTACGCAAAGAGTTTGTTGCTTCACGTAGATTTGTTACTTTTGCACTTTCAAAATAAAACTAATCATATCCTGTATGAAATCAGACATAGAAATTGCTCGCAGCATTGAATTGAAGAAGATAAAGCAAGTTGCCGAAAGTATCGGAATCCCTCGTGAAGAAGTAGAAAATTATGGTCGCTACATCGCAAAGATTCCCGAACAACTGATTGATGAGGAGAAGGTGAAGAAAAGTAACCTCATCCTGGTAACTGCCATTACAGCAACAAAAGCGGGTATCGGCAAAACCACTGTATCTATCGGTCTCGCTTTGGGACTCAATAAAATTGGAAAGAAAGCTATCGTTGCTTTACGTGAACCCTCTCTCGGACCCTGTTTCGGTATGAAAGGCGGTGCGGCCGGAGGAGGATATGCCCAAGTGCTCCCCATGGAAAAGATTAATTTTCATTTCACCGGAGACTTTCATGCTATCACTTCTGCGCATAACATGATTTCCGCTTTGCTTGATAATTATCTTTATCAGAATCAGGCGAAAGGTTTCGGACTGAAGGAAATCCTATGGCGCCGGGTGCTTGATGTGAACGACCGTTCTTTGCGTAGTATTGTCGTAGGTCTGGGGCCAAAATCAAACGGTATCACTCAAGAATCCGGTTTTGATATTACTCCGGCGTCGGAGATTATGGCTATCCTTTGCCTTTCTAAAGATGTGGATGACTTGCGCCGCCGTATCGAAAATATCCTGTTAGGCTTTACATACGATGATAAACCTTTTACAGTCAAAGATTTGGGAGTGGCGGGAGCTATCACCGTACTGTTGAAAGACGCCATTCATCCCAACTTAGTGCAGACGACCGAAGGAACCGCTGCTTTCGTACATGGCGGTCCGTTCGCTAATATAGCTCACGGATGTAACTCTATTCTGGCAACCAAGCTAGCTATGTCATTCGGCGATTATGTGATTACGGAAGCCGGATTCGGTGCCGACCTCGGTGCGGAGAAGTTCTACAATATCAAATGCCGTAAGAGCGGACTCCAACCACGTCTGACTGTAATCGTGGCTACGGCACAGGGACTGAAAATGCATGGTGGTGTCAGTCTCGACCGCATTAAAGAACCGAATATGGAAGGATTGAAAGAAGGATTGCGCAATCTGGACAAGCATGTCCGTAATCTTCGTTCTTTCGGTCAAACAGTGATTGTAGCTTTCAATAAGTTTGCTACAGATACAGATGAAGAAATGGAACTGTTGCGCGAGCATTGCGAGCAGTTAGGCGTAGGTTTCGCTATCAACAATGCATTCACTGAAGGAGGAGAGGGCGCAGTAGATATGGCTCGCCTGGTGGTAGATACTATCGAAAATAACCCGTCCGGTTCTCTGCGTTATACTTACAAAGAAGAAGACAGCATACAGCAGAAGATTGAAAAGGTAGCTACCAATATTTATGGAGCAAGCGTTATCACATACAGCAGCATTGCCCGTAACCGCATCAAACTGATTGAGAAAATGGGAATTACCCATTATCCGGTTTGTATTGCAAAAACACAATATTCTTTCTCTGCCGATCCTAAGATTTATGGTGCAGTGAATAATTTCGAGTTCCATATCAAAGATATAGTCATTAATAACGGAGCTGAAATGATTGTTGCGATAGCCGGAGAAATTCTCCGCATGCCGGGACTTCCTAAAGAACCGCAGGCGTTGCACATTGATATTGTGGATGGAGAAATAGAAGGTTTGAGCTAAAAAACAATCGGACCGCAGGAATCCCTGCTTCAATGAGTAAATCCCCGTCTTTCCTTATAAACCAATAGGGAAAGACGGGGATGCTTGTATATAGAGTCCGGTACACCTTTTTATATCTCTTCCGGCGTACCGTACGATTGAATTCGTTTTTGTTGAAGAGATATTCCATATCTTTTTTTTGTAATAAGAAAAACGAAATTCCTGACAGATAGTTCGGATAGCAAAGTTAATAAATACAAAAAGAGGTCTGTCCTTTTTGAAAAGAACAGACCTGATAAATTACAGTATCCGATAATCCGAATATCAGACCTAAAATAAAGTATGCCTCTTAATAAGCAAAAAGAGGATATTTCTTCATTGTCTCATTGACACGTGCACGAACTTGTGCGATAACCTCTTCATTGTCTACGTTGGATAACACAGTCTCAATCATTTCTGCGATTTCAAGCATCAGATCTTCCTTAGCACCACGAGTTGTAATAGCTGGAGTCCCCAGACGAATACCGGAAGTCTGGAAAGCCGAACGGCTGTCGAACGGAACCATATTCTTATTAACGGTAATATCAGCAGAAACCAATGCTTTCTCTGCCACTTTACCTGTCAAATCAGGGTATTTGCTACGCAAGTCAACCAGCATAGAGTGATTGTCAGTGCCACCGGAAACGATCGTAAAACCACGGTCAATCAATGCCTGTGCAAGTACGGCAGCATTCTTTTGTACTTGTTTTGCATATTCCTTGAATTCAGGTTGCAGGATTTCGCCGAAAGCCACAGCTTTGGCAGCAATCACGTGTTCCAGCGGTCCGCCTTGGATACCCGGGAAAACAGCTGAATCCAGCAGTTGAGACATCATTTTG